>Ga0136622_10001027_pt1 | contig 11566 bp, 12 predicted proteins | sample AntDrymUQ4482106_2_FD_104803 | JGI IMG/M metagenome (GOLD analysis project Ga0136622, IMG submission 104803) | Polar desert sand microbial communities from Dry Valleys, Antarctica - metaG UQ448 (21.06) | ecosystem: Environmental > Terrestrial > Soil > Desert | place: Antarctica: Dry Valley...
CGACGGTCGACGTGCTCTTGGATGCGTGCGCGAGCGGGACGGAACAGCGCCGCGACCGCAAGCGTGGACGCGGCGACCGCGGGGCCGGAGCCCCCGGTCAGTCCTTCCACCACGAGCTGCAGCAACAGAACGCTGCCGAGGTAGGCGCCCGCGAGCGTCGCCGCGAGCGCGCCGTAGACAAGCGTGCGGTTGATCACGACGTCGACGTCGTAGAGGCGGTGCCGCAGCATGGCGACGCCCGCGCCGACCGGGATCGCCGTCAGGGCCAGGAGCGCGAGGACGCTCGTGATGACCTCGGCCGCTCCGCGGTTCGCACTGGTCGCCAGCTCCAGCACGCTGAAGGCGATGATCATGAGCAGGACGAAGACGGACGTGAAGGCCAGCCACTTGATCTGCTGGCGCTGCGTCGCGTGCGCGCGGCGATAGCGAGCGATCACCGAGGCTCCTGCGAGGAGGAACAGAACGGTGCTCGCGGCCGCGCAACCGGCGGCGAGCGCGCCGAGCAGCCCGCCGGCGCCGGCTATGCCGACCGGATTGGAGACGCTATCGAAGAGATACAGGGGCCCAGGATCCAGGGCGATGGCAAGCACCCGCACGAGGGTGACCCCCTATGGCCGACCATTCGCCAGGCACGGGACATGAAACGCCCATCGGGGAAGAGCAGCAGGAGCAGCACGACGGCGATCAGCAGGGGATCGCTCGACCAGGCGAACGCCCAAGCGGCTGCCTCATCGGCTGGCAGCCCACCCGAGCCGGCTTCGATGCTGTAGGTCGCGTAGGTCCACAGGAGCCCCGTGACCGGAAGCGCCAACCCAACGGCGCAGAAGAGCCAGCCGACCGCGTTGCGCGGATGCGCGGCCGTGATCAGGGCGCCGACCGCGGCATAGGCGACGAAGCCGAGCGCGAACAGCACGTCGAGCACGTCCAGGCGATCCTCCCTTGGCAGCTGCTCGGCTGGGATCGATGCCGCCAGCGCGGTGGTGACTGCCCCCAGCGCGAGCGACAGCGCTGGCGCCAGCCACAGCAGGCGCCTGCTACGGGGGCTCATCGCCGCCTCCCTCGATTCGCCCGCCAGCAAACAGGGCTATGATAGGCCAATGGCCCGGGTGCAGACAATGGTCCAGTTGAGCAACGATCTGGTGAGGATGCTCGATGCCGAGGCCGCCCGAAGAGGGCTGTCGAGGTCCGCGTTGATTCGCGAGGTGCTGGAGGAATCGCTGGCCGACGAGCGCGCGGCGGAGATCGGTTTTCAGATCGCCGAGGGCTATCGGCGCATCCCGCCGGCGACGCCGGACGAGTGGGGCGACATCGCCGCTCAGACGGACGCGGCGACGGCCGACGCGCTGCACAAGCTCGATGCCGAGGAGCGAGCTCAGGGGCATCCGGCTTGGTAGCCAGAGGCGAGGTCTGGTGGTATGAGGATCCACGGACCGGGCGGCGACCGTTCCTGATCCTCACGCGCGACGACGCGATCGCGGTGCTCAACCAAGTGCTTGCCGTGCCGGCCACCCGCACGATCCGAGGGATACCGACCGAGGTGGAGCTCGACAGCTCCGACGGGATGCCGTCCGCCTGCGCCTTGGCCGTTGACAACACAGTGCCAATCCGCCCGTCACTGTGCACCGAGCGGATCACGCACCTCGCCCCGGAGCGGATGAGGGCCGTGTGCGATGCCCTCGCCCTGGCCATCGCCTGCTGACGGGCGCCGTTCACGATCTCCCGCGGGCGCGCGCAGCCACAGCGAGACGTGGGTTGGTTGCATCGTCTCGCCGACGACGGCCCGCAGCTCCTCGCCGAGCGCGTCGAGATCGACCTGATCGCGCACGCGGGCGCCGAAGCGCTCCAGTGTGCGCACCGCGTCGTACTTGCGCCGAAAGAAGCGGCGGTCGACGCCGGCCTGGATCCGGCCGCGCGCGGGCTGGAACAGCGCGGCGACGGCGAGCGTCGAGCCCGCGACCGCGAGGCCGCTGCCGGCCGTCAGGCCGCTGAGGACGAGCTGCAGGAGCAGGACCGCGCCGAGGTAGATGGCCGCAAGCGTCGCCGTCAGCGCGCCGTAGACGAGCGCGCGGTTGATGACGACGTCGATGTCGTACAGGCGGTAGCGCAGCAACGCGATCGCGACCGCGCCCGCGACGATCAGCAGCCCGAGCAGCAGGCCTTCGAAGCCGGCATCGGCACCCGCGATCATTTCGGTGGGGAAGGCGAAGATGACCACGAACAGCGCTGCCGCGGCCGTCACCCACTTGAGCTGCTGGCGCTCCTCCCCGTGCGAGCGGCGGAAGCGTCTGACGAGCGAGGCCGCCGACGCGAGTGCCGCGACGATCATCAGCGCGAACCCCAGGCCGCCGATCGCCTGGACCGGCGCCTCGAGACCACCCGTCGCGCCGAGCGGGTTCTCGACCGGATAGTCCTCGAACCGCCCGGGAGCGAACGCGATGCCGATGAAGAGCAGCGGGCAGGCAGCGATCGCCATCCACGCGACCGGTCGCCAGCGCCGGGTCGGCGGGCGGCCGGAAGGAAGAGCAGCGGGAACAGGGTGAGAGCCGGGACCATCCCGCCGATCCAGATCCAGCTCGACAGCCACGCGACGAAGTCAGCGGCGTCGCTGCCGCCGGGATGCGCGAAGGCAAGGCTCCAGTAGACGTGGCTGCCGAGGATCAGCAGGCCCAGGGACACCGGGATCGCACACAGGATCCAGCCGACCGCGTTGCGCGGCCGGCGGGAGGCCACGACGGCTCCGATCACGCCGAACAGCGTCAGGACGAGCGCTTCGAAGGTCGCCACGGGGATGCCGCCGCCGGGCACTCCGGTCGCGCTGTCCGAGTCAGACGACGCCGGGTCCGCGATAGCGAGGACGAGGCGCGCCGCCGCGATCGCGATGGTCAGCCCGCAGGCGCTCCATGCCAGGACGCGGCTCATGCCGGCGTATCTCGGCGCAGCCATAGCGAGACGTGGGCGGGTTGCATCGTGGTGCTCACGACGGCACGCAGCTCCTCGTCGAGCTCGTCGAGGTCGACCTGATCGCGCAGGCGCGCGCCGAACGCCTCGAGCGTGCGCACCGCGTCGTACTTGCGCCGGAAGAAGCGGCGGTCTACAGCGGCCTGGATCCGACGGCGCGCGGGCTGGAAGAGCGCGGCTACGGCAAGCGTCGAGCCCGCGACGGCGAGCCCGCTGCCGGCCGTCAGGCCGCTGAGCACGAGCTGCAACAGCAGCACGCTGCCGAGGTACGCGGCGGCCAAAGTCGCCGTCAGCGCACCGTAGACCAGCGTGCGGTTGATGACGACGTCGATGTCGTACAGGCGATACTTGAGGATGCCTACGCCCACCGCCGAAGCGATCGCGACGTAACCGATCAGGATCGGGAGCACGGGCTCAGCGGGCAGCAGGTTCGAGGCCAGAACGCTGAGAAACAGCACTGCCCCGCCTGTTGCGAGCCACTTGAGCTGGTGACGCTCGTCGCCGGTCGCACGGCGCAGCCGGATCCACGAGTAGCACCACCGAGGCGAGCCCGGCGAGGTTGACGATCGCGTAGGAGAGTGAGAGCGCGTCCGCGATCTGCCCGCCGGCGCCGTCGAGCGCGAACGGGTTGCTACGCGGGAACTCGAGCCTGCCCGGGGAGAACGCCTCGTGAAAGGCCCACCCCGAGCATGCCTGCCACCGCCAGCCACGCCACAGGCCGCCAGCGCGGGGAGGGCAGCCGGCCGCCCGGGAAGAGCAGCAGGAGGAGGGTGCCGAGCAGCATCGCCGGCACCCAGATCCATTCACTCAACCAGACCATCACTTCTCCGACAGGAAGCGCTCCCGGCTGCGCGAGCACGGCGTACAAGCCGTATTCGACGCAGAAGCGAAAGAGCGCCACGCTGAGCCCGACGACGCACGTGATCCATCCAACCGGATTGCGCGGGTGGCGCGCCACCACGAGCGCGCCGATGACCGCGAACGTCACAGCGCCGGCGAAGGCAACGAAGATGTCCGAGATCGCGCCCACCTCCTCGGGACGGGCGTCCGCGCCACTCAGGAGCCCGAGGATCACGGAGGCGATGGCCGCCGAGCAGGTGACCGCCACCAGCGTCCAGCCCAGCCGCACGGCGGCGCGCGGGCTCATCGCACGCCCGGCGTCGACAGCCACAGAGAAACATGCGCCGGCTGCATCGTCTCGCCAACGACCGCCCGCAGCTCCGCGCCGAGCGCGTCGAGGTCGATCTCGTCGCGCAAATGCGTCCCGAACGCCTCGAGCGTGCGCACAGCGTCGTACTTGCGCCGGAAGAAGCGGCGGTCGACGGCCGCCTGGATCCGGCCGCGCGCGGGCTGGAACAGCGCGGCGACGGCGAGCGTCGAGCCCGCGACCGCGAGCCCGCTGCCGGCCGTCAGGCCGCTGAGCACGAGCTGCAGCAGCAGCACGCTGCCGAGGTACGCGCCCGCGAGCGTCGCCGACAGCGCGCCGTAGACGAGCGTGCGGTTGATGACGACGTCGATGTCGTACAGGCGGTGGCGCAGCACCGCGATCCCGATCGCGGTCGGAATCGCGGTGAAGCCGATGTACGACAACCCCTCCACCACCGCGGGAGCGCTGTTCTCGGCGGCCAGACCCAACGCCGTGGGCAGCAGGCTCGTGCACACTGTCGCGAGCAGGACCACACCTCCGAACGCGATCCAACGAATCTGCAGTCGCTCCACGCCGCGGGCTCGCCGGTAGCGCAAGACGAGCGAGCCGAAGGCTCCAAGGACGATCAGCGCGAACAGGAGAAACAGCGGTGAGATCGACTGCAGCGCCTGCGATCCGATCGGGTTCTGCGTTCCTGGAACATCGGCCACGCGGCCGGGCGTCGTGGCGACGAGCAGACCGAGGAGGACCAGCATGGCCGTGCACAGCCGCGAGTACCAGCGCCAGCGGGGCGAGAGGAGCTCGCCCGTCGGCACGCGCAGGGCCAGGTGAGTCGCCGTGAGGCCGAGGGCCGGAAGCCACAGCGAGCCGAGCAGCCCCACCCACGAGGCCACCTCGATCCTGCCGTGATCGCCGGCCAGGCCGGCGATCGTGTACCCGATCGCCTCGATCGACCACAGCAGACCGATCGTCAGGCACAGCCAGCCGATGCTGTTCTCCGGACGGCGTAATGAGAGCAGGCCGCCCACCACGCTGAACGACACGGGTACCGCCTCGAAAAGGACGTCGAGCAGCACGGTGGATTCCCCGGCGTCGCCGCGGAGCAGCAGGAGGACGATCACCGCGGCGTTGAACGTCGCGGCCACGAGTATGAGCCCCCGGGTGAGGACGAGCCTGCGCGGACTCATGGTGACGGCTCCCGCAGCCACAGCGACACGTGCGCGGGCTGCATCGTCCCAGCGACCACCGCGCGCAGCTCGGCGTGGAGCGCGTCGAGGTCCAGCTCGTCGCGCAGCCGGGCGCCAAACGCCTCGAGCGTGCGCACCGCGTCGTACTTGCGCCGGAAGAAGCGGCGGTCGACAGACGCTTGGATCCGAGAACGGGCCGGCCGAAAGAGCGCCGCCACCGCGAGCGTCGACGCCGCGACGGCGAGGCCGTTGCCGGAGGTGACGGTGCTCAGGACGAGCTGGAGCAGCAGGACCGCGCCGAAGTAGGTGGCCGCAAGCGTCGCCGTCAACGAGCCGTAGACGAGCGTGCGGTTGAGGACGACGTCGATGTCGTACAGCCGGTGGCGCAGCACGGCGTAGCCGATGGCGACGGGCAAGGCCCCGAAGGCCGCCTGAGAGGTCATCGTGATCGCGCCGGCCCCGCTGCTGCGCTCGGACAGGCCGAGGATGCTCGCGAGCGGCAGCGTCACGACGTAGACGGCCAGGAACAGCACGCCGCCGAACGCGACCCAGCGCAGCTGGACGCGGTCATGCGAGCCTGCCCGCCGGTATCGAATGACGAGCGCGGCGAGCGCGCCGACGAAGCTCACGATCACCAGCAGGAACGCTCCCGCGAGCGGCTCCGCCCACTGCGCGTGCACGGGGCTCGATGTGCCCGGGATGTCCTCCACGCGACCGGGCTGCGCGCTCATGCCGACGAGTGAGACGGCGATCAGACCGATCGACGCTCGCGAGTACCACCGCCAGCGCGACGCGGGCAGCCTGCCGTCGGGAAGGCGCAGCGGCAGTTGCGTGCCGATCAGGCCGAGCCCGACGACCCAGGCATTCGAGCCGACGCTCACCCACTCGGCGACGGCCTGCGGCAGCGCCTTCGTCGTCAATCCCCACGCGCTGAGCGAGCTGCACGCGACTACGATCGAGAACAGGAGGCCGATCGCCGCCAGCAGCCAGCCGATCGTGTTGCGCGGCCGGCGCAGCGAGATCAGCCCGCCGACGATCGAGAAGGCGGCGACCGGAACCACGAACGCGATCAGGCTCCAGCCCGCCGCGCCTGCTCCGGACAGCCGGCCGGGGGTGTCGATCGTCGCGGCGACGCCCACGGTCATCAGCGCCGCGCTTGCGAGCAACAGGCCCAGGCAGAGCCACGGCCGGCGAGCGCTCATCGCCTCGCCTCACGCAGCCACAGCGAGACGTGGGCCGGCTGCATCGTGTCGGCCACCGCGGCCCGCAGCTGCGCGCTGAGCGCGTCGAGGTCGACCTCGTCGCGCAGGTGCGCACCGAAGCGCGCGAGCGTCTGGGTGGCGTCGTACTTGCGCCGGTAGAAGCGCCGGTCGACTGCCGCCTGGATGCGCGCCCGGGCAGGGCGAAACAGCGCCGCCACGGTGAGCGTGGAGCCGGCGATCGCGAGGTTCGAGCTCTCGGTAAGCGGCCGCAGCGCTAGCTGCAGCACGAGCACACCGCCGATATAGGCGCCCGCGAGCGTCGCCGTCAGCCCGCCGTAGACGAGCGCCCGGTTGATGACCACGTCGATGTCGTACAGCCGGTGGCGAAGGATCCCGATCCCGGCTGCGAGCGGGACAGCGGCAAATGTGAGTCCGAGGACGACGCTGCGCTCTCGCTCGACACCCGCCACAGGCCAGAAGAAGAAGGTCGCCGTGTTGATCAGGATGACGATCCCGCCCAGGACCGCGGCGAGCGCAATCCACTTGAGCTGCTGGCGCAGGACGCCCCGTGATCGGCGCAGGCGGAGCGTCATCGCCACACCGGCGAACGCGGCGGCAGCGGCCATCAGCCACCAGCCGGCCCTGGTGGCGCCGTCCGCAAACCCGAAGGTCCCCCCAATCCCCAGCGGATTGGTAACGCTCTCAAACGGCCAGTCGAGCAACCCCGGCCTGATCGCGTATCCCAGCGTGCAGAGGACTCCCACGAGCGCCACCCACAGCGCCGGCAGCCAGCGACGCGACGGCAGGCGGCCGTCCGGGAACAGCAGCAGCACGAGCGCGAGCAGGCCGAACGCGGGCGGCAGCCCGAGGTTCTGAAGCCAGGCGGCCGCCTCACCGGCCGGAAGCGAGCCGGGCGACCCATAGAGGGCCCGGTCCGCGTACTCGTAGGAGAAGGTTCCGATGCCGACGAGGAACCCGATCAGGCAGAAGATCCAGCCGACCGAGTTGCCGGGCACCCGGGAGACGACGAGCGCGCCGATGATCGCGAAGGCGAGCGACGCGATCACGAACGCCGGCCCCCCGACGCCGCCCTGCACGAACGTGTCTCCGGGAGTGAACTCGCCGATCTGCACGACCATCAGCACAGCCGTCGGGATCGCCATGAGACTGCAGGCGACCGCAAGCGCCCATGCGACGCGGCGAGCGATCATGAGGGGCCCGCCCGCAGCCAGAGCGAGACATGCGCGGGCTGCATGGTGTCGCTGACGACGGCGCGCAGCTCGTCGCCGAGCGCGTCGAGGTCGACCTCATCACGCAGGTGCGCGCCGAAGCGCTCCAGCGTCTGCGCGGCGTCGTACTTGCGGCGAAAGAAGCGCCGGTCGACGGTCGCCTGAATGCGGGCGCGGACGGGGCGAACGAGTCCGGCGACGGCGAGCGTCGACGCAGCGATCGCGAGGCCCGAGCCTTCGGTCACTGCGCTGAAGGCGAGCTGCAGCAGCAGCACGCTGCCCAGGTAGCACGCGGCCAGCGTCGCCGTCAGCGAGCCGTAGACGAGCGCGCGGTTGATAACGACATCGATCTCGTACAAGCGGTAGCGCAGGATCGCGATGCCGGCCGCGGCGGGCAGGCCGAGGACGCCGAACACGATGATCACGGCGTTCGCGAGCGCCGGGCCGAGCGCCTCGTACGCCGTCACGTTGACGACGAAGGCCACGACTGCGACGACGCCCGCGACGGCGAGCCACTTGATCTGCTGGCGCTCCTGCGCGCGCCCGTGGCGGAACCGGACGACGACCGACCAGGCCGAGCCGACAACGCCGACCAGCAGCGCGAGGTAGGCGAGGCCGGTGAGCGGGTCGAGCAGCGGGCTGTCGATGCCGTAGCGGTTGCGCAGCTCAGGAAAGTCCAATAGTGGGCCGGGAATCACCCAGGTCGTCGCGAGCACCCCGGCGATCCCGGCACCCGCCGCCCAGGCGATCGGACGCCAGCGGCGCGAGCGCAGGCGGCCATCGGGAAACAGCAGCAGCAGGAAGGTCGGCGGCAGGAACACGACCGGGATCCAGGCGACGTCCGCGACGGACCCCGCGGTCGCGACGAACGTGCCGGGCGTCGCAGTTGCGGCCAGCTGCTGCGCGACGTACCCATGCACGAGCCCGTCGACGCCCGAGCAGACCGCGACACCGAGGAACAGCCAGCCGATCGCATTGCCGGGATGGCGCACCGCGACGAGCCACCCGGCGCAGAACGTGACGGTGATCACGCTCGTGAGCAGATCGTCCGTGGTGGCCGAGCCCAATGCGCCGCCCGCGAGATACAGGGCAAAGCCGGCCGCGTGCAGCCCGACGGCGAGCACGACGAGCGCGGACGCCCGGAGCATTGTCGCCCGCCGACTCATGGTTGCACCGTGCGCGTCTCGCGCAGCCAGAGCGTGACGTGCGCGGGTTGCATCGTGTCGCGGATCACGGTGCGCAGCTCGTCGCCGAGCGCGTCGAGGTCGACCTCGTCGCGCAGGTGAGCGCCGAACCGCTCGAGCGTGCGCGCCGCGTCGTACTTGCGCCGGAAGAAGCGGCGGTCGACGGTCGTCTGGATGCGCGAGCGGGCCGGCCGGAAGAGCCCTGCAATAGCGAGCGTCGAGCCCGCGACGGCGAGCCCGCTACCGGCAATCAGGCCGCTGAGGACGAGCTGCAGCAACAGCACGCTGCCCAGGTACGCCCCCGCGAGCGTCGCCGACAGCGCGCCGTAGACGAGCGCGCGGTTGATGACGACGTCGATGTCATACAGGCGGTGGCGCAGGATCGCGATCCCGGCGGCCACCGGCAGGCCCAGAACCGTGAACATGATCGTGCTGTCGGCGATCGCCGCGCCGACCACGTCGTAGAGCATGAGCATGATCGGGAACGTCACGGCGACGGTCGCGCCCGCGGTGGCCAGCCACTTGATCTGCTGGCGCTCCACCCGTCCGGCGCGCCGGAAGCGCACCACCACGGACGCCGCCGAGCCGACGATGCCGACCATCAGCAGCAGGAAACCGAGCCCCTCCAGCGGCCCCATCACCTGGCTGTCGATGAAGACGGGGTTCTTGACGGTCGGATAGTCGGAGAACGACTCGATCCCCGCGGTCCCGCTGAACAGCGACAGCGCGATGCCGGCGGCCGCGCTCCAGGCGACGTAGCGCCAGCGGCGCGAGGGCAGGTGCCCGTCCGGGAACAGCGCCAGCAGGAACGTCGCCGGGACGAGCACGAACGGGATCCAGGAGACGTCCGCATACGCCGCGGCGGCGCCGTCGAGCGCGCCGGGATCGGGGCTGCTCTGCAGGCGGTACTCGACGAAGCTGTGCGCAGGCGCGCCGAACCCCGCGGACACGCCGACGCCGAGGAAGATCCAGCCGATCGCGTTGCGCGGCTGCCACGTGGCGACGAGCGCCCCGACCGTGGCGAACGCGATCGCGATCGCCGACACGAAAGGCGTCTGGATGGCGAAGTCGGCGCCGGTCGCGACGTAGCCGAGGTTGCCGGCGACCTGCAGCGCCAGCGCAAGCGCCGCCAGGCCCCACGCGAGCCCGCGCGCGCGGCGCGGGCTCATCGACCAGCCTCCGGCGCGCGCAACCAGAGAGACACGTGTGTGGGCTGCATGGCGTGCCCGACGACCGTGCGCAGGTCGTCGCCGAGCGTGTCGAGGTCGACCTCGTCGCGCAGACGCGCCCCAAACGCCTCCAGCGTGCGCGCCGCGTTGTACTTGCGCCGGAAGAAGCGCCGGTCGACCGCCTGCTGAATGCGTCCCCACACAGGGCGAAAGAGTGCCGCCACCGCGAGCGTCGACGCCGCGACCGCCAGCGCCGAGCCCTCGGTGACTGCGCTCAGGGCCAGCTGGAGCAGGAGCACGCTGCCGAGGTACGCGCCCGCGAGCGTCGCCGTCAGCGAGCCGTAGACGAGCGCCCTGTTGATGACGACGTCGATGTCGTACAGGCGGTAGCGCAGGATCGCGAGGCCGGCGGCGACCGGCAAGAGCAGGAAACCCAGCCCGACAGCCACCTGGACGGCGATGGAGTCGTAGTAGAAGGGAACGGCAAGCGCCGTGATCGGCAGCAGCACGCCCGCCGCGAACACGAGCTGCTTGAGCTGAAGGCGCTCGACGCCCGTCGCCCGCCGGTAGCGGATCACGAGCGAGACCAGCGCTGCGATCAATCCGGCCAGATAGCAGGCCATCCCGAGCCCGAACATGACGTCGAGAACCACGCTTTCGATGACGAACGGGTTGTCGGGGTTGTCCGCATTGAAGGCCTGGCCCGGAACAGCGAGCAGGCAGCTGGCGAGGAGCAACCAGAGCACCGGCTTCCAGCGGCGCGTCAGCAGGCGCCCCGTGGGAAAGAGCAGGAAGATGATCGCGTAGGCCGTTACGTCGAGCACCCAGCTCCACCCGACCACCCACTGACCGGTTTCTGCGGTCGGAAGTGAGTGATACGCGAACGCCTCCCAGGTCTCCACGACGGCGACCCACAGGCCCTGCGCACAGAAGATCCAACCGATCGGGTTGTCCGGGCGGCGCGCGGCCACGAAGGCCCCGGTCGTCGCGAGGGTCAGCGCGAGGAGCCCGAAGAGGATCGTGTCGAAGAGTTCCTCCTTCCCGAGCGACAACGGAACCATCACGAGCACCAGTGCGACGGTGGCGGTCAGCAGCGCCCAAGGAAGCCGGCCCCGCTTGGGCGGCGCGGACCTAGCCTCCGCGGTGGTGGCACGCATCGCGGTCATTCTTGCCTACCAGACGGTGGAGAATCGGCCCAATTGGGGGTGTTGCGGACGTGGTCGGCTCGGTCATTGCGCTGCAGCCTCGTCCCCGCCCGTCCGACTTGCGTTACGAACGCGTTCAGCGGTTCGCGTTACGAAGCCAAATCGACGACGGTTATCGTGGCGCTGATGGCGCTCGCGATATCTCTGCTCGGCCCGCCGCGCATCGCCCGCAACGGCGATCAGGTCGTGTTCGAGACGCGCAAGGCCATGGCCCTCGCCGCCCATCTCGCGCTGACCGAGCATCCCCGGTCGCGGGAGGCGCTCTGCGAGCTGCTGTATCCGGGC
>Ga0136622_10001028_pt1 | contig 11560 bp, 9 predicted proteins | sample AntDrymUQ4482106_2_FD_104803 | JGI IMG/M metagenome (GOLD analysis project Ga0136622, IMG submission 104803) | Polar desert sand microbial communities from Dry Valleys, Antarctica - metaG UQ448 (21.06) | ecosystem: Environmental > Terrestrial > Soil > Desert | place: Antarctica: Dry Valley...
GTTCGACACAGCGACGTACTTCGCCGCGACCGGCCAGAACGGCTTCTACCCCTGTGTCAGCATCACCTTCACGGTGGCCGATCCTGTCCAGAACCACCACGTCCCGGTCCTGCTGAGCCCCTTTGCCTACTCGACCTATCGAGGGAGCTGACCGCATGGGGATCGTCCTGGGGCCCAACCAGTACGGAAAGTCCGAGAACCGCGTGGTGCGCATCTACCGCGACACCTCGCGGCACGAGATCCGCGACCTCAACGTGTCAACGTCGCTGCGCGGCGACTTCGACGCCGCGCACACCATCGGCGACCAGAGCGCAGTGCTGCCGACCGACACCCAGAAGAACACGGTCTTCTCCTTCGCCAAGGAGCAGGGCATTACCTCCATCGAGGAGTACGCGCGCGCGCTCGGCGAGCACTTCGTCGACGGGACCGGGGCGGTCTCCGCCGCGCGGGTCGAGGTGGAGGAGTACGCGTGGCAGCGGATCGAGGTCGACGGTGCCGGCCACGACCATGCCTTCACGCGGGCCGGCTCGGAGACGCGTTCGACCGTCGTCACCGTTGACGACACCGGGTCCGACCGCCGGACGACGGTGGTGTCGGGTCTGAAGGACCTGGTGTTGGCCAAGACCACCGGCTCGGAGTTCCACGGGTTCTTGAAGGACCGGTACACCACGCTGCCTGAGACACACGACCGGATCCTGGCGACCTCGCTGGTCGCCAGGTGGCGCTACAACCGCACCGATGTCGACTGGGACACCACGTACCAGTCGGTCAGGTCGTTGTTGCTCCGGCGGTTCGCCGAGGTGCACAGCTACGCGTTGCAGCAGAGCCTGTACGCGATGGGGGAGGCAGCACTGGAGACGCACCCCGAGGTGGCGCAGATCAAGTTCTCCGCTCCGAACAAGCACCACTTCCTGGTAGACCTCTCGCCGTTCGGCGTCGACAACCCCGGCGAGGTCTTCGTGGCGGCGGACCGGCCGTACGGCCTCGTCGAGGCGACGGTGCAGCGCGACGACACCGCTGACGACCCGGTGGCGTGGCACTGGTGAGCGGCGGGTACGACCTGGTGATCCGGGCGCCACGCGTCATCACCGCGGACGGTGAGGTCGCCTGGGCCATCGGCATCCGCGACGGCATCATCACCGCCATCGATCCGCTGGAGCAGGCGGCGACCCCCGGCGCCACGCGGGTGGTCCGGCTCGGCGACGACGAGGTGCTGATGCCGGGTCTGGTTGATACACACGTGCACATCAACGAGCCTGGTCGCACCGCGTGGGAAGGCTTTCGCTCCGCCACCCGCGCGGCAGGGGCGGGTGGGGTGACGACGGTCGTGGACATGCCGCTGAACAGCATCCCGCCCACCTGCACCGTCGACGCGCTCGAGCTCAAGCGCACGAGCGCCGACGGACAGTGCTTCGTCGACGTCGGGTTCTTCGGTGGCGCGGTGCCGGAGAACGCGAACGACCTGCGAGGGCTCCACGACGCCGGCGTGCTCGGTTTCAAGTGCTTCCTGCTGCCGCCCGGTGTCGAGGAGTTCGGCCATCTCGGACCCGACGAGCTCGAGGCGGCGATGCGAGTCGTTGAATCCTTCGGTGCGGTGATGGTCATCCACGCCGAGGACCCCACCGCCATCGAGGACGCACCGGTCGCGCGCGGAAGGGCGTACTCCGCATTCCTCGCCTCGCGCCCGCGAACGGCCGAGAACCTCGCCGTCGCACGGGTGATCGAGGTGGCGCGCCGGACGGGCTGCCGGGTGCACGTCGTCCACCTGTCGAGCGCTGAGGCGTTGCCGGCGATCGCCGTGGCACGCCGCGAAGGTGTGGCGTTGACCGTGGAGACCTGCCCGCACTACCTCACGTTCGCCGCCGAGGAGATCGCCGACGGCGCCACCGCGTTCAAGTGCTGCCCGCCTATCCGCGAGGCCGACAACCGCGAGGCGTTGTGGACAGGACTGGCCGACGGCGCCATCGACATCGTGGTCTCCGACCACTCACCGTGCACACCTGACCTCAAACGCCTGGACTCGGGGGACTTCGGGGTCGCATGGGGAGGGATCGCCTCGGTCCAGCTCGGGTTGCCGGCGATCTGGACCGAGGCGCGCAGACGCGGCCACACCCTTGCCGAGGTCGCACAGTGGATGGCCGAGCGCCCGGCGGCCTTCGCGGGCCTGCCGTCGAAGGGAAGTATCGCCGTCGGTCGCGACGCCGACTTCTGCGTCTTCGCGCCCGACGACAGCTTCGTCGTCGACGTAGAACAGCTCTTCCACAAGAGCCCCGTCACGCCGTACGCCGGGCGAGAGCTCACCGGACGGGTACGTGCCACCTGGCTGCGAGGCAACGACATCACCACAGACATCGAGAACGACGCGGAGCCGCACGGCCGGCTGCTGACCAGAGGAGACGCATGACCGACTTCGCACAGCTACCGGACCTGGCCTCGCGGGCCCTCGCCGGCAGCGTGGTCTACGCCAACGACGAGCTCTTCGCCGAGCGCGAGAACCTGATCAAGGCAGAGCCGGCGGCGTTCTCGCCCCACGACTTCGGCCACAAGGGCAAGATCTACGACGGCTGGGAGACCCGCCGGCGCCGCCAACCCGGTCACGACCACGCCGTGGTGCGGCTCGGCGTGCCGGGCATCATCGGTGGTGTCGTCGTGGACACCGCGTGGTTCACGGGCAACTACCCCCCGTACGTCTCGGTCGAGGCCACCAGCGTGGAGGGCTACCCCTCGCCCGCCGATCTCGAGCAGACCGCGTGGGCGACGCTCGTACCGAGGTCGCCGGTCGTGGGCGACAGCCAGAACCCGTTCGCCGTCGACGACAAGCACCGCTACACGCACGTGCGACTGTCGATCTATCCCGACGGCGGCGTCGCCAGGCTGCGCGTGCACGGGGAGCCAGTGCCTGACCCGCGACTCCTGAGCGGCACCGTCGACCTCGCTGCTCTGGAGAACGGCGGCACTGTCGTCGACTGCTCCGACATGTTCTACTCCTCGCCGCTCAACATCTTGGCGCCAGACCGCGCCCGCACCATGGGTGGAGGGTGGGAGAACGCTCGTCGCCGCGACGACGGCAACGACCACGTGACCGTCCGGCTGGCGGCGCGTGGATGCGTACGACGCGTCGAGATCGACACCTCGTACTTCGTGGGCAACGCGGCTGGGTGGGTGCGACTGAGTGGGACCGATGGCGTGACCGCGGACCTCGACGACGCGTCGGCCTGGCCAGAGCTGCTGCCCCGGACCCGCCTGCAACCGGACGCCCGGCACCACTTCGTCCTCGACAGCGCGCTACCGATCACCCACGTACGGCTCGACGTCTATCCCGACGGGGGCGTCTCGCGTCTGCGGGTCAACGGGGAGATCGACGGGTCAGCCCGCGCCCGTCTGGAGGAGCGGTTCCGCGCGGTGCTGCCACCGGTGCACCGCCGGTTCTGAGCGCGGGCGCGTCGGTGCGAGCTGTGACCGATCATTTCAGCGGCGGCGGACCGTCCTACTGTGTGACCCAGCCGGTCCGAACCCACCACTGGAGCATCGTATGGTCATCGTCGCGGGACACATCATGGTCGACCCTGGGCAGCGCGAGGGCTACCTCGCGGGCTGCGCGAGCGTCGTCGAACAGGCCCGGCGCTTCGCCGGTTGCCTTGACTTCGCCATCACTGCCGACATCGTGGATCCAGGGCGTATCGACATCTTCGAACGCTGGGAGTCGCAGGCCTCGGTCGAGGCGTTCCGCGGCAGTGGCCCCAGCGACGAGCAGGGCGCGGCGATGCTCTCCGCGTCCGTAGCGGAGTACGACGTGGCGGACGTACGCTCCTTGACCTGATCGGGAGTCATGGTGCCAAAGACCGTCAAGTGAGGTGGTCGAAGTCGCCGCGCACCCAGCCGATGTAGCGCTCGGCCGACCGGCGGACGACAGCGCGGGCGTCGGCGTCGATGGTGCCGCCGAAGTTGTCGTACAACCGATCGAAGGAGAACGGCTCCACCCCTTGGGTCACGCGTTCGACCACGGCGGCCGAGAGCGGGATCCGGTTCGGGTAGCTGCGCATGAACGTCACCGAGGCCCGGTCCGGGTTCGACTGGATGGTGTCCCCTCCGAACAGCACACCCTTGCCGCCTGCACCAGCTGCCCAATGTGCGACCGCGCTGCCAGGGAAGTGTCCGCCGAGCTGGGCGAGCGTGATCCCAGGGAGGAGGTCGAGCCTGCCTGACCACGTACGTATCGCAGGATCGGGACGGGCGACCCAGGCCCGGTCAGGCTCGGCGACCAGCACCGGTACGTCGCCCAGCGCTCGGCTCCACTCCACCTGCACGCCGAACATGTGGGGATGGCTCGCCACGATTGCGACGACCTCGCCCAGCTCGCGAACCCGTCGTACGGCCGGTTCGTCGAGGTAGCCGGTCGGGTCCCAGAGCAGGTTGCCCGCGGGCGTCCGCGCCAGGTGCGCCTGCTGACCGATGCCTACCTCGGGCTCGACGGTGATGCCGAACAGGTCGGGCTCGAGCTCGGTCACCCGCGTCTTGCAACCGGCCGCGGCCAGCTCCTCCAGCGTGGTCCACTGCTGGCCGGCGACCGGCACCCACTGACGCTCGTCGGCGCAGATGGCGCACACGCCCACTCCCTCGGCATGCTCGACGGCACAGGTCTGACAGATCCGCATTGTCGCTCTCCTCTCTGGGCGAGCCCACAGCCTAGAGACTCAACCACGGTTGATGTCCAGGCTGTGCTGTCGCCATCACCGGACGCGACCCACCTCAGCCTGGGTAGGTGAACGGGGTCGTGGTGGCGAGCTCGACGAACCCGAGACGTTGCAGGATCGGCCCACTTGCCGGCAGGGCGTCGACCTGGAGGTATCGGTAGCCTCGCGCCGATGCGATCGCGGCCCGATGGGCGACCAGCGAGCGGAACGTACCGCGTCCCCGCCACGCAGCCACCGTACCGCCGCCCCACAGGCTGGCGAAGTCGGTGCCGGGAGGGAGCTCCACGCGCCCGGCGGCGATCGGAACGTCCGCGGCAACGGCGACCACGGCGGCCGCCGTACTGGGCTCGAGCGCAAGTCCCGCGAGCAGGTGGCGGCCCAGCGCGGAATGGTCACCGCCGAACACCTCGTCATGCACCGATACGACGGCTTCGACCCCGGCTGCGTCGACGACTTCCCGCAGCTCTACGCCCGGCGGCCGTGGGACATCGAGCCCAAGGTCCGCGATCTCGGCGACGAGCAGCGACTCGGCCGGCTCGCGCGTGAAACCGGCCGCGAGCAGTCGGTCGGGGAGGTCTTGCGGCTCGTCGTACGAGTAGTGCTTCCACTCCCACGGCCGGGCCTGTTGTGCGAACCGGCTGACCTGCTCAGCAATGACTGCGTCAGCATCGACGCCTCGTAGGTCACACCAGGTGACGCCGTTCCACCCGTCTCGCGCGGACATGCTGCGGGTGACCCAGTCGTCGTGCTCGACACGTCCGTCCGGCTCCGGCTCAGGGTTGCGGCGCATCTGCTCGTCGAACGCGGCGCGTAACGCTTCTTGGTCCATGCGGGCAGGCGACCACATGAGCCGCAGCGACAGCAACTGAGTTTCGAGTGCAGACGCCTCAGCGTCGAACTGTCAGCATGACTCTCGCCCGCGCCTGGCTCGCTGCGAACGGCCGCCGACACGCCCTCCTGCCGGTGCGCATACCCGGATCGGTAGCCCGTCGTTATCGCGAGGGCGGGCACCTCGCCCCCGAACACGCCGATGGCGTTGTCGGGTTCGAGGTCTACCTGGCCGAACGTGCAGCGCAGGCCTGCCCATGACTGCCCGGAGTGTGCTGCGCTTCGGGTTGGCCCTCCTCACCGCGTCGCAGGCATTGGTTGGCGTGTGGGCGCTCCGCGCTCCTCGGTCCTTCTTCGATGACTTCCCTGCATTCGGTCGCACGTGGGTTGCGTTGCTGTCGCCCTACAACAGCACCCATCCACCAAGGCCACTGGACCATCGAGATGGCCGAAGACGGCGTACCCGAAGCCATCCCACCACCGACCATCGACCCCACCAAACACCCAGACGCCACGAACGACACCGCAGATGGATCCCAGGCGAGAGTGACCTAGCTTCGGGCGCCTTCGGTCGCCGACCGCGTTGCTGTTAACCCGGCCCGCTACCGATCGCACCCACCGTCTCGGTCCTTGCGCAGGTAGGGCTGCACGATGTCAGGAGTGCCCTTGTACGCGTACGGATCCCGTCCGGCGACCAGGATGATGTCGCGATGGTCGAATTTGCCGATGTGGACACCGTCTGGCGGCGGCCCGCGCCATGGCAGCAAGGACTCCGCGCTCATGTAGTGGTTCACCAATGCTCGGCGAAAGCTCCCGGCTTGGGTGTTCGGCAACGATCGGTGCAGCAGGTAGCCGTTGAACAGCAGCACCGAGCCGGCCTCGATCTCGACGGGGACGGCATCGTCGTCGTGGTGGGGGAAGTCGAAGGCCTCGATCGCGCAGTCGAACCGAGGATCATCGTGCTCTCGATCCGGGTAGAGCACACCAGGTTGGTGTGAACCCGGCAGCACCCACAGGCACCCGTTGTCGACGGTTGCGTCGTCGAGCGCGATCCAGGCACCGGTCAACGACCGGTCGCGGGTCGGGATGAAGTGCTCGTCCTGGTGCCAGGCCTGTCCTAGCTTGCCCTCAGCCTTCATGAACAGCATGGACTGCATCGCTTTCACATTGGGTCCGATCACCCGCGTCAAGGCGTCCACGACGACGGTGTGGTGCATCGCCTCCTGGATCAGTGGCGAAGCCTTGTGCGGGAAGTTGATCGCGACGTACCGGCGCATCGCCGCGTCGTCGGACTCCTCGCCGGGCGCCGGCTCGATGCCCGCGACGCTTCCTCGCTCGCCCCGGCAGATCGTGGCCGCCTCCGCGCAAAGCCTCGACACTTCACTCCGGGACAGCGCGTCCCTGAGCACGATGTAGCCGTCTTCGGTGTACCGATCGATGTCTACTTGCTGATCGAGAATGGTCATGCGACCAGCCTTGCGGGGAAACGGGACGGCCCACCATGGGCCAATGACGCAATAGACTGTCTGATCGTGACCTCGATCTCCGTCGGCAAGATCGGCTCAGCGGTCTACCCACCGGGTGCAGTCGTCGGGCCGCGCACGATGTCTGAGTTCCAGTTCGTATGGGTTCTCCGCGGCAGCGCCCAGTGGCGCTGCCACAACGAGACGCAAGAACTCAAACCCGGCCAGCTACTCCTCGTTCGACCGGGAATGTGCGACCGCTGGCAGTGGGACCGGCGTCAGCCGACAACGCACGGCTATGTCTATTTCGACCTCGCGGAGCCATCGCCTTCGGCTACCTCGAACAGGTGGCCGCTGCTGCGCGCCACCGGCGACGACGACCCGCTGCCGGCCATGCTCCGGTACCTGCTCCGCCTGGACGTCACGTCGCGCGATGACCTCGAAACCGCGGCGGAGCTCGTCCGGTTCGCCCTCGTGCTCTTTGCACGCGATCCCCGCGCGGACGGCGGCCTCGTACTGTCTGCCACCGTGGAGGCCGTCGTCCAGCACGTCCTCCAAGCCTGGGGACCGTCCGGCGTCGCAAGGGCATTGAGCCTCAGCGAGCTGTCCGCTGCCGCCTCGGTCTCGCCCGGGCATCTGAGTCGGGTCTTCCGCGACCAGTTCGGCGTTGGCCCGGTCACCGCGATCGAGCTGCTACGACTAGCCCGGGCTGCCACATTGCTGTCCCAGAGCAACCTCTCGATCACCGCCATCGCGAGGTCCTGCGGCTTCGCTGATCCCGAGCACTTCTCGCACCGGTTCCGGCGCGCCTATGAGCTCCCTCCCGGCCGATACCGCCAGACCGCCGACGCGCCCGACCCGTCCGCGCCACTCGCTGCTGTGGGGCTCCTCCCGGTCGCCACCCGCCTACTGCCCTGAGCCCTCTTGCCTGTGGCCGATCGCGTCAGGTGCCGGTGATGTGCTCGGGCCTGATCGGCACCCGCCGCAGCGCCTTGCCGGTCGCCTGACGGATCGCCGCCGCCACCGCGGGACCGGAGGAAATCGTCGGTGGCTCGCCAACTCCCCGGACCCCGTACGGCGCGTGCGGGTCCGCGTACTCCAGGATCTTGATCAGCATCGGTGGGGTGTCCAAGATCGTCGGGATCAGGTAGTCGGTGAACGAAGGGTTCATGATGTGCCCGTCCTTCACCACGATCTCCTCCATCAGAGCCAGACCCATGCCCTGCGTGCTGCCGCCCTGGATCTGACCGAGCACCGCGTCCGGGTTGATCGCCTTGCCGACGTCCTGTGCGGTGTCGAGCGCGACAACCTTCACCAGGCCGAGATCGACATCGACGTCGACCACTGCGCGGTGCGCGGAGAACGCATACTGCACGTGCGCGTTGCCCTGCCCGGTCTCGGGGTCGACCGCTTCGGTCGGCCGGTGCCGCCACTCCACCGTCTCCTCGACGCCTTCGTCGGCGAACAGCTCAGCGTCGCCGAGCAGCTCGGCCAGGTCGAGGACGACCTCACCGCTGCGCGCCACGACCTTGCCGCCGTCGAGCGCCAGATCGTCCGCCGTGTGTCCGCATACCTGAGCCGCAGCGGCAAGGACGCGGGCACGTACGGCCTCACACGCCGCCTTGACGGCGCCGCCGGTGACGTACGTCTGTCGCGAGGCCGACGTCGAGCCGCCCGAGCCCACCTGCGTGTTCTTGGGATGGACCACGACACGTCCGACGCCGAGCTCGGTGCGGCAGATCTGCTGCTCGACCGTGATCAGCCCTTGACCGACCTCCGCAGCGGCCGTGTGCACCGACGCGACCGCCTCGCCGCCGATGACCTGTAACCGGACCCGGGCGGTCGAGTAGTCATCGAAACCCTCGGAAAACCCGACGTTCTTGTAGGTCAGCGCGTACCCGACGCCACGCACGACGCCCTCCCCGTGGGTGGAGTTGGCCACCCCGCCGGGCAACGACAGCAGGTCAGCACCGGAGCGTTCGGCCGGCAACGGCATGTCGAGGAGGATCTGCACCAGCTCCTCGCACGGTGCAGCAGAGTCGATCACTTGGCCAGTGATGTTGACATCGCCTTCGCGGACGCCGTTGAGCTTGCGGATCGCGGCCGGTGACACCCCGACGCGTTCGGCGAGCGCGTCCATCAGTGCCTCGTGCGCGAACGCCGCCTGCACGCAGCCGAAGCCGCGCATGGCCCCACACGGCGGGTTGTTGGTGTAGACGCCGTAACAATCGATGTGCACGTTGGGGAACCGGTACGGGCCAAGACCCAGCGTGCCGCCGTTGCCGACGACGGCGCCCGTCGACGAGGCGTACGCTCCGCCGTCGAAGAGGATCTCCGCCCGGCCGTACACCAGCATCCCGTCCGGCTCGGCACCGAACTCGTACGACATCGTTGCCGGGTGCCGGTGAACATGGCCGTAGAAGGACTCTTCGCGGTTGTACACCATCTTGACCGGCTTGTTCGTGTGCATCGCGAGCAGGCATGCGTGCACATGCATCGACAGATCCTCGCGTCCACCGAACGCCCCGCCGACACCGGACAGGCTGAGGCGGACCTTCTCCGGCGGCAGGCCGAGTGCCGAGCACACCTGCCTCTGGTCGACGTGCAGCCACTGGGTTGCGACGTAAAGGTCGACGCCCCCGTCCTCTGCCGGCACCGCCAGACCGGACTCCGGTCCGAGGAACGCCTGGTCCTGCATCCCGACCTCGAAGTCCAGGCTGACCACGACCGCCGCAGTCGGCAGCTCCGCACCCTTGCGGACCTTGAGGTGACGAACGACGTTTCCGCTGGGCCGCAGCTGCACAGAGGCCGGGTCGAGGGCGGCGCGCGCGTCCGTGACTGCCTCCAGCACGTCGTACTCGACCACCACCTTCTTCGCCGCCTGTCGGGCGATCTCGGGGTGGTCGGCCGCGACGATCGCCACTGGTTCGCCCTTGTAGCGCACCACCGTCTCAGCCAGCACGGGCTGGTCCTCGTGCTCGAGGCCGACAGCGTTGGCACCGGGTACGTCCTCGGCGGTCAGGACCGCGTACACACCAGGCGTGGCGAGCGCCGGACCGATGTCGATCGAGACGATCCGGGCGTGCGGGTGCGGGCTCCTGACGGTCGTTCCCCACACCATCTCGTCCATCCACAGGTCCGAGGCGTACGCGAACTCGCCCGTCACCTTCAGCGTGCCGTCGGGGCGCAGCGCGTTGTCCCCGACCCGGCCCTCGGCCGTGGAACCGGTGTCGGACGGCGCACCCTGCGGTGACGCAAGAGGAGTGGAGGTCATCGGGTCACCCGGCCTTGGAGAGCAGGAACTGGTGGACGGACGTCGCCTCGCGGGCCAGGGTGTCCTCGTCCATTGTGGTGACGGCGCCATGCTCGACGACGGCCCTGCCGTCGACGAGAAGCAGCTCCAGCGGCGGTGGCGTGCCGAGCACGAGGGCGGCGACCGGGTCGGCGATGTCCGCGTGGGCGATGGTGTCGGTCCGCCACAGTGCGAGGTCGGCCAGCTTGCCGACCTCGACCGAGCCGAGGTCGGCGGTACGGCCGAGCACGGCCGCGCCGCCCATGGTGGCCATCTCCAGGGCCTCACGCACGGTCAGCGCCGTCGGACCGCCGGTCGCGCGGGCAAAAAGCAGCGCGTGGCGTACCTCCTCGATCAGACTGCTGGCCTCGTTGCTCGCGGCACCGTCGACTCCGAGCCCTACGCGTGCCCCGGCCGCTCGGAGGTCGCGGGCGCGCGCGATCCCGGCGCCGAGTCGGGCGTTGGAAGACGGACAGTGGGCGATCCCGGTGCCGCTGGCGCCGATCGTCTCGATCTCGGCATCGTCGAACCAGATGCCGTGGGCGTACCAGACGTCGGGACCGAGCCACCCGAGACTCTCGACGTACTCCAGTGGTGAGCACCCGAATCGTTCGCGACAGAACGCGTCCTCGTCCATCGTCTCGGCGAGGTGGGTGTGCATCAGCACGCCCTCCGAACGGGCGAGCAGTGCCGCCGCCTTCATCAGCTCCCCGGTGACCGAGAACGGCGAGCAGGGGGCGACGGCGACGCGCAGCATCGAGTCCGGTGACGCGTCGTGGAAGCAGTCGATGGCGGACTTCGTCGCCTCGAGGATCGCGTCACGGTCCTCGACGACCTCATCAGGTGGGAGCCCTCCCTGGCTGCGGCCAAGATCCATCGAGCCGCGGGTCGGGTGGAACCGCACGCCCACCGAGCGGGCTGCGGCGACCTCGGCGGCGAACACGTCGCCGCCCTGACGCGGGAACACGTAGTGGTGGTCGGTGCTTGTCGTGCAGCCGGTCCGGGCGAGCCAGGCCAGAGCACCTGACGCGGCGACGTTGACCGCCCGCTCGTCGATACCGGCCCAGACGGGGTAGAGCTCGGTGAGCCAGCCGAACAGCGTGTCGTCGACGGCGTGGCCTCGCGTGACCCATTGGTAGAGGTGGTGGTGGGTGTTGACTAAGCCGGGTGTGAGGAGGCAGCCGGCGGCGTCGATGACCCGGTCCGCTCGCTCGCGCTCGTCCTGGCCGACGCGTCCAGGACCCACGCCGACGATGCGGTTGTCTGCGATGACGACGTGCCCA
>Ga0136622_10001029_pt1 | contig 11549 bp, 10 predicted proteins | sample AntDrymUQ4482106_2_FD_104803 | JGI IMG/M metagenome (GOLD analysis project Ga0136622, IMG submission 104803) | Polar desert sand microbial communities from Dry Valleys, Antarctica - metaG UQ448 (21.06) | ecosystem: Environmental > Terrestrial > Soil > Desert | place: Antarctica: Dry Valley...
CACGTGCCGAAGTGGACGCTCATGCTCAGCGCGGCGATGATCAGGGTGGCGATCGTGACGATCTCGGTCATGGTTGGTCCTCCTGGAGCGGCGCGATCAGCATGCGATGCAGGGTGTGGGTGAGTCGGGAGCGGAGCTCGTCGGGGGTCCATCGCCGCACGGTCAGCAGCTCGTGCGTGACGGTGGCGCTGAGCAGCCGGTCGACGAGATCGGTCGCGGTGTCCATGGTCCACACCGGGTCGAGGAGGTGCTCCGCTCGGAGCCTGGTCATGACGTGGCGGACGATCTGGCGGCGCCCCACGGCGCGGGACTCGAACTCCGTCTCGACGCTGGGGTCGTTGGCCCGCTCGTGCTCGACGAGGCGGACCGCGTTCATCACCAACGGGGTGAATGCGGCGTGGAACGCGACCAGCTCGCTCAGCGCATCCCGGCCGGTCGGTGCGTTGAACACTGCCGACGCGTAGCGGTCGGCGTCGGCCCGCTCCCGGCCCCGGTCGGCGAAGGCCGCCAGCAACGAGCCCCGGTTGGGAAAGTGGGTGTAGAGCGTCTGGCGCGACACCCCGGCCCGCTTCGCGATCGTCCCGTAGGTCGGCTCCCCCACGGCCTCGAGGGCCTCGCCCGCCGCATCGAGGATCCGGTCTCGCGTCGTCTCCGCCACATGACAAAGTGTCCTACTCAACTGGACATCATGTCAAGCGACTATCAGATCCCCGCCATGGATCAGGTGCCGCGGCAGGATCGTGTCGGCGCCGCTGGGCAAGGCATCGAAGGAGCTGCCGCCACGGGGTGCGACGAAATCGGACGCGGTACGTCTGCGACGACATCGCCTGCCGGATCGGCGGCGCCAACCCCCTCATCGAGCAGCTCACCGCCGAGTTCGGCCCGGCCGGTACGCCGAACGGCGACGCGCCTGATGCAACCTGGATCCGCAGCCCCTGCCTCGGCCTGTGCGAACGTGCCCCCGCCGTAATGTTCCAGCTCGCCGGCGACGAGCCGGACGAGTCGCACGCCCCAGCGGCGGCGAACCAGGTCAGCGCCGTGCTGACCGGCGGCACGCCGGCGGTGTTCGTGCCCGGCTCGACACCGCAGACGGTGACCCCGCGGGATCCGTCGCTGCGGTTGCTGCGCCGGATCGGCCTCGCCGACCCGGACAGCCTCGACGACTACCGCAAGCACGGCGGCTACCAGGCCCTGCGCCGCGCGCTGGAACTCGGACCCGCCGGAGTCATCCGCGAGATCACCGACTCCAAGCTGATGGGCCGCGGCGGCGCCGCGTTCCCCACCGGCGTCAAGTGGTCCGGAGTGGCCAGCGCCCCCGCCCGCCCCCACTACCTGATCTGCAACGCAGACGAGTCCGAGCCCGGGACCTTCAAGGACCGCGTCCTGATGGAGGAGGACCCGTTCGCGCTCGTCGAGGCGATGACGATCGCCGGGTACGCCGCCGGCTGCGAACTCGGCTACCTCTACATCCGCGGTGAGTACCCGCTGGCCACCCGGCGCCTGACCAACGCGATCGAGCAGGCCCGGGCGCGGGGCCTGCTCGGCGCCGACGTCATGGGGCGCGGCTTCACCTTTGACATCGAGCTGCGCCGAGGCGCCGGGGCCTACATCTGCGGCGAAGAGACCGCGCTGATGAACTCCATCGAGGGGTACCGCGGCGAACCGCGCAACAAGCCGCCGTTCCCGACTGTGGCAGGCCTGTTCGGCAAGCCGACCCTGATCAACAACGTGGAGACGCTGTACAACGTGCTCGACGTCGTACTCGAGACCGGTCCGGCGTTCGCAGCCCTGGGTACGGCGAGGTCCACCGGTACGAAACTGTTCTGCGTTGCCGGCTGCGTCACGGCGCCGGGCGTCTACGAGGTTCCGTTCGGTACGACGCTGCGCGAGATGCTCGACCGAGCCGGCGGGGTCCGTGACGGGCGGCCGCTGCAGGCGTTGCTGCTCGGCGGCGCGGCCGGCACGTTCGTCCCCGAGGAGCAGTTCGATACGCCGCTGACGTTCGAGGGCACCCGCGAGATCGGGGCCTCGCTGGGGTCCGGCGTGATCATGCTCTTCGACGACCAGGTCGACCTGGTCGACATCCTGACCCGGGTGGCGGCGTTCTTCCGGGACGAGTCCTGCGGGCAGTGTGTTCCGTGCCGGGTGGGGACGGTCCGGCAGGAAGAAGCGCTCGCCCGAATCGGCAACGGCCACGCCAACGGTTCCGTTGCCGCCGACGTTGAGCTGCTCGCCGAGCTGTCCCTGGTCATGAAGGACGCCTCGATCTGCGGGCTCGGGCAGACTGCCCCGGCCGCCCTGCAGTCGGCGCTCGCGCTCGACCTGCTCGGTGTCGGGGCCAGCGCGGCCGCCGACACCTCCCGGACGCCTGAGTCCTCCACCGCGAACAAGCAGAGGACTCCCGATGCGTCGTAACGCCCCGGTCATGCTCGGTGCGATCCGCCGGATGGTGGACCTCGAACTCGACGGCGAGCCGGTCAGGGCACCGGAGGGCATGACCATCCTCGACGTCTGCCGCGAGCGGGCCATCGACACCCCGACCTTGTGCTACCTCGACAACCTGACGCCGGTCAACGCCTGCCGGGTCTGCATGGTGGAAGTCGACGGGTCCCGCGTGCTCGTGCCGTCGTGCTCGCGCAAGATCGAGGACGGCATGGTCGTCAAGACCGACTCCGAGCGGGTGCGGCACAGCCGCAAGATGGTCCTGGAGCTGCTCGCGTCCTCCACCGACATGTCCCTGGCCGAGGACGCCGTACACCGCTGGATGGACTCCTACGGCGTCGACGTCAAGCGTTACGGCCCGCCGGCGCCGGCGGCCGAGGCGGGGGAGCGGGACCGCCGGCAGGCCGGCCACCACCACGTCCCGGACGGGCTCACCGCCGAGACCGTGGCGCAGCCGACGAAGATCGACAACGAGCTCTACGTGCGCGACTACTCCCGCTGCATCCTCTGCTACAAGTGCGTCGAGGCCTGCGGTGAGGACGCCCAGAACACGTTCGCGATCGCCGTCGCCGGCCGCGGCTTCGACGCCACGATCGCCACCGAGTACGACGTCACGCTGCCGGACTCGGCATGCGTCTACTGCGGCAACTGCATCGGCGTGTGCCCGACCGGCGCCCTGATGCCCAAGAGCGAGTACGACATGCGCCAGAACGGCACGTGGGACGAGTCCAAGCAGGCGCAGGTCACCACCGTCTGCACCTTCTGCGGTGTCGGCTGCAACCTGGACCTCACCACGCAGGACAACCGGATCGTCCGGGTCGACTCACCGATCGACCATTCGGTCACCCACGGGCACCTGTGCATCAAGGGCCGCTTCGGCTACGCCCACGTCCAGCCCAGCTGACCGGCTAACCCTCGTCGCCGGGGAGGCTGTCGGCCTTGACGGCGTCGCGTTCGCCCATCGGCCGTTCCGGGCCGCGGGTGGTGTCCTTCGCGGTCTGCTGTTCGGCCTCGGCGTTGATCTCCGCGCCGAGCAGCACGATGTAGCCGCTGATGAACAGCCACAGCAGCAACACGATGACGCCCGCGAGTGCGCCGTACGTCTGGTCGTAGCTGCCGAAGTTGTTGACGTACAGCGAGAACCCGACCGAGGCGATGATCCAGATGATCGTGGCCACCACGGACCCGACCGAGACCCAGCGGAGCTTGGGGGCGTCCCGGTCGGGTGCGACGCGATAGACGACGGCCAAGCCCGCCAGGACCAGTACGACGAGCAGCACCCACCGGCCGACCTGCAGCAGGATGACGCCGACGATACCGAGATTGAGCACCTCGAAGACGACCGGGGCCACCGCGACCAGGCCAACCGCCAGCAGCATGAACACGATCGCGCCGACGGTCAGCAGCAGCGCGAGAGCGCGCAGCCTGAGGAAGCCGCGGGTTTCCTCCTCGTCGTAGCAGACGTTGACAGCGTTAATCAGGTTGCTGACTCCGCCGGAGACGCTCCAGAGCGCCCCGAGCAAGGACAGGATCAGCCCGACACCCAGGGCACCGTCGGAGCCGGCAGCTACCGAGATCATCTGGTCACGGATGATGCGCTGCGCCCGGGGTGGTAGTCCCCCGCTGAACGAATCCACCTGTTGCTGGACGTCGGCGGGGTCGGCGACCAGACCGTACGTGAGCACGGCGGCGATCAGCGCGGGGAACAGTGCGAGGAACGCGAAGAAGGCCAGACCGGCGGCCAGCATGGAGACGTTGTCCTTCTTGGACTCTCGCCAGGCCCTCCTCACCACCTGCAGCCAGCCCTGGCGCGGGATCTCCGACGGCCGCTCGGCTTCGGCCCCGGGCGTGTCTCGTGTGCTGGCGTTCCGCTGGCTGTCCTGGTCGGCGTCGGTACTCATGGCAGCACTCTTCCCCAGCCGCATCGGGTCTACTCAGTCAACGGCGGTAACGTGGAGACGTGCGCCGCATTCTCCTGTCGCCGGCCTGGCTGATCGGACACCTGCTCGCGCTGGCCGCCGTTGCGACCTGTCTCCGGCTGGGCTGGTGGCAGCTGGCCCGCTTCGAGTCCGCGACGGGCAGCGTGCAGAACGCCGGCTATGCCCTGCAGTGGCCGGTGTTTGGCGCGTTTGTGCTGGTTTTCTGGGCGTACGTGATCAGAACCGAGCTGCGCCCGCCCGCGGCCGATGCGAAGCGGCCGGACACTCCGGTGGAGGACTCCCACACCCGCATCGTCATCGACGAGCAGTCCGATCCCGAACTGGCGGCGTACAACCGGTATCTCGCCGAATTGCACGCGGCAGACACCGGATCCAAAAGGCCCGACTGAAACCCGAACGCGGGGTGAGTGACGGGACTTGAACCCGCGACACCCGGGATCACAACCCGGTGCTCTACCAGCTGAGCTACACCCACCATTGTCGTCCGAGGACGCACTCGACAGAGGTTACCCGATCGATCCGGCCCGCTCGGTAGCCAATTCGGCGGCAGCCGCCGCGGCCTCGGCCGAGTTCGGTCCGGGCTGTCCCACGAAGACGGTCTTGCGGTAGTACCGCAACTCCTGAATCGACTCGCGGACGTCGGCAAGGGCCCGGTGCGCGAGTCCCTTGGCGGGCTGGGCGAAGTAGACGCGGGGGTACCAGCGGCGGCTCAGCTCCTTGATCGAGGAGACGTCGACCATGCGGTAGTGCAGGAAATCGTCCAGATCCGCCATGTCGCGGGCGATGAAACCCCGGTCGGTGGCGATCGAATTGCCGCACAGGGGGGCGGCCCGGCGATCCGGCACGTGGCTGCGGATGTAGGACAGAACCTGCTCCTCGGCCTCGACGAGCGTCACGGTCGAGCGGCGTACCTCCTCGGTGAGGCCGGACTCCCTGTGCATGGCCGCCACCACGTCGATCATGCCGTCCAGATCGCTGTCGTCTGCCTGAATCACGATGTCGACGCCCTCGCCGAGGACGTTCAGCTCGGAATCGGTCACAAGCGCCGCGATCTCGATGATCTTGTCCTGCCGGAGGTCCAAACCGGTCATCTCGCAGTCGATCCAGACCAGCTTGTCCGTCATGCACCGACTCTACGGGAGGCCCGTCGTACGCCGATTAGGCTCGGAAGCCCAACTGATCATGCAGCCGGAGGGGTCAGCGATGTCCGAGGTCACCAGCCGGATCGCGGCGGGTTACGAGTTCACCGGTACGGCGCTGCGCCTGGGGGCGGTGGTCCACGACGGCGCCGCTGATCCGGCCGCACAGGTTCGGATCCCGCTGGCGATGCTCAACCGGCACGGGTTGATCGCCGGCGCGACCGGCACCGGGAAGACCAAGACCCTGCAGTTGATCGCCGAGCAGTTGTCCGAGCAGGGCGTCGCGGTCTTCGCCGCAGACGTCAAGGGCGACCTGTCAGGGCTGGCCACACCGGGGGACAGCAACGAGAGGATCGCCGCCCGGTCCGCCGAGGTCGGAGACAGTTGGCAGCCCTCGTCGTACCCGACGGAGTTCTTCACGTTGGGCGACGCCCCGGACGGGATCCCGCTGCGGGCGACGATGACGTCGTTCGGTCCCGTCCTGCTGTCCAAGGTGCTCGGTCTCAACGAGACGCAGGAGTCCTCGCTCGGGCTGATGTTCCACTGGGCCGACCAGGCGGGATTGCCGCTGCTGGACCTCAAGGACCTCCGAGCGGTAATCACGTTCCTGACAAGTGACACCGGCAAGCCGGAACTGAAGGCCCTCGGCGGGGTGTCGACGGCCACCGCCGGCGTGATCCTGCGCGAACTCGTCGGCCTGGAGAACGACGGCGCCGACGTGTTCTTCGGCGAGCCGGAGTTCGACACCGCCGACCTGATGCGGACCACCGAGGATGGCCGCGGCGTGATCAGTTGCCTCGAGCTCGCCGGCGTACAGAACCGGCCGACACTATTCTCCACGTTCCTCATGTGGGTGCTGGCCGACCTCTTCGACGTACTGCCGGAGATCGGTGACGCGGACAAGCCGAAGCTGGTGTTCTTCCTCGACGAGGCGCACCTGCTGTTCCACGCTGCCTCGGACGCGTTCTTGCAGGCCGTCGCCCAGACGGTTCGCTTGATCAGGTCCAAGGGTGTCGGCGTCTTCTTCGTTACTCAGAACCCCACCGATCTTCCCGACGAGGTGCTCGGGCAACTTGGAAACCGGATCCAGCACGGGCTGCGGGCGTTCACACCGGACGACGCCGACGCCCTCCGCAAGACCGTGCGCACCTACCCGTCGACCGAGGACTACGACCTCGAGGAGGCGTTGACAGCGCTCGGCATCGGCGAGGCCATCGTCACGGTGATGTCCGAGCGGGGTGCGCCCACTCCGGTCGCGTGGACCCGGCTGCCGGCGCCGCGATCACGAATGGCCCCCTCGGACGACGCCGTCCGCCAGCAGGCCGTAACGGAGTCGGCGTTGCATGCGCGGTACGCCGAAGCGGTGGACCGGGATTCGGCGTACGAACGGCTGGCGGCGCGGGTGAACGCGCCGGCGCCGGTGCGCGACCCGAAGCAGCGGCGGGTGCCGACCCGCGAGGACCGGGCTGAGCCGGCCCAGGAGACACTGGTCACCCAAATCCTGGACTCCGGCGCCTTTAGGTCGTTCCTGCGCTCGGCCGGGAGCGCGCTCGGCCGGAGCATGTTCGGGACCCGCCGCCGGCGCTGAGCAAATCCGGGCTCGCGCCAAGGACGCACACAGTGAGACCATCAACGGACATGCCCGCTGACCGTTCCCCCGAACAACCCTCTGGTGACGCGCCGGAGGGTCGGTCGGCCGACAACCTGGCCACCGAGGGGCGTGCCCTCGATCGGCGTGCGCTCGATCGGCGGGCCTTCGATCGGCGGGCAATGGTGCGGCGCTCGGCCGCCGTACTGGCCGGCACAGCCGGAATCCTCGCCGCGCCTGCGCTGATGGCAACCGCGGCGGCCGAACCGGGCGACACGCTGCGCCTCGGTGGGCGAAACCGGGCAGGGGATGCGCAGACCCGGTTGCAGTCGACGACGACGGTGGCCTCGCTCTCGGTCCTGAATGAACGCGTCCGCAGTAGCGAGCCCGACGGCGACGTCGATCTCGTGGCGGCCCAACTCCGGCTGGAGAGCCCGGTTCCCGGCGCCGTCCGTCCGCAGGTGCCCGACGTGCAGACGATGGCCGCCGGGGACATCGCCGCCGCCGGCGGGCTGCTGTACTTCGGCGCGGAATCGGGCAACTTCGACGTCGTCGCGAGCCAGGTGTTCACGTCCTACTTCGCCAACTATCTGCACCCGGTGCCCGCGCGGAATGCCACCGTCCTGGACACCCGGGTGCTGACGGTGCCCGATCGGGCGCTGTTCACCGCCGGTGACCTGACCGCCGACGGTCGGCTGGTTGCCGGCCGTCGTGTCGCTGTCGACCTGCGGGTGCTCGTCAACACTGCGGCGGTGCCCCCGCAGGCTGCCGTCGCGCTCTCCCTGCAGATCTTCGGTGCCGCCGAGACCGGCGTCCTCACCGTGTATGCCGACCAGAGCGCCGCAGCCGGCGTCGATGTCATGGCTTACGCCGTCCTTCCTGGCAAGGTCACCGCGGACGGTGCACCGTTTGCGCTGCCGGCCAGCGGTGCGGCGATCGTGGGGCTGGACGCCGACGACCGACTGTGGCTGTCAATATCCCGCACCGCGCACGTCGTCGTCAGGGTGACCGGCCTGTTCGTCCCGGACCCCACGGCCATCGTGGACACGGCGGAAACCCTGTTGGAGACCTCGCCGTACGCCCGGCGGGTCCAGCGTCAGCGGCGGGCGCTGCGCCGGCTGATTGCGGACAACGCTCTGCCCAAGTGACGAACCGGTGGTTCGATCTGTTACGAGTGGCACGCCGTCGATCGCCCCGGGACCGCTGAAGTAGCCGTGTCGGCACCGCTCCTGACGGGGGAACGCGGGAGCATGTCGTAACGTCCAATGACGAGGCCGGTGCACCGGCCACGGAGATGGCTGCCGCGGGAGTCGAGTGGAGGTCGGGGTAGGTGCTGTGTCTCGCACCCATCGAACTCGGGTCCGATGCCGAACGCCGGCTCTATCGGGTCCTCTCCGGCCTGGGTCCTGGGACGGGTGTCCTCGGTGGGCTCGTCGTCTTCGTTCCCGTCGTCGACGGCGCGAGGCAGCGCCGGCAGGCTGATGCGGTCGGCTTCCTGCCCGAGGCCGTCGTCGTCATTCGCGCGGTCGGGATGGGACGGCAGGCCGGTGAACTCCGGCCCAGCTCCACTGGCATGTGGACGGTGGGCGGAGAGATTCTGCGGCTCAGCGGCGGCGGATCGAGCCCCGCGGTGCAGCTGCGCAAAGCGGTCGAGCTCATCCACGCGACGCTGGACTCGGGCGGGCTCGACCCGGGCTCACCGTCCGCGCTCGCTGCCATCGACGGGCCCATCACGTCGGTTCGAGACCGCTCCGCCGGAGGGCCGGTCGCCTGTAGCATGGACGCCGGCGACGTGCTGACCGGCCTGCGGCACTGCGCGAACGTCGGCTCGCAGGGTGACACCAGGGTGTGGACGACAGCCGACGTCAAGGCCGCACTGACCATCTTCGGGCTGCAGGCCCGCGGCCCGTCGGTGGAGGAGCTCAACAACGAAGGCTTTCTCTACTCGCCGTATGTCCTGCGCCGGTCGGAGTCGGCGGTCGTTGCACATGCGGACCTCGCCCCTACGGTCAGCCTGCTGTCGGGGCCGTTCGCGGCAGAGCGCGCACCCACCAAGACACCGCAACCGGTCGAGCCGTTCTGGGACGAGCCGGCCCGGTCCGAGCCACCGGTCACGCCGGCCGTCGCCCCGCGCCAGCGCCTCACCGAACCGCGGCCCGTCGCCGAACAGCAGCGCGCCGTCAAGCCGCCCGAGCCCGCTGCGGCGGCGCTCGACGACAGCGGCGTGGGGGGCTTGTTCGGTGAAGCGGTCGGCCGCGACGCCGATCGGCAGCCGGAACCACCGAAGTCACCGCGGCGTCCGCCGCCTCGGGTGCCAGAGCGCAAGCGCAGATCCCGCCCGGCCCTGCTGCTCGGCGTTGCCGTGCTGCTGGTCCTGGCCGCCGTGGCAGGTCTGCTGTACGCGCTGTCCAGTGGTCTTCGGGGCAACGATCCGGCCGAGTCGGACGCTCGAGCCGGCGGCACGTCGTCGTCCGCTCCCGTGCAGACCACCCCGGGCACGAGCCAATCGGCCCCGGCCACACAGGAGTTGTCCGGATCGACGTACACCCTGCAGGCCCAGCGCAGCGACACCGACTGTGCGTCCAACGCCTACGGCCAGGTGGCGGAGTTCTTCGGTACGACGCCGTGCACGGGGCTGACCCGGGCACTGTTCACTACCACCGTCGACGACGCGCCGGCCGTGGTCTCGGTGTCGGTCGTGGCCATGCCCGACGAGGCGAGCGCGGCCGACCTGCAGGAACTGGCGGACACCAGCGGCACCGGCAACGTCAGCGACCTTCTGCGCGCCGGAGAGCAGATCGACGGGGGGCCGAGCGAACTCGTCGCGGCGGCCTACACCTCTGAACTGTCCGGTAGCGAGGTCAGGATCGTCGAGGTGGCCTGGGTCGACGGTGACACCGAGGGCGACGAGAGCCTGCTCGACGCTGCCGCGGAGGACGCTCTGCTCTTGGAAGTCCCGGAGGACTGAGGGTGCGTCTGCTGGTCCTGGGCGGGACGGTGTTCGTGTCCCATGCCGTGGCTGCCGCGGCGGTGGCGCGTGGACACCAGGTGACGTGCGCGGCGCGTGGCGTCTCGGGCAGCGTGCCCGTTGGCTCCGAACTGGTCCGCGTGGACCGGGACCAGCCGGACGGGCTCGAGCCGTTGGACGGACGCACCTTCGACGCCGTGGCCGATGTGGAGTCTCTCTCGTTCACCCGGGTACGCCGCGCCTTGGCGGCGCTCGGTCCAGGGGCTGGGCACTGGACCTACGTCTCGACGAGCTCGGTTTACGCCGACAACGAGACGCCTGGGCAGCGCGCCGGAGCAGCGCCGCTGCTCGACCCCGCACCGGACGGAGCCGACGAGACCGACCGCGGGCAGTACGGCCCGCTCAAGGTGGCCTGCGAGAACGCGGTCCGCTCGGCTGTTGGCGAGCGGGCGTTCGTCTGCCGGCCCGGGCTCATCGTGGGGCCGGGTGACTGGTCCGACCGCTTCGGCTACTGGCCGGCCCGGGTGTCACTCGGGGGCCGCTTCCTGGCGCCCGGCCGCGCGGAGAACGAGGTTCAGTACGTCGACGTCAGGGACTGCGCGGCCTGGATCGTCACGGCGGCCGAGCAGGGGCTGGTCGGTACCCTTGATGCGATGTGCCCGGCGGTCCGGTGGGGCGACTGGCTGACCGACCTCAGCACGGCGGTGGGATCAGCCGGCGAGCCGGTGTGGGTGCAGCAGGACTTTCTCGTCGAGCACGGCGTCGAGCCGTGGATGGGCCCCGGGTCACTGCCCCTGTGGTTGCCGATGCCGGAGTACGCCGGCTTCATGACGCGCGACGTCAGTGAATCGCTCACAGCCGGCCTGCGGATCCGGCCGCTGCAGGACACCGCCGCCGCGAGTCTGGCGTGGGAGCGGGAGCTCGGCCTGGACCGCGAACGGCGTAGTGGCATCACCCGCGAGCGGGAAGCCGAATTGTTGCGGCTCTGGGCAGACCGGAGCGGACCGGCTACGCCGTCGTGTTGATGTAGATGACGAACGTCGACGGCCGTCGGGCAGCGAGCAGCTCGGCGAGGTCCGGCTTTCCGTCTCCGCTGAAGTCAGCTGCCGTCACCGACACCGGACCGTTGGCTGTCGGATAGGCGGTGGGCGGCGCGAATTCGCTGCCGGCCTGGTTCACAGGCAAGACAGCGGGCGAACATCAGGACATCCCCGATCAGGGCTGGACCGCCAGCGTCGGCGGCGACTCATTGTGAGTCGGCTCGGATCAGGCAGCAATCGTCCGTAGGTGCTAGCACCACTGCCTCGAGGTGATCAGTTCGGCGTTGTGGTCACTGCCCGATGGCCGGCACTTCTCGGTGCACTGCTGCGGCCCAGATCCCAAGCGTTGGGCCGAAACGTGCCACCCGAAGGCGTCCTCGATTGCGCCGTCGGCCACCTCAGGGACGACCAACCTTGCCCAACCCCACGAAC
>Ga0136622_10001030_pt1 | contig 11546 bp, 8 predicted proteins | sample AntDrymUQ4482106_2_FD_104803 | JGI IMG/M metagenome (GOLD analysis project Ga0136622, IMG submission 104803) | Polar desert sand microbial communities from Dry Valleys, Antarctica - metaG UQ448 (21.06) | ecosystem: Environmental > Terrestrial > Soil > Desert | place: Antarctica: Dry Valley...
CGCACGCGACAAGGGTCACCTGAAGGAGCGCGACGACAATCTCTCGGGCGAGGACGTGCGCGAGGGACTCACGGCCGTCATCTCGGCGAAGCTCGCGGACCCTCAGTTCGAAGGCCAGACCAAGACCAAGCTCGGCAACCCGGGGATGGCGGGCTTCGTCGAGTCGGTCGTGAACGCGAAGCTGGCCGAGTTCCTCGAGGAGAACCCGGCGGAGGGAAACTCGGTGATCCGCAAGGCGGTGTCCGCGTCGCAGGCGCGCGCGGCCGCGCGCAAGGCGCGCGACCTCACGCGGCGCAAGTCGGCACTCGAGAACTCCGCGCTGCCCGGCAAGCTCGCCGATTGCTCGATCCGGGACCCGTCGCTGACCGAGGTGTTCATCGTCGAGGGCGACTCGGCCGGCGGCTCGGCCAAGCAGGGGCGCGATCGCTCGACGCAGGCCGTGCTGCCGCTACGCGGCAAGATCCTCAACGTCGAGAAGGCGCGGATCGACAAGGTCCTGCAGAACCAGGAGATCCAGGCCCTCATCACGGCGCTGGGCACGGGAGTGCGCGACGAGTTCGACCCCGAGCGCCTGCGCTACCACAAGATCATCCTGATGACCGACGCCGACGTCGACGGCGCGCACATCCGCACGCTGATCCTCACGCTGCTCTTCCGCGAGATGCAGGAGTTGATCGAGCGCGGCTACATCTACATCGCCAAGCCGCCGCTGTTCAAGCTCAAGCAGGGCCAGCGCGAGCGCTACATCGAGAAGCAGTCCGAGCTGGAGGAGATCCTGCTCGGCGACAAGTTCGACCGCTTCGAGGTGACCGACCACGAGGGCGCCGAGTTCAACCTCACCGAGACCCGCTGGCAGCGCTATTGCCGGCTGCTCAAGCAGTACGAGGGTTGGGCGTCGGCGCTGCGCGCGGAGCACGGCCACGACACCGTGACGTTCCTCGAGGAGTCGCAGATCCTCGACGAGCAGATCACGACGGTGGAGGCGCTCGAGGAGCTGCTCGGCCGCGAGGCGCCCGAGACGGAGCCCTACTCCGCCGAGCTGCTGCCGAGCGAGGACGGTGTGCTGCGCATCAAGGCGGTCGAGCGCAAGACGAACCTCGCCCGCACCCACTACCTGCGCCGGACGATGTTCGATGCGAACGAGTACCGCCAGCTCTCGCGCGTCCACGCCGAGCTGGCCAAGATGGCCGGCACGCCGCCGTTCACGGTCGTGCTCGGCGCCGAGCGCGGCGAGGCGCTGTCGTTCGAGGACCTACGGCGCGTCGTGATGGCGGTCGCGGCCAAGGGGATCTCGCTGCAGCGCTTCAAGGGTCTCGGTGAGATGAACGCCGATCAGCTGCGCGAGACGACGATGGATCCCGAGACGCGCACGCTGCAGCAGGTCACGATGGACGATGCCGCCGCGGCCGACCGCCTGTTCACGATGCTGATGGGCGACAAGGTCGAGCCGCGGCGCGAGTTCATCGAGGAGAACGCCCGCGTCGCCACCCTCGACGTCTAGGAGGTGAGGGATGGCGACCTCTGACCTGATCGGCGGCGGCAACATCGAGCCACGCGGGCTCGAGGAGGAGATGCGCTCCTCCTACCTCGACTACGCGATGTCCGTGATCGTCGGGCGCGCGCTGCCCGACGTGCGCGACGGGCTCAAGCCGGTCCACCGGCGCGTGCTGTTCGCGATGAACGAGGCAGGGCTGCAGCCGAATCGGGGTTACGCGAAATGCGCCCGCATCGTCGGCGACGTGATGGGCAAGTACCACCCACACGGCGACTCGGCGATCTACGACACGCTTGTACGGCTGGCGCAGGACTTCTCGATGCGCAGCCCGCTCGTCGACGGCCAGGGGAACTTCGGTTCCGTCGACGACGATCCCGCAGCCGCCATGCGCTACACGGAGGCGCGGCTGGCCCCGCTCGCGCGCGAGATGCTGCGCGACCTCGACGCGGACACCGTCGACTTCGTCCCCAATTACGACGGCAACGACCGCGAGCCGGTCGTGCTGCCGGCGCGCTTCCCAAACCTGCTGGTCAACGGCTCCTCGGGCATCGCGGTCGGCATGGCGACGAACATCCCTCCGCACAACCTGCGCGAGACGATCGCCGCCACGATCGCCTACATCGACGACCCCGAGATCGACACGGCCGGCCTGATGCAGCACATCAAGGGCCCGGACTTCCCCACCGGCGGCGTGATCCTCGGCGTGAACGGCATCCGCGAGGCGTACGAGACCGGCCGTGGCCGGGTTCGCGTGCGCGCCCGCGCGCATTCCGAGGACATCGGCCAGGGCAAGGAGGCGATCATCGTCACCGAGCTGCCCTTCATGGTCAAGAAGGGTGGCGACACCGGCCTGATCCGCAAGATCGCCGACCTCGTGCACGACAAGAAGATCAGCGAGATCTCCGATCTGCGCGACGAGTCCGACCGCAAGGGGATGCGCGTCGTGATCGAGCTCAAGCGCGGCGTGATCCCGAAGGTCGTGCTCAACAAGCTCTACAAGCACACCGCGCTGCAGACGACGTTCGGCGTCAACGCGGTCGCGCTGGTGGACAACGTGCCGCGGACGCTGCCGCTGCGCTCGATCATCCACAACTACGTCCAGCACCAGCGCGAGGTGATCGTCCGCCGCGCAAAGCACGAGCTGCGCACGCTCGAGGCGCAGGTGCACCGGCTCGAGGGCCTGCTGATCGCGCTCGATCACCTGGACGAGGTGATCGAGCTGATCCGCGGCTCGCGCGACCGCGATGCAGCGCGTCAGGGACTGATCGACCGCTTCGGGCTGACGCTGATCCAGGCGCAGGCGATCCTCGAGTTGCGGCTGCAGCAACTGACCGCGCTGGAGGCCGATTCGATCAAGCGCGAGCACGCCGACAAGCTCGAGCGCATCCGCGAGCTGCGCGAGCTGCTCGGGGACGAGGGCAAGGTGCTCTCGGTGATCAAGGAGGAGCTCACCGAGATCGCCGAGCGCTATGGCGACGATCGCCGCACGCAGATCACGTTCGCCGAGGACGATCTCGACATCGAGGATCTGATCGCCGACCAGCAGATGGTGATCACGATCACCAAGTCCGGCTACATCAAGTCGCTGCCGCTGGCGACCTATCGCCAGCAGCGCCGCGGCGGGGTCGGCGTGACGGGCATGGGTATGAAGGACGAGGACTACATCGAGCACCTCTTCGTCTGCTCGACGCACGACTACCTGCTCTTCTTCACCAACCGCGGCAAGGTCTACCGCTCGAAGGTCTACGACCTTCCGGACGCGCCGTCGCGCCAGTCCAAGGGCCGGCACCTGGGCAACGTGCTGCCGCTGCGCGAAGGCGAGCGGGTGCAGTCCGTGCTCGCCACGCGCGACTACAGCGAGTCCGCCTACCTGATGTTCGCGACGAAGTGCGGCACCGTCAAGAAGACCGCGCTGCAGACCTACAACACCCCGATCAAGGCCGACGGGATCATCGCGATCAAGATCCGCGAGGAGGACGAGCTCGTCGCCGTGCGGCGCGTGGACGAGGGCGACGAGGTCCTGATGGTCTCCAGGGCCGGCCTGACCGTCCGCTTCGCCGAGGATGACGCACGCTCGATGGGGCGCGACACCTCCGGCGTGCGCGGCATGGACGTCAAGGGCGACAACGAGGTCATCGCGATGGACATCGCGCGCGACGACCAGTACCTCCTCGTGGTGACGGAGAACGGCTTCGGAAAGCGCACCCTGGTCGGCGACTATCGCAAGACCAGTCGCGGCGCCAAGGGCGTCAAGACGATCCAGCAGACCGAGGCCAAGGGCGCGCTGGCGGCGGCGCTGGTCGTCCGCGACCACCACCAGCTCGTGTTCATCTCCCAGAACGGCATGATCCAGCGCATCGGCGTTCGCGACCTGCGGCCGCTGGGCCGCAACGCACAGGGCTTCCGGCTGATGAACGTCCGCGACGACGATCTCGTGTCCGCGGTTGCACTCGTGATCGAGACGGAAACCAGTGACGCGGTCGCGGACGACGGAGCGGTCTCGCTGGACGCTTCGGGCGTCACCGACGAGTCGGCGCTCGAGGGCGACGCCGTCTTCATCGGCGATCCGAACGAGGAGGGGCTGCTCTCGATCCCCGAGTTCGAGTCCGAGGAGATGCCCGACTCCGATATAGAGGAGTAGCGCCGGTACGGCCGCGCCCCTCCGCGCGCACGCCAGGCTCCCCGACCGAGGGGCGGGTCGAACGACCTCAGAGCCCAACCGAACGACCTCGGGCCGCGGTCGATCCAAGGCCCGACGGAACGACCGAGGGCCCCGGTCGACTACCGGGGCCCTCGGACACTGCCTGCTGGACTTCTTGGCCGTCGCCAGCTTGTCTAAGCGGCCGGGGGGACTAACTCCGGCGCTGATGACGGCGGCGCCACGATGTGGATTCCGCTGACCAGCGGGTCCAGCACCAGGCTGGTACTAGCGGCCGGGCACCTCCAGGGTCCCAAATAAACTGTCACTCAAGTTCGGACCACCCCCTTTCTCTGGTCAGCGCAGAGTAGCGAAAGGGAGGGACGGGCTCCAGCACGGATTTCACAGGCCCGCGGTCGCTTAAGCAGCTTCGGGCAGCAGGTACTGCTTCCAGGTCGCGGGAATCGTGGGCGAGGCGAGCTGGATGAAGACGTTGGGGCTCGGCATCCGTGGCTTGACCCGCGGATGCATGCCGATCTGATGCGGAAGCCGGTCGCCTTTGCGGCGGTTGCACGGGGCGCATGACGCCACGATGTTCTCCCAGTCCGAGCCGCCGCCCTTGGAGCGCGGGATCACGTGATCGACGGTCAGGCTCGAGCGCGCGCCACAGTACTGGCACTCCCAGCCGTCGCGTGCGAAGACCGCGCGGCGGGTGATCTTGCGCTTGTGGGTGTCGCGCGGGATGCGCACGTACGTGACGAGCCGGATGACGACCGGCTTCGCCATCGAACCGCACGCCCAGTGCAGGTCCTGCGGCCCGATCTCGATGACCTCGGCCTTGTGCTTGAGCAGCAGCACCGTCGCACGTCGCACGGTGCACACGTTGATCGGCTCGTACGTCGCGTTGAGGACCAGCACACGACCGCCTGACCAACGGCCGGAGCCGTCGGCGCTCGATCCGTGCCGCCGGCGGTCGACGAGCGGCACGGACCCCACTGGTGGGGGTACGGCAATGGCCATCGCTGGCCGGAGTGTAGACGGTGACTCGGGCGGCTTCAGGCGGCGGCCGGGAACGAGCCGAGCACGCGCACGGAGTCGCAGCGGGCGCGCAGTCCGGCGATCGCGGCGCCGATCTCGGCGCTCTCGGCGGCCCCCTCGAGATCGCAGAAGAACATGTAGCTGCCGAGGCCGACGCGGCGCGGCCGTGATTCGATCCGGGTGAGGCTGATGGCGCGCGAGGAGAACTCCGTCAGGCAGTCGACGAGCCACCCGGGAGCGTGGTCGCCGCCGCCCCAGAAGACGAGCGCGGTCTTGACCGGTGCGGTGGGCGCGGCGGGATGGTCCGCGGTGGCGGGGAGGCCACCATGGTCCGCGCGATCGCCGCCGCCGCCCAGGCTACCCGCGTGCGCGACCCACGCGAAGCGCGTCGCGTTCTCGGCGTCGTCCTCGATCCGCTCTGCCAACACGGCCGCCCCATAGAGGGCTGCGGCGTGCTGCGTCCCGATCGCCGCGTGCGGAGTGAAGCCCGCCAGCGCCTCGCCACCGGCGACGGCGCGCATCGCCTCCGCGGTCGACGCCGCCGCGATCACCGCGGCACCCGGAAGCTGCTCGGCGAGAAAGCGCGCACACTGGCCCGTGGCTTGCGGGTGTGAATGCACGGTGCGGACCTCGTCGGGCGCGATCGCGTCGGCGGCGGCCAGGCAGTAGCTCACGCGGTGCACGAGCTCGCCCACGATGCGCACGTCGGGGGCATCGAAGACGAGCGCGTCCAGCGTCGCGGCGACCGCGCCCTCGCGCGAGTTCTCGATCGGCACCAGCGCGAACTCGGCTGCGCCCTCCTGCACCGCGGCGACGACGGCCCCCACGGTCGGGAAGCTCACGTTCTCGGCCGCCAACCCGGCGGCCACCAGCGCCTCGTGCGAGTTCGTTCCCGCCGGCCCGAGATAGGCGGCCCGCATCAGTCCTCCAGCACGACAGTCCCGCGCTCACCGGTCAGCGCGCGGCGGACCGCCTCTTCCTCCTCGGGTGAGAGCGGGTGCTCGCCCCGGCCGGCGAACACCTGCTTGCAGTACAGGCGCGCGGTGTCGCGATGGGCGATCGAGGAGAGCACCACGCCGTTGCGATCGGAGTCCAGCAGTGCCAGTGAGGTCGACTGGTGGCCCGAAAGCTCGCCGTAGGCGTCGTAGCGCACGAGCGCACGATGGGTGATCGCGCCGTCGATCCGGAGCTCCGCCTGCTGCACGCGCTGCTCGAGCCGCCCGGCCACCTCCTCGACACGGTCGTGCAGCTGCAGGAACGCGTCGTGCAAGCCCGCGGCGTGAGCGACGAGGTCCTCTCGCTTCGCACCGGCTAACACGATCTGCTGCGCCGCGCGCAGCCGCCGCACGCGCACCGACAGCACGACCGAGAGCACGAGCGCGATCAGCGCCACCGCTCCGGCGCCCAGGGCCGCGAGCCCCGCCGGGTCGGTCAGTTCGTCCACCCTGCCGAGGATCCGGGCGCTTACTCGCGGAAGAACGCCGCGTCGTACTCGGTCGTGTTGTTGTCCTTCTTCTCCTCGCCCGGCACCGGCTTGACCTGGACCGTGATCGTCACCGGGGTGTCCAGCGGCGGGGCGGTGTCGAGCCCGAGCGTCGAGGATGCCGCCGTGCCGGCCGGGACCGAGGCGACGGTCTTCTGCACCCGCAGCGGCTCGGGTCCGCCCTCGATCTTCAAGACGACGTCGATGTCGACCTCGTCGTTCTCGCCCTGGTTGGTGAAGTTGACGGTGAACTCGGTGTCGGCGCCGTAGGCGATCCGGTTTGCCGCGTCGGGCGTCAGCGTCTGGTCGCCGACCTGGACCGAGTCGATGCCGGTGCCGTGTAGGCCGGGCGCGGGCTCGCGTCCGCTGGTGCCGCCGCCGGAGGAGAGCTGCTGGCCGAGCGCGTCGGCGACGACGCTCGCGTCGAGCCATTCCACTCCTGGCAGGAAGGCGGTCTGCTGAAGCTGCTGGGAGCCGACGTCGGCCTCGCGCAGGGCGGACTCGATCAGGGGCAGCACGCGTGACGTGTACACCACGTCGGAGCTGAGGAACATCGACATCGCACCGGCGATCTCCTCGATCGCCTGATCGGCGGCCTCTGCGTCCGAGCTGAGCGCCGTCCGGATCCGGTCGGCGACCGACTGGAGCCCGTCGCGGCGCATCTCCATCGTGATCAGGAAGGAGCGCTGCGCGTCGGTCATGTCACCTGGGGTGTCGATGCGCTTGGCCTGCTGGTACTGCGACTCGGCCTGCACCTTGTACCCGGCGATCAGCGTCGAGACGTCGCCCTGGCTCGGGTTGCGCAGCAGGTCGAAGAACGGCTTGCCGACCTGGCTGTCGGAGTCGCGAACGATCGACCCCACGTCGCGGTTGTAGTCCTTCAGCGCGCTCTCGCGCGCCGAGTCGCGGCAGCCGTCGATGACGAAGATCAGCAGCGCCAGGATCAGGATGAAGCCGCCGAACAGCACCAGCTGCCGGATGAGCACGGTCTGGCGGTCCGGGGAGCCGTCAGCGCCGCGGGCGGAAGCCGCTCGCCTGGGCCGCACCCGCGTGCGGGGCTCGTCGTCCTCGTCGAAGAAGGACAAGTCAGGGAATCTCCTCAGGGGCCGTACGCTCGTCGCACGGCCGGGTCACGGCGTTGAAGGATATGAGGCGGCGCGGCGGGATGATTCGCCGCCGCTCCCCGTGAACCCTTCCATGCACCGTGAAGGTGCTCCCTCGCGCGCGTGGAAGCGGTGCCGGATGCACGCCACGGAGGAGCTGCCTGCGATGAAGTCTGCCTCGCGTGGCTCGTCATCGGGGGCTTCGCCGTCCCTCGGCCCCGGATTGGCGATGGGCCGCTACCGCCTCGGCGCGCGCATCGGGGCCGGCGGCTTCGGGACCGTCTACGCCGGCCGCGACGAGCGTCTCGGCCGTCCCGTGGCGGTGAAGGTGATCCACGGTGACGGGCCCGCTCCCGAGCGGGCGCAGCGCGAGGCGCGCGCAGTCGCCCGCCTGGACCACGATGCGATCGTCGCGCTGTTCGATGCCGGCGAGCAGGACGGCTGCCGCTACCTGGTCTCCGAGCTGGTCGAGGGCCGTACGCTGGCCCAGCTCGAGGCGGCGGGCGAGCTGTCAGACCGCGACGTGCTGCGGATCGGGCTGGCGCTCGCCGACGCGCTGGCCCACGCGCACGAGCGCGGCGTCATCCACCGCGACGTCAAGCCGCAGAACGTGATCGTGCCCGACACGGCCAGCTCGCGCCGCGGCGCGGCGAAGCTGACCGACTTCGGCGTCGCGCATCTCGCCGGCGAAGAGGCGCTGACGCTCACCGGGGACGTCGTCGGGACGCTTGCCTATATGGCCCCGGAGCAGGCCGCCGGCCATGCCGTGGACGAGCGCGCCGACCTCTACGCGCTCGGCCTGGTGCTCTACGAGGCGCTGGCGGGGGCGAATCCCGTCCGGGCAGGCTCGCCGTCGGCGACCGCGCGGCGGATCGGCACCACGCTGCCGCCGCTGGCACGCGCCCGCGGTGACCTGCCCGCGGAGCTGTGCGCCGCCATCGACCGAACCGTGCTCGCCGATCCGGAGCGGCGCGGCGAGCTGGACGACCTCTTCGACGCGCTCGCCGACGCGCTGCCCGATGTCGCCGACGAGGGCGGGCAGATCGCGCCGCACCCGCTCGAGCGGCGGATCCCGGCGCTGCCGCCGGCGGTCGGGAGGCTGGTGGCGCCTGCTGCCGCCGGGGCGCTCGTCTGGGCCGCGCTGGCAGGGCTCACGCCCGAGCCTGCCGTGCAGCCGCCGCTCGCTGCGGCGGCGGCTGTAGCGCTGGTCGCGGTGCTGCCCCGTGCCGGCTGGCTGCTCGTCGCGACCGCGACGATCTTCGCGCTGGCGCTCGGGCCTGCACCCCGACCCGGCGCGGCGCTGCTGCTCGCGGCGCTCGCGGTCGGCCCACCGTTGCTGATGCGGGCGGATGGGCGCTCGTGGTCGCTGCCAGGTGTGGCGCCCGCGCTCGGCATAGTCGGCCTTGCCGGGGCCTTTCCCGCGCTCGCCGGCCGGGCCCCGCGCTGGAGCACGCGCGCAGCGCTCGGCGCGCTCGGCGCCTGGTGGGTCGTGCTGGCGGAGCCGCTGCTGATGCGCGCGCTCGTGTTCGGACCCGCGTCCGGAACACCGGACCGCTCCAGCTTCGACGGCGCGCCCGGGATCGCGGCCGGCGACGTGCTCGCGAGGGCGTGCAGCTCGGGCGCGCTCGGGCTGGCGCTGATCTGGGCTCTGGCGGCTCTGATGGCGCCGTGGGCCGTGCGTGGTCGCTCACTGAGGTTCGACGTCGTGCGCGCCGCAGGCTGGGCGGCGGCGCTCGCAGCCGCCACGATCACGCTCGGCGAGGCGCTCGGCGATCGGGTCGCCCAGACCACGCCGTACGGGCTCGTCCCGGGCGCGCTCGCCGCGGCGGCCCTCGCGCTGGTGCTCGCGCACGCCCGTCCTGCTCGCGAGCCGGATCCGGAAGGCGAGCGCGCCTGACGACGGCCGCCATACTGCTCCGTCATGCGACTCGGACGATCGGGTAGCGGGCCGTGAGCGTGCTGCGCAACCTTGAGTCGAAGCTGGCCGGCCTCGTGGAGGGCACGTTCTCCCGCGCCTTCAAGTCCGAGGTGCGGCCGGTCGAGATCGCGCGCAAGCTCGCGCGCGAGATGGACGAGCACCGCGTGCAGTCGCTCAGCCGCACCTACGTCCCGAACGAGTACGCCGTCTGGCTCTCCACCGAGGACCGGGACCAGTTCTCGGGTTACGAGGACGAGCTGCGCCGCGAGCTCTCGGGCTACCTGCTCGAGCACGCCCGGCGCGAGCGCGTGGCGCTCCTGACGCCGCCCGACATCAAGTTCAAGACCGACGAGCGGTTGCGGCTCGGCGAGTTCGGCATCCAGGCGCGGCTCGTGCGCCCCGACGCGGACCCGGAGACCGGGCCGAGCCAGGGCGAGGAGGGCCATACGATGGTCTACTCGACCTCGGACCGGATCTCCGAGCCGCTGCGCGAGCCCGACCCGCGCCGCGGAACCGCGCGGCTGCGGATCGGCGGGCACTGCGAGCTGCTCGGCTCAGGCGGCGCGACGCTCGGCCGCTCGCGCGAGGCGGACATCGTGATCGACGACGCCAACGTGTCGCGCAAGCATGCCGAGGTGCGCCCCTCGGGCGGGTCGTGGATCGTGCGCGATCTCGGCTCCACCAACGGCGTCAAGGTCAACGGGCGCCGGATCGAGTCGCCCCAGTCGCTCAAGCGCGGCGACGTGATCGAGCTCGGCACCGCACGCGCGACCTTCGAGCTGGAGTAGGGGCGGCCGTGCTCGATCCCGTGGCCGTCGCCCTGAAGTTCGGATTCCTGGCCGTGCTCTACCTCTTCCTGCTCTGGATGGCGCGCTCCGCGCTGAAGGACCTGCGGCGCAGCGCGGACGACGGCGGGACGCCCGCCGGTCCCGACTACGCCGACGCGACGGGGATGCACACGGCTGGCGCGGCGGCACGACCCGCTGGCACCCCCAAGCTGCGCGTCGGGACCGGCGCCGGGCTGCGCGCGGGAGCGGCCTATGACCTCTCGGACGGCGCGCTGCTCGGACGCGGCGACCAGGCCGACATCATGCTCGAGGATTCGTTCGCCTCGTCGAGCCACGCCCGGCTCGTCCCGCACGGAGATGTCATCGTGCTGGAGGATCTGGGCTCGACCAACGGGACCTATCTCAACGACGAGCCGCTGCGTGGCCCGCAGCCCCTTCACCCAGGGGACAGGATCCGCATCGGCGACTCCGACTTCACCTTCGAGCGCTGACACGCTTTGCTCCGGATAGCCGAGCACTTCCACGATTCCGACCTCGGCCGCCAGCGGCGCGGGAACGAGGACAGCTTCTACGTGCGCGCGCCGCTGTTCGTGGTCGCGGACGGGATGGGCGGGGCGCAGGCGGGCGAGGTCGCGTCAGCGATCGCGGTGCAGCAGTTCGAGGGCGGCCTGCCCGACGGCGACGATCCGGGAGCGGCACTCGCGGCGCTGATCCAGGCGGCCAACCTGCGCATCTTCGAGCAGGCCCGCAGCGAATCAGAGCACGCCGGGATGGGGACGACGACGACCGCCGCCTACCTTGCCGGCGACGCGGTCGTGATCGCGCATGTCGGCGACTCGCGCTGCTACCTGCTGCGCGACGACGACCTGTTGCGGCTGACGCGCGACCACTCCTTGGTCGGCGAGCTGGTTGCGCGCGGGAAGCTGACCGAGGAGCAGGCCGAGTCGCACCCGCAGCGCTCGGTGATCACCCGCGCACTGGGCGCGTACCCCGACGTCGAGGTCGATGTCGAGGCCTTTCCGGTGCGCTCTGGCGACCTGTTCCTGCTCTGCTCGGACGGCCTGACCTCGATGGTGCACGAGC
>Ga0136622_10001031_pt1 | contig 11539 bp, 9 predicted proteins | sample AntDrymUQ4482106_2_FD_104803 | JGI IMG/M metagenome (GOLD analysis project Ga0136622, IMG submission 104803) | Polar desert sand microbial communities from Dry Valleys, Antarctica - metaG UQ448 (21.06) | ecosystem: Environmental > Terrestrial > Soil > Desert | place: Antarctica: Dry Valley...
CAGATCGCGACGCGCAGCATCGCTCCGGTGCAGAATCCCCCCATGCTGACCATCGGGACCGTCGTGCTGGGCGTATCCGACTTCCAGCGAGCACTGGACTTCTGGCTGAACGCGCTGCATTATGTCCCGCGCGAGGAACCTGATGAAGACTGGGCAGTGCTGGTGCCCCCCGAGGGCACAGGGACTCGTCTGGCGCTCGGTCTCAGTGAGACGCTTCCGCAGGAGTATCCGCGCGTGCATCTTGACCTCTACGCACAAGATGCCGCCTCAGAGGTCGAGCGGCTACTCTCCCTAGGGGCCGAGCACGTCGAGTGGGACCGATACCCGGATGACCCCGATTTCGTCGTGCTCGCAGACCCCGAGGGCAATCGTTTCTGCGTCGTCTACAAGAGCCACGGCTCAGCCACCGAGAGGCATGACCCCCAGCGGCCGGAGCGGTTGGCTCGGTTGGCGACTGCGGCCACTCAAGCGTTCTGCATCTCATCGTAGGAGCCAGGAGGAGGGAGCTGCTGCAAGGTCCACGTGTTGCCATCGGGATCGGTGAAAGATGTGAACGAGCCCCATGCGAGAGTCTCAACCTCGGGGCGCGTCGACGCCGCTCGCGCGAAGCTCTTGACGAGCCGCCTCGGCGTCGGGCACGACAACCTGGATGCTTTGCTGCGTGCCCGGAGTCATGTCGGTGATCCCCTCCCCGAACGCGATGGAACACGCGGATGTCGGTGGCGTGACCTGCACGAATCTGGTGTTTTCATCCACCCGGGCTTGGATGTCCAAAGAGAATCCGACCTTCTCAACGTAGAAGTCGATGGCCCTATCGACATCGGTCACCGGCACAAAGATGAGCTCGATCTTGCAATCCATTCGTTGCCTCCGATCTGTTTGGCACCAGGCCTGATACCAACGACATCATCACCATCGTGGCCGCGATCACCGACACTTTGGGCAGCCAAAGCCATGTCCAACACCCAGGCCCGACCCTCGTGGCCCCAGGGCCTGCGACCGGAGCTGGAACCCCGACGCGGCAGACAAAGACTAGCGTGCGAGACTTTGAGCACAGGCGGTAGAGCCGCAAGCCGGAGGTAGTCTTCCCCTTCCATATCGTCGCTCCACTCACAACGGGTGTGGGCATAGGAAGCAAAGTTGGGTGAGGACTCTTTGTCCGTGCGCGAGTTAATCGAATCCAGGCGCGACCGATACCTGGAGTGGCTCCGCCAGGCATGCTCGATCCCATCCCTGGCGGGCAACCCCGAGGGCCTTCAAGCCATGGTGGCCTGGCTCGAGGGCACTCTCGGCCCCCTGGGGGCCGCAACCGAAAGATTGACGTTCGATTCGGCCCCCGATGTTCTGCTCGCCCACCTCGGCAGCGGAGAGCGCACGGTCCTCGTGTACGACCACTACGACGTCCAACCCGTCGACCCCGTCTCCCTGTGGAAGAAGGACCCTTTCGTCCCGGCCCTCGAGAATGGGCTCCTCTACGCCCGGGGAGTGGCAGACAACAAAGGAGACCTGGTGGCGCGGCTGGCTGCGTTCGAGGTCTATCGAGAACACTTCGGCGAGCTTCCGGTTCGGCTCAAGCTGCTGATCGAGGGCGAAGAGGAGGTGGGCTCCCCGTCCTTTCCGGGGGTGGTCGAGCGTTATGCGGACAAGCTCGGCGCCGACGGCTGCATATGGGAGGGGGCGGGTGTCAACCACGCAGGGGCGCCCGAGCTCGTGTTCGGGGCCAAGGGCCTCGCCTATCTCGAGCTCGTCTGCAGCGGCCTCAACGACGACCAGCATTCCTCGGTAGCCGTGTATGCGCCAAGCCCGGTGTGGAGACTGGTCGAGGCACTGGCAACCCTGCGGGATGTCGACGGACGAGTGCTCGTCGACGGCTTCTACGAGGACGTCCTCGCTCCCACTCCAGAGGACCTGACGGCGCTCGAGACGCTCCCCTTCGACGAGGAGGCAGAGAAACAAAGACTCGGCATCTCCGAGTTCGTGGGAGGGGCTTCGGGCCTCGAGCTCCTCACCCGTGCACACTTCGAGCCGACCTGCAATATCGCCGGCATCCATGCGGGCTTCACCGTGCCGGGAGGGTCGAAGACCGTGCTCCCCAAGCAGGCGCTTGCCAAGCTCGACCTGCGGTTGGTCCCGGAGCAAGTGCCTGAGGACATCGTGGCAAAGTTTCGGGCTCACCTCAAAGCTCACGACTTCGGCGACATTTCCGTTACCCCTCTGGGACTCGAGCATCCCGCCCGGTCTCCGATGGACTCGTTGATCGGCAGGGCCGCAACCATCGCCTGCGAGCCCGTCTACGATCTGCCACCGGCGGTTTCTCCGCTGATGATCGCAACCGGGCCGATGCACCCCATCGCACACTTCCTCGGGATCCCGACGGTTTCCCCGGCGGGCGTGTGCCGGCCGGACTCCAAGATCCACGCCCCCAACGAGAACGTGGCCGTCACGGACTTCCTGGATACGATCGAGTACACCATCGAGTGGATCAGAGCGTTCGCAACGGTCTGACGCCTGACCGCCACACCCCGTAAGCTCAAGCGTTTGGTCGCTCGGGTCGAAGTAATGCCCGGGAGCTGTCACGACGTGGGGAGGCCTTCATGAGAGCTAGAGCCAAGCGCGGACCTCTGCTCGCAATGGCGCTGCTGGTAGCGCTGCCGATCACATCCGCAGGCGCTATGGCCATGGCAAAACGGCCGAGATTTGGTCCCGGGGTGGACGACCTTGCGCTCTACAACGGCCAGTCGATCTGCTCTCCGGCGCCCAAGCCCGGCGTGCTGGCCTTCCAGCGGGCGGTGTACGCACGCCACCCTGGAACTGGATCTCTGGGCGTCAGCCGCGCCTGCTCCATCGGCGGCCGCAGCGAGCACAAGGAGGGCCGCGCCTGGGACTGGGCGGTCGATGTGACGGTGAGGTGGCAGCGCAGAGCGGCTCGCGATGTCATCGACTGGCTGCTCGAAACCGACCGTTTCGGCAACGCTCATGCTCGCGCCCGGCGCTTCGGCGTCATGTACCTGATCTGGAACCGGCGCATCTGGCTGCCGTGGAGCGGCTGGCGCACCTATTGCAAGATGCGCAACGGAGTGTGCCTGGGAACCGACGGAACCGCCCGACACCCGCATACGACCCACATCCACTTCAGCTTCACCTGGCCCGGCGCACGGCTCAAGACAACGTGGTGGAAGCCGGGCAGGTCGCTGGTGACGGCGCTGGCGCCAGAGCGCGACGGTTACTGGGTAGTGGCTCGAAACGGGGCCGTGCTCCCCCATTCCAGCGGCTATTTCGGCGCTACCAGCGATCGCCCTCGGAAGCGTCCGGTCGTGGACGCGGCCGCCACCCCGACCGGCAAGGGCTACTGGTTGCTCTCGCGCCACGGCGCCGTTAAGGCCTTCGGCGACGCTCGCTACCGGGGAGGGGCAAAGAAGTACTCGACTCGGGCTGTGGCTATCGCCCCCACTCCCACCGGCAAGGGCTATTGGATCCTTGCGCGCAGAGGCCGAGTGTTCGAGTTGGGGGACGCCGAGCACTTCGGAGGCATGCGGGGCAGCGGCGTAAGATGGACCGACCTGGCCCCGACGCCGACGGGAGCGGGATACCTGCTCTTCTCCGCCACCGGCGAGGTGGCGGCATTCGGCGACGCCGCCCACCTCGGCGACGCACTCGACGAGGGCCTCTACTCACCGGTGACGGCGGGCATCGCCCACGGGGCCGAGGGCTATTGGCTCGTGACCAAACGCGGAAGGATCCTGAGTTTCGGTGACGCCCCCGTCTTTGAGCCGCTGAAGCTCGCCCGCCCGAATGCAGCTCTCGTCGACGCCGCCCCAACCCGAACGGGGGCCGGACTGTGGCTGGCAGGCAAGCAGGGTCAGGTCTACGAACGGGGGGACGCTCCCGCACTTAGAATCCTGCAAGAGCGCGCGAGGCGATTCGATCTCGGCCTCATCCCCGAGCCCGACCTGCTCGAATGAGGGATGCTCCGCCGGGGAAGCCACTCGAAGCGCTTACCGACAGTCAGGAGTGACGTGATGGAACGACGCATACTGGGGACCTCTGGCCTTCAGGTATCGGCGATGGGCCTCGGCTGCATGGGGATGTCGGAGTTCTATGGAACTCGCGACGAGCAGGAATCGATTGCTACCATCGCTCGCTCCCTGGAGCTGGGCATCAATTTCTTCGACACTGCCGACATGTACGGCCCCTTCACCAACGAGAAGCTCGTAGGCAAGGCGCTTGCCGGGCATCGTTCCGAAGCCGTCATCGCCACTAAGTTCGGCAACGAGCGAGGCGAGGACGGAAGCTTCAAAGGAATCAATGGAAGTCCCGACTACGTCCGGCGCGCTTGTGATGCTTCGCTCGAACGCTTGGGTATCGACCACATCGACCTCTACTACCAGCACCGCGTTGACACCTCGGTGCCTATTGAAGAGACGGTCGGCGCCATGGGAGAGCTTGTGGCGGCAGGGAAGGTCGGCTACCTCGGCCTTTCCGAGGCCGGCCCGGCAACCATTCGCCGCGCCGCATCGGTCCATCCCATCTGTGCGCTTCAGACCGAGTACTCGCTGTGGAGTCGCGAGCCCGAGGACGAGCTTTTGGGACTTTGCGGCGAGCTCGGCATGGGCTTCGTGGCCTACAGCCCCCTGGGCCGTGGCTTTCTGTCGGGCGAGATCCGCTCGATCGACGACCTTGCGGAAGGTGACCGGCGTCGGCAGTTCCCTCGTTTTCAAGGAGACAACTTCGAGCGGAACCTCGAGCTCGTCGAACGCGTTACTGAGATTGCAAACGAGAAGGGCGTTTCCGCGAGTCAGCTTGCGCTGGCGTGGGTGCTCCACCAAGGAGAGGACATCGTTCCAATCCCCGGAACCAAGCGCCGGTCCTATCTCGAGGAGAACGCCGCTGCGTCCGAGATCACACTCGATGAAGGGGACCTCGATCGCATCGACAAGGCGTCGCCATCTGGTTCGGCCGCGGGCGATCGCTACCCGGACATGTCCGTGGTGAACCGCTGACGCAGAGGGAGAACCTCGGCACACTCGTCAGGCGAGCCCTTCTCCGGCAGTGCCCTCGTTGCGGCCGGCGGGGCATCTTTCGCAGCTACTTCACACTGGTAGAGAGCTGCCCTCGCTGCGATCATCACTACGAGCGCGAGGAGGGGTACTGGGTAACGGCCATCATCATCAACACCGCGGTTACCGAAGCCCTATTCGGGGCGTTGTTCGTGGGAGGAATCTTCGCCACGGCCCCCGACATCCAGTGGTTACCGCTGCTCGCGATTGGCGTGGCGACGAACCTCGTGGTGCCGGTGTTGTTCTTTCCGCTGTCGAAGACGGTTTGGGTCGCCCTCGACCTCTACTTCAACCCCCCTCAGGGCGAGCCGTCGCCGAGGTAGTCAATCGTCCACCGCGCGCCTGAGGGTACGGGTTCGGTACTCGAGGGCGCGTTAAGCGCGCCGGCACCGTCGTCATGAACGAGGGCTAACCCAGGGTGGAAGCGCGCGCTTCCAGCCGGGTTGGGACGCTGCGCTGGGAAGAGACCTCGCGGCCCCCGAGGAAGTCGTCCAGCAGCGCGGCCGCAGTGGCTCCGAGCAAGCCCTGATTGATCTCGAGCTCGGTGAGGTGGGGCTCTGTCGTCTCCGCAAGTCCCATCTCGTTGATCGACACCACCTTCAGGTCCTGTGGCACCCGAATGTTGTGGTCGTGAGCCGCACTTAGAAGCTCGACCGCAAGGCGCTCGTAGAGGCAGAACACTCCCGCCGGCCGGTCCTTTCGGTGAAGGAAGTCCTCGGCCGCGGCGCGAAATACTTGGTGACCCGCCGTCGCGACCCCCGAAGCGATGTGTGGCAGCGGTTGCGCGCCACGCTCCGCGCACCATGTCGAGTACTCATCGAGACAGTCTTCGGTGAAGGACTCATATGTGGAAAGGGTCAAGATGCCGGCGTGTACCGCTCCCGCTTCGACGAGATGATCCAGCACCATACGGGTTGCTCCTCGGCGGTCGTTCTCGACGACGATGTCGGAGGTATGGCCACAGGGATCGCGTCCGACGAATACCATCGGCACCCTGCGAGCTCTGAGCCCTGCAACAGCGGCGTCGTCTCTCGCCGGATCGATGACGATGACGCCGTCAAGCGGAATGCGCTCCCACGTCTCGGCGCCGGCAGTGGATGGTGCCAACACCACACCATAGCCGCGCTCGATCGAATGCGCCGTTGCTTCGCTGATGAGCTTTACGTAGTAATCGATCTCGGTGAACGGGATGGATGCGTTGCCCGGCGCGCTCACCACCACGGCTATGAGCCCGGTTTTCCCGCTGGCGAGGCTCTTGGCGGCGGGGTTGGGTGAGTAGCCGAGGCTTCTTGCGACTGCCTGGACCTGTTCTCTGCGAGCATCGGGCAGGCGTCCCTTGCCGGACAGCGCATGAGACACGGTCGTGATCGACACTCCTGCGGCGCGTGCAACATCCTCGATGCGAACCTGACGGGCCATCAGTGATCGGCCCCGGAGTAGTCGATTGCCCAACCTGGGCCCGTGGGTACCGGAACGGTATCCGGGAACCCAAGTTGGGCGTTTGAGTACCTCGGAGTCGGCACTAGGCCACTGGGCCAAGCCCGACGCGGTCCTCACCCTGCGGGCGTGCGAGACGCAGCGCGGCGAACACTACGAGCAGGCTGAAAACCAGGACGATGGCGGCGACCGCATTGATCTCAGGGGTGATGCCAAAACGGATCAGCGAATAGACCCGAATCGGAAAGGTGATCGAGGAAGGGCCCGAGTTGAAGAACGCGATGACAAACTCGTCGACCGACAGCGTGAAGGCCACAAGAGCACCGGCGATCACTCCGGGAAAGATGGCGGGAAGCGTCACTCGCAGGAAAGTTTCCACCGGGCCGGCGTAGAGATCGAGCGAAGCCTCCTCGATCCGCCGGTCGAAGTAGCCGAGCCGCGTTCTGACGATTGCGGCCACAAAGATCATGTCGAAAACGGTGTGGGCGAGGATGATGGTATGCAGTCCGAGTGAGAAGCGCAACAGGTTGAAGAAGGACAACAACCCGATGGCAAGCACGATGTCGGGGATGACGGCTGGCAGGAACAGAACCGCATCCAGCGTCCTGCTGCGAACCGTGCGTTGAAGGCCGACCGCAAGCAGCGTGCCGAGCACAGTCGAGAGAAGCGTCACGACAACGGCCACCACTAGCGTGTTCTGGACGGCCTGAAGGATGAGCTCGTTGTTCGCCAAAGAGCGGTACCAGATCAGCGAAAACCCACCCCAAACGGACGGCAGCCGGGAGGCGTTGAAAGACAGGACAAGCAGCACCGCGATGGGGGCATAGAGAAACAGCAGCAGCAAGCCCATGTGCACCCGCAGATAGCCATGCGGCACTTTCACGACTCGGTCGCCTGCTCGCGCCTCAGGACCTGGGCTTGGACTCCGAGCAGAAGCAGCATCAGCACCACCACGGCGATCGCCAGCACCGCACCAAAGGGCCAATCGCGCGCCTGGAGGAACTGCTGTTGGATGAGGTTTCCGATCATTACTTTGCGCCCGCCCCCAAGGAGGTCGGGGATGATGAAGTTGCCGAGGCTGGGGACGAAGACGAAGATGCAGCCGGCGACGATGCCCGGAAGTGTGAGAGGCAGAGTAATCGTGCGAAATGACTCGAACGGCGATGCAAACAGGTCGGCAGATGCCTCCCTCAACTCGCCGCCGAGCCGCTCCAAAGACGCGAACAGCGGCAGGATCATCAGGGGAATGTAGGCGTAGACGAGCCCGATAACGATCGCCAGCTCGTTGTAGAGCAACGGCAGAGGATCATCGATTAACCCGATGCCGATCAACGCCTTGTTGATCAGACCAACCGGCGAAAGCAAGACCATCCACGCGTAGGTCCGAATCAGAAAACTGGTCCAGAACGGGAGTATGACGAGAAACAGCAAGGGCACTCGCCAGCGCTTCGAGGCGTTGGCGATGAAGTAGGCGGCCGGATAGCCGAGCAGCAGAGCGATGGAAGTCGCCACCAAGGCTATTCGCACCGAGGTGAGCAGCACCTTGAGATAGAGAGGATCGAATAGACGCGGGTAGTTCCCCCAAGTGAACTCCGCTATCACCCCGCCAAAAGGCCCCCGTTCGAGGAAGCTATAGGCGAGCAACAATCCGATGGGGGCGAGGAAGAACACGATCCAATAGCCCATCCCCGGACCGACCAGCACGGCCCGGGGGATGAACCTCTTGAACGAGCTCATGAAAGCCTTCGGATCAGCCGCCCTTTACCTGAGCGACCGCATCGCTCCACAGCTGGAGGCCGTCGCCTCCGATCTCCTTGACGGGCTCCTGCTGCAACAACTCGGCAGGCTCGATACCGAGATTCGGGTACTGCTCGACGAGCTTGCCGTCAAGCTTTTCCATGGCGGGCTGATTGGGCACCTTGTAGAGCACCAGCTCGGCGACAGCCTTGCCGTTCTTGGGCTCGAGGACGTGGTCGATGAACGCGTGGGCGGCGGCCTTGTTCTGGCTCGACTCGAGGATGACCATGGTGTCGGTCCACACGTCGCTACCCTCTTGGGGAATTACGAACTCGATGTTCTTGTCCTCGGCAATGCCGTAGTTACACCAGCCGTCCCATGCCTGCACGAGTGAGGCTTCGCCCGAGACCAGCTTGGAGTAGAAAGTGGTGTCGTCGAAGCCGAGCAGGTTCTGCTTGGCCTCAACCGTCCAGCTCGCCGCCTCCTCGATGATCTGCGGATCGGTGGAGTTGATCGACGCACCCTCGGCCAGAAGCGCCGGCTGCAACAGCCAGCGATCGGTCCCCAACATCGTCATCTTGCCGTCGAGCTCGGCGGGCGGGTCGTGGAAGACATCCCAACTGGTGGGCTCGGCGTTGACGAGGTCCGTGCGATAGCACAGCCCGGTCGTACCCCACGTGTAGGGGACAGAATGGGAGTTGCCCGGGTCGTAGCCGAGCTCTGATGCTTCGGGATAGAGGTTTTCGAGGTTGGCAATCTGCGATGGATCGACCTCCGCGGCCCACCCCTGCTGCACCAACGGCTCAACGAACTGGCCGGAGACGAATACGAGATCGAAGCCGCTGCCGCTCTGCGCCTGGATCTTGCCCATGATGTCCTCGTTAGTCGTGTGGACCGCCACCTCGACGTCGACGCCGGTCTTCTTCTCGAAGCTCGGGATGAGGTTCTTGGGCATATAGGCATCCCAGTTCGAGATCACGAGCTTGCCGCCGAGCTCCTGATCCTCGGAACCGCCCGATGTGGTCTGGGTGGAGTCCTCGGAACCCTCGCTTCCACCTCCTGAGCCTCCGCAAGCCGCCAACATCAGGGCCGCCGTTGTGGCGGCCGCGACGAAACCGTGGAAACCCTGCCGTCGCATCGCCCACCTCCCAGTAGAAATCACTCGGTTAGGACCGAGAGCTGCATGATATAAGGGCGCCGGTGAGGTGCGCAAGCGCTTTTGCAAGCCTGAGGGAGGGTCGGAGGGGGCTGTGGCTGAGGATCGCATGACCGTCGTTTTCATGCCCGAGAGCGCCTACGGGCCGACCAACAACTGCATCGGCATCGGCAAAGTGCTGGAACGGCGGGGCCACCGGGTGGTGTTCGCGGCCGAGGCGTCGTGGGCCGGCGCCTTGGAGCCGCTCGGTTTCGAGGAGAACCTCGTCGATCTCACCCCGCCGGCAGAGGACGAGCAGGACGCGGGACAGTTCTGGACCGACTTCATCATCGAAACCGCTCCCGAGTTCAGGAAACCAACGGTCGAGCAGCTCGACTCCTTCGTCAGGCCGGTGTGGGAGTCACTCATCGAAGGGGCCAAGTACTGCGAGCCGCGACTGCAAGAGATCCTCGCCGAGGTGCGGCCCGACGTCATCGTCGAGGACAATGTCAGCTGTTTCCCCGCCCTGCTCACTCACGGAGCGCCGTGGGTGAGGATCATGAGCTGCAACCCCCTCGAAATGGCAGATCCCGTGCTTCCGCCGAGATTCAGCGGCTACGCGTCGGATGACCCGCGTCTGTGGGATGACTTCCGGGCACAGAACGAACGCACCCACCGGGAATTCTGGGAGGAGACCAACCAGTGGGTAATCGAGCAGGGCGCGCCGGCGCTGCCGGATTTGGAGTTCATCCACGAGTCGCGGCACTTGAACCTCTACGTCTACCCCGAGGTCGCCGATTACCCTCGTTCCCACCCACTTGATCAGACGTGGAAGCGGCTCGACTCTTCGGTGAGGGAGACAGAAAAGCCGTTCACCATTCCCTCTTCGATGTCGTCGGGTGAGGGTGGCCTGGTGTACCTGTCGTTGGGATCGCTCGGCTCTGCCGACGTCGATCTCATGAAGGGGCTGGTCGAAGTGCTCGCCGCAACCCCTCATCGATACATCGTCTCCAGGGGGCCGCGCGCCGATGAGTTCGAGCTTGCCGACAACATGTGGGGCGAAGCTCGCCTGCCGCAGACGAGCATCATCCCGGAGTGCGACCTCGTGATAACCCACGGCGGCAACAACACCACTACCGAGAGCCTGCACTTCGGAAAACCGATGATCGTCTTGCCGTTGTTCTGGGACCAATACGACAACGCTCAGAGGGTGGAGGAGCTGGGCTTCGGCGTGAGGCTCGACACCTACCACTTCGAGGACTCAGAGCTGCGAGGCGCGGTCGACGCGCTGCTGGCGAACGAGGAGCTGCGGGCGCGCATGGAGGTCAACGGACAGACGATCCGGAGCCGGGACGGCAAGGTGGTGGCGGCCGATTCGATCGAAGAGGTCGGGCACCGAGTTCGGTCCGGCTAGGACGGTTCGGGTCGGATTGGCGGGCAGAGGACTGTAGGGCGCGCCACACCTTCTCCGGTGTGACCGGCATGTCGAGGTCTTGGTCGAAGCCGCCCAGAGCATCCACAATTGCGTTGACCACGGCCGGGGGCGCTCCGATGCACCCCGCTTCCCCGGCCCCCTTGATGCCGAGCTCCAGGTTCGAGTTGGGAGTCACGCTCTCTCCCATGAGGACGAGCAGCATCTCCGATGCCGTGGGAATCGAGTAGTCGAGCAAGGGGAACGGCGGGGGCCGTGCTCGGAACGAGCCTGCTCGAGAGTCTCGACCCCGATATCTTGTCCCTCAGCCTGGCGGGCATGATCGGGCTCTACATCCTCGTCTACTTCCTCCATCCTTCGTTGCACCTGACGCCCGCAACCACGCGGTGGACGTCACCGCCGGTGGGGGCAGCGGCCGGCGTGCTTCAGGGCGCGACCGGCATCTCGGGTCCGTTAATCTCGACCTACCTTCACGGCTTCAGGCTGGAAAAAGAGGTCTACGTCTTGTCCATCACCACTGTGTTCCAGGTCTATGCGCTGGTCCAGACGATCACACTTGCTGCACTGGGTCTATACACAACTCGCTTATTTCGTATTGGAGCTTGCTGTCACTGGTGCCGATCATGGCGTTTCTTCCGCTCGGGTCGCGTCTCACGGACCGGTTGTCGCGCAGGACCTTCGAGTACGTGATTCTGGTGGTGCTGCTCGGGTCGGGGCTCAAGCTGGTCTACGATGGCCTCA
>Ga0136622_10001034_pt1 | contig 11529 bp, 13 predicted proteins | sample AntDrymUQ4482106_2_FD_104803 | JGI IMG/M metagenome (GOLD analysis project Ga0136622, IMG submission 104803) | Polar desert sand microbial communities from Dry Valleys, Antarctica - metaG UQ448 (21.06) | ecosystem: Environmental > Terrestrial > Soil > Desert | place: Antarctica: Dry Valley...
CCCGAGCGGTGCCAGCCGTGAACACGGTGGCTGGGGAAGAGCTTGCGGCCGCCCGGACGCGGCAGCGGGAGGACGTGCTCGAGGTCGGGCGCGGAGGCGGCGAGCGCGCCGATGAGGGCGGGGCTGAACGGCCCTCGCACCGCGGCGAGGAGGAGGATGAGCGCTCCGCCGCTGAGGGCCTCGAAGCGCACCGAGCGAATGTCCCGGTGCGGCATCCGGTCCCCCGCCAGATGCGCGAGTGGGCCGAGCGCCAGCGCAAGTCGACGCCGCCCGGCGAGCGCTCCGGCGGCCGCCCCCGTGGCGACGTGCAGCGAGACGATCACCGCCGGGGTTTACCCGATCTCCGGCGGGACACACTTCCGGCCATGGAACGTGTTGCCGACGGCGTCTATCGCTTCCACAGCCGGTTCGTGAACTGGTACCTCGTCGAGGACGGCGAACGTCTGGCCGCGATCGACGCGGGCCTTCCGCTCGACTGGCACACGCTCCATACCGCTTTCACTTCACTCGGCCGGCGGCCGGGTGACCTGGCGGCAGTGGTTCTGACCCACGCGCACGTCGACCATCTCGGCTTCGCCGAGCGAGCGCGCAGAGAGCTGGGCGTCCGCGTCTACGCTCCGCTCCAGGACGCCGACCTGCTCAAGCACTCGTGGCGCCGGGCCAAGCCCGAGCGAAACCCGCTCGGCTACGCACGCTTCTCGGCGGGGCGCTCGGCCATCGGCGCGATGCTCGCGACCCACGCATTCACGGCCAAGCCGATCCGCGAGCTGACGACCTACACCGACGGCGAGACGCTCGACGTCCCGGGCTCACCTCGGGTCGTCGCCACACCGGGTCACACCTGGGGCCACAGCTCGCTCCACCTCGAAGACCGCGACGTGCTCTTCACCGCGGACGCGCTGGTCACCTGCAACCCGTACACGGGCGAGACGGGGCCGCGCATCATCGCGAGCGGGGCAACGTCGAACTCGGCGCAGGCTCTGCTCTCGCTCGACCGCATCGCCGAGACGGGCGTGCGGGTGCTGCTCCCGGGGCACGGCGACCCGTGGCGCGACGGGGCGGAGGAAGCGGCGCGGCTCGCGCGCGTCGCCGGCGCCTCCTGAGCCTCAACCGGCCGCTTTGCCCGCGATGCCCCAGTGCTTGGGCGAGACGCCGGTGACGACCACCTGGATGTGCTCCTTTGCGGCGCCACTCGACTCGTGCAGGGCGTCGGTCAGGCTCTCGATGATCTTCGGCACGGACTCCTCGGTGACGCGCTTGTCATAGAGCTTCACCTCGATGATGGGCACGCTGCTCCTCTCGTCGCGGGGTGGAGACGCAAGCCTCTCACGGCGCGCCGCGCGCCACGAGTCGCTGCGCGTCGGCGAACGGCAGCGCGTCCCGCGCCCAGCCGAAGCTCCCTCGCTCCAGGAGTTCCTCGCCGATGGAGCGCACGAGCGTGAGGCTCGCTCGCATGGCGCCGGAGCCGACCGAGACGCGGGCGACGCCCAGCCGCTCGAGCTCCGACACGGGCGGCGTCGAGGCCCCGGCGAGCACGTTGAGCGGCCCGTCGATCGCGCGTGCAAGCCGGCCGATCGTCTCAGCGTCCTCGACTCCGGGAACGAAGATGCAGTCGGCGCCGGCAGCCAGGTAGCGGCGCGCGCGGTCGACCGTCGCGTCGAAGCGCTCCGACGCCTCTCCGGCTCGGAGGATGTAGAGGTCCACGCGGGCGTTGACCACCAGCGATACGCCGGCGGAGCGCGCCGCCCGGATCCGCTCGACGTGCTCCTCGGCGTCCCCGGCGGCGTCCTCGAGGTTGAGCCCGACCGCCCCGGCCTCGAGCGCCGCCTCGGCGGTTGCGCCGGCGTCGCCGTAGCCGGCCTCGAGATCGGCGGTCACGGGGAGGTCGACCGCCCGTGCGATCCGCCCGACGAGCTCGAGCATCTCGTCTCGCGGGATCAGCTCGCCGTCGGGGTAGCCGAGCACGGCCGCGACTCCGGCGCTCGTCGTCGCGAGCGCCCGGCACGACGGGAAGGAGGCGAAGATGCGGGCGCTCGCGACGTCCCAGGCGTTCGGTAGGACGAGGACGGGTGGCGCGCGGTGGAGGGCGCGCAGCGCTTCGGCTTTTTCGGCGAGTGACGTCATTCGCGGTTCGACCCCCCTCGGCTTCGCGCAATGTGGGGGGCCCTCCTGCTCCTCGTCGAGCGCGGCAAGACTGCGGTGGGCGGCCATCTCGCTCCACGTGTCGAGATCCCCCCAGGCATCGTCGGATTCTCCCGAGGCCTCCCGTCCATCGGCCTGAGCTTACTCTTGCGTCCGTGCTGCGACCCGGGAGCCGCGAGAAGCTGGGGGTCAGGCTGGGGCCGGTCGGCGTCACGATCGGCATGGCGGGCGCCGCGGCTCTCGTCCTGGGCTTCCTGGGCTACCGAGAGACGAGCGAGGATCTGAGCTTCACCGATGCGGCGTTCCAAGCGCTGCAGCTCTTCGTCTTCGAGGGAGGCACTACCGCGGGGGCGACCCCGTGGCAGCTCGACGTGGCCAGATTTCTCGCTGCCGCGGTGGCCGGCTACGCTCTCCGAGCTGTTCTCTTCCTCGCGCGGTCGCAGGCCGACGAATGGAGGACCCGCCTGCTCGCCCGAGACCACGTCGTCGTGATCGGGCTGAGCGACGTTGGCCTCGCCGTGGCGAAGGGGCATGCACGGGGAGGCGCCGTCGTCTGCGTCGAGGACGCTTCCGAGCCTCGCGCAGAGAGTTGCCGCAAGGGGCGCGGGCGCATCCCGTGCTCTCCGGTGATGTGACGAGCCCGGCGCTGCTCGAACGATCACGTCTCGATCGAGCGACCGCGGTTGTCATCGCGACCGGCTCCGACAGCAGGAGTCTGCAGGTGCTGGGTGCGTGCGAGCAGGCGCTGCACCGGGCCAGGCGAAAGCCCAGCCTGCATGTCGAGCTCGAGTCCCCCGAGCTCTGGACGGAGCTTCATCGGATCGGATTTACCGGAGCCGGGCGAACGTCCCGCGTCGAGTTCTTCCTCCCGGCTGACCGCATCGCGCGTAACTTGCTGGAAGGAGCCTCAGCCTGCTCGCCGCTACGCACGCTCCTCGTGCACGGCGAGGGGTCGCCGCTCGACCGGCTCCTGCTGCACGCCGGGCGAGCGACCGGTCTCGACGGGCGACCTCTGCTGGTGATCCCCGTCGGTCCGGTGATCCCGAAGCACATCGAACCGCCGGCAGCCGCCGTCGTCTGCGGGCTGCCGGATGCAGAAGCGATCGCGGCGGGCACGGGTCTCGCCCGACGCGTGGGCGGCATTCAGATCTTCGTCGCCATCTCGAGCGAGCTGGTGTCCCAGGCGCTCGACGCAACCCGCCTGCTTCCCCAGCGCGTCACCCTCGTCCCGTCCACAAAGCTCGGATCCGCGCTCATCCGCGAATCGGCGATCGAGATCGTCGCCCGGGCGAAGCACGAGGACTACGTCGCGAAGGAGCGGTCTCGCGGAGGTGCATCCGGGAACCCCTCTCTCGTGCCCTGGGATGAGCTTCCCGACAGCCTCAAGACGTCGAATCGGCGCTACGCCGAGAGTGTCGGGGCCAAGCTCCGGGAGATTGGCGCAACCCTCGTTCCGCTGGAAGCCGAACGAGGCGGAGGGCACTTCGCGCTCGACCGCGCCGAACTCGACGAGTTGGCGCGCGGCGAGCACGAGCGCTGGATGGCCGAGCGCCGGGAGGACGGCTGGCGGAAGACAAAGGGCGAGAGGGACCCCGAACGCAGGCTGCACCCCTCGCTCGTCCCATGGGATGACCTGAGCGAGCACGAGCAGGAGAAGGATCGCGACGGTTTCCGCTCACTTCCGTCCCTGCTCGCGCGCGTCGGCTACGCGCTACGACGCGAGACCGATCTGGAGGTCTCAGACCCGCTGCATGAGGAGATCCCGTGAGAGCGCGGGCAGGAACACGACGCCCACCTGCCCCAGGTGCTCGTCCCGCAGTCCGATCTCGGAGTGCATCGAGGCGATTGCGGATCGCCACTCGGCCTCGTCGGTCGGCCGGTGCGGATCGCCGACGAAGAGCAGCTGCACGAGCCACGTCTCGACACCCTGCGCTCGCAGCCAGACCAGGTGCGCGATTCGGTTCGCGAACTGGTAATTGCGCGAGAGCCAGCTCTCCGGGTCGGGCGGGAGTCCCAGCCGCTCCTGCGTGAGAGCCATTGCCCGCAGGATGCGCTCGCGCGAGGGGCCCTCCGCTTTCGCGCCGCCTCCGAACATCTCCTCGGGGTAGCTCTTGCCCTCGACGAGAAGGACTCCGGTCCTCTGGCCGGGCACGGTAACGGCGGCCAGAGCGTCCCAGCGCGGTCCGCCCGCCGGCCAGAACTCCTTGAGCGCGGGCACGAGTTGGCCGTAGCCGACCGCCTGGAGGAACGCTCTGTCGCGGTACTCGGCGAAGCTCTTCGAGGCCAGAGGTGATCGCCAGTCGATCGTCGAGTTCTCTAGGTTCGGTAACGCGGCCCGCAGGCCGGCATCCAGCTCCTCGGCGCGTGTGTTGACGTAGATCTGGGTCTGGAGCTGGCTGCCCTTGAACGCGAGTCCGGATGCGTCCACGCGTCCGACGGGAGTTACCGGTTCGGCAGGTTCCCCACCTTGCCGGCGCGACGCGATGAGCTCGTGAAGCTCCTTGACCAGGTCGGCGGCCTCGCGTTGGAACGTGAGCGTGGTCGGGGCGTGCAGGGCCTTGCCCTGCCCGAAAGCCTGGAGCGATCCGATGTACCTGTCCGCCTGCCAGAGGCCCTCGGCCAGGATCACCGGAATGACGTGGGCTCCGGCTGCTTGCCTCTCCCGTATGAGAGGCAGCTCGTTGTCCCGCACGAAGGTCGAGGTGAGGTAGTCAGGGCTCACGAGAAGGAGCACGATGTCCGCGGCCCGGATCTCCTCCAGGATCCGGTGCTCCCAGGACTCGCCGAGCGCGAGCGAACGATCGGACCATACGGCGGCCAGGCCCGACGTCTCGAGCTGTTTGAGGTGCTTGGTCAAGGCGTCGGCCGTCGTCTCAGTACTGCGAGCGTAGGAGACGAAGATTCGGGTTGGCGCGGACTGGCTCAGCGAGCGGCCCTACCGTTCGACGTGTTTGGCGCCGCCATCCGGACCGAGAACGAGATCCCGCTCGCGATCCTCGACGTGATCGAGCGGGACGGGCGACAGCGCCTCGAAGAAGGTGCACCCGCCTTCGGAGCGCAGCTCGTGCTCGACGCCGCGGTTGATGGCGACGACGTCGTCTGCGCGCAGCGTCTTCGTCTCGCCCCCGATCGTCATCGTCACGTCGCCGTCGATGACCACCATGAGCTGCTCCGTGTGCTCGTGGGCATGCCGCCGAACCGTCGTGCCCGGCTCGTAGCTGACGCGGCAGAGCAGCACCTGCTCGCCGCCGATCGCATGGAGCCCGACGCCGGGAAAGATGGCGAACGACCCGACGCCGTTCCAGGTGCGGAAGGGCGAGCTCAGGCCGGAACCTCGAGCCGCACGGAGCCGTTGCCGACCGCCCCGATCGAGAGCGCCTCGTCGAAGATCACCCGCTTGCCCTCCCGGCGCGGCTCGGCCTGCGCCTCGAGCGCGCGCAGGATCCGCTCCGGCGTCACGGGCAGCTCCGTGATCCAGACACCGACCGCGTCGTGGACGGCCGAGGCGATCGCGGCGGGCTGCGCGTTGTTCGCCATCTCGCCGATCCCCTTGGCGCCGTACGGCCCGCCGGCGCTCGGGTTCTCGATGATGATCGTGTCGAGCTGCGGCAGATTCTCGATGCCCGGTGCGAGATAGGCGCCGAACTCGCCGCCCCGGTGCTCGACGCTCGGGTAGTAGGGGTAGCAGTTCTCGAGCACGCCCAGACCGAGCCCCATCACGGCGCCGCCCTCGATCTGGCCCTCCACGTGCGACGGGTTGATGGCGCGGCCCACGTCGTAGCACTGCACGAGCCGCGTGACGGTGACCTCGCCCGTCTCGTCGTCGACCTCGACCTCGGCGGCGCACGCCGCATAGGAGATCGCAGCGTGGGGCGGGAGGTCGACCCGTCCCGTCTCGGGGTCGACGATCTCGGCGAACGCGTTGAGCTGCGCGCCCGTGCCCGTGATCAGCTCGCCGTGCGTCCACGTCGCGGCCGCCGCCACGTCCGGGACGGAGATCGTCTTCTGGGGCGCTCCCTTGGCCACCACCTCGCCGTCCACGATGTCGAGGTCCTCCGGGTCGATCTCGAGCTCCTTGCCGGCGATCTCGAGCAGCTTCGAGCGAGCGCTCTGGGCCGCCTTGAGGGCCGCGTTCCCGGCTACGAAGGTCGCGCGCGAGGCGAACGTGCCCGTGCAGAGCGGGGAGGAGTCGGTGTTCGAGTTGTCGTAGGTGATCCAGTCGTAGGGGACGCCCAGCGTGTCGGCGACGATCTGCGACTGGATCGTCTTCGAGCCGTTGCCGATGTCGGCCGTCCCGGCGAAGACGTCAACGCGCCCGTCGGGCTTGATCTTGATCCACGCCTGCGACGGGTCGCCGTTCTGGTTCATCCCCGTGGGGTACTCGATCGCCGCGATCCCGCGGCCCTTGTGGATGGCCATCAGTGCTCCTTCGTCTCGTGGAAATCGAAAACTCGAAACGTTGAGAAAGGTTTCTTTCCGGCGGAGCCGGGCTTGCCCGGCGCAGCCACCCGCGGCTCCGGCGCGTCCACTTGGAAGGAGGGGGCTCGTGGGGTAACCATGGGTTCCCCCACGTTACTTCGGGTCGCCGACCTGGGCGACGAGGTGCTCCGGGAGCAGATCGCCCGCGCGGGGGTCGGGGGTCATCGTCCGGTACTCGGCCTTGAGCTCGTGGCCGATCGCATCCGCGATCGCCTGGATCGTGGGAACGGTGGAGGGGTCTGTGAGGACGACGCCGTTCGGGGTCGTGTCGCCGATCCGGTTCGCATTCTTGAGCCGCAGCTCGAATGGATCGAGGCCGAGCAGGTTCGCGATCCGGCTCATGTGCGTCTCGACCGCGAACGACACCGAGGTGACGCCGAAGCCGCGCATCGCCGTCGTGGGGACGCGGTTCGTGAAGACGACGTAGCCGTCGAAGTGGACGTTCGGGATCGTGTACGCGCCCGAGTGGTGGAAGCTGTGCTTCGTCAGGCCGTACGGGGAGAAGCGCGCATAGGCGCCGGAGTCGTGGAGGGTGAGCATCTTGCGGCCGAGGATCCAGCCGTCGGTCGAGACCGCGTCGGCGATCTCCATGTGCCAGGGCGCCCGCGTCGAGGAGCAGAGGAACTCCTCCTCGCGCGTCCAGCGCCACTTCACCGGGCGGCCCGCCTTGAGCGCGAGCAGCGACGTCATCGTCTCGGTGGCGGTGTCGACCTTGCCGCCGAAGCCGCCGCCCACGGTGCCGCCGACGAGCTTGAGCCGGTTCAGCGGCACCTGGAGGTGCGTCGCCACGACGCCCATGGAGAAGTAGAGCGCCTGCGTGCACGTGTAGATCGTCAGCCGGCCGCTCGCCTCGGGGACGACCTGGCAGACCTGGGTCTCGAGGGGCACGTGCTCGATTGCGGCGGGGCGATAGACGCCCTGGACGATCGTGTCGGCCTGCTCGAACGCGCGGTCGATGTCGCCCCGGCGGATCTGCCGGCGGTCCATCTCGCCCTCGAAGTGCGGGTACCAGTTGCCCCAGTGGTGGATCTGCGGTGCATCCGGATCGAAGGCCTTGCGGATGTCGAGGAGCGTGGGACGCTCCTCCCATTCGACCTCGATCGCATCGACCGCCGCCTGCGCCGTCGCTTCGTCCTCTGCGGCGACGACCGCGACGGGCTGACCCTTGTAGCGCACCTGATCCTCGGCGAGGAGCGGCTCGTCGGCCGGAATGCCGAGCGCCTCGAGGTGTCCGTAGACGTTCTTGGGCACGTCCGTATGCGTCACGACGGCCCGGACGCCGCGCATGGCCTCCGCCTTCGCCGTGTCCACCCGGACGATGCCCGCGTGGTGATGGGGCGAGCGGAGCGCCTTGGCCCAGAGCGTGTTGGGAATGCGGACGTCGTCCACGTAGACCGTTCGGCCGGTCACGTGCGCGACTCCGTCGTAGCGTGGAATGCGAGCGCCGACAGCTTTCATGCGGGGGATCCTTTGATCTCGACGGGGGGCTCCTCGCCGACCTCGAGGTTGCGCTCGAGTTCCGCGGCATCGCCGCGGGCGGCCGTTCCGACGGCCTCGAGGATCTTCACGTAGCCGGTGCAGCGGCAGATGTGACCTGCGAGCGCCTCCTGGATCGCCGCCCGGTCGTCCGTGCCGCCGCCCTCGAGGTAGGCGTGCGCAGCGATCAGCATCCCGGGCGTGCAGTAGCCGCACTGCGACGCGTAGTTCTGGTGGAAGGCGGCCTGGACGGGAGCGAGCCGCTCGGGCGTTCCGAGCCCTTCGACCGTCGTGATCTCCGCGCCGTCGAGGGCCCCGACTGGCACCAGGCACGAGCGCCGCGGCTGGCCGCCGACGAGGACGGTGCAGGCGCCGCAGCCTCCCTGCCAGCAGCCCGCCTTGCAGCCGAGCACCCCGAGCTCCTCGCGCAGCACCGCGAGCAACGGCGTCAGCGCGGGACTCCCGACCGAATGCTCGACACCGTTGACAGTCAGGTTCATCCGGTGTTCTCCACGAGTTGTGTGAGGGCGCGCCGGACGAGCACCGGCAGCGTGCGTTCCCGGTACCAGGCGGACGCGAGCGCGTCGTCCTGCAAGGTCACGTCGGCGAGCGCTGCCCGGCCTGCGGCCTCGGGGTCGCCGGCCTGCGCCTCGGCGGAGGGAAGGCGCACGCCCCGCGGGCCGGCTCCCGTGGCGGCGATCCGGACGGTGCCGTCGGCGGCGCGAGCGACCGAGACGGCGAGCGTCGTGTAGGTGTGCGCGTGGGGTCGGTCGACCCGGGCGTAGCCGCTCGCCGATGGCTCCTCGAAGGAGATCTCGAGCGCGAGCCGGCTCTGGTGGTCCGCGAGGAAGCTCTCGACCGGCTCGGTGCGCTCACCGCCGGGACCCGCCGAGCGAACGTGGGCGCCGAGCGCCAGCAGCGGGCCCTGGAGGTCTCCGCGCGGAGCGCTTACTCCGGGTGGAGCGCAGAGGTTGCCCCCGACGGTCCCCTGCGCGCGAATCTCGATGTCGGCGACGTTGCGGGCGGCGGACGCGAGCGGCTCGGGGCCATCGGCGAGCGCGGCCACGGGAAGCATCGCGCCGAGTCGGATCATGCCGTTCTCACGGGTCATCGTGTCGAGCCCGCTCTTCGAGAGCATGAGCGCGCGGCCCGGCTTCAGTTGCCCGTAGGTCAGCGCGGGCAGGAGGATCGTGCCGCCGGCGACGACGGTGACGCCGGCACCGTCACCGAAGGCCTGTACGGCCTCCTGCAGCGACGTGGGAAGCAGGACTTCAGGAGCTGCGGCAGTCATCGGCCACCTTCTGTCGTGATTTCGGCGCCGAGTCTACTGCCAGCGCCCTACACTTCCGGCCGAGTGCGATTCTCGACGATCGACGAGCTGCAGGAGGCGCTGCGTGCCACCTCCTACCTTCCGGATGCCGGGCTCTCGACCGCGCTCTTCCTCGCCCTGACGCTCGAGAAGCCGCTCCTGCTCGAGGGTGAGGCGGGCGTCGGCAAGACGGAGGCGGCGAAGTCGCTCGCGCGCGCCACCGGAGCCCGCCTGATCCGCCTCCAGTGCTACGAGGGGCTCGACGTCGCGCACGCCGTCTACGAGTGGAACTACGCACGCCAGCTCCTCCACATCCGCGCCGCGCAAGAGGGCACGGTCGACGAGGGGGAGCTCTACGGGCCGGAGTTCCTGATCCGCCGCCCGCTGCTCGAGGCGATCGAGAGCGACGACCCCGTCGTGCTCCTCATCGACGAGATCGACCGCGCCGACGACGAGTTCGAGGCTTTCCTGCTCGAGATCCTCTCCGACTTCCAGATCACGATCCCCGAAATCGGCACCGTGGCGGCACGCCGCAAGCCCGCCGTGATCCTCACCTCGAACCGGACGCGCGAGCTGCACGATGCGCTCAAGCGGCGCTGCCTCTTCCACTGGATCGGCCACCCGACGCTCGAGCGCGAGATCGAGATCGTCACCCTGCGCGTTCCCGGCGTGCCCGAGCGGCTCGCGGCGGAGGCGGCCCGCTTCGTCCAGGGTCTGCGCGGCCTCGACCTGGCCAAGCCACCGGGCGTGGCGGAGACGATCGACTGGACGCAGGCGCTCGCGGCGCTCGGCCAGCGGGAGCTCGACGCGCAGGTCGTCGAGTCGACGCTCGGCTCGGTGCTCAAGTACCACGAGGACTTCGAGCTCGTCCGCGACAGCGATCTCGTCGCACTCGTCGCAGAGGCCCGTGTCGGCTAATGCCCTCACGCAGCACGTCGTCACGTTCGGGCGCGTGCTGCGCGAGGCCGGGCTCGAGGTCGGCCCCGCGCGCCTGACCGACGCGCTTCGCGCGCTCGACGCCGTCGACCTCACGAGCCGCGAAGAGGTCTACTGGGCGCTGCGAACGACGCTCGTGACCCGGTGGGAGGAGCTCGAGCCGTTCGACCGGGCGTTCGCGGCCTGGTTCCTGCGCGCTCCCGTTCGGCCTCCGCTGCGGGTCGCGGTGTCCGCTCCCCGCCAGGCCGAGCTCGCCCGCGCCCGCCGCAGCGACGCGGGGCAGCTGCCGGAAGAATCGGGCGACGGCGAGGTGTCGCTCGGCTGGAGCGCCGACGAGTGGCTCCGCGGCAAGGATTTCGCGTCGATGACGCCCGAGGAGTTCGCCCGGGCGCGCAAGCTCATGGCCGAGGTGGCACGTTCGCGGCCGCGCCGCCGCTCGCGCCGCCTGCGGTCGCACGCGCGGGGCCGGGAGCTGCACCTTCGCCGGCTCGCGCGCTCGTGCCTCGGGACGGGTGGCGACCCGATCGACCTTCGCTTCCGCCGGCGGATCGAGCGTCCGCGCAAGCTCGTCGTCCTCTGCGACGTCTCGGGCTCGATGGAGGCCTACAGTCGTGCGCTCCTCCTGTTCCTGCACGCCCTCGTCGCCAGCGGCCGAGGTGTCGAGGTTTTCGCCTTCGGCACGCGGCTCACGCGGCTCACCTCCGAGCTCCGGACGCGGGACCCGGAGCAGGCGCTCGAGCGGGCAGCCGCGTCGGTTGTCGACTGGGCGAGCGGCACGCGGATCGGCGACTCGCTCAAGGCCTTCAACGACGTGTGGGGCCGGCGCGCGCTCTCGCGTGGCGCGGTCATCGTGATCGTCTCGGACGGCTGGGAGCGTCAGGGGCAGGCGCTCGTCGGGCCGGAGATGGCGCGGCTCGCGCGCGCGGCCTACGCGGTCGTCTGGGTGAACCCGCTCAAAGGGAACCCGGAGTACCAGCCGCTTGCAGGGGGAATGCGAGCCGCCCTCCCGTACGTTGACCGCTTCATCGCAGGTCATAACCTGGCGAGCCTGGAGCAGCTTTCCTCCGTGCTCGCCGGAATCGAAAGGAGACACGCGGCATGAAGGAGATCCTTCCGGAGGTCGAGCGCTGGCGCGTCGCCGGCGAGCAGGTCGCGGTCGCAACCGTTGTCGCCACCCGCCGCTCGGC
>Ga0136622_10001035_pt1 | contig 11518 bp, 8 predicted proteins | sample AntDrymUQ4482106_2_FD_104803 | JGI IMG/M metagenome (GOLD analysis project Ga0136622, IMG submission 104803) | Polar desert sand microbial communities from Dry Valleys, Antarctica - metaG UQ448 (21.06) | ecosystem: Environmental > Terrestrial > Soil > Desert | place: Antarctica: Dry Valley...
ACCGCGATTTCGACCTGCTCATCCTCGACATCGGGCTGCCCGGTCTCGACGGCCACGGCGTGCTCGCCGAGATCAGGAGGCGCGGCGAGCGGATGCCGGTGATCATGCTCACCGCCCGCAAGGGTGTCAGCGACACCGTCCACGGGCTCGAGGGTGGCGCCGACGACTACGTCACCAAGCCGTTCCGCTTCCAGGAGCTGCTGGCCCGGATCCGGGCCCGGCTGCGCGACCAGGGCACTTCCGAGGTCACCGTGCTCGAGGTGGGAGACGTCTCGCTCGACCTCAGGACCAGGAAGGCCACAACGGGTGGCCGTGAGATCGATCTGTCCGCCCGCGAGTTCACCCTCGCCGAGACGATGATGCGCCACCCCGGACAGGTGCTGTCGCGCGAACAGCTGCTCTCCCACGTGTGGGGCTACGACTTCGACCCGGGGAGCAACATCGTCGATGTCTACATCGGCTACCTGCGCAAGAAGCTGGGCAAGGACCTGATCGAAACCGTCCGCGGCATGGGCTACCGCCTGAACGCATAGGAGGCTATCCGGGGTACGGGTCAGGTGGCTGGGGTCAGGGTTTCCAGGAAGGCGAGGGCGTCGTCGATCGTCTCGATGCGCACCACCTCGATGTCGTCGCCGGCCGCATCGGCGGCTACCTCGTAGTTGCTGGCGGGGACCAGCATGTAGTCGGCGCCGACCGCGATCGCCCCGAACACCTTCTGCCTGACCGCACCGATCCCCCCCACATCACCGTTGATGTCGATGGTGCCGGTGCCGGCGATGCGGTACCCGGCGGTGAGGTCGCCGTCGGAAAGCTGGTCGTACACCTCGAGGCTGAACATCATGCCGGCGGAGGGCCCTCCGATGTTCTGCGAGTCGATGGTCACCGCGATGGGGAAGTCGACCGAAACCTCGTCGTTGGTGAGCAGGATCCCGACCATGCCCCGCTCCGGGTCCTCCTCGACGCCCCCGTCCTCCTGGAGGAAACGGAACGGGGTGAGGGTGATGGGGAAGGTGAGGGTCTCCACCTCGTCCTCGGCCTCGGTCTCGCCCTCGCCGACGGTACGCTCCACCGTGATCTCGATGGTGTCGCCTGGAGCGTGGCCGGCAACCATGGCGGTGGCGTCGCTGTTGAACTGAACCGGCTGCCCGTCGACCGCCACCACCACGTCGCCCAGTTCGAGGGTTCCTTCTGCGGCCGATCCCTCCACCACCTGGGCCACCAACGCTCCGCTGCCGACCAGCTCCGGGTCGTAGCCGAGGCGGTCGAACGCCACGAAGATGGCGTAGTCCTTCGAGGTCTCCATCAGGTCGAGGTTCTGCCGGCGGAGCTGTCCCTGCGACACCCCGACGGGCCGGATGTTCTCTCGGGGAGCGAGATCGACCTCCTCGGCCAGCATCGCCCCGATGTACCCGAGCAGGTTGGTCTCCCGTACCGACACGGTGAGGAACAGCAACTCGCCCTCGGACGGCTCACCCGCCGGCTCGCCGACGCTGACGTAGTCGGAGGTGTCCTCGACCGGGCCGGGAGACAGGGCGTAGTACGGCACCTTGATCGGCCACGAGATGGCGGCGGCCACGCCGACGAGGAGCAGGAACCCGGCCAGCACCCACGGCCAGACCCGGCGCCTTCGGCGCACGACGTGGTCGACGCCGACCGCGTCCAGCCCTTCATCGTCCATGGCACCGCCATCGAGCGGATCGTTGGGGCCGCCGGGGACGAGCGGAGTCGACTGGGCGACAGGGGTCGGGTCCATGGGTGCAGATGTTACAAGCCAGCCGTCGATAATCGGGTGGGTGCGCTCGGTACACTCCCGCCGCAGTCCCCAGCGACGAAAGGCAGCCATCGTGCAGACCACGGTCCCCTCACCGGTGATCACGGCGGCCGTTCTCCCCCGATCCAAGGTGGTGAGCATCGCCCTGGTGATCGGTTTCGCCCTGCTCACCGCCGGGGCCGCCCAGCTGGTGATCCCCCTGCCGTACACCCCGGTGCCCATCACCGGCCAGACCTTCGTCGTGCTCCTGGCGGGCGTCGCCCTCGGGTCCAATCTGGGGGCGGCGAGCATGGCGCTGTACGTGGCGCTGGGTGCGATCGGCCTCCCCTTCTACGCCGAGGGATCGTCCGGCATCGAGGTGGTGCGGGGCGCCACCGGGGGCTATCTGGTCGGCTTCGTCGTCGCCGCCTGGGTGATGGGCCGGCTCGCCGAGCGGAGGCAGGACCGGGCGCTGGCCACCGCCATCCCCGTTGTTCCTGCTCGGATCGGTGACGATCCACCTCTTCGGGGTGCCGTGGCTGGCGCACACGCTGGGGGTGAGCGGCACCGAGGCGATCGAGCTGGGTTCGGTGCCCTTCATCGTCGGCGACCTGGTCAAGGTGGTGGTCGCCGGCACCGTGCTCCCCGCCACGTGGAGGCTGGTGGGAGCGCTGCGGAATCCCTGAAACAGTGACCTCCAGGGCGGACCGCATCGTCGCCATGTTCGAGCGGGACCGCTACACCGACCTGCTGGGGATGCGGCTCGTCTCCACCGACCCGGTCACGGTGGAGATGGCGATCACCGGCGATCACCTCAACTTCCACGAGATCACCCACGGCGGAGCCATGTTCTCCCTGGCCGACTCCGCCTTCAGCCTCGCCTCCAACGCCCACGGTGACCGGGCGGTGGCCATCGGCACCCATCTCGCCCTCACCGCCGGGGCGGCCACCGGCGACACCCTCACCGCCGTCGCCGCCGAGGTCACCAGGGGCCGCACCCTCGCCACCTACCAGGTGACGCTCACCCGGTCAGACGGCAGGGTGTGCGGGCTGTTCACCGGGACGGTGCACATCACCCCCGCCGCCTCGTGACGGTCCGCCAGCTCACCGGGCAGCCCCAGCCCTTGGGGGTGACGCCGGACCGGGACGGGGTCAACTTCGCCGTCCACTCCGACATCGCCAACCGCATCGCCGTCTGCATCTTCGACGAAGGCGGCGGCGAGACCGCCCACTGGCTCCAGCAGCGCACCGGCTCGATCCACCACGGCTACCTGGTGGGGATCGGCCCCGGGACCCGCTACGGGCTGCGGGTCGACGGCCCGTGGGACCCGGCGAGCGGGCTGCGTTGCAACCCGGCGAAGCTGCTCATCGACCCCTATGCCGGGGCCATCGAGGGGGAGGTCACCTGGGACCCGGCCTTGTTCGGGTTCCGGCCGGAGCACCCCGACACCATCGACTCGACCGACAGTGCCCCTTTCATGCCCCGGTCGGTGGTGGTCGACCACGACTTCGACTGGGGTGACGACAGCCCGCCCCGGAACCGGTGGGTGGACACGGTGATCTACGAGACCCACGTCAAGAGCCTCACCCAACGCCATCCGCAGGTCCCGACGCCGCGGCGGGGCACCTACCTTGGTCTGGCCTGCGACCCGGTGATCGAGCATCTCACCGGGCTCGGGGTGACCGCGGTCGAGCTGATGCCGGTGCTCCATTTCGTCCACGACCAGGCTCTGGTGGCCCGCGGCCTGCGCAACCTGTGGGGTTACCAGCCGGTCGGCTGGTTCGCCCCCCACGCCGGGTATGCCGCCGCCGGCGAGGGCAGCCCAGTCGTCCAGTTCAAGCAGATGGTGAAGCGGCTCCACGAGGCAGGGCTCGAGGTGTACCTCGACGTGGTGTACAACCACACCGCCGAGTCGCATCGACTCGGCCCCCATCTGTCGCTGCGCGGCATCGACAACCCCGCCTACTACCGGCTCGACGTGCACGACCGGCGCCGCTACCTGAACTTCACCGGCACCGGTAACACCGTCAACACCGACCACCCCGCCGTGCAGCGGGCCATAGCCGACAGCCTGCGCCACTGGGTCACCCGGTACCACGTCGACGGGTTCCGGTTCGACCTCGCCGTCACCCTCGGCCGCCGCCAGGAGCTGTTCGACGCCGCCGCTCCGCTGCTCCACCTCATCGGTCAGGATCCGGTGCTGTCGGCCGTGAAGCTGATCGCCGAGCCGTGGGATGTCGGGCCGGGCGGCTATCAGCTTGGCAACTTCCCCGCCGGGTGGAGCGAATGGAACGACCGCTACCGCGACACGGTGCGCGACCTGTGGCGGGGGATCGGGGGAACCGTCCCCGACCTGGCCACCAGGGTCACCGCCAGCGCCGACGTGTTCCTCGCCGGAGGGCGCCGATCGCCTACGGCCTCGATCAACTACGTCACCGGCCACGATGGGTTCACCCTTGCCGACCTGGTGAGCTACGACGAGAAGCACAACGACCGCAACGGGGAGGACGGCGCAGACGGCATCACCAACAACCGGTCATGGAACACCGGGGTGGAGGGCCCCACCGACGATCCCGAGATCCAGCGGATGCGTCGGCGCCGGCGCCGCAGCATGCTCGCCACCCTGATGGTGTCCCAGGGGGTGCCGATGATGCTCGGTGGCGACGAGCTGGGCCGCACCCAGGGCGGCAACAACAACGCATACGCCCACGACGACGAGACCTCGTGGTACGACTGGGAGGCGGCCGACCCCGATTTCGCCGACTTCGCCGGCGCCGTCATCGCCCTGCGTCGATCCAACCCGGTGCTGCACCGCCGCACCTGGCTGACCGGACTCCCCCATGACGGGTCGGACAGCCAGGACGTTGTCTGGTTCGCACTCGACGGCCTCCCGATGACCCTCGCCGATTGGGCGGACGCCGGGACCGGTGCCATCGGGATGCTGCTCAACGGCGAGACCCTGAAACCCCTCGACCTGGACCAGACCCCGCTCAACGCCGCCTCGTTCCTGGTGCTGGTGAACGGCGGTAGACAGAGCGTCGACATGACGACCCCGACGGGGGTCGGGGACGAGCCGTGGACGGTGGTGGTGGACACCACGGACGACGGTCCCCCCGATCCGGCATCCTTCGGGCCCGGGGATGTCATCACGCTGCAGCCGTTTGCCATGATGGTGCTCCGCCGCCCGGGAGGGTCGTCGTGAGAGTTCTCTTCGCCACCGCCGAGCTGGCCCCGCTGGTCAGGGTCGGCGGTCTGTCGCACGCCGCCGCCGGTCTGGTGCGCCAGCTCCACACCGACGGTGTCGAGGTGACCGTGGTCCTGCCCGACTACGGCACGTACGACGCTGCGCTCGGCCCGGACCTGCCCCTCGACATGCCGGGATGGGTGGGCATCACCACCATGCGCCAGGGCACGTTTGGTGACGGGATCCCGCTGCTGGCGGTGCGCACCCCGGCCATCGAGCGCCCCCACCCGTACAACGACGGCAACGGCGAGGGGTGGCACGACAACGACTTCCGCTTCATGGCGTTCTCGGCGGCGGTGGCCCGGCTGGTCGACGTGCTCGAGCCCGACGTCCTCCATGTCAACGACTGGCACACCGGCGGCGCCCTCGGCATGCTCTCCCGCCACGTCCCCTCGGTGTTGACCATCCACAACCTCGCCTATCAGGGCATGGCCGACGCCGGGTGGTTCGGTGTCCTCCACCGCCGCCCGCAGGCGTACGAATGGCATGGCATCGTCAACCCGATGTCGGGGGCGATCGCCCTGGCCGACTACGTCATCGCGGTCAGCCCCAACTACGTACACGAGATCCGCCGCCCCGAAGGCGGGTTCGGACTCGACGGGCCGCTGCGGGCCAGGGGCGAAGGGCTGGTCGGGATCCTCAACGGGATCGACACCACCGAGTGGAACCCGGCAACCGATCCGCACATCGCCGAGCCGTACGACGCCACGGACCTCTCCGGCAAGTCGGCGGCGCGGCGCAGCCTGCTCGAGGAGTGCGAGTGGGACACCACCCGGCACCCCATCATCGGGATGGTCACCAGGCTCACCGACCAGAAGGGGGTGGATCTGGCGCTCGAGATGATCGACTACCTCGACCATTTCCCGGCCAAGCTGGTCATTCTCGGCTCGGGAGATCGGGAACTGGCCGAGCGGGCGCACTGGGCGACCGTGGGCCATGGCGAGACAGCCCGTTTCGCCGAGGGCTACGACGAGGCGTTGGCGCACCGAATCTTCGCCGGGGCCGACCTGCTTCTGATGCCGAGCCGCTTCGAGCCGTGCGGCCTCGCCCAGATGCAGGCCATGATCTACGGCACCATCCCGGTGGTGACCGATGTGGGTGGGCTCCACGACACCGTCCTCGACGCCGACCTCCACGGGCCCGCCGGCAACGGGTTCATCGCCGGCCAGGTCACCGCCATGTCGCTGCTCGACACCCTCCATCGGGCCACCAGGGCATGGCGATCACCGAGCAGGCGCAAGACCATCCAGCTCAGGGGGATGCGCCGCGAATGGTCGTGGAAGGATCCCGCCCGCCAGCACATCGAGCTGTACCAACGCATCAGCGGAGCGTGACGAACCGCCCAAGCCTGCGAACTTTGAGCGCGTGACCCCGCCTGGCGGGGTGAAGCGCTCAAAGTTCGACGCGCCGAATCTGCCGGCACATCGACAAGACCGCCAAGGCGGTCGAGATGAGCGGCCGAGACGGGCCGACATCCCGGCCGGCTGATGCGGGTCGGCGTCTTCGCTCCCCCATGGGGGCCCACCGCCACCCCGGCGGACTTCGAGAGCATCGCCGAGGCGGCGGAGCATCTCGGCTACCCGACGTTGTGGGTCGGGGATCATGTGGTGTTCCCCCGCACGGTCGAGTCGAGCTACCTCTACAACGAGAGCGGGGTGTCGCCCTTCGACCCGGACCAGCCGCTCTTGGAACCGATCGGTCTCCTCTCCTACCTGGCCGGACGGACCACCCGGATCCGCCTGGGGATCAGCGTGCTCGTCCTTCCGATGCGAGAGCCGGTGGTGACCGCCAAGATGCTGGCAGGCCTCGCCGTCCTCTCCCGAAGCCGGTTGATCGTGGGGGTCGGGGTGGGATGGATGCGGGAGGAGTTCGAGGCTCTCGGCGCCGATTTCGACGAGCGGGCGCCGGCGACCGAGGAGTACCTGGCCATCCTCGGCCACCTGTGGCGGGGAGACCCCCGACCGTTCGAGGGGAAGTACCGGCGGTTCCCGTCCCTCGGGTTCCGGCCCGCGCCCCCGCCGATCCCCATCGTGGTGGGCGGCAACTCGACGATGGCCATGCGACGAGCGGCGACGACCGATGGCTGGCACGCCATCCGGATGACCCCGGAGGCGCTGCGACCGAAGGTGGTGGGTGTCCGGAGGATGGTGGAGGAGCGGGGCGGTGACCCGGCCGCGTTCGAGGTGGTGTACCGGGGGTCGCTGCTCGACCAGGACATTGCCCGCGCCGGCCCCCCACAGGCGGCCCGGATGGTGGCAGCCGGGGTGCGGGCAACCCTCGATGCCTACGCCTCGGTCGGGGTGGACGAGCTCATCATCGAGCTGCCCGACCTGGATACGCTCACCCGGGTCGCCTGGCTGGAGTGGCTCGCCGAGCACGTGCTCGGAACTTTGAGCGCGTGACACCGCCTGACGGGGTGAGCCGCTCAAAGTTTGCCGTAGGGGTCCGGACCGGACGGAACTTTGAGCGCGTCACACCGCCTGACGGGGTGAGTCGCTCAAAGTTTGCCGTGATGGGAAAGGGTCGTTACCAGATGTGTTGGTGCACGCGGACGTTGGTGCGTTCCGGTGACGATCGAATCTGGACGAGATCGCAGAGCTGGTTGGCCAGCCAGAGGCCCCGCCCGGTGTCGACATGCACGGAGGGGCGTAACCGCCCCACCAGCGGAGCGCTGATGTGCCCCCTGTCCTCGACCTCGCAGAGCACCGCGCCGTCGTCGAGCCAGACACGCAGCGTCCCCCGGCCGCCACCGTGGCGGATGCTGTTGGTCGCCAGCTCACTCACGGTGAGGACGAGATCCTCGGTCTGTTGGTGGCCGAGCCCGTTGTCGATGGCGAACCGCTCGACGAATCGCCGCGCCGCCGCCGGTCGGGTGAACTCGACCAGCAGCGCCTGCTCGGGGGCCGGGGGCAGGCCCGTGAACAGCCCGTTGCTCGTGTCGGGATCTCGGTACCAGGGGCTCTGCCGGTGGACGCCGTCATCGGTGACGAAGGGGTGACTGCGGTGGGCATCTTCGATCACCGCCTGGTCGAGGGCGATGGTGTCGTAGGGGCACAGCAGCCAGAAGCCCGACGCTCGGGCGAAGGCAAGGTTGAGCAAGGACTCGTGGATATGACATTCGGCAAGCTGCGCTGTGTTGCGCCCCGGCCAGATCGGCTCACCGATGCCGCGCAGCCGCGGTGCGTCGGTGTGCTGGTCAGCGAACTCGTGCCATGCCGGGATGATCCGGGCCGGGTTGGCACCGACCACCTCCATGTCGGCGAACTGAACCCGGTCGGCCCGGCCATCGAGGGCGTGGCGCAGCCGGTCGATCTTGGCGGTGCCGACCATCACCAGGATCGGCTCGTCGGCGTGCAGCCCGTCCTCGATGAACGACGTCATCCGGGTGAGGAGCTCGTCTTCGCCGGCGTACAACAATGCGTCGTGGTGGAATAGGGCGCTCCGTCCCCGAACAACGGCGGTCGTCATCTTCTCCACCTACCCGGCGGGGTTCCCGAGTAATCCTCTACCCCTCACTGGGGTTCGGTGATCTCCTGGCCCTTGGCTATGGCGACGATGCCCAGATCGGACATCTCGAAGCGGGCGGCGTCGCGTTCGGGGTCGACCCCGATGGTGGCACCCTCGGGGACGATGACGTTCTTGTCGATGATGGCGTTGCGAACCACGGCGCCGGCGCCGATCCTCACCCCGGAGAAGATCACGCACCGGTCGACGCTGGCCCCGTCCTCGACCCTGACCCCGGGCGCCAGGACCGAACCGCTGATGGTCGCCCCGGACAGGATGCACCCGTTGGAGACGATGCTGTTGGCGAGCTGGCCGGCTCCATGGGCGCTGGTGGCCACCATCTTGGCCGGGGGCAGCGACCGCATGTCGGTGTAGATCGGCCAGCTCTCGTTGTACAGGTTGAACACCGGCTCGATGTCGACCAGGTCCATGTTGGCGTCGAAGTACGAGTCGAGCGTCCCCACGTCGCGCCAGTAGCCGGCGCTGCGCTCGGTCTGGCCCGGCACCTCGTTGAGGGTGAAGTCGTAGACGTGACCGGCACCGGCGTCGACCAGCTTGCGGATGATGTCGCCGCCCATGTCGTGGCGCGAGGTGTCGTCGGCGGCGTCCTCCTGGACCATGTCAACCAGCACGTCGGCGTCGAACACATAGTTGCCCATCGACACGTAGGCGTGGGTCGGGTCCTCGGGCAGCGGCTTGGGGTCGGACGGCTTCTCCCGGAAGGCCTCGATCTTGCTCGACGCCCCCCGCTCGATCACCCCGAACTGGTGGGCTTCCTCGATGTGGACCCGGTGTGCCGCCACCGTGACCCCGGCCCCGGTCTCGAGGTGATGGTCGAGCATCTGGCTGGGATCCATCCGGTAGATGTGGTCGGCTCCGAACACGAAGATGTAGTCGGGGCGCTCATCCGAGACGATGTTGAGGTTCTGGAAGATGGCATCGGCCGACCCCAGGAACCAGCGCTTGCCCGCCCGCATCTGGGCGGGGGCGGCGGTGACGTAGTTGCCGAGCAGGGTCGACAGCCGCCAGGTGCGCGACAGGTGGATGTCGAGGCTGTGGCTCTTGTACTGGGTGAGCACGACGATGTGCCGGAACCCGCCGTTGGCCAGGTTGGACAGGGCGAAGTCGATCAACCGGTAGTGCCCGGCGAACGGGACCGCCGGCTTGGCTCGGTCGGCGGTCAGCGGCATCAGCCGCTTCCCCTCGCCGCCGGCAAGCACCATCGACAGCACGTTGGGGATACCCCGTGGCCTCACGCCGTCGCTCCTCCCGTCTGTGCCCCCTCTGCGGTCCGCTGCGGAGCAAGCACCAGGTTGGCCAGGGGCGGCACGTTGACCGTGATCGACCAGTCGAACCCGTGGGAGGCGACCTCCTCGGCCACCGCTCCGCCGAGGTTGCCGACCCCGCTGCCGCCGTACTCGGCGCCGTCCCCGTTGAGGATCTCCTCCCAGTAGCCGCCCTCGGGGACACCGAGGCGGTAGTAGGTCCACACCTCGGGGGTGAAGTTGCTGATCACCAGCACCGGCCGAGCGTCATCGGCCGACCGGATAAAGACGAGGGTCGACCCTGCTGCGTCGTCTGCGGCAACCCAGGTGAACCAGTCGGCCCGTCCGTCACTGCGGTGGAGGGCGGGCTCGGTGCGGTAGACCCGGTTGAGGTCCTCCACCCAGCGGGCCACCCCGGCATGCTCTGGCTGGTCCAGCAGATCCCACGGAAGCGGGGCATCGTGGTTCCACTCCTTGGGCATGGCGAGATCGCACCCCATGAACAGCAGCTTCTTTCCGGGGGTGGTCCATTGGTGGCCGAGCAGCACCCGCACCCCGGCGAAGCGGCGCCACTCGTCGCCCTGTTGCTTGCCGAGCAGCGAGCCCTTGCCGTGGACCACCTCGTCGTGGGAGAGGGGGAGCACGAAGCTCTCGGTTCCCATGTACACCGCCCGGAAGGTCAGGTCGTTGTGATGCCAGCGGCGGTGGATGGGGTCGCGGCCGATGTAGCCCAGGGTGTCGTTCATCCACCCCATGTCCCACTTGAACCCGAAGCCGAGCCCGCCCATCGACACCGGGGCCGACACCATGGGCCAGGCGGTGGACTCCTCGGCGATCATCTGGATGCCGGGATGGCGGGCATACACGCTGTCGTTGAGCTGGCGGAGGAACCCGATCGCCTCCAGGTACTCCCTGCCGCCGTGCTTGTTGGGGAGCCACTCCCCGGCGTTGCGCGAGTAGTCCCGGTACAGCATCGAGGCCACCGCATCGACCCTGATCCCGTCTGCGTGGAACACCTCGATCCAGTAGTGGGCGCTGGACAGGAGGAAGGAGCGCACCTCGGGTCTGCCGTAGTCGAAGACCGCCGAGCCCCAGTCGGGCTGGTACCCCAGCCGCCGGTCGGCCGGCTCGTACAGGTGGGTGCCGTCGAAGTGGACCAGGCCCGATTCGTCCATCGGGAAATGCGAGGGCACCCAGTCGAGGATCACCCCGATCCCGTTGCGGTGGAGGTGGTCGACCAGGTACATCAGGTCCTGGGGCTCGCCGTAGCGCGAGCTGGCGGCGAAGTATCCGGTGGTCTGGTACCCCCACGACCCGTAGAACGGATGCTCCATCACCGGGAGCATCTCGACGTGGGTGTAGCCCTGACGCAGAACCCACTCGGTCAGCGGCTCGGCCAGCATCCGGTAGCGGGTCGGCCCCTGGAAGGATCCCAGGTGCACCTCGTAGATGGAGATCGGCGACTCGTGGGTCTGGCGCTCGCCCCTGCCCGCCATCCAGGCGTCGTCGCCCCAGGCGTAGCCGAGGTCCCAGGCGATCGACGCCAATCCTTGGCCCTCCTCGGTGAAGAAGCCGACCGGGTCTGTCTTGTCCACCGATTTCCCCAGCCGCCCGATCCGGTACTTGTACCTCGTCCCCTTGCCGATCCCCTCGACCCTGGCCTCCCACACCCCCCCTCCTGCGGGCTGCATCGGATCGGGGTCGCTCCAGTGGTTCCAGTCGCCGAGCACGGCGGCGTAGTCGGCGTGGGGGGC
>Ga0136622_10001036_pt1 | contig 11516 bp, 14 predicted proteins | sample AntDrymUQ4482106_2_FD_104803 | JGI IMG/M metagenome (GOLD analysis project Ga0136622, IMG submission 104803) | Polar desert sand microbial communities from Dry Valleys, Antarctica - metaG UQ448 (21.06) | ecosystem: Environmental > Terrestrial > Soil > Desert | place: Antarctica: Dry Valley...
CACAGAGCGGATCGGGATCGTGGGTGCCGGGGCGATAGCCACGGGCCTCGCGCGGCTCGCCGCAGAGCGCGGCGACGTGGTCATGTGGGCACGCAGCGAGGCATCGGCCAAGCGGGCCTCCACAATCATCGAGGACGTAGCCGCCGTGGTGACCGAGATGGAGGCGCTCGCCGAAAGCACCGTCGTGGTCGAGGCGGTGGCGGAGGATCTCGCGGTCAAGCGGGACATCCATGCCCTGCTGGCCGACCTGCTCCCCGAGCCGGTGCTGGTGGCCACCACCACGTCCTCCCTGTCGGTGGCCGAGATAGCCCGAGCCGGGGGGCGCCCAGACCGGTTCGCCGCCCTTCACGTCTTCAATCCCGTCGAGAAGATGCCCCTGGTGGAGCTCGCGTTCCCCGACGAGGCCACGGAGGAGACCCGCCGCCGCTTCCGCGACCTCTGCGAGCACCTCGACAAGACGGTGGTGGAGGTGCCCGACGTGCCGGGCTTCGTGGTCAACCGCCTGCTCTTCCCCTACCTCTTCAGCGCGGTCGACCTCGCGGGGGAGACGGGTCTCGAGCCGCAGGCGATCGACGCGTGCATGAAGCTGGGCGCCGGACATCCGATGGGGCCGCTCAAGCTGCTCGACTTCGTCGGCCTCGACGTATCCGTGGCGATCGCGGAGTCGATCGGGGTCCAGGTGCCTCAGCGGGTGTACGACATGGTTGCCGAGGGACTCCTGGGCCGCAAGACGGGCGCCGGCTTCTACGACTACGACTAGCGCTCAGGCCGCCGAGCGCCAACCCGGCGGACGAAATCAGGCCCCCTCGGCGGCCTCGCGGGGCTCGAGCGGACCGTCGGGCGGGACCTCGGTGTCGCCGATCGGCCGCGCGGCGCCGCCGTCCTCGTGGTGGCGGATGCGCACCGCCTCGATGCGGTTCTGGCGCACCGACTCCACCCGCAGCGAGTAGCCGTTCGCGCGCACCATGTCTCCCCGCTTGGGCAGGCGTCCCAGCTCGCCGAAGACGAACCCGCCGACCGAGTTGAAGGCATCGGAGTCCGCCGGAAGGTCGACGCCGTAGTCGGTGAGGTCGGTGATCGGCACGTGCCCGCGTACCCACCAGTCGCCGTTGGCCAGCCGGCGGATGCCCGCCACGGCGGGATCGGTCTCGTCGGCGATCTCGCCCACGACCTCCTCCACGATGTCCTCGATGGAGACGATGCCCGCGGTGCGCCCGTACTCGTCCACCACCACCGCGAGCGAGGCGCGCTCACGCTGGAGATCAGCGAGGAGGTCGTCCAGCGGCTTGGTCTCCGGGACTATGAACGCGTCCTTCACGCTCGCCTCGATCGACGCGTCCGGGCCCTCGTTCATGAGCCGCCTCGCGAGCGAGTTGTTGTGCACGATGCCCCGGATCTTGTCGTCGTTTCCGTCCTTGGTCACCACGAGCCGGGTGTGCCCCGACTCGACGCATCTGCGCAGCGCCGCCTCGGCGGTCTCGGAGACGTCCACCGTGACCACCGCCGGGATCGGCGTCATCACCTGCCGGGCCTCCTGCTCGTGGAGGTGGAAGACCCCGCGCAGCATCCCCGCCTCCCCGGGGTCGAGCTTTCCGCCGGTGGCGCTGCGGGCGATGATCATCTTGAGGTCATCCGAGGAGGAGATCTCCTCGAACTCGGCCTTCGGGTTCACGCCGATCGCCCGCAGGATCCCGTTCGAGGCGCTGTTGAGCGCCCATATCAACGGCTTGAAGGTCACCCGGAAGGCCTCCAGCAGCCTCGCCGCCCGGCGTGCCGTCCCCTCGGCGTGGGTGATTGCGTAGATCTTCGGCACCTGCTCGCCGATCGTGATGTGGAGCGCCGTCGTCAGGAGGTAGGCGAACCCCAGCGAGATCGCCAGCGTGACGCCATGGGGGAGGCTGTCCCCAAGAGCCTTCTCGAAAAGGCTCCCGAGGGCGGGCTCCCCCATGAAGCCGATGCCAAGCGAGGCCATCGTAATGCCAAGCTGGCAGGCCGAGAGGTACTCGTCGATGCGCTCGAGCTGCAGTCCGGCGAGCGCCGCCCCGCGAACGCCTTCCTCCTCCATCACTTCGAGCTTTCCGTCCCGCGCGCGAACGAGCGCGAACTCCGCCGCGACGAAGAAGCCGTTCGCGGCCACGAGCACGGCAACGCCGACCAAGAGCAGAAGCTCGGTCACAAAGAGCCCTCACGGGCGGGTGCGAGGCCTACCTTCGGCCTACTTCGAGGAGGTTCGTCGTCGCTCATGCGAGTGACTGGGGAAGACGCTAGCAGAGGCCGCGGGGCCGGCCCGGCCGGATCAACCCAGCGCGTCGATCCGCCCCGCGAGGCGGAAGTCCGCGTCCGTGAGACCGCCCTCGGAGTGGGTCGAGATCGTGACGGTCACCGTGCTCCAGGAGATCGCGAGGTCGGGGTGATGGTTCATCTCCTCGGCCACAGGAGTGAGGTTGTTCACGAACTCGACCGACCCGGCGAAATTCCCGCACGAGAACTCCTTGACGATCGCCGAACCCTCGCGGGACCATCCGTTGAGCTCCGAGAGCCGGCGCTCGAGCTCATCCTCATCCAGAAGTGCCATCGTTCTCCTCCGTGCGCATCGCTTCCCTCGTACCCTCTGCCACCGAGCTGCTGTTCGCCCTCGGCCTGGGCGACAGCGTAGTGGCGGTCACGCACGAATGCGATTACCCGCCCGAGGCGGCGGGCAGACCGCACCTGACGAGGAGCGTCATCGGAGAGGGCCTGTCCGCGGCCGAGATCGATCGGGCGGTGAGGGAGCGCACGGAGGCCGGCAGGGCGCTCTACGAGCTCGACGAGCAGATGCTGGCGGAGCTCGAGCCGAGCCTGATCGTGACCCAGGCGGTGTGCGAGGTGTGCGCGGTCGCCTTCGAGGACGTGCGCGCCGCCGCCGGGCGGCTGAGCTCCGAACCGGCGGTGATCTCGCTCGACCCCTCCACGCTGGCGGATGTGCTGGCCGACATTCCGCGACTCGCGGCCGCGGCGGGCGCATCTCACGCGGGCGCCGACCTGGCGGAGCAGGCCGCTCGCCGCATCCGCGCCGTCGGCGAGGCGGTCGAGCACGAGCCGCGCATACCGGTCGCGGCGCTCGAGTGGCTCGATCCCGTGTTCGTGGGCGGTCACTGGGTTCCCCAGATGATCGAGGAAGCCGGGGGACGCGACGTGCTGGGGCTGCCGGGTGAGCGCTCCCGGACCGCTGAATGGGCCGAGCTGCGGGACGCGCGGCCGGAGGTGGTGATCTCCATGCCCTGCGGGTACGACGCCGACCGGGCGGTGCGGGAGACGCTGCTCGAACGCGATCCCCTTCGATCGCTCGGGGCGCGCGTCGTGGCGGTGGACGCCTCCTCGTACTTCTCCCGGCCCGGGCCCCGGCTGGTGGACGGGATCGAGCTCCTTGCCCACCTCCTACACCCCGGCTGCGTGCCAGAGCCGCCCCGAGGGCGCGCCGTGGAGCTTGACCTGGACCGGCCCTCCCGGGTTGGATAGAACCTCCACCCAACGGCGTGCACGCTGCGCCACTCGCGTGCCGCGCACGGTCCTGATCCTGCACTCCTCCGCCGGCCGGTACGGGGCCGATCTGCTGCTGCTGGCGATCGCGGAGGGCATCGACCGCGATCGCTGGCGACCGTTGTGCGTGCTGCCCGAGCGCGGCGAGCTGGTGCCGCTCCTGGAGGCCGCCGGCGCGGAGGTGGTCGTGCACCCGCTGGCCGTGCTCCGGCGTACGCTGTCGGGTCCCGCGGGAGCGCTCGGCCTTGCCCGCGCCCTCGCCGCGGACCGGCGCAAGATAGGCGCGCTTGCACGCCGCCGCGAGGTGGCGGTGGTCCACTCGAACACCTCCGTGGTCCTCTCGGGCGAAGCGATCGCGCGGGCTGCCGGTGTGCGCCACCTGATGCACGTGCGGGAGATCTACCAGGGCGCCGGGGGGCGTGGCGCCGAGGGGCTCTGGCCACTCTTTCGCCGGCGCCTTCTCCGCGCCGAGGCCGTGGTCTGCATGTCCCGCGCCATCGCGGACCAGTTCCAGGGCTCTCACAAGGCCTTCGTCATGTACGACGGCGTCACGAGATCGCCGTCCCCGCAGCCCGTGCGCCGCGAGACGGCTCGGGAGCTGCTCGGCGTGCCCGCCGACCGCTTCGCGGTCGCGCTGATCGGGCGCGTCAGCGATTGGAAGGGGCAGGACGTGCTGGCCCGCGCGCTGGCGCAGCCGGCGCTCTCCGAGATCGGCGCCTTCGGTCTGCTGGCCGGCGACGCCGCGCCTGGATACGAGGAGGCCGCGCGCCGGCTGGATCGCCTGGCGCTCGAGCTCGACGTCGAGGATCGTCTGATCAGGCTCGGGTTCCGCGATGACGTGGAGACGGTGCTCGCTGCCGCCGACGCCCTGACCGTGCCCTCCACGCGCCCCGAGCCGTTTGGCCTGGTGGCGCTCGAAGGCGCCCTTGCCGGTCTGCCGGTCGTGGCCTCGGGCCACGGCGGAGTCACGGAGATCGTGCGCGAGGGAAGGACCGGACGCCTCGTGGCGCCGGGTGACCCCGCCGCGCTTGCCGGCGCGCTCAGGGCGCTCGCCGAGGACCCCGCCTCAGCGGCTGCGATGGGGGGCGCGGGCAGTCGAGATGTCACCGAGCGCTTCGACCGCGCAAGGACGCTCCAGCAGCTGCAGGCGGTCTATGACCGCCTGGCCGAGCCTACGAAGGAGCGGCGACGACTATGGAGCCGATGACCGCCACCAGGCCAAGCGCACCGGCGAGCAGCGTCGGCGCGATCGTCGGCATTCGCACCCGATCGGGCAGCTCGAACATCAACGCGGCGGCGGCCGCGCCACCGAGGAGGCCGCCGATGTGACCGCCAATCGAGATGTTGGGAATCGTGAAGGTGATCAGCAGGTTCAGGCCGATCCAGAGCCCGAGGCCACTTTCCATCGGGTTGATCCCTCGGTTGCGCATGATGATGACCGCGGCGCCCATCAGCCCGAAGACGGCGCCTGAGGCCCCGACCGTGGCCTTGTCGGGGTCGAGCAGAAGGGCGCCGAACGAGCCGGCCAGAAGCGAGACGAAGTAGATGACGCCGAAGCGCAGGCGGCCCGCGGCGGGCTCGATCAGGCCGCCGAGGATGTAGAGGCCGAACATGTTGAAGAGAAGGTGAAGGAAGCCGTAATGGAGGAAGCCGGCGGTGAGGATGCGCCAGTAGTCCCCGCGATCGACGGTGAAGGCGGACAGCGCCCCATCCGTGAGCAGCGTTGACCCGCCCACGCTGCCGCCGCCCGTCGCGCTCGCACCGCTGAGGAACCCGCCGAGGGCGACCGCGACGTTGACTCCGATCAGCACGTATGTGAGCACGGGCTCTGTGACAGAGCCCATCCGCTTCACCTTCGTCCTGTCGCGAGAGCACTCCGGGCAGCGCATGCCGACCGAGGTCGTGGTCATGCAGTCCGGGCAGATGGGCCGGCCGCAGTTGGAGCACGATACGCCCGTCTCGCGATTGGAATGGCGGTAGCAGGTCTGCACGAACGAAGAGACTAGTGGGGCGGGTGTGCCGCCCATCGCCAGGAGTCCTCCCCCTGGGGCGGCCGGCCCCTCGCGGCTGGAGGCAGCCCCCGGGGGCTAGAGGGAGACCGAGAGGACGGGTTCCTCGGAGGGTGCCCGCGCCCCACCCGCCGGCTCGCGAGTGACCAGCACGGCATCCGCGCCATCGAGATTCTCCGAGACCGCAGCCGCCCCGTCACCGTCGTGACCGACGCTGAACAGAGACGCCGAGATGGTCTCCCCTTCGCGCTTGACCCACACCTGGTAGGTCGAGTCGTTCGCGAGCGTCGGCATGCCGTGCACGCGTAGGATGCCGCTCTTCCGCGTCTCGCCGCCCGAGACGGTCAGGCTGCCGGTGGCGGACGGCATGCGCCGCTCGTCCACCTTTGCCGCCAGCGGCTCGGATCCGCCGTCATCCGAGCTGACCTGGGTGGCGGCGTAACCGGTCAGGACGCCGACGAGCAGGAGGAAGGACGCGCTCACCAATGCCACCGATGGGCGCATGGCGCCGAACGGCTCACCGGCAGCCGCGAGCGCGCGGCGCAGAGCCGCGAACGGGCGCGGGCGCCTGGCCCTCTCCCGCCCCCCAGAGCGCTCCCGCGCCTCGGCCTCCACGATCTTCATGATCGAGGCCTTCAGCTCCGGCGGGGGGTTGACCGGAGCGGCAGCGCGCGGCAGGGCGTCCACGGCCGGGCGCAGGCGAGCGACCTCGTCGCTGCAGACCGGGCATTCCTCGACGTGGCGCAGGAAGGCACCCTCCTCGAACTCGGTGAGCGCGCCGAGCAGGTAGGCCCCGACGTTCTCCTCCTGGATGTCGTGTCGCTCCACGCTCATACGAGCTCCTCCGCCAGATGCTGTCGGAGCTTCTCCAGGCCCAAGCGCATGCGTCCCTTCACCGTGCCGATCGGGGTGTCCAGCATGTCCGCGATCTTGCTGTGGCTGAAACCGCCGAAGTAGGCGAGTTCTATCACTCTGCACTGGTCGGCCGGCAGGGTCTCGAGCGCCGCCCTGACGTTTCGGGCATCCTCGCGCCGCGCGACCTCGACATCGGTCCTCTCCGCGGCTTCGAAGCGCTCCTCCATACCCTCTGCGCTACCGCGGCGACGATCGTGGACGAGATTGCGCCGCAGGGCGTCGATCGCGCGGTGATGCACGATGCCGAGCACCCAGGTGCGGACGCTGCCGCGGTCTGGCTGGTAGCGCATCTTGCTGCGCCAGATGGAGAGAAACGCCTCCTGCGAGACGTCCTGGGCGCTGGAGCGATCTCCGACCATCCTGTAGGCGAGCGAGAAGGCGGCGCCGCCATGGCGCTCGAACAGGAGCTCGAAGGCGCGGGGATCTCCCTCCTGCACGAGGTGCATCACCTCTTCGTCGGCCAGGACCTGGATGTTGTCGGCTCGACTCACCTGCCCTCTGATGCGCCCTCGCGCCGCCCCTGGATCACGACCGTCCTGAATTGTGGCGCCCGGAGGCGATCGGCGCTCGCGGCCGGTCCCGGGAGCGCCTAGCCACCCACCCGCTTGCGAAGGTCGCTCGCAGCGTCCCGGATCCCGTGAGCGAGCGCCGGCAGGCCGCTCCCGGGGCGCCGATTGTGCTGCTGTCTCGCGCGCACGAGCACGAGTGCTCCGGCGGCGGCGCCGCCCACCACGACCGCGGCCACGGGGCGACCCCAGTTGCGCGGGTCGCGCATGGCGCTCAGCTCCCAGTCGGCCAGCTCGTCGGCAGCGGCGTCGGTGAGCTCCGAGAGTCCGCGCTCGAGGCGGTCGCTCAACGCCTCCGAAGGCTCGACGGGGACGAGCGCAGAGCGCAGCAGAGTCTCCATGTCGAAAGCGTCATTCATCGCCTGGCTCCTTGAGGCCCTGCTCCAGCTGCTTGATTGCTCGATGTATCAACACCTTCGTGGCCCCCTCGGAGCGGTCGATCGCGCGTGCGATCTCGCGGTTGTCCATTCCCAGCGCGAAGCGCATGATCAGGGCCTCGCGCCGGTCCTCCGGCAGCTTGGAGACCCCCTGGAGCACGTCGTGCAGCTCCTGGCGGCCCTCCGCCAGCTCTGCCGTGCTGTGCGGCGCCGAGACCACCGCCGCGTCCTCGAGCGAGGTCTGCGGCCGGCGTGAGCGGTCGCGGTAGTAGTTCGCGGCGAGGTTGTGCGCGATGCGGATCAGCCACGGCCGCAGGGGCCGGCCGTTCGACTCGCGCTGCGCGCGCTCGAAGTGGCGATAGGCCTGCAGGAAGGTCTGCTCCGTGAGGTCCTCGGCGTCGTGATGGTTTCCGACGCGGTAGTAGGAGTAGCTGTAGACATCGCGCAGGTGAGTGCGGTAGAGCTCGGTGAACTCGTCGTCCAGACGCCGCTTGTCTCTCTCCTCGTACACCCATGATGCAGCCTACTCCGGCGATCTGAAGCGCCCGTCAGGCGGCGCAGCTCGCCGCCTCCCTCTCCTGCGCCTCCGGCTCGGGCCGGACCGGACCGCCGAGCCAGGCCCATTGGAGGTCGATGTACGGCCAAATCCGTGCAGCGACCTCGCTCGCCAGATGGGCGGAGGGCGCCTGGACCTTCGGATAGGCGAGCGGCGTGCCGCACCGTATGGTCACCCGCACCGGGCGGATGCGCCAGCCGCGGCGGGCCCGCTCGGTGCCGGCGAGGGCGATCGGTACGACGGGCGCGCCGCTTTCGAGCGCCAGGCGCCCGACGCCTCGCTTGGGCTCCTTGAGCGGCCCCGACCGGTGACGCGTGCCCTCGGGGAAGATCACCACCGCCTCGCCTCGCTCCAGCAGCGCCAGGGCGGTGGCCACCGCCTCCTCGTCCGACTCGCTTCGCTTGACCGGGAAGGCGCCGAGGCAGTTGAGGAACCATCCGACGAGCCAGTTGTCGAAGAGCTCGCGCTTGGCCAGGAAGTAGATCGGGCGCCGCACGCAGGTGCCGATGACGAACGGGTCGAGGAAGCTCCGGTGATGTTTGCGGCGAGGATCACCGGGCCCGCCGGGATGTGCTCGCGCCCTGCACGCCGGATGCGGAAGTACATCTGCAGCGCGGGCTGGGCAAAGGTCCGAAAGGTCCAGTAGACGACCTTGTTCACGCCGCGGCGGCGGATGCGCTCGTGGTGTGGCGCGAGCTTCTGATGCTCGGAGACCAGCATTACCGTTGCTACCCACATGGCGGGTCGGCGTTACGCTGCGCCACCAGTGGATTTGCGGCGTAGCGTCAATGGGGCCCTTGCCGGCGGAGTCGCCGCGGCGGCATGGGCCGCGCAGCAGCCCGCGGACAAGCGCGCCTTCGGCAGCCCGATCGACGATATCGAGTTGCTCGGGAGGCTCGTCTCCGACGGAGATGCCTGGCCCCTGCCCGGCGTGGTCCTCCACCTTCAGAACGGCGCCGCCTTCGGCGCCCTATACGCACAGTTGCGGCGATTCGTGCCCGGACCACCGCTCGCCGTGGGACTCGGCGCCGCGATGGCGGAGCACCTGGCCACATGGGCCCTCGTGGGGGTGGTCGACCGGCTGCACCCACGGCGAGCCGAGCTGCTGCAGCTCAAGGGCAACCGCCGGGCGTTCTGGCAGGCCACGTGGCGGCACGCCGTCTTCGGCCTCGTGCTGGGCGAGCTCGAGCGGCGGCTGAACCCAGACCTTCCCGAGGAGGTCCCCGCGGTGCCCGCGTCCTCGAACGGGCACGGGAGCGTGGAGGCCGTGGTCGGCGCGGCGCGGTAGCGCGCCAGAGCCCACCCTCGGACTCGAACCGAGAACCTCTCCATTACAAGTGGAGTGCTCTACCAATTGAGCTAGGCGGGCAGGACGTAGTCGGCCGCCCAGAGTACGTGGACTTCCTGCCCGTCGGTCGTTTGCGGCGACCCGCGGCGCCGCCTCCGCGATCGGCAACGGCCCGCAAGTCCTCGGCGGTGGGTCAGGGTTGACTCGATCTGGCCTGTCCGGCGGCCGATCTACTGTCCGGCGATGGACAACCCGAGTGGGGGCAACAGTGCCCTGGCACTTGCCGCCGGTCTCGCCGCTGCGGTGGCGTTCGCCATCAGCCTCTACCAGGGACCACCGCAGTCGCTCCCCGCAGTCGCACTCGGCTGGCCACTTATTCTCTACCTTGAGCGGGCCGCGTTCGTTACGCTCGTACTTCTCGGCGTTGGTGGCATCCTCTACCGGCTGCTCACGGGCGCTCAAATCAAAGGCACCGGGGGCGGTCCCCTCCCAAGTGTCGACGTAGAGGACATCACCAAACCCACTGAGGCCCTAAAGGAGGGCGTCGATGAGGACATTCAGGATCTGAACGACCGCCTGTACTCGGTGGAAGATCGGCTTGAAAACTTCAGCCGCCCGCCTCCCAGACCGATCGAGACGAGTAGGCTATCCACACTTGGGGAACTGGAAGCGTATGAGCGACCGAAACGGACAACCACGTACGGCTAGAGAGCGCCATGCGAAGTTCCTTGAGAAGCACAGGGCTCGCATGCGCAAGGTTGACGAGACCGTGGATGCCGTGAAGGCTCGGGGACGGCGGGCGCGTGAAGAGAAGCGCGCAGGCGTTTGAGCGCTTACGCTGGAGCCATGCCGAAGCGCTCACGCACAACGTGACGTGAATCGTCCTGCCTGGGCCGAGTGATCGCCGCGCCGCTGGGGCGATGGACGGCGCCCCTCCCGCTGGGCGCCGCGCCAACTCGTCGGTCGCGTCAGGCCCGAGAGCCTCGAGAACCGAAGCGAGCGCCGAAGCCGAACCCGCCGCTCGGAATGCCGGCGAGCAGGATCAGGATGGCGGCGACGATGCCGATGATGGCCGAGCCGGTCAAGGCTACGAGCAGCATGTAGGCGAGGGCTGCCACAAGCAGCGTGATGATGATGCCGATCATGTGTGCCTTCCTCCTTGATTTGGGGGTGGTTGAGGCACTCGATAGATACCCCTGCGGAGTTCGATTGAAACCGCACAAGGTTTCCTGCCCTGCCTCGGTCAGCCCAGCACCTCACGCGAGGCGAGGTGGGAGCCCACCTTGCGCTTGACGCGCTGAAGTGCGTTGTCCACCGTCTTGGTGTCGCACGCGAGCTGCTCCGCCACCACCTCGTAGGAGTAGCCGTCGAGATAGAGCGCGAGCACGTCGCTCTCGAGCTCTGACAGCACGCTCGACAGGCACGCGACCAGGCTGTGCAGCTCCTCGCTCGAGATGGCCTGATTGACCGGATCGTGTACCCGCGGGCCGGGGAGCATCTCGTCGAGCGTAGGGTCGCCCTCGCCGCCCGATGCGGCCGGGGTCTGGGAGAACGATACGTACTCGTTGAGCGGCGTGTGCTTGTTCCGCGTGGAGGTCTTGACCGCCGTGATTATCTGCCGCGTGATGCAGAGCTCCGCGAAGTTGCGAAAGCTGGACTCGCGATCGGTCCTGAAGTCGCGCACGGCCTTGTAGAGACCGACGAGCCCCTCCTGGATGAGGTCGTCGGCGTCGCCGCCGATCAGGAAGTAGGAGCTCGCCTTGAGCCGGACGAAGCCGTAGTACCGCTTGACGATGCGGTCGTAGGCGTCCGGGCGACCCTGCTTGGCGAGGGCGATCAGGTAGTTGTCCTCAAGCTCACCTTGAGCCTGCGACCTTGCTAGGGGCGATTGGGAGATCGATGCAGCCACAATGCTCCTTTCAGGCTCCGCGAACGGACGCCCTGAAGCTCATGGCGCGCTACCTCCCCTGGCGGCGCCTTCAAGCCGGAACTGAGCCTAAGGCTCGACTCCAGCGTTATTTCAAGGATGAGTATGGCCCGGTTATGTGCCCCCGTCAAGCCCGTGCGATCGAAGCTGCAAGATTCCGTACACGAGCGCCGCGGCGGCCGTCGCGACGTTGAGCGAGCCCATCCGCCCGCGCTGGGGCAGGCTGACGAGCGCGTCGCACGCGGCCGCCACACGGGGACGGAGGCCACGGCCCTCCGATCCGAGCACGAGCACCGCCTTTCCGCTGTAGTCGGGCTGGTCGTAGGGCACCGCCCCCGGCGACGTAGCGGCCCCGTACA
>Ga0136622_10001037_pt1 | contig 11513 bp, 6 predicted proteins | sample AntDrymUQ4482106_2_FD_104803 | JGI IMG/M metagenome (GOLD analysis project Ga0136622, IMG submission 104803) | Polar desert sand microbial communities from Dry Valleys, Antarctica - metaG UQ448 (21.06) | ecosystem: Environmental > Terrestrial > Soil > Desert | place: Antarctica: Dry Valley...
AACATTCGGCGACCACCTCGTCCAAGTCGGACGCGATCGTTGCCCCGCCGGTGAGCACGAGACAAGATCGTTGCGTGCCAGGAACCCCCACGACAACCCCCCTTGAGCTTGACCGTCGATCCCTGCTGGCGGCCGGCGCCGCGGGCACTGGGGCAATCGCTCTCGGGCTCACCTCGGCCGAGCCGGCCCACGCGACCGCCAACCCGTTCTTCAGGCACGGCGTCGCCTCCGGTGACCCGCATCCGGACAGCGTCGTCCTGTGGACGCGCGTGACCCCGACCGACGTTGCGACTCCGGGCTCCGGTCTTGGGTCGAGCGCCGAGGTGCGCTGGGAGGTGGCCCGCGACACCGGCTTTCGCAACGTCGTGTCTCGGGGCCGCGTCGTCACCGGCCCACGGCGCGACCACACCGTCAAGGTCGAGGCCGATGGCCTGCGACCGAGCACGAGCTACTACTACCGGTTCGTGCATCGTGGGGTCACCAGCAGGACGGGGCGTACCAAGACCGCCCCTGGTCCCCACGACTGTCCGCGCGGACTTCGCTTCGGAGTGGTGTCGTGCTCGAACCTGCAAGCGGGGTGGTTCTCGCCGTACCGGCATCTGGCCAAGCGAAGCGACCTCGACGCCGTACTCCACCTCGGTGACTACCTCTACGAGTACGAGCCCGGGCATTACGGCTACGGCAGCGACAACGAGGACATCCGCTCGCATGTGCCCGCCAAGGAGATGGTCGCCCTTGCCGACTACCGGCAGCGGCATGCGCAGTACAAGCAGGACCGCGACCTGCAGGACCTGCATGCCAAGGTTCCGTTCATCGTGACGTGGGACGACCACGAGAACACCAACGACGCGTGGCGCGACGGCGCCGAGAACCACCAGCCGGATGAGGGCGACTACCAGGCACGGCGCGCCAGCGCCTACCGCGCCTACGACGAGTGGATGCCGGTGCGGATGGGTGGCTCGGCCGACCTGGACGATAGGACGCTGTATCGGAGCCTCAAGTTCGGCAGTCTGGCAGAGATCCTCATGCTCGACCTGCGCACCTACCGTTCGGAACAGGTGAGTCAGCCCGCACCCCCCGCGCCTCCGCCCGACGAGGAGATCAGCGACCCGAGTCGCACGATCACCGGGAACGGTCAGATGCGCTGGCTCAAAGGCTCCCTGCGGGCGGACCGGACCCAGTGGAAGCTGGTCGGCAACCCGGTGATGGTCGCGCCAGTGGTCTTCCCGCCATTCCCGAACGACGTCACGAGCGCAGTGAACGACGTCACCGGACTGCTGCCCGACGACGGGCTTCCCTATAACGTCGACCAATGGGACGGATACACAGCCGACCGGCGCGAGCTGCTCGACCATCTCGCGGACTACGGGATCCGGGACACCGTCTTCCTGACCGGCGACATCCACTCCGCCTGGGCGTGCGACCTGCCGCTCGACGCGGGCACCTACCCGGCTGAGATCGGCCGGGCGGTGGCCACCGAGCTCGTCTGCACCAGCGTGACCAGCAACAACCTCGACGACCTCACGAACAGTCCGCCGCGCACGAGCAGCCTCGCCGTCGAGGCCGCGATCCAAGCGAACAACCGGCACGTGAAGTACCTCAACTTCGACGACCACGGCTACTCGGTGCTCGACGTGACCTCGAAGCGGACCCAGATGGACTACTACGTGATCAGCGACCGGCGTGCCCGCAACGCGTCGTCCGAGTGGACCGCGTCGTGGGCAACAGAGGCGAACTCGCAAGCGATCCATCCTGTCGACCGCCCGGTCGACCGATGACCAGCGACCGCGTGTACGTCGTCGTCGTCGACGGCTGCCGTCCCGAAGAGATCGGATCGGGGATGATGCCGAGGCTGCAAGCACAGCGCCGCCGCGGCACCAACTACCCGCGGGCGTGCTCACTGCCGGTAATGGAGACCATCCCGAACCACGTGATGATGATGACCGGGGTTCGGCCGGATCGCAGCGGGGTGCCCGCCAACTCGATCTACGACCGCCAGGAGCGCGACTTCCGTGAGCTCGACCGGCCCGGCGATCTGCACTTCCCCACCATCATCGAGCGGCTGAACCGACGCGGGCTGACCACCGGCACCGTCCTCTCGAAGGAGTACCTCTTCGGCATCTTCGGCACCCGAGCGACGCATCGTTGGGAGCCGGAGCCGGTGATACCCGTCAGCGGGCACGCCCCCGACCAGTTCACGATGGACGCCACCCTCGACATAATCGAGGAGTTCGACCCCCATCTGGTTTTCGTGAACCTCGGTGACTGCGACCGGGCCGCACACAGCGACCTGTCGGGGACCACGCTGCAAGCTGCCCGAAGGGCCGCTCTCACGAGCGCGGACACGCAGGTCGGCCGACTGGTGGACAAGCTCGACTCCACCGGGCGCTGGGCTCGCTCGATGCTGGTCGTGCTCGCTGACCACTCCATGGACTGGTCGCTGCCGGATCGCCAGATCACCCTCCAGCCGGCAATGAACGCCGACCCGCTGCTCGCCGGCGGCACGGTCAAGATCGCACAGAACGGCGGCGCGGACCTGCTCTACTGGACCGGCCCCGCGACGCAGCGTGGCGCCGCCGTGAGCCGGATGCGTGCGATCGCGCTGGACACCGAGGGTGTGCTGTCCGTGCACGCCCCCGGTGAGCTCGACCTCGGCCCCCGAGCCGGCGACTTGGTCGTGTTCTGCCGCTCCGGGTGGCGCTTCAGCGACCCGTCGCCGGGCTCGAACCCCATCCCGGGCAACCACGCACACCCGGCGACCGCGCCGATCCCCTTCTTCCTCACCGGTGGCCACCCCCGAGTGCGACGTGGGGTGAGCTCGAGCAGGACCGTCTCCACCGTCGACGTCGCACCGACCGTGGGGTCTCTCTTTGGGCTCGGCCCGCCACGGGGCGGGTACGACGGCCGCCCCCTGCTGTGACTAGTCAGTTTTGCCCGAACGAACCATGGACCACTAACGTCGGGTAAATCAGACTTATGGGATGAACCGGACGTCCTCGGTGGCGGCCGTGTGCGCTGGGGGACTCCTGTTCGTGGGCTTCGTCGGTGTGTCACCGGCTGCCCCCACGCCCCCAACGTCGACGCAGGTGTCGACCCAGGTCTCCGCACAGATCTCGACACAGATCCCGGGCCGACCGGGCGACCCCGCTGACCCCGGGGGGGCAAGACCGCTGCTCGCCGAGCCCGCCAGAGGCGCCGACGCGGTGAGCGACCTCGGGGACTCGATCGAGGTGGCGGCTGCCCGCAACGACCTGTCGGTGACCGACCTCCGGACCCTGCTGCGCACCGACCGCACCGCCTGGCTCGACACGCGGGGCCAGGTCTACTACATGGACTCCTTCGAGACACCGCGCGGAGCGGGCACGACGGCGCGGGCGCCGTACCCCTATGCGGAGACGTTCGCGCTGCACAGCAACCCCGGCTCGTCGATGAAGGTGTTCCTGGACTTCGACGGTCACACGGTCTCCGACACCGCCTGGAACTACAACGACGGAGTCGGGACGGGGCGCCAGCCGGCGTTCGACACCGACGGCGTGCCATCGGAGTTCAGCAGCTCCGAGCAGGACCGCGTGCAGAGCATCTGGGCCCGCGTCAGCGAGGACTTCGCTCCTTTCGACGTCGATGTGACCACCGAGGACCCCGGTGCGGCGGGCATGAGCCGCAGCAGCGCCGGTGACACCAGCTACGGGATGCGCGCCCTGATCACGCCGAGCGCCAGCGCGGCCGAGGCGATCTGCGGCGGCAGCTGCGGCGGAGTCGCCTACCTCGGCATCTTCAACTCGATCGACCCGGAGCCCTACTACCAGCCGGCCTGGGTCTTCTCCCACAAGCTGTCCAACAGCGACCCGAAGGCAGTCGCGGAGGCGGTCTCCCACGAGGTCGGACACACACTCGGGCTCGACCACGACGGTTTCGGCAACGAACGCGACGGCTACGGCTACTACACCGGGCACGGTTCATGGGCGCCGATCATGGGTGCCGGCTACTCGAAGGCGATCACCCAGTGGAGCATCGGGGAGTTCGGGGCGGGCACCAACACCGAGGACGACCTGTCGGTGATGACGGACAACGGGGTGGCCCTACGATCCGACGAAGCCGGTGAGACTCGCGCGGAGGCCACGGTCCTCGCCACCTCCGGAGACGGGGTGATCACCGACCGGGCCGACCAGGACTACTACTCCGTCGACCGAGCGTGCACCGAGCCTGTCACCGTCACTGCAACGCCCGCACCGACCGCACCGAACCTCGACATCGGGCTCAGCGTGTACGCCGCCGACGGGACGCTGGTCGACTCTGCCAACCCGGCCTCCGGGTCCAGCGGGCGCGACAACGCCAGCGGGCTCGGCGCATCGCTCACCACGACCGTGCCGGTGGGGATCTACTACATCGAGGTCGACGGAGTCGGCGCGCGCAACCCCGCCACCGACGGCTACTCGGACTACGGCAGCCTCGGGCGTTACCGGCTGAGCGCGAGCGCCTGCGGCGACCCCGACATCGACCCGGACCCCGGTGAGGCTCGACCCGCGGCCCCGCGCATCGGCTCCGCCAGGGCTGGCGCGGCCGGTGGAACGGTCACGGCCACGGCCACGTGGAGGGCGCCGACCGGGGGCGGACCGGTGACCGGCTACCGGGTCAACGCGCTCCGAATGAGCAGCTCGGGTGCGGTGCTCTCCAGGACGGTCTCCGGCGAGCGGCCGGCCTCCGGCACGAGCTTCGCGATGCCCCTGCCGCGCAAGGGCAAGTACCGCTTCACCGTGTCGGCCCTGAACGCCGCCGGCACGAGTCCGGTCTCCGCGCGTTCGAACAAGGTCGCCGGCAGGTAAGTCGTTTCGGTGGTTGCGGCGACGAGCCCCTGAGCGAGGCGTCTCGAAACCTCCGGTCACCGACCGCGCCCGGTGTCTTACGCCCGCCGGTGCCGGCTCGGCCGGGCACCGTCCCCCGTCGCTGGGGCGGCGCGTCGGCCGGACGGGGTCTCGCTGTGGTGCACGTGCGCTCCGGCCGTCACGGCCAAGCCCTTCTACGCTCCTTGGGTACGTCGCCCGGCAGATCCGGCCCCGGCTAGCGAACCCAGGCCCTCCACGCGCTCCCGGTGGTTGAGGAGCCTCGGCCTCCTCAACCAACGTTTTACCGGGCGATGATCTCGAACGAGTCCTCGAGATCTCCGGTGGTTGCCACCAGCTCACCGAGCAACGACTGCGAGCTCACCGTGACCTGCACGAAGCCGGTCGTGGCCGGGTCGCTGGTCACGAAGTAGTCCGCTTCGTCGTCGTCGACATCCTCGGCGTCCTCGAGGCGCCCGAAGCTGCCGGCCGTGACCATCACCGAACCGCGCCCCGCGTCATAGCCGCCGTCGCTGCCGTCGTCGACGACGCAGCCCTCGTCGAAGCTGTCCGGCACCACCTCGGGGCACGACTCCTCGTCAAGGCCCAGCTGGACGCTGCGTTCGTAAAGGTGGTTGTGCCCCGCCAGCATCAGATCGACCCGCTTCTCCACGAGCAGGTTCATCACCGCCGCACCGGAGTCGCACCCGTGCCGGATCCCGGTGTTCAGGCAGGGCTGGTGCGCCGCCACGATGACCCAGCGGATGCCGGCCTCCCTGGCCTGGTCGATCTCGTCGGCGAGCCAGTCCCGATGCGACGTGCCCGGCTCGTAGGTGTACTCCTCGTCGCCGACGGTGAGCCCCGGGGAGATCATGATGAAACGCGCCAGTGGGACCTCGGTCGGGTAGTCGAAGGCGTACTCCACGCCGTAGGAGCTGCCGGGACCGATGCGAGAAGACATCCGGTCGGGAAGGCACGCGGCAAAGTCGGCAATCTCGCCGTCGTCGTCACCGGGGTCCTCGTCGCCGTTCTCGTGGTTGCCCACGACCAGCTCGAACGGGAACTCGCGACCCTTGCTGGGCAGTCGCTCCTTGACGTAGCCACACCACGCCTCGTCGCTCTCCGTCTCGTCGTAGTCGAGGTCGCCCAAGGCGATGTAGAAGTCTGCCTCCGACGCGTCGAGCGCGGTGAGGCTGAGCTCGGTGATCTCGTTGGCTCCGTGGTCTCCCGCCGAGGCGAAGGTGAAAGGACCACGCTGCGCGAGTGGCGGCGACGGGGAGGAAGTCGCGTCGGTCGGCGCGACGGAGGACGACTGTGACGGTTCCGGCGAGCCATCGGCCGAGGGCTCCGACGAAGAGTCGCACGCCGCCGTCGCCAGGAGTGCCAGCGCCAGCGCGCACACCCCGGCCCGCGCATTCCCCCCAGGTCTCATGCGGCGAAGCCTATCGACGGGAGCTGAAGATCAGCCGACCAACCGCGCGAGGGCGCGCAGGGCGACGTCGCGGTCGGTCGTGCTCCACATCGGCGGAAGCGAGGCGCGGAGGAACCCGCCGTAGCGTGCGGTGACCAGCCTGCTGTCGAGTACGGCGACCACACCACGGTCGGTCGTCGTGCGGATCAACCGACCCGAGCCTTGGGCGAGCAACAGGGCTGCGTGTGTCGCGGCAACGGCCATGAACCCGTTGCCGCCGGTCCTGTCCGCCGCCCTCTGCCGCGCGGACATCAGCGGGTCGTCCGGGCGCGGGAAGGGGATCCTGTCGATCAGCACCAGCTGGCAGGTGTCGCCGGGCACGTCGAGCCCCTGCCAAAGGCTCAGTGTGCCGAACAGGCTGGCGTGCGGGTCCTCGACGAACAGACGCGCCAGCTCCGGCAGCTGGGCATCCCCTTGCGCCAGGGTCGTCAGGTGCGGCAGTCGCTCGCGGACGACCTCGGCTGCCGCCTCTGCCGCACGACGACTGGAGAACAGCCCGAGGGTGCGTCCGCCCGCCGCGTCGACCAAGTCGACGATCTCGCCGAGCTGCTCCTCGCCGAGCCCGCCGCGACCTGGCGGTGGCAGGTGCCGGGCGACGTACAGGATCGCCTGGCGCGCGTAGTCGAAGGGTGACCCGACATCGATGCCTCGCCAGGGCAGCGACTCATCATCGGCGCCCGTTGCCTCGAGGACAGTCTCGGGCGAGGCCTCGATGGAGTGGGTGACGCGCTCGCCCGGCTTCAGCCCGATGCTCGTCGCGAGTGAGTCGAAGTTGCCGCCGAGCATGAGGGTGGCGCTGGTCAGCACGACGGTCTTGGCGCCGAACAACCGTTGCCGCAGCTGGTCCCACACGTGCAGCGGCGCCACGCACAGCTGGCTCCCGCCGCGGCTGCGCTCCCTCTCGGCGAGCCAGAGCACGTCGGCGTCGGTGTGCGCGGCCATCCGCTCGGTGTTCTTGAAGATCTCCTGCACCCAGCCTCGGGCCTGGGTGCGGCCCGCATCGGCGTCGGCTTCCGCAGCGTCCTTCGGGAACGCCGAGAGCAGTGCTCGTGCGGAGTCGCGCACCAGGGCCAACGCCTCGCCGAGCGCCTCAGGCAGCGAGTCGATCCGCCCCGGCGGGCAGTCGTCGTAGGCGCTCCTGAGCGCATCCGCAGCGTCGGCCAGGTCGTCGGCCTCCTTGCCCGTCACATGCTTCTGGGCTCGCCTCGCAGCCCGCTCTATCTCCGGCACCGACAGCTCGTCGGTCGCCGCCTGGGTGACGCGCGCCGTGAGCTCGTGGGCCTCGTCGACGACCACGACGTCGTACTCCGGAATCATCGGCACCCCTTGGATCGCGTCGATCGCGAGCAGGGAGTGGTTGGTGACGATCAGGTCGGCGGCGGCCGCCCGGTCGCGCGCGCGCTCGGCGAAGCACTCCGCGGCGAAGGGACACTTGTTGGCACCCAGGCACTCACGGTGGCTCACCGAGACCTGGCGCCACACTCGTTCGGTGTGCTTAGGGGCGGAGTCGCGGTCTCCCGCCCCGTCGCGCTCGGCCTGTTCCTCGGCCCATGCGCGCAGCCTGAGCACCTCCGCGCCCATCGAGCTCTCGGGGACGTCGATTAGCGTGCCTTGGTCGTCCGGCACTCCTTCGCGGATCCGGTGCAGGCAGGCGTAGTTGGAGCGGCCCTTCAACACTGCGTACGACGGGTCGGTCCCCATCGTGTGCGACGCAGCATCGAGCAGCGCGGGAATGTCGCGCTCGACGAGCTGGTGCTGCAGCGCGAGCGTGGCCGTCGCGACCACGACACGACGATTGTGCAGCAACGCGGGCACCAGGTACGCGAGAGACTTGCCGGTGCCGGTGCCCGCCTGCACGAGCAGGTGCTCGTGGCTGTCCATGGCTCGCTCGACCGACTCGGCCATCTGGATCTGACCAGGCCGCTCCTGGCCACCCAACGCCTCGACCGCGGCGTCAAGCACGTCCCTCAAGGTGGCCTTGGCGCGCGGCGCTGGAGGGCGGTCCGAGGTCGGCTCGGCTGCTGTCCCGGTGGGCACCGCAGCACCCTACCCAGCGCCACCGACAGCCGCGCCGAGTCGCCACCCCCTGGGGACAAGAGGTTGCGCCACTCGGCTAGATGACGGCGCCGGAGTCCTGGGGGTCGCGAGCGGAGCGCGGGACCCTGACCTTGACCGCGGCCGACATCGGCCAGCGACCGTGCAAGATCACGGCGAGCGGGGTGGCGGTGAACACCGAGGAGTAGGTGCCGATCACCAGGCCGAGCAGCAGGGCGATCGCGAAGTCACGCAGCGAGTCCCCGCCTAGTATCGCGAGCGCGGCCAGGATGAACATCGAGCCGAGACCGGTGTTCACCGTGCGTGGCATCGTCTCCAGCACTGCGTCGTTGGCCACCTTCGCGAAGTCGGCGCCCTTGCTGCCCAGCCAGCGTTCGCGCACCCGGTCGAAGACCACGACGGAGTCGTTGACCGAGAGCCCGACGATTGTCAGGGCAGCCGCGAGGAAGACCCCGTCGATCGGCTTGCCGAGCCAGGCGAAGACACCGACGACGAGGATCACGTCGTGGAACATCGCGGCCACGGCCGATGCGCCGATCGTCCACTTGAAGCGCACCCCGAGGTAGAGCATCTGCGCCAGCAGAGCGATCCCGAAGGCGATCAGCGCCTTGTCCCGCAGCTCTGACCCGAGGCTGGGGCCGATCAGCTCGTCGCGCTGCTTGGTGGCTCCCCCGGCCACCGACCCGATCGACTCGCGGATCGTGACCTCGTCCTCGTTGCTGATCTGTCCGGTGCGGACGGCGATCTTGTCGTCGTCGGACTCCTGTACGACGGCACTCGGGAAGCCCGCGTCGGCAACCGCCTCGCGTGCCCGCTCGACCTCGAGCGGCTGGTTCGTGGAGTACTCCATCAGCCGGCCGCCGGTGAACTCGACGCCCAGGTTCAGCCCGTTCGCGACGATCCCACCCACCGCGAGCACGAGCGCGGCGGCGGAGACACCCAGCCACACCAACCGCCTGCCCATGATGTCGGGGTCCCACCGCCGCAGCGCGTCGCGCACGTGGCCGGTCGTCGAGATGCCGCTCACCGCGGGATGCCTCTGCAGCCATCCACGGCTGACGGCCTGCTCGGTGAGCACGCGGGCGATGACCAGGGCGGAGAACATCGACGCGAGCACGCCGATCGACAACGTGACGCCGAACCCCTTGACCGGCCCGGAGGCGAGCACGAACAGCAGCCCAGCCGCCAACAGGGTGGTCACGTTGGAGTCGATGATCGCGGTCCATGCCTTGTTGAAGCCGGTGGTCAGCGCCTTGCTCAGACCAGGCTTGGCGGGGCTCGTGAACTCCTCGCGGGCCCTCTCGAAGACCAGCACGTTGGCGTCGATCGCCATCCCGATCGCCAGCACGAAGCCGGCCAGCCCGGGCAGGGTGAGGGTGGCGCCGAGCGCGACCAGGACGGCGTAGGACAGCAGGGCGTAGCAGCTCAGCGCCAGGGTCGCGAGCACGCCCATCAACCGGTAGACGAGGGCGATGAACAGTCCGGTCAGGACCAGGCCGATGACACCGGCTCGCGCGGAGGCGTCAATCGCATCGGCACCCAGGGTCGGTCCGACGGTGCGCTGCTCGATGATCTCCACCGGCACCGGCAGCGCGCCGCCCTCGATCAAGATCGCCAGCTCGCGGGCCTCGTCGGCGGTGAAGGTGCCGGTGATCTGTGTGGAGCCACCGGCGATGCCGGCTCCGCAGGCGATTCCCTCGTTCACCTGCGGCGAGGAGATGATCTTCTCGTCCAGGACGATGGCGACCCGTCGTCGTGGGTCGCCGGGCTGGTTGCAGGCCGCCTCCCCGGTCAGCTGCTGCCAGCCCTGTCCCGAGCCGCGGAAGTCGACGCTGACGAACCAGCCGGTGCCTTGCGTGGGGTCGTTACCCGGGTCGGCGCCGGTCACCTGGTCCCCGGGGACGGCCACCGGGCCGAGTCGCAGCCGCTGCCGGTCCTCGTCGCGCAGGATGAGCTCGCCGGCTTCCGGCTGCTGCTGCGGTCTGGCGAGGCCGAGCACGGGATGGAAGCTCAGCTGCGCCGTGCGGCCGACGACCTCGGCGGCCTCGCGCGGGTCCTGGAGCCCGGGCAGCTCAACGATGATCCGTTGCTCGCCGGAACGAGCGAGGGTGGGTTCGGCGACACCGAGCGCGTCGACCCGGCCCCGGAGCACCTCCAGGGTGCGGTCGGTGGCCTCGGCATCGGCCTCCACCGTGGGCGAGTCCTGAGTCTCGAGCACGATCTGGGTGCCGCCACGCAGGTCGAGGCCGAGCTTCGGGCTGGCCACCAGCGCGATCGTCACGGACCCGGCCAGCACCAGCACCGCCAGCACCAGCCGGACGAGCGAGGCGCGAGACATGGGCTCCATCGTCCCCCACCGGTGTTTGATCCCGGGACGTGGTCACCGGTGGTGCGCAACGGGGGATCACCTCCAGAGAGTACGAGCGCCGAAACGGATTAGGGACGGCGCCAATGCACGGTGTTTCTGACCGATGAGGGTGGTGGTGGCGTCCAACCAGGGGTGGAGACCCATCGACCCCCAGCGTGGGCGGAGAGGGTGCCGCCGGGCAACGGACATCAGAGGAAGCGGACAGTCATGTGAGCGAAGACCTTCTACAACAACCTCGCGGCAGGGTCACGTAGTGCGATTGGCCTCGCGCTCGCTGTCGTGGTGCTCACCAGCGCGGGCACGGTGACGGCGCTGGCCGGGAGGTCGGGTGGCGGCGAGACGATCCAGGGCTGCGTCAACCGGGCCACCGGCATCCTGCGGGTCGTCGGCAGCGCCGACGAGTGCCTGACGGCGGGCCACCCCAAGGTCAAGAAGTTCCCCGCGTTGCTCGAGACGCCGCTGTCCTGGAACCAGCAGGGTCAGCCCGGACTGCCCGGCCCTCCCGGAGAGCGCGGCCAGCAGGGTGAGCCCGGTGCGCCCGGGGCAGCCGGCGAACCAGGCGCGCCGGGTGAACGAGGTGCGGCCGGCCCCCAGGGAGAGCCCCGGATTGACGGCGCGCCGGGAGCCCAGGGCGACAGGGGCCCCTGGCGCCGGATCGGCGTCTGACCCGCCGCCTCCAGGCCGCCGCGGAGCGATAGTAGGTACGCAGATGGCCCAGAATCTGGTCCTCCGGGGGCCGTCTGGGTACTTACTATCCGGAAACTACGCAGGGACTCAGGTGAGGTAGGGCGTGAGCTCG
>Ga0136622_10001038_pt1 | contig 11512 bp, 10 predicted proteins | sample AntDrymUQ4482106_2_FD_104803 | JGI IMG/M metagenome (GOLD analysis project Ga0136622, IMG submission 104803) | Polar desert sand microbial communities from Dry Valleys, Antarctica - metaG UQ448 (21.06) | ecosystem: Environmental > Terrestrial > Soil > Desert | place: Antarctica: Dry Valley...
CGTCGGAGAGTGGATGTCGATCAGGCGCTTGTGCGTGCGCACCTCGAAGTGCTCGCGCGAGTCCTTGTCCTTGAACGGGCTTCGGATCACGCAGTAGACGTTCTTCTCCGTCGGCAGCGGGACCGGCCCCGTGATTGTGGCGCCGGTGCGCTGCGCCGTCTCCACGATCTGGGACGCGGAGCGGTCCACCTGCTGGTGGTCGTAGCCCTTCAAGCGGATGCGGATCTTCTGCTGTGCCATCTCTATGGGTTCCTGTAGGGGACGGGCATGCCCATTCCTACTTGATGATCTCCGTGACGACGCCGGCGCCGACGGTGCGGCCACCCTCGCGGATCGCGAAGCGGAGGCCCTGGTCCATGGCAATCGGCTGATGCATGTCGATCTCCATGTTCGTGTTGTCCCCCGGCATGACCATCTCCTGGCCCTCCGGGAGCTTGATCGCGCCCGTGACGTCGGTCGTGCGGAAGTAGAACTGCGGGCGGTAGCCGTCGAAGAACGGCGTGTGGCGTCCACCCTCCTCCTTCGAGAGGACGTACACCTCGGCCTTGAACTGCGTGTGCGGCGTGATCGAGCCGGGCTTGGCAAGCACTTGGCCGCGCTCGACGTCCTCGCGCTTGACGCCGCGGAGGAGCGCGCCTGCGTTGTCGCCGGCCTGCGCGTAGTCGAGCGTCTTCTGGAACATCTCGAGCCCGGTGATCACGGTCTTCGCGACCTCCGGGTGGATGCCGATGATCTCGATCTCCTCGCCGACGGTCATCTTCCCCTGCTCGATGCGGCCGGTGACGACCGTGCCACGACCGGTGATCGTGAACACGTCCTCGATCGGCATCAGGAACGGCCGGTCGACGTCGCGGACGGGCTCGGGGATGTACGAGTCGACGGCCTCCATCAGCTCGAGGATCTTCGGCGTCCACTCGGGATCGCCCTCGAGCGCCTTCAGCGCCGACACCTGGATGACTGGGATGTCGTCGCCGGGGAACTCGTACTTGGTCAAGAGCTCGCGCACCTCCAGCTCCACGAGCTCGAGGAGCTCGGGATCGTCGACCATGTCGGCCTTGTTCAGGGCGACGACGATCGAAGGCACCTCGACCTGGCGGGCGAGGAGGATGTGCTCGCGAGTCTGCGGCATGGGGCCGTCCGCCGCCGATACGACGAGGATCGCGCCGTCCATCTGCGCGGCGCCCGTGATCATGTTCTTGATGTAGTCGGCGTGGCCCGGGCAGTCGACGTGGGCGTAGTGGCGGTTCTCGGTCTCGTACTCCACGTGCGCGGTGTTGATCGTGATGCCGCGCTGACGCTCCTCGGGCGCCTTGTCGATCGAGTCGAACGACGCGACCTGGGTGTTGGTGCCCGACTCCGCGAGCACCTTCGTGATCGCGGCTGTGAGCGTCGTCTTGCCGTGGTCGATGTGACCGATCGTGCCGACGTTGACGTGTGGCTTGGTGCGCTCGAACTTCTGCTTGCCCATGGGTGAATGCCTCCGGGGTAACTCGTTAACTGGGGTCTTAGGCTGGCTTGTCGCTGGACACGAGCGCCTCGGCGATCGTGCGTGGCACTTCCTCGTAGCGGTCGAACTGCATCGAAAACGTCGCGCGGCCCTGCGTCATCGAGCGCAGGTCGGTCGCGTAGCCGAACATCTCCGCGAGCGGCACGCTCGCTTTGATCGACTGCGACCCGCCGACCGGCTCGAGGTGCTCGATCCGGCCGCGACGGCCATTCAGGTTACCAATGACGTCGCCGAGGTAGTCCTCGGGGGAAACGACCTCGACCGACATGACCGGCTCGAGAAGCTTTGGCTTCGCGCGCTTCATTCCCTCCTTGAACGCCATCGAGCCGGCAATCTTGAATGCTCGCTCGCTCGAGTCGACGTCGTGGTAGGAGCCGTCGACGAGCTCGACCCTGAGGTCGACCACCGGGAACCCGGCCAGGATGCCGGAGCTCATGGCCTCCTTGATGCCCGCGTTGACGGCGGGAATGTACTCCTTCGGGATCTTTCCACCGACGATCTTGTCGTCGAACTCGTAGCCTCCGCCGGGCTCCTGTGGGTAGAGGTTGATCTCAACGTCTCCGTACTGGCCGGAGCCGCCGGTCTGACGCACGAACCGTCCGCGGATCTTCTCGGCCGGCTGCGAGATCGTCTCGCGGTAGGCGACCTGCGGGCGGCCGACATTTCCCTCCACTCGGAACTCTCGGAGCAGACGGTCGACGATGATCTCGAGGTGGAGCTCGCCCATCCCGGCGATCAGCGTCTGACCCGTTTCCTCGTCTGAGGACACGCGGAAGGTGGGATCCTCCTCGGTCAGCCGCTGCAGAGCGGCGCCGAGCTTGTCCTGGTCCGCCTTCGTCTTCGGCTCGATCGCGACCGAGATCACCGGCTCGGGGAAGGACATGGACTCGAGCACGATCGGAGCAGAGGAGACGGCAAGCGTGTCGCCTGTCGTCGTGAACTTGAGGCCGACCGCGGCAGCGATCTCGCCCGCGCCGATCTCTTCCCGCTCCTCGCGGTGGTTGGCGTGCATCTCGAGGATGCGGCCGAGTCGCTCCGTCTTGCCGTTCGTCGTATTGAGCACCCTGTCGCCGGCCCTGATCTGACCCGAGTAGACGCGGAAGTACGTGAGCTTTCCGACATAGGGATCGGTCATGACCTTGAACGCCAGCGCCGCGAAGGGCGCCTCGAGCGCGGGCGCCCGGGTCGCCTCCTCTGCTGAATTCGGGTCGACGCCCTGCACGGGCGGGACGTCGACCGGGCTCGGCAGATAGTCCACGATCGCGTCGAGCAGGGGCTGCACACCCTTGTTCTTGAACGCGGAGCCGGCGAGAACAGGCGTGATTCGTCCGGCGAGCGTGCCCCGCCGCAAGGCACGCCGGATCATCTCGGGCGTGACCGCTGCTTCGTCCTCGAGGTAGGTCTCCGTGAGCTCGTCATCGAACTCGGCGATACCGTCGATGAGCGCGTGGTGTCCGGCTTGCGCCGCGCTCGCAAGTGCGGCCGGGATGTCATCGGTCGAGAACTCGGTGCCGAGGGCGTTCGAGTATGTGATCGCCTTCATCTCGACCAGATCGACGATCCCCGAGAACTGCTCCTCGCTCCCGATCGGAAGGTGAATCGGGACGGGTATCGCGCCGAGCCGGTCGCGCATGGACTGGACGGCAGCGTCGAAGTCCGCGCCGGTGCGGTCCATCTTGTTGATGAACGCGATCCTCGGCACGGCGTAGCGGTCGGCCTGGCGCCAGACCGTCTCGGACTGCGGCTGCACGCCCGCGACGGAGTCGAAGACGGCAACGGCGCCGTCGAGCACGCGGAGGCTTCGCTCAACCTCCATCGTAAAGTCCACGTGCCCGGGCGTATCGATAATGTTGATCCGGTAGTCGCGCCAGGCGGCCGTCGTGGCCGCGGACGTGATGGTGATGCCGCGCTCCTGCTCCTGCGCCATCCAGTCCATCGTCGCGGCGCCTTCGTGGACCTCCCCCATCTTGTGGGTGCGTCCGGTGTAGTAGAGGATCCGCTCGGTCGTCGTAGTCTTTCCCGCGTCGATGTGGGCCATGATCCCGATGTTGCGGACGCGGTCCAGCGCGACGGATGTGGCGACGGCGCTCATAGTGTCAGTACCCGTCTCTACCAGCGATAGTGCGCGAAGGCCTTGTTGGCCTGCGCCATTCGGTAGATGTCGTCCTTCTTCTTGTACGCGCCGCCCTGCTGGTTCACCGCGTCGACGAGCTCGCCGGCGAGCTTCTGCGGCATTCCCTTCTCACGCCGGTCCCTCGCGTTCTGCACGAGCCAGCGCAGCGCAAGCGTCCGCGCGCGCCGCTGCGGAACCTCGATCGGCACCTGGTAGTTGGCGCCACCCACTCGACGCGAGCGCACCTCGAGCACGGGCGTGACGCTCTTCACCGCCTGCTCGAGCACCTCGAGCTCCGGCTTGCCCGCTCTCTCGGACGCGATTCTGAGCGCGTCATAGACGATCAGCTCGGCGACGGACTTCTTGCCGTCCAGCATCAACCGGTTGACGAGCTGCGTGACGAGAACCGAGCCGTGGACGGCGTCGGGGTCGAGCTGGCGAGGCTGGATCTCTGCGCGGCGAGTCACGATCGTCCCTAGGCCTTCTTCGCGCCGTACTTGGAGCGGGCCTGTCGCCGCTCGGACACACCTGCGGAGTCGAGCCCGCCGCGAATCACCTTGTAGCGATAGCCCGGCAGGTCCTTGACGCGGCCGCCGCGAACGAGCACGACGGAGTGCTCCTGCAGGTTGTGCCCCTCGCCCGGGATATAGACGCCGACCTCCATGCCATTCGTCAGACGCACACGTGCGACCTTGCGGAGCGCGGAGTTCGGCTTCTTGGGCGTCATCGTGGAGACGCGCGTGCACACGCCGCGCTTCTGCGGCGCTCCCCGGAGGGCCGGCGTCTTCGTCTTCTCTTTCGGGGTCTTTCGCCCCTTGCGGACGAGCTGATTGACGGTGGGCACGCTGCTCCTACTACTGAAGGTCGTATGAACTCACACAGAACAGCCGGCGGGCACATGATGCCCGCCAACCAAGCCGCAGGATGGTAGCAAAGAAAGGGCTTCTATCGTCCATGGCGCTCGGCCGATCGCGCCAATACAGTGCAGCCTCGGAGGTAGCGACTTGAGTGAAAGCACGATTGCCGCGCTCGCCGCGTCGGGAGCCGCGCTCGCCCTGGCGTTGGTGTTTATCCACCGGGCGCGCCGGGCGCGCACGCGACGCAGGTTCGACGCCATGCTCGGTCGTGTCGACGATCACCTCGGATCGATCTCGGGCTCCCTGCGGGACGCGCTCGAACGCTCGGACGAGATCAGGACGGACGCCGTCCGAGAGCACGAGCTGACCTGGGAAGGGCTCGCGAGCGCTCACCCACGACTCGGATACGAGGCCGAGCTCGAGCGCGAGGTCGCCCGAGCGCGTGCGACGCGACAGCCGCTCTCGCTGGTCGTGCTCGACGTGCGCGATCTCGCCGGCCCCGAAGGGGTCGATGGTGTCGCGGCGGAGCTCTCGTCCCTGCTCGGGCGGATCACCCGTACGAGCGACAGGGTCGTTCGCCGCGGAGACGACGAGCTCGTGGTGCTGTTGCCGGAGACGCCAGCGGAGGCCGCGTGGCGGTTTCACGGCCGTCTGCGCGTCGCGCTGGAGAAGTCCTTCGACCTCCCCGGCGAGAAGTTGACCGTGCTGACGGATGTGGTCGAGTGGAGGCCGAACGAGACCAGCGAGTCGTTCGACGCACGGGCGCGACAGGCAGCAGGTCAGGGTGGCGTACAGCCACTCGGACGACGTGCGGATAGGCTCGACTTGCCCAACGCGGGGTAGCAGAACTCTCCAAATATCCCCTAGCAGCATCCAGCTCTCTGAGTACAGTGCGATGGGGGTGCCTCGTTCGAGGGGCTTGCCTCCCCCGAACGCGTCACTACAAGGAGCGCGGTGCACGGAGGACTGGGGATGGTGGTATGGCGACAGCCGCGGTGATCGCCGTTGTGGCGGCCCTCATGGTCGTGGCCGCTGCGCTCGCGCTCGTCGTCGTGCGTCGGCTCTCGGCATCCGCGCCCGAGCCGAACGAGGGACTCGTGCGCGCAGTTGACGAGATGCGGTTGAAGATGGACGAGCTCTCCACCGATCTCTCCGAGGCGCTGGAGCGCGCGGAGCGGGAGAATCGTCGCAACCGGCTCTTCGGAGAGCTCGGCGGCTCCATCGACCTCGAGGAGTTGATGGATCGCGTGCTCGACGCCGCGATGGAGATTCCCGGATTCGACGCCGCGATGATGGTCGTCGAAGGGCATGGGGCGGCGCCGACGGTCTCGACCCGGGGCATGACCGCCGAGGAGACGGCGAAGCCTCCGACCTCGGGTGTCGCCGGGGCGCTGGCGGGAACGATCACGGTCACATACCGCTACGGCCGCGACCGCGAGCTGCCGGAGTCGGAGCTCATCTCCGGAGGGGTGTTCATCCCGCTCATGGGGCGTGAGCTGAGCCCCGTCGGGACGCTCTCGCTCTTCTGGCGCTCGCGCGACTACGAGCCTCGGTCGGAGCACATCGAGCAAGCCGAGAGCCTCGTCGAGTCCAGCATTCCCGCGCTCGAGAACGCGCGCCGCTACGGCGAGGCGCGCAAGCTTGCCGAGACGGATGCGCTCACCGGGCTGTACAACCAGCGGTACTTCCACGAGACCCTGCGCCGTGAGGTCCTGCGGGCCCAGCGCTACGAGCGCGCGCTCGCGCTCATCGTCTTCGACGTCGACGACTTCAAGTCGATCAACGACAAGGTCGGGCACCTCGCGGGCGACCGCGTCCTCGCCCAGGCGGCCGATCGGTTGCGCGAAGCCGTACGGTCAGTGGACGTCGCTGCCCGGATCGGCGGAGACGAGTTCGCCGTGATCCTTCCCGAGTCGAGCGCCGAAGACGCGGATCAGCTCTATCGCCGTGTGCAGAGCTCGATGCGGGGCACATCGCTCGGCCCAGCCGACGACCGGTTGCGCCTGTCCGCGGGCATCGCCGAGCTTCAGCACGGCGACACGGCGGCCGGGTTGTTCGAGCGCGCGGACGGCGCGCTCTACCGCGCCAAAGATCTCGGCAAGGACCGCGCCGACGTCTCTCGCAGCGTGGATCGTCCCTAGAAGGGCGGGCTACTCCGTCTCCACAGCCGCCCCCGCGGGAACGTGAGCGCCGGCTGCGCTCTCGTCTACCGACTCGGCGCGTATGTCCCGCAGGAAGACAGCAGTTATGACGGCAGCCACTGCGGCGATAACGGCGCTCACCAGCGCGGCCACCTGCATTCCCTGGGTGAACGCCTCACGCGCGGCGTCGAGCAGCTCGGCGGCGAGGTTTGCCGGAAGCTCCTCCGCCGCCGCCACTGCGCCACCGAGCGTGTCGAGGGCAACCTGCTCCTGCTCGGGGGGCAGCCCGGCGGGTATATCGGCAGCCATTTGGCTCCGGTAGACGGCGGTGCCGAGGGTGCCGAGGAGGGCGATGCTTAGCGCACCACCGAGCTCTGCACCGGTTTCCGAGATCGCCGAAGCCGCTCCAGCCCGCTCGGGCGGAGCGGTGCCGAGGATCAGATCGTTCGTCAGCGTGAACAGAGGCGCGAGTCCCAGCGAGAAGATGACGGAAGAGGCGACGAAGACGGCGAGCCCGGAGTCCGCGCCGACTTGCGTGAGCAGAGCGAAGCCGACGGCGCCGATCGCAAGCCCACCAGCCATCACGTACGTGAGAGGTACGAGGCGGACGATCGCCGGGGCGAGCATGGAGCCGACGATGAATGCGCCGAACGAGGGGAGCGTCCATAGCCCGGCCCGAAACGGGGACAGCCCGGCCACGAGCTGCAAGTACTGGAAGATGAACAGGAACGCACCGAACAGGACCAAGATGCCGAGGGTGTACACAGCCAATGACGCGCTGAACGCGCGCACCCGGAAGAGGCGGAGGTCGATCAGCGGATCGGCGAGCTTCGCCTGCCGGCGTACGAACGCGATGCCCACAGCGAGCCCCACCAGGATGGATACGACCGGTGGCAGCGACCCGACGCCGTCCTGGGCCATCTGCTTGAGGCCGTAGACCACCGCCAGCACGGCGACCAGTGACATGGCAGCGCTGAGCAGATCGAGGCGACCCGGGTCGGGGTCGCGGTACTCCGGCAGCAACAGCGGTCCCAGTACGAGCAGCAAGGCCATGACCGGCACGGCGAGCAGGAAAACCGATCCCCACCAGAAGAACTCGAGCAGCGCTCCTCCGAGTAGCGGGCCGATCGCACCCCCGAGCGAATACGCGGTGATCCAGACTCCGATCGCGAACGTGCGCTGACTCGCATCGTGGAACATGTTGCGGATCAGCGAGAGGGTCGACGGCGCGATGGTCGCGCCCGCGATCCCGAGCAGCGCGCGGGAGGCGATCAGCATCTCCGCGCTCGTCGAAAACGCCGCCAGCAGCGAGGCGAGGCCGAACGCTACGGCGCCGATCAGCAGCAACCGGCGGCGCCCGATCCGATCGCCGAGCGTGCCCATCGTGATCAACGCACCGGCGACCATGAAGCCGTAGATGTCGATGATCCACAGCAGTTGCGCGCTGCTCGGCTGCAGGTCCGCGCTCAGAGACGGCACCGCGAGGTGCAGCACGGTCAGGTCCATCGCGTAGACCACGCACGCGAGAGCGAGCACCGCGAGCCCGATCCACTCGCGGCGTCCGGCTCTAGGAGTATCGGCGGTGGACACATTCATTCAGACGAACGGGGCACCGCAAAATCATCGCCGCGCGACGCGAACGACCGACAGGGGTCAGGTCTCCCGTGTTGCGCGTGTGCCGGTTTGCAACAAGCTTCCGCAAGCGGTCAACCTGGCTCGCGCCGTGGTTAGCCTCCAGAGATGCCCGTCCGCCACGACCGCTGTTGCCGGATGGTCTCTACCGCGTGAGCGCTCGAGGCAACGAGCGCGGCGATCTACCGTGACGCCGGCGATCGTCGCCTGTTCCTCGAGCTCCTCGCGAAGGGGTCGGGCGATACCACTGGCGCATCCTCTCCTACTGCCTGATGACCAATCACTATCACCTGCTCGTGCAGACGCCGCTTAGCGAACCTCTCGCGCGGGATGCGCCAGCTGAACGGCGTCTATGCGCAGTCCTTCAACCGACGTCACGCCCGGGTCGGACATCTCTTCCAGGGCCGCTATCGGGCGCGGGTCGTGCAGGCGGACGCCCATCTTCTCTCGGCCGTGCGCTACATCCTCAGAAACCCCGTCCGCGCTGGCCTCTGTCACGATCCGGGCGAGTGGCGCTGGTCGAGTCACCGCGAGGCGCTCGGCGCGAGCCGCGCTGGCTCCTCGACCGTGTGCAGCTTCTCGCGCACTTCGGCGAACCTCGCTCGAGCGGGCGCGAGCGCTATCGCCGGACGCTCCAACACTGGCCTTGCGGGATCGTTCGCGGCCGCGATTTCCGTCTACGTAACCGGCTGCGCGACGAGCTTCGGCGTCTGGGTCGGAGCCGACACGCCGCCCGACTGCTCGATCGTGATGGCGACCACCGCGCCGGGCTTGATCGACACGGACAGGGGCACCATCGTCTCGGCACCGGCGAACACCGCAGCCGAAGAAGGGGCCTTGGCATTCGGCTTGATGACCCACGCCTGGTAGGCCTTTCCGGCAGGCGCAGGTCCGAGGCCGTCGAGAATCAAGACCCCACGGCCGTTCGCTCCGAGGGCAAGGATGATCCGACCACCCGAGTTCGCAATCGGCATCCGCTTCGTGGTCGGGTTCGCGAGCAGCGAGATCGCTTGCTCAGCGTCGGATACCGCCGCCGCCGTCTGCTCGGCGGCAACGCTCGAGTCGTCGGAGTCGAGGCTCGAAACAAGGGCCGTGGCGCCGAGCGCGATTGCGGCCACACCCACCAGCGCGGCGAGCGTGATGAGCGCCGCGGCAGACGGCCGGCGCTTGGGTGGAAGCTCGAGCGGCCCGAGGGTGCTCGTCCGCGTGGGACTCAAGCCGGGGCCGGGCACCGGGGTGGCCGATCCGTTGGAGTCGGAACGTGCGACAGCCGTCGGGGGTATCCCCTCCACGGGCGCGACCATAGCGACGGTCTCGGCCGGAGGTTCGGTCGCGTACGGCGCGGGCTCGAATTGCGCCGACGAGAACATCGAGCCGGAATCCGGAACGGGAAGGGGAACGGGCTTCCAACGGCGCGAGCGGACGCGATGAACGACGTATGCCGCCGCCACAACCGCCCCGAGGACGATCAGCGTCCGAATTCCTCGCAGTCCCTCCACCTCCCGGATCAAGCTCTTGTTGGAATGCCGACCGGTCGACGCGATACTACTACGCGCGGAAACACCGAGAGGAAGGGGAAGCTGGAGATGACGATCGCGGTCTACGCGGCCTCCGTGGCGCTCGCAGTAGCGTGCATCGTCCTCCTCTTCGTCGCGGTGCGGCGTCTGCTGAATCGGCAGGAGGAGATCGTGGCCGCGATGCTCCGCCGCTATGACGACAGGCTCGCCGAGTTCGCCCAGACCCTGAACGACGCGGTCAATCGCCCGCACCCGCCACCGGCCCTGATCGCCGAGGAGGAAGCTCGCGCGATTCCCGAGCACGGTGTGATGCGCTTGCTCGAGCTCGCCAAGGAGCGCATGTCGGCCGACGCCGCCGTCGCGGTGGTCTCTGCGCCGAGCAAGGAGCCGCTGCTCGCGACCGTTGGGCTCTCGCAGGCCGAAGTTGCCCAGGTCGGGCGCATGGGCGTTCCCGACTACCGAGGCGCGCGGGCGCTTCAGGTCGCCTTCAACGGAGAAGCCGCCACGCCTCCCGGCAGCACACCCATCCGGTCGGGCCTCGCTGTGCCGCTGCTCAATGTCGAGGACGGACAGGGGATGCTCGCCGTGCTCACGCGCGCGCCGGACCGTCGTTTCAGCGAGATGGACATCACGACGCTCGAGGATGTGGTGAGCGGCACACGCCCCGCGCTGGAGGCGTCACTCGAGCTGCGCGAGGCCGACCCTGTTCCCGAGCTCGACGCGCTGACCGAGCTGTACGACCGCCGTGCGTTTCACGCGCTTCTCGACCGCGAGCTCGGCCGCGCCCGCGGACGGCGCGAGCCCTTGGGGCTCGCCATGCTCGATGTCGATCGGCTCACGACGATCAATGCGCGCATCGGCCATCTCGCCGCGGACGACATCCTCGTGCAGATCGCAGCGGTGCTGCGCGATGTCGCCGGTCGCGACGATCTACCGTGCAGGATCGGAGGCGGCCGCTTCGGTGCACTTCTTCCACGTGGCGACACACGCGAGGCCGAGCGGCTGTTCGAGCGCCTGCAGGCGGCCCTGCGCGAGCGACCGTTCCCAGACATCGGGGTGGTCACGGTCTCCGCAGGCGCGACGGAGCTCATGCAAAGCGACGACGCCGCAGCGCTTCTCGGCCGAGCGGACGCAGCGCTCGGGCTGGCGAAGGTGTCGGGACGCGACACCGTCGTCGCCGCCGCGCATCGCTAAGGCGGCGGCTCGAGAATTGACCGCGCGCGTCCTCGGACTCGTAGGGCGAGGCTTGCCTCGCCTAGTGGTTTGACCGGCAACGTTGCTCGGTTCCTGGGTCACGAGCACCAAGCCTTCCGGCGCCGCGTGATCGTGGGTCAGGGACCCGGCGAACGTTGCCGGTCAGACCACTGGTTCATCGCGGGCGCGTTGAGGGCGAGGCAAGCCTCGCGCCTACGAGTTCTTACTCCTGCGCCATCGCAGCCTCGTGCATCGAGAGGAACGGCGCGAAGCTCGAGAGCGAGACGACTCCGTGGCCGGGTAGTCGGTCCCGCTCGCATACGAGCCGGCTCTCGGCGGCCTTCTGCTGTCGAATCGCCCAGGCGATGTACGCGTCGCCGCGTCGCTCGCTAACGAGCGCCCCAACGATCGCCGTCCGTGCTTCACCGAATTGCACCGCGCCGAGGGAGGTTGCCTCCTCCAGCGCGCGCACCGTGAAGACGCCTTCCGCCGTCTGCAGCTTCGTCGACCGGCCAGTCGCGACCTCGAAAACGACGCGGGGCGCCGACGTC
>Ga0136622_10001039_pt1 | contig 11507 bp, 9 predicted proteins | sample AntDrymUQ4482106_2_FD_104803 | JGI IMG/M metagenome (GOLD analysis project Ga0136622, IMG submission 104803) | Polar desert sand microbial communities from Dry Valleys, Antarctica - metaG UQ448 (21.06) | ecosystem: Environmental > Terrestrial > Soil > Desert | place: Antarctica: Dry Valley...
AACCCGCTAAAACAGCGGGCTTTCGTCTTCCCAAGAGCGTACCAAATAAAGTAGAGTCCATCTGATACGCTCTTGGGAATGCTAAGGTGATCAGGTTCGACTCTTCGTCTCTGCTGCTCGTTTTCGAGCGGGGAGCCGAGGAAACGGAGGAGGGTTTTTTAGCATCTGGCTGGACGGTGCCATAGGCGGCAACTCAAGAGAGCAGGACTCCCGAATGGGTCCGTTACCACGCTCGCGTAAGCCCAAGTCTCCAGAATAAAACGCCTGACGTCGCCGGGGAGCGTGATCCCCGGCGACAATTCGCTGAACTCTACTGCTCAGTTACGGGCGGCTTGTTCCCGCAGCTCGGGTCGAGGATGGACTCGACCTTCGGGTCGTCGAGGTTGTCCTGGGTGACGAGCGTCGCGCCGGTGTCTATGCTCTCCAGTTGACCGTTGCCGCGGATTCCCTGGACGGCGAGGTTCACGCCATCGTAACCCATGCGAAAGGGGTTTTGGGCGACGAGGGCGGTGACGACGCCGTCCTCGATGGCCTGGATCTCATCGGGGGCGGTGTCCCAACCCACGATCACGATGTCCCCCGCCTTGCCCACCCGCCGCACGGCCTCGGCCGCGCCGAGAACGCCTGGCTCGTTGGCCGCGTAGATGGCGTCGAGGCCAGGATTGGCGGTGAGGATGTTCTCCGTCACCTCCAGTGCGGTGTTGTAGTTCGACTCGCTGGACTGCTCCGCCACCAACTCCAGTTGCGGCTCTTCTTCGAGGACGTTCTTGAAGCCTTCGGCGCGGGTGTCGTTGGTCGCGGTGCCAGGCTGGAACGGGATGAAGGCGACCTCGCCGCCGTCCGGGCCGAGCTCCTCCGCCATGAGCCGGGTCGCGTCCTCGGCGGCGGCCACGTTGTCCGTCGCGGCGACCGGGACCTGCTTCGGCTGAGGGTCGGTGCCCGAGTCTATGTTCACCACGGTCAGACCCTGGCTCCGGGCCTGCTCGGTCACGTCGTAGAGCACCTTCGCGTCGGTTGCGGCGTAGACAAGCCCGTCCACACCCTGGGTCGTGAAGTTGGTCAGGAGGTCCACCTGCCCGCTCACATCCGTCTCGGCGGTCACGCCGTCCCACTGCACCTCGACCTCGCCGCCCTGGGCCTCTTTGGCGGCGCACTGGGCTCCGATCTCCACCTGTTCCCAGAAGTCGAAGCCAACGGCCTTCGGGACGACAGCGAGTTGGATCGGTCCCTCCTGCTCCCCTCCGCCTCCACTGCTCGGCTCCCTGACCTCAGCGCAGGCCGTCACGACGAGAGCAAGCGTCCCGGTCAGGAGAACCATCATTATCCGTCTACTCATACTTCCTCCTTCTCTCTTCCCCTGTCTCATCTACTGCGAAGCCGAGGCAAGCCTGCGGCGGCGGTACTGGTCCCAGAACACTGCCAGCCAGATGACGACGCCGATGATCACTTGCTGGTAGAAGATGTCCACGCTCAGAAGGACCGCCCCATTCCGGATAAGGGATATCAGGAAAGCCCCGATGAGGGTCCCCACCACCGTCCCCTGTCCCCCGAAGAGGCTCGCCCCGCCAATGACGGCAGCGGCGATCACGTCCAGCTCCAGACCGATACCGTAGTTGGGCTGCCCTGAGTTGACCCGGGAAGCCGCGATCATACCCCCGAGGCCAGCGAGGGCGCCGGAGATCACGTACACGACCGTGAGGTAGCGCCGGGTTGGTATCCCCGAAAGCCTGGCGGCTTCCGGGTTGGACCCTATCGCGTAAGCGTATCGTCCGAGGCGGGTGCGCGAGAGGACAACATATCCGGCGACCGCGACCGCGAGGATGGTGATGATGGGGATCGGGAGCGGCCCCAGCACGCCCTGTCCCAGCAGCCGGAACGAGTCCGGCGTCCCGAAGACCGCCTGCGCGTCGGTGACGATGTAGACGAGCCCCCGCGCCACGGAGAGCATCCCCAAAGTGGCGATGAACGGGTTCAGCCCGGCGACGGAGACGAGCAGGCCGTTCACCAGCCCGCAGACGCCGCCGACCAGCGCGCCGCCGAAGATCCCGAGCGGCACCGAAAGGCCGGCGTTTACGATCAGCATCACGCCCACCACCCCGGAGAGCGCCGCCACGGAGCCCACCGAGAGGTCTATGCCGGCGGTGATGATGACGAGCGTCATGCCGATGGCGATTACGGCTACCACCGCGGTCTGCGAACCGATGTTGAAGAGGTTGTCCGCGGTCAGGAACTCCGGCGAGGCGAGCGAGAGGACCACGAAAACCACGATGAGCGCGCCCGCCGCCGCGACCTGGGAGATGGCCCCGGACAGCCGCTCGCGCAACGCGCCGCCTCGTCCTTCGGTAGCCGGCGTATCCGTCATGCAGCCTCCTGACTCGAATGTGGTTCAGGCATCTGTCTCTCCCGCCGGGTCGATCTGGAACAATTTTCTCAGACGCTCCCGTATCAGATCCTCCCGGGCTGCGATAAATTCCTCAAAGCATTCGAGTGTCAAGAGGTTGTCGTTTTTGGGGATGAGATGCTCCTGCCGGAAGCTGGGGTCGCGTGTCTTCACCCACTCGGAGAAGTCTTTGGCGGACTTTTCCATGTTTTCGTCGGGCAGAAGCAACTCGAGGTTGCCCAACTGGTTGCACAGTTCTCTGTAATACCACCACTTTTCGGACGGAACCCCCGCAGCTTCGAGCCACTGGTCAGTGAACCGCGAGCGGGGAAATATGTGATCTTGATGGAATCCAGTGACGCCCCAGTCTTTCCGGTCGTAGAGTAAGGTGAGCGCGAGGAAGGTTCGTCTGTTGCCGTATGGTAGGGAGAGCACTTCCTCTATAAGCGTGTTGTCAAACTCGGTTGAGCGGCCTAATGATGCAATCCGGCGATTGAGGTGTTCGACCGGAAAATCCCTCTCACCACCATCATATTGCTCTCTGATCACGCGCCGGGTTTCGCGCAGCACGGTGTCCGAAGCACCGCCGAAAGCGTTATTGAGCATCGCAGCCGTCAACCACTTGCGGATCTCGGCGGCGTTTTTCGCCTCGAAGTGAGTATATCCGCGCAAGTCTGCGCCTTTGCCCAGAGTGTGGAGATAGTAGATGATCGGGATGAGGGCATTCTGGCTCAGCAGTGTGTCGCGGTCGAAGCCAAAGTGGTTGGCGAGGCTCACGCCATACTCTATGGCATCCTTGATCCCTTCCCACCTCTCGAAAATGAGGCTGAGGTTTTTGTTGTTGAAGTTCTGCACCCGGTACCGAACCGGTAAGTCGCAGAGTACCAGACAGGTCTTCATCACGAAGTCCTTGCTGAAGTTGTTCTTGCGCGTGAGCTCGCCGTTTTATCCAATCGACGAAGCCGTAGATCTCTTGTCGAGCATTAACATCCTTCCACCGAGCAGTTATAGTCGAGAGTAAGAGATCGGACTTGGACAGCGTTGTGCCACCAGAGTTGGCTCGCACGAAGATGTCCAAGACGCGACCATAGTCCTGTTCGTGCTCGGTGTGGTGCCAGATCGCATCGTTCTCCCAGACGACCTTGTGTAGCCTCGTCAGGTTGTGTCTCAAAGGCTTGCGCTGCTCCTCGGTCGTTCCCTCCGGAAGCTTCTTTTGCTCTTGTTCGATCAGGTCTTCGAGGTTGTAGGTACTTGGCGCTTTCAGGATGCGTCCAACCTTGAACCAGTATCGTCCGCCGCTACTGAACCCATCTCGATCTCGCGCATCAGCGAGGAAAGCGAAACCGTAGCGCATTCCCTCTTCGCCATCTTCCTCCTGCACTCGTGGGTCCTGCAAGAGGTCGAGGTACAGTCGGCGTTTGAGCCAGGAGCTCTCTTTTCTCCAGTGGGCGCGCGGCTTTTTGGTCTCGTAGAAACCTAAACCTCTCAGTCCGATGTTCAGAGCAGTTAACCGCTGTTGGCCGTCGAGAACCAGAGTAAGCTGCTGGACGATGTCGGTGTTTGCGAGTTCATTGTGGTTTCCGCGCTGGCTAGCATTTTCTATGAATTTGTATGACTCCCACTCTTCGTGGTTCTCAGGTTCCAATTCCCAGAACAAGAAAGAGCCTATGGGGTAGTCGCGCATGAGCGAGTCGAAGAGTGTACTTATCTGCTGCGGTGTCCAGACGAACTCTCGCTGAATCGCCGGTAGGAAGTGGCTCTGATTGAGACGCTTGCTTACTATCGTAGCAATAGTATCTGACTTGTATCTCATGCAGCCTCCTTCGTCCCTGTGGCGAGGGCGACGACGCGCTCCTCGGAGAACTCTTTGCGTTCGATCTCCCCGGCGACCTTCCCTTCGCGCATCACCAGGATACGGTCGCACATGTTCAGAAGCTCCGGGAGGTAAGAGGAAATCAGAACGATCCCCCGCCCCTCCTTCGCCAGCTCGCCGATGAGCCCGAACATCTCGGCCTTCGCCCCAACGTCTATGCCACGGGCCGGCTCGTCGAAGAACATCACCCTGGCCTTCGTCTCCAACCACCTCGCGACGACGACCTTCTGCTGGTTGCCGCCGGAGAGAACCTGCACCCTGCGGCGGATGGAGGGCGTGCGGATGTTCAGCTCGTCCCTCCTCTGGCGTGCGATCCTGCGTTCCTCCGCGAGGTTTATGAATCCAAAACTCGTCGGCAGACTGGCGAGGGTTATGTTCTGATCCACCCCAAGCTGGAGCGCGAGCCCCTCGCCCTTACGGTCCTCCGTCAGATACCCGATGCCCGCGTTTATGGCGTCCTGGGGCTTCTTTATCTTCAACCTCTGTCCATCCAGCTCGACGGTGCCTGAGTCTTTCCTATCGGCCCCGAAGACGGCGCGGGCCAGCTCCGTGCGCCCAGCCCCGACGAGACCAGCGAAACCCAGTATCTCCCCGGCTCTAACCTCGAATGAGCAATCGTCGAGCTTCTCTCCACGACTCACGCCACTCACGCGCAAAAGAACGTCCCCAATTTCGACTTCCGGTTTGGGATAGAGGTTGGCGACCTCGCGTCCTACCATGAGGCGGACGAGCTTGTCCTCGTCGAGTTCGTTTACCGGCAGGGTGTCCACTATCTTGCCGTCGCGCATCACGGTCACGCGGTCGGCGATGCGGAAGATCTCATCGAGGCGGTGGGAGATGTAAAGGATGGCTATGCCGCGCGATGTGAGGTCCCGGATGACCTCGAAGAGGCCCTCTATCTCCCGCTCGGCCAGCGTGGCGGTCGGCTCGTCCATGATGACGACCTTTGCGTCTATGGCGAGGGCTTTGGCGATCTCGACGCGCTGCTGCTCGGCCACCGTGAGCGCGGAGGCGAGCCGGGCCGGGTTCACCTCCAGTCCCACCCGCCGCAGCAGATTCCCCGCTTCCTCGCCCTCGCTCCGGCGGTTGATGAACCCGGCACGTCCCGGCTCGCGCCCGAGGAACAGGTTCTCCGCCACCGAGAGGTGCGGCGCCAGCGCAAACTCCTGGTAGACCATCGCCACGCCGAGCGACTGCGCATGGCCGGGACCGTGGAACTCGACTGGCTCACCGGAGACCTCGACCTCTCCCCCTGAAGGCCGCTCGACTTGCGAGAGCAACTTCATCAGGGTGGACTTGCCCGCCCCGTTCTCCCCGGCGACTACATGGACCTCACCAGGCAGGATGTCCAGGTCCACCCTGTCCACCGCGAGCACGCCTGGGAACTCCTTCGATACGCCCCGCAACCGGACGACGGACTTTTTCGTTTCAGGTGACAACTTCTCCCCCTTTCTGCAACCTCGCCAGGACGTGCATCTGATTTCGGGTAGCAGGATAGAGGTCGCGGTAGATCCCGTAAAGCTCGTCATAGACTTCGCGGTTCGCCTCGTCCGGCTCGACGGTCTCGGAAACCTTGCTCCAGTCGGTGTCCGGTTCCGCGAGGCCGATGGCGCGGGCGGCGAGAAGCGCGTCCCCGTAGGCCGCGCCAATGGCCTGTTCTGGGAGATCCTGGGGGCGTCCGGTCACGTCGGAGACTATTTGAGTCCAGAGTCCCCCTTTTGTTCCGCCTCCGACGGCGACGAGCCGATCTCCGCCTCCGCCAGCCTCCTGCATGTACTCGAAGATGTGCCGCACCGCGTAGGCGGTGGCTTCGAGCATCGCGCGGTAGAGGTGCCCGCGGCCGTGGCTGATGGTGAGGCCGGAGATGAGACCGCGAGCGCCGGGATCGAAGATCGGCGTCCGCTCCCCGGCGAAGTAAGGCAGCACGACCAGGGCGTCAGATCCCGGTGATACGGCGGCGGCCTCTTCCGTGAGCTTCTCGTAGGGGACGCCGCCGGAGATCTTCTGTAGCCACCCGGTGAGCGCACCGGAGGTCGCCATCCCGGCGGCCAGGTTGTGCGTCTCCGGCAATATTCCGGTCGTGCCCCATAGGCCAGGGTGATGGAGAGGCTCCTTCAGAACCTCGATCATGAACATCGTCGTGCCGTACATGAGCATCAGGTCGCCGGGGTTCTGCACCCCGACGCTCGCGCCCTCGCTCCACGCATCTATCGTTCCGGCTGCCACCGGCGTGCCAGCGGATATTCCCGTCTCTTCGGCGGCTTTCCGGGTCACTTCTCCGACGACTTCGGCGGGCCAGAGGAGACGTGGCAGAGGCAGGCCCGGAGCTATCTCTTCGTCCCGGTCTTCGATCCAACCGCAGGCGTGCACGTCGTAGAGGGGATCACACTGGCTGGCGGAATGGTGATCCAGGACGTACTCCCCGGTCAGCCGATAAGCGATGAACGAGTTCGCCATGAAGAATTTTTCCGTCTTCTCCCAAACCTCGGGCTCGTTGTGCCGGAGCCAGAGGAGCTTGGGACCGACGGCCTGGGTAGTGCATACCGAGCCGCACCGGTCGAGGAGACTATCTCTCCCATAGCGGTCGTTGAGTTCCTCGACCTCCTTCTCCGCCCGCGTGTCTATGCCGTACAGGATGGCAGGCCGCAAAGGGTTTCCATCCTCATCCGCCGGCAACAGACACGCCCCGATGCCGCTGGTACACACGGCGGCAATGTCGTCGTCCGCTTTCTCGACTAGCTCACGACAAATGGAGACGAAGTCCTTCCACCAGGTTTCTTCGGCGTCGTGTTCAGCCCAGCCGGGTTGGGGCAGGCTGAGGTCGTGGGGGCGCTCGGTGGTGACGACGACCTCGCCGTCGGGGCGGGCTAGCACGCCCTTCGAGCTGGCGGTCCCGATGTCTACACCGAGAAGGAGCCCACTCATTTCGCGCCCCCAAATCCGTCGTAGTTTACGTCGAGAAGTTCGCAGACTACTCTTAGTTCCTCGACGTGATCTCCTGGTATCGCGTGGATGTGGTTGGAACCGTATCTCGAAAGTATCTCTTCAGCATCCGCGTCCATGCGGGCAAAAGCGTGCGGCCAATTGTAAGTGGATTGCTTCATCAGGTCCTCGTTGGCCGCGTCATCGAAGCGCACTAAATCCCCGCGCATGACCTGCATCCGGTAGCGGCCGTCCAGGCGGGTGAGACGGGCGAAGGTGAAGTCTCCCTCCGCCGCCAGATGATGGACCGCCGCTCCACCCGCCGGGAAGAAAAATTCCTCGGGGTAGAGATGGACGTGACGCAGGTTCTCGGCCGCTTCATCGCTCCTCGCGGCGAACCAGGTCGCGTGTTGGCCGGAGTTGCAGAGGTCCCAGACGCCGAGATCCCCATGATAGTGCCTCACGTCGGCGAAGAGGACGGGCGTGCCGGAGAGGTGCTTCAGGATCTGCATCGTCAGAGCCGCGTCCATGTCCGCTTCGGTGGCGCAGACGTGGGGTTCCTTCGGGCCGTCCCAGTCGTAGGGGTCGTTGAGGAAGGCTTCTGTTATGTCCATGGTGCAGAAATGGGTGGTGAGCTCGGGCTGGGCTTTGATACCGGAGAAGTCGAGGTTCCATTCTTCGATCAGCTCGCGCATCACGTAGTACGTCCGGATCTGGCGTTCCAGAATCTCCGGCGTCAGTTGCTCGCCGTCGTAATGGACGCCAGCCGCGTGCTCCTCCAGCCACTCGCGGGCGGCGCGAACCTTGCCGCCTTCTACTTCTTCGGAGCGACGGACGATCTCCCACTGGTCTACCTCCTCCACGTCCACCCCGAACTTTTCCATCCACTGATCCGGGTTGGAGACGGCTGTGTACATGCCCATCGGCCTTCCGCCGATGCGCCCGAAGGTACTTCCGCGCAAAGCATTCACGGCCTTCGCGGCCCTGGCGTGGGCTTCGATTCGCGCCAGCACGTGCGGGTCGGAGACATCGCCCCAGGCGCGGAGGTGGTGGCGGCCGATCTGGTCGAGAGCCCCACCCGCCGCAAGCATCCCGACCATCCCAGGCTGCACGGGGTTCAGGTTCGAGAAGAGGAGCAGGGGACCAGGCGTCTCATTCGCCGCCAGCATCGAGAAGTGCGGGAAGGCCCACACTGGGATGTTGAAGATCGTCAGGTCAGGCCGCGCGTCGGCGACGCGCCGGGCCTCACGGGTGGCTAGCATATTCGTCCACACGGCTTCTCGGGCGCGCACGACCTCGTGTCCGGCGGACTTCAGGGCTCCGGCCACGCTGTCCTCCACGTCTTTGGCGAACGCGCCGACGCCCGCGCCCTCATGCACGAAGTCCCGGCCATCGGACATGGTAAGGATGCCGATCTTTGCCACGGCCTTCTCCCCTTTCTCTATTGTGATCCCGGCCCCACCCGGCCTCGGGCAGTCTTGCACGCTTCACGCCCCCACGCAAAGAACGTCTTGCCTGTCTCTCAGCGGGACCGGGGTATGCGCTGCTCGACAGGCAGGATGGAGAACGGTCGGTGCGGCTCGATCTGGTACCAGTAGGCGACGGATGAGAGGTCGTCGCTACGCTTGTTGGCGTGGCCGTGCTCGATGGTCACCCGGATGGACCGCTCGAACGTCACAGGGTCCTCGACGTGGAATCGGTACAGGCTCACCTGCCCGCTCCAGTTGTCGCCGCCGCCTAAAGTGATGCCGTGGTACGGCGCGGAGTACTCCTGCTGGGGGCACCAGGCGGTGTTGAAGTAGTCTTCGGTGCCGGTGCCGTGGAGGGAGGGCGGCCACTCTTCTCCGTCAATGAAGATCATATCGTCCCCCTCCCCGTACCAGTTCCACCGATTAGTCTCACGCAAATTGTGGACGTTCAAGACGCACCCGACGTAGTGTCCCCGCCCCTCGGCGTCGAGGATGGTGTAGTTCCCCTCGCTAGAGGCGTTCTCGCCCTGAAGCTGGAACTCCTGGTTGCTCTGATCCCCCTGCTCGATCCCCTTCGTCGGGTTCTCTCTGCGCCATTGCGCGTGGAAGCGCCCGAGTCCGTCTTCGAGTTCGTCGAACTCCTCATAGTCCACGTAGTAGTAGAAGAAGACGTCCTCGTGTTCCATCTCGCTCGTAACCTCGATGCGCGCTCCGTCGGAGAACGGCATGTGGAAGAACGAATTGAACGACTTGCCGTCCTCCGGGCTCATCTGGAGCGGGGCGGAGACGAAGTTCTTGCTGCGGGCGTGGCCAACACCGAAGAAATCTCCGACCGGAACGTGTACGCTCGGCTCCTCCTCTCCATCCCAGTACATCTTGAGGACCACCCGCCGCAGGAAGTCCGGTTCCAGGGTGTCCGGCCTTAGGGACATCTTCTCGTTGGCGACCGTGACCCATATGTGATTGACGCATCCCGCGCCATCCATCTCCGCCAGCGTCGCCGTCTGCCCCGGTCTCATGGTCAGCCGGTCGTCGTTGCCGCCGGTACGGTCCCAGCTCGAAGCTCTTTTTCTGCGGCTGCTCCGCAGGCGCGGCAGGTCGCGCAGGCTGCTCCCGAAGTCTCCGTAATTGCTCACGCTCTTCCTTTCCTGATGATGGTTAGGGGTCAGGCGGCGAATGCCGTCTCACCCGCCGTGCCTGTTGCTGACGTTGACGAGCAGGTATCGGAACAAATCATTGCGACCGGTATCCACGCTGGAGTAGTCTCTCCAACCGGCATCGTATGCGGTTGCGAGATTGATCGGTACTTCGCGGGCGCGCATCGTACCCGCGGATGCGCCCGGACCCCAGGCCAGCCGTCCTGCGAAAGTCCGTCCCTCATGGAGGCGAAAGGCCGCGTCCACGGTATCGTTCGTTCGTGGCGCCATCCAGTAGGTGCTGTCGTTCGTCAGCAAGATCGCAACTCCGGAGACGGCGGGGAATGTGGATGCCAACCGCTCCAGACGGAGTACGTCCTTCAGTAAATCGTATCGGCCGATGTCCTGAGCGCCCTGATCAAGTAGCCCGTAGGTTTCACCGTCTAGCTGCAAATCGAGTCGGCGAGTCTTGTACTTCAACTCGAATGTGGCGATGGTTCCGTCGCCGAAGGCGACCCATATGTCAACGTATATCCTGGTGTCCGCGAGAGCGGGCCGGTACTCCAGACGGAGCCTGGCATCCGGGTAGCGTTCCCGGATCTCCCACGCCAGCGCGTGCTGGAAATCCGCCTCCGAATGGAACAACGGACGCTTGCGCGCCAGTTTCGTCAACAGGAGCGGCAGGTCCATACTCCGAGAAGATGAAGTCACTTCTCGCCCATCATCGTAGCCCACGCCATTACTTGAACCCGGAGGTCTTTATGGAATCGACGAGCTGGCGCTGGAAGACGAAGAAGAGGGCCATCGTCGGGATGGCGGCCACGGTGGCGGCGGCCATGATGTAGTTCCAGGCGCCGGCGTACTGGGTCTGGAAGCTAGCTATGGCGACCTGGATCATCCACAAGTCCTGGTTCTGCGTGATGGTCAACGGCCACAGGAAACTGTTCCAGTTCGCCAGGAAGAAAAACACCGAGAGCGCCGCGATGATCGGGCGGCTCAAAGGCAATATGACGTGCCGGTAAACTCCCCAGTACCCGCACCCGTCCACCAACGCAGCATCCTCCAGCTCGCGCGGCATCCCCAGATAGAACTGCCTGAGAAGGAAGATTCCGAATGCGTTGAAGATAGCCGGTACGATCAGCCCGGCGTAGGTATCTATCATGCCGAGTTCCCGCACCAGGATGAAGAGTGGAACAAGTATGATCGGCAACGCCACCAGAAGCGTCGAGAAGATGGCGAAGAAGATGATGTCCCGGCCTGGAAAGCTTAGCCGCGCCAGCGCATACGCCGCCATTGTGTGGAAGAAGAGAGCAGCCACCGTCACCGTCGCGGCCACGAAGAAGCTGTTGAGCATGTAGCGCAGGAACGGAACCTCCGTGAATACGTACCGGAAGTTCTCCAGTGTCGGGGCGGCGGGGATGAGGTTCACGCTGTTGACCTCGTCCGGTCCCTTGAACGCGCTGGAGACCATCCAGAGTAGCGGGAAGACCGTTATCAGGGCGAGAATCGCCGTGAGAGAGAATAGCGCCAGCTTCGTCGGGCGCAAGGCGTCAGTCGACTTCAAAGCGGCCTCCCGTCGTGAGTACGAACATGGCAGCCGTGGCGGCGAGCAGGATCAGGACGAGGAACGAGGACATCGCAGCGGCGTAGCCGTAGTCGTTGAACTGAAACGCCTGTTCGTAAATATAGAAGATGCCTAAAGAGGTCGAGTTCGCGGGACCGCCACG
>Ga0136622_10001040_pt1 | contig 11505 bp, 9 predicted proteins | sample AntDrymUQ4482106_2_FD_104803 | JGI IMG/M metagenome (GOLD analysis project Ga0136622, IMG submission 104803) | Polar desert sand microbial communities from Dry Valleys, Antarctica - metaG UQ448 (21.06) | ecosystem: Environmental > Terrestrial > Soil > Desert | place: Antarctica: Dry Valley...
GACCCCTCATCCCACAGCGGGCGCAACCCTCGTCACCGCACGCCCACCACTCGCCGCCTTCAACATGGAGTTCGAGGGGATGACCATCACTCAGGCTCGCGCGGTTGCTGCCGCTCTTCGCGAGTCCGGCGGAGGGCGAACCGGAGTCCGGGCGCTCGCCCTCGCGCTGCCCGGCGACGTCACCCAGATCTCCACCAACGTCCACGATCCAATCGCGATCCCACTGTCCGAAGTGGTGGCGCGTGCTCGTGAGCTGGCCGAGCCTCATGCGGGCGAGATCCGTGCCGCGGAGATCGTCGGCCTCGTCCCTCAGGGCGCGCTCGACGGCTTCCCGCCGAGCGTGCCGATCCCCGGCTTCGACGCGGCGACCGGCGTAATCGAAAACCGGCTCGCAGGAATGTCCCACGACTAACCCCGAGCCACTAAATTTGAGACGTGGCTCAGACGAAGCGAAAGCGAAAGCGAAAGCACCGCGGTACCCAGGGCGGCTCGGTCAGCCGCGCCTCGAACCGGCGCCCGCGCAACCGCGACGAGGCTCGCGCGCAGGCTCGCCGGAACCAAGACCTCCGCCGAAACCAAGCGCCGACCTGGCAGAGCGCCTTTAAGCGCGCGCTGATCATGTCGGTGATCCTGTTTGCATTGATGGCGTTCTTCGTCGGCCAGTCGATCGCGTCCGCTGCCGCCCTCTCGGTCGTCATGGTCGCGATCTACACGCCGATGGGCTACTACCTCGAGCGCTTCCTTCACCGCCGTCGCATGGCCGCCGAGCAGAAGGCTCGCGAGGCGCGGCGCGCCGAGGCCACCGGCCGCAGCCGGCGGTAGCTGAAAGCCTCTAATGGACATCTACATGCTTACGGTCGGCCCCGTCGCCGAGAACTCCTACATCTTCCGTCGCGAGGACTCGGACACAGCGCTCATCATCGACCCGGGCGAGGAGGCCGATCGCATCCTCCGGACGCTCGAGCAGCTCGGGATCAAGAAGCTCGAGGCGATCCTGCTGACGCACACGCACTTCGACCACGTGGGCGCGGTCGCTCCCGTGGCCAGGGCGACCGGCGCGCCCGTCTATTGCCCCGAACTCGAGGTGAAGGTCCTCGCGGACATCATGTCGTTCGTGCCCTGGGACGGATTCGGGCCGTACGAAAGCTGGGATGCCGAGGAGACCGTGGCCGGGGGAGAGAAGCTCGAGCTTGCCGGTTTCGAGATCGACGTCGTCTTCACACCGGGCCATAGCCCCGGGCACGTCACCTACTCGGTGTCTGACGAGCGGGTGCTCTTCTCGGGCGACGTCCTCTTTCAAAATTCGGTCGGCCGCACGGATCTGCCGGGCGGCGACTGGCCGACCCTTCTGGCTTCGATCGGCAGCCTCGTCGATTCCTTTCCCGAGGAGACGGGCGTCTACCCCGGCCACATGGGCTTAACGACTCTCGGCGCCGAGCGCGCCTCGAACCCATTCCTGGCCGAGCTCGCGCACCCGTAGTAGCCATTTCGGCACACGCGGCGCGCCACACGCGCGCCGCGATCCTGCAGATTGGGCGCATGGACGAAACGGCTGCGATGAGCTCCGCCATGCGGAGCCGGATGTCGGCAAGCAGGGTGTCGCGGCTGGCGGCAAGGCAAGGCGGGCGAATAACGACGGCGCAGCTCCGACGGTGCGGATTGTCAAAGTCGAGGGTCGTGCGGTGGGAGCGGAATGGTCGGCTCCATCGCATCTGCGAGGGTATGTACGCAGTTGGGCATGCGGGTCGCACCGAGGTCACGCGACTCCATGAAGGTTTGCTCCTTGCAGGTCGTGGCGCTGCTCTGAGCCATGTCACCGCGGCCTGGTGGCGGGGGCTCCTGCGATTCGCCGGCTCATGCGTGCATGTGAGCGCGCCGGGGGCGCGGCGCTCACGTCCTGGGCTCCGCATCCACCATCCCGGCGCGATTGAACGGGAGTGGCACCGGGAGCTTCCAGTGACACCGGTAGCCCAGACGCTTCTCGACGTGGCACCGATGGTCTCCTTCGCCGGCCTGAGAAGGGCGCTCGCGCTGGCAGACCACCAGGGCCTGATGCCCGTTGCGGACATTTGCGAGCTTGCAAGGTCGGGGCGCCGCGGGTGTCTGAGAGTGCGCGAAGCGCTTGCCGTCCATATGCCCGAGCTGGCAAGGACTCGCAGTCCGCTCGAGGACCGGTTCCTGTTCTTTTGCGAGGCACACGGAATCGTGCTGCCCCGGCCCAACTACCTGGTAGCCGGCTTCGAGGTCGACGCGGTGTGGCCCGAGCTCAAGCTCGCCGTGGAGCTCGACGGCCGCGAGGAGCACGGCACGCCCGCGGCTGTGGTCGTGGACCGACGCCGCGAGCTTGCGATCAGGGGCGCGGGATTCGAACTCATCCGCTACGGGTCTGAGCAGATCTACCATCAAGCCAACGAGACGGCCCGTGATCTCCACGGCGCGATTGCTCGCCGCCGCGGTTAACCCCTTGGCGCCCCTCACTTGCATCTTGCTCCGGTATGCGGAGCCAGAAGTCGGCGAGCCGTGTCAGGCCAGCACCCGCGTTAGGCTCGCCGTCAATGGCTGCCCGCTTTCAGGCCCCTCGCGGGACGTTCGACGTCCTGCCCGCGGAATCCGCTGCCCGCGCTCGCGTTTACATCGCCACCGCCCAGGCCTTCGAGCGCGCCGGATACAGCCGAATCGAGACCCCTGCCTTCGAGGACACCGAGCTCTTCGCCCGTGGTGTGGGGCAGTCCACCGACATCGTCCAGAAGGAAATGTTCTCGTTCGAAGACCAGGGCGGGCGGAGCCTCACACTGAGGCCAGAGGCCACCGCTTCGATGTGCCGGGCATACGTCGAGCACGGCATGCACCGCCTTCCGCAGCCCGTAAAGCTCTGGTCCTGGGGACCTTACTTTCGCCACGAGCGGCCTCAGGCTGGGCGCTTTCGCCAGTTTCACCAGATCGACGCGGAGGTGATCGGTTCGGACTCGCCGCTGGCCGACGCCGAGGCGATCATCCTCCTCTCAGACATCTTCTCGGAGCTGGGCGTCCCCGGCGTACGGCTCCGCCTTGGCAGCCTCGGCTCGCTCGAGTCACGCGCCGCGTACCGCGAGGAGCTCGTTTCATACCTTCGCGACCACGAATCTGAGCTCTCGGACGAGGTTCGTGCGCGAATCGACCAGAATCCGCTCAGGGCGTTCGACTCCGATCACGAGGGAACGCAGGCAGTCATGCGCGAGGCGCCGACGATGCTCGATTCGCTCTCTGCCGAGGACGCCGAGCACTTCGAATCCGTGAAGGCGCTCGTCACTCAGGCGAACGTGGAGTATGAGCTCGATGGCACTCTGGTCCGCGGGCTCGACTACTACACCCGCACCGTCTTCGAGTTCACCTCAGACGCGCTCGGCGCGCAGTCGGCGCTGGGGGGTGGCGGGCGCTACGACGGGCTTGTCGCAGAGCTCGGCGGTCCCGATGTCCCGGCCGTCGGCTGGGCGGCAGGAATCGAGCGCATCCTTCTAGCCCTCGACGCCCCTGCCGACGAGCCGCGACTCGACGCCTTCATCGTTGCCGCCGACAGCCGGCGCGACGAGGCGCTCGCGCTCGCCACGAAGGCTCGTCGCGTAGGCGCCTGCGTCGACCTGGACCTTGCGGGGCGCTCCGAGAAGGGCCAGATGAAGCAGGCAAACCGCTCCGGCGCCGAGCGTGCCGTCATCCTCGCCGAAGATGGCTCGGCGCTCCTTCGCGACATGACCACCGGCGAGGAGCGAGCTATCGACGCCGGTGATGTCGAGGGCGAGATCGCACGTATCCGGGCGGAGGCGGGCGAGTGAGCGAGCTGCCCGCCGTCAGCGCCAACCGCTACCGCGACACCTGGTGCGGCGGCGTGCTCTCGGAGTCCGAGGCGGAGATCCGGGTCGCGGGGTGGGTTCACCGCCGTCGCGACCATGGCGGTGTCGTCTTCGTCGATCTCCGCGACCGGACGGGGCTAGTCCAGCTTGTCTTCCATCCCGACGAGTCCGGCGAGGCGTTCGCGCTCGGCCACAAGCTCCGTGCCGAGGACGTGATCTCGGTCTCCGGGCCGGTGGTCAGGCGCTCGCCCGAGACGGTTAACCCCGAGATGGCAACGGGCGAGTTCGAGGTTCGCGCTAAGGGCGCCGACCAGCTCGCCGATGCCGATACCCCACCGTTTGAGATCGAGAGCTTCTCGGGCGAGGTGGGCGAGGAGATGCGGCTGCGCCACCGCTACCTCGACCTTCGCCGCGAGCCGCTTCAGCGCGCGGTCGCGACCCGCGCCGCAGTCGCACGGGCCATGCGCAAATTCTTCGACTCTGAGGGCTTCCTCGAGATCGAGACTCCCATCCTCACCCGCTCGACTCCCGAGGGCGCGCGCGACTTCCTGGTGCCGGCTCGGCGAGAGGCAGGCTCGTTCTACGCACTGCCGCAGTCGCCGCAGCTCTTCAAGCAGCTCCTCATGGTCGGTGGCTTTGAGCGCTACTACCAGATCGCCCGCTGCTTCCGGGACGAGGACCAGCGCGCGGATCGCCAGCCTGACTTCACCCAGCTCGACGTCGAGATGTCGTTCGTCGAGGTCGAGGACGTCCTCGAGGTGAACGAGCGCCTGATCGCTCACGTCCTCGAGCGGGTGAGCGGCCCGAAGGTCGAGCTGCCGCTGCCGCGCCTTGGCTACGACGACGCCCTGGCCCGATACGGGACCGACCGGCCCGACCTTCGGTTTGGCCTCGAGCTTCGCGACTTGTCGGAGGCCCTCGCGAGCACCGAGTTCAAGGTCTTCGCCGGCGCGATCGGCTCGGGAGGCGTGGTTAAGGGGCTCAACGCAGGTAAGCGAGAGATGCCGCGCTCAGCGCTCGACGGCCTGATCGCGCGCGCGCAGGAGCTGGGCGCAAAGGGCCTCGTCTGGGCTTTTCGCGAGGGCGATGGCTGGCGCTCGCCGACCGCGAAGTTCCTTTCCGAGGCCGAGCTCTCGGCCCTCAACTCCGAGCTCGAGGCAAAAGAGGGCGACCTCCTCTTGATCGTCGCCGACGCCGAGCGGACCGCCAACGCGGTGCTGGCGCAGCTTCGACTCGACATGGCCGCGCGGTTCGACCTCGTCGATCCCGATAACCACTCGTTCTGCTGGATCGTCGATTGGCCACTCTTCGAGCGAAACGAGGACACCGACCGCTGGGACCCGCTTCACCACCCGTTCACCGCGCCCGACGGCGAGTTCGATCCCGCCGATCCCGGCGCGGCGCGTGCCCAGGCCTACGACATCGTCTGGAACGGGCAGGAGCTCGGCGGAGGGTCGATCCGTATCTCCGACCCCGCCATCCAGAAGCGCGCCTTCGAGGCGATCGGTATCGATGACGCCGAAGCGGAGGCGCGCTTTGGCTTTCTCCTGGAGGCGCTTCGCTACGGCGCCCCTCCGCACGGGGGCATCGCCTACGGCCTCGACCGCTTCGTCCAGCGCGTCCTCAACGCAGACTCGATTCGCGACGTGATCGCGTTCCCGAAGGCCGCGTCCGGCGCGGACCCACTCACGGGAGCCCCGGCGCCGGTCGATCCGGCCCAGCTACGAGACTTGGGTCTTCATGTGAAACCGGGAACGGAGAGGTAAAGACAAGTGGACTTTCTGCGCCAGGTCTTGGTAATCGCCGGTCTGGCCGCGGTGGCCGCTAGCTTGTTCAACACGCGACGAAATTCGTCGTAACGCATTCAAGGCTGAGATCAAGTTGGGAGCTGGATGATGGAGTTTTTACGGCAGGTGCAGGCGGCCGACGACGCAAGGTCGGAGGCACTCCGTGCCCTGGGTGGATTGCTCTTCGGGACCGCGGTTCTGGTCTTGCTGATCCGAAGAACGTCCTTCGAGAACCCGTGGGACGATTTCCCCCTGCTGGTCGCCTGGCTCGTCCCGGCGCTCGTCCTATATGGGGGCGGCATCGCTGCCGCCAGGGCCTCGGCGCCGAGGATGTGGCATTCGGTCTGGGTGGTCTTCGGGATCCTTTTCGTCTACGGCACCCTGATCCAGTTCCTGACTCTGATCGAAGGCGATCCGGATGCGCCGCTCAACACCGTATGGACCCTCCTCGTGGTCGCGGCGGTGGCGGCGATCGCCGCCCTCGTCGCGAACGTTCGCTTCGGCTGGCTGGTGGCCGGGATCGCGCTTGCGATTGCCTGGCTCGCGCTCTGGGACGAGATCCTCGAGAACGGGGTGACTGACGACATCGGAACCTTCCGTGGCCTCTGCATGGTCGCCGCGGTCGTTCTGGTCGCGGGAGCATGGCTGGTCGAGCGTCGCGGCAGGGAGCGCTCCGAAAGCGCAGAGCTCGTCACCGCGGGTGGTCTCATCTTCCTCTTGGGCGCCGGTCTGGTGAGCCTGGTCGGAGTCTTCGGAGGCTTCTTCTTCCCGGTTGACGTGTCGTCCACAACGGGTGGAGCTGAGCCCTCGCTCTTTTGGGACGTCGTCCTCCTGGGCGGGTCGATAGCCCTTATCGCCGCCGGCAGCTTCGCCGGCTCGCGCGGTTCGATCTATGTCGGCGCTGTGGGGATCCTCACCTTCGTCGTGCTTGTGGGCAGCGACCTCGACGACGATTCTCCGGCCGGGAAGATCGTGGGCTGGCCACTCGTCCTGCTCGTCGTTTCGCTCGTCGCGATCGCCGCCAGCGTCCTCGCGGCACGTGACCAGGTGGGCGATCGGGACCACTCGCCCTAGTTCTTGCTCAAGCCTTCGGCTCTCGCAGCCGACTCAAGGGAGAAATGGGTAACGTGTCTGCAGGCTCTGGCTTGTTCGCCAGCCGCTCTCATTGTGAGCCAACACATCTGGCCTGGGAGCTGATCTCGGATCTGGCCCGTGTGCCTTGTCCGGTAGGCACCCACCTGTTTCTACAGGTTCGCAGGCCGAGCGGTAACGGCAAGCCGGGGCCTTTTGTCTTTTCCGGTGGGTCGGGCTGACGTGCGCAACGCCGTCAACAACAACCCCGTCGTCCAGATCGGCCTCCTCGGGGTGCTCGGCGTCCTCGTCGCCGTCGTCAGGACGTGCTCTACGACGCAACCAGCTCTCCTACGCGCCCTAGGCCCGACACCGTTCAGGGAAAGCGCGGGGGCTACCTTGTCTCCATCGTGCAAAACGCCGAGCTCCTAGCCGAATACGCGCGTGACCAAAGCCGTCGCGCGCCCGTCTTTCCCGGTTCCCACACCGGGAGCGCTGGCGGCTCCGTTTGCGGCGACCTGGTCCGGATCTCGCTGGGTGTCGAGGAGGGCGTCGTCAGCCGTGCGACATTCGGCGCGGAAGGCTGCGCCTCGCTCAGTGCTTGCGCGGCCGCGGCATGCGAGGAGGTAGAGGACAGGCCGGTGCTCGAAGCTGCGCTGCTCTCGGCGCCTCGGCTTGGCGAGCTTGTCGGCGGCCTCGGGTCTCAGGGCCGCCACGCCGCGGATCTCGTGGGCGACGCCGTCGCCCGAGCCTTGAGCTCGCTCGCCTCGTCGGGCGAGCCGATCGCGAAGACACCGCGGGGCGAGCGGGTCCTGGTCGCCGTGAGCGGCGGCGTCGATTCGGCCGTGGCGGCGCTCTTGGAGCGCGATCGCGGAGCCGAGGTGGTGGGCGTCACCCTCAAGCTCTGGGCAGACCAGCGGACCGACGGCAACCAGGCCTGCTGCTCTCCCGAGGCCGTACGAGGAGCGCGGTCGCTCTGCCACTCGCTCGGCATTCCGCACTTAACGCTCGACTTGGAAGAGGCGTTCCGGCGCGAGGTCGTCGGCGCGTTCGTCGGCGGCTATAGGGCGGGGGAGACCCCCAACCCGTGCGTCATTTGTAACGGCGACCTGCGGATCGACGCGATGGTCTCGCTCGCTGACCGGGTTGGCGCCTCTGGACTTGCGACGGGCCATTACGCGCGGCTCGTCGACGACGGCTCCGGCCTTCTGCTCTCGGCCGCGGCCGACCCGGCAAAGGACCAGACCTACATGCTCTCAGGGCTTCGGCCCGCGACGCTCGAGCGCCTGCGTTTCCCGCTCTCAGAGCTCACGAAGCCGGAGGTTCGCGCGTTGGCGGCTGAGGCGGCGCTTGCCGTCGCGTCCAAGCGCGAGAGCCAGGACCTCTGTTTCCTCGCGGGAGAAGGCAAACGCTCGTTCCTCGAGCGGCACGGCAAGATGGCGGACCGTCAAGGCCAGATCGTGAGCCGCTCCGGTGATCTCATCGGCGAGCATCCGGGCCACCATCACTTCACGGTCGGCCAGCGCCGCGGCCTCGGAATTGCCACGGGCGAGCCCGTCTACGTCGTCTCGACCGACGCCGCTAGAAATCAGGTCACGGTCGGAACGCGAGACGACCTTGCGCAAACGTCGGTGCGCCTCCGCGGCGCACAGCTCTTCAGGCATTCAGAGCGCGCCAGCGCGGTCAGGCTCCGCTACCACTCGCATGCAATCCCTTGCCGGGTCTCTCCGGCCGGCCCGGGAGAACACTCAGAGCTGGAGCTGGAGCTGGCCGAGCCCGCCTACGGCGTGGCGCCCGGCCAGACCGCGTGCCTCCTCGACGGCGATCTCGTCGTTGGCCGCGCGACGATCGCCGGCTGAGTACCTATCGCGCTTCCTAGACTTGGCGACCCCGTGATGACTTCGGCTGAGATCCGCGAAACGTTCCTCGCATTCTTCGAGCGCCACGAGCACCTCCGCGTGCCGTCGGCGTCGCTGGTCCCTGCGCCCGACGACACCTCGACGCTTTTGAACATCGCGGGAATGCAGCCGTTCAAGCCGTACTTCGAGGAGCGCGAGGAGCCTCCGCGAAACCGCCTCACCTCGAGCCAGCGGTGCTTCAGGACGCCGGACATCGAGGAGGTGGGCAACACGAAGCGCCACCTCACCTACTTCGAGATGCTGGGCAACTTTTCGTTCGGCGACTACTTTAAGCGGGAGGCGACCCGATTCGGGTGGGACCTCTCCACCGAGGGCTTCGGCTTCGATCCGGATCTGATCTGGGTCACGGTCTTCGGCGGCGACTCGGAGCTGGGCCTCGGCCCCGACGAGGAGGCTGTCGCGCTGTGGCGCGAGATCGGGGTTCCCGAGGAGCGCATCGTCCACCTGCCGCGTTCTGAGAACTTCTGGCAGGCAGGGGCGACAGGGCCCTGCGGCCCGTGCTCGGAGATGTACATCGACCGTGGGCCGGACTACGGCGACGACGACGTCCGACCGGGCGACGACACCGAGCGCTATCTCGAGTACTGGAACCTCGTCTTCATGGCGAACGTCCTCCACGAGGACGGTTCGATCACCGAGCTTCCGAATCAGAACATCGACACGGGACTCGGCCTGGAGCGGATGGCGCTGATCCAGCAGCAGGCGGACTCGGTATTCGAGACAGACCTCTTCCAGCCGCTGATCTCGCTTGCCGAGGAGCTTTCGGGCCGTGCCTACGACGCCGATCACAGGACGACCCGTGCGATGCGGATCCTGGCCGACCACTCGCGTGGGATGGTGAACCTCCTGGCCGACGGTGTCGTTCCCTCGAACGAGGATCGTGGCTATGTGCTTCGCCGAGTGATGCGCCGGGCAATCCAGCAGGGTGGCGCGATCGGCCTCGAGGCGCCGTATCTCGGCCTCTTCGCTGAGGCGGCCATGGACGTGCTCTCAGGGCTCGTCCCGCAGCTTGAGGCGGAGCGAGACGCCGTGTTGCGCTGGGTCGCCGCCGAGGAGGAGGGCTTCGGCCGCACGCTTCACCGCGGCTCAGAGCTTCTTCGCAGAGTGATCGACGACGCGAAGTCGAACGGCGCAAGCGAGGTCGACGCCGAGGATGCCTTCCGCCTCCACGACACCTACGGGTTCCCCTTCGAGGTCACGCAAGAGCTCCTCTCAGAAGAGGGGCTCGAGGTCTCCCAGCGCGGTTTCGACGAGCACATGGAGCTCCAGCGGGACCGGGCACGGCGAAGCGGGCGGGGCGCCGCAGTCGACGAGGGCCGCGAGGGCGCCGTCGAGTTCGCTCGGACTGGCCCCGCGACGGACTTCGTCGGGTACGAGCGCCTGAGCGCGGAGACGAGCGTCGCGGCGGCCGACGGCACGCTCGTAAAGCTCGAGGAGAGCCCTTTCTATCCCGAGGGAGGCGGCCAGGTTTCCGACTCGGGAGTGCTGAGCTGGGAAGGCGGTGAGGCCGAGGTCGCCGAGGTGATCCGGGCCGGCAACGACCAGGCCCTGAGGCTCGCGACGGATGGACTCAAGCCGGGTGTCCGGGTGGACGCAAGGGTCGATCACGACACGCGGCATCGGACGATGCGAAATCACACCGCGACGCACCTTCTTCATACCGCCCTTCGCGAACGTCTTGGAACGCATGTGCGCCAAGCGGGCTCAGCGGTGCGCCCGGACAAGCTTCGCTTCGACTTCACCCACGGCCAGCCGCTCTCGCCCGAGGAGGTCCGCGACGTCGAGGACGCCGTGAACGACTGGGTCAAGGCCTCAAGGCCCGTACGGGCGATGGAGATGGACCGGACCGAGGCAGAGGCGCTTGGGGCGATGGCGCTCTTCGGCGAGAAGTACGGCGACTGGGTCCGAATGGTCGAGATCGACGGCGTCTCTCGTGAGCTATGCGGCGGCACGCACGTCGCGTCGAGCGCCGAGTGCGGGATCTTCGCAATCGTCCATGAGACTTCGAGCGCCGCGAATGTGCGCAGGATCGAGGCCCTTACGGGCCCCGCCGCCATCGATTGGTTCCGCGACCGAAGCCTCGCCCTCGACCGCGCCGGCGCGCTGCTCGGCTCGGCGCAGGACCCGGTCGGGGCGGCCGAGCGCGCGGCAGAGCGCCTCGCAGAGCTCGAGAAGTCCGCAGCGAAGGCGGGCCGGGAGGCTGCCGGGCAGGAGGCCGAGGCCCTGGCCGCGTCGGCCGACGACGTGGGCGGGGTCAGCGTCGTAGTCGCCGAGAGCACGGTTTCCGACGCAAAGGCGCTGATGGAGCTGGGCTCCCGCGTCCGCGACAAGCTTGGCCAGTCCGTGGTCGTCCTGGGCTCGCCAAGCGACGGCAAGGTGGCCTTGGTCGCAACCGGGTCCGCAGATGCGGTCGCGCGGGGCTTCTCGGCTGCGGCGATCGTTCGTGAGGCGGCGGCTGTCGTCGGCGGTGGGGGTGGCGGTCGCGACGATTCGGCACAGGCCGGCGGCCGCGACCCGGCCAAGCTCCCCGAAGCGCTTGACGTGGCGCGGGCGGCAGTCCGCTCCGCGCTAGGCGCCTGACTATCGAGCGCGATGCGGATCCTTGCGCTAGATCACGGTGAAGCTCGCGTGGGCGCCGCCACCTGCGATCCGACAGAGACGATCGCAACTCCGGCCGGCGTGCTCGGACCCGACCCGGGCGAGGTGGGCCCGCTGGTCTCCTCCGCCGGGGTCGAGATGGTGGTTGTGGGGCTGCCCGTGACGCTCTCGGGCTCAGAAGGCGGGCAGGCCATGAGCGCCCGCGCGTATGCCGCCGAGCTCGAGCGTCTGCTCGACGTGCCGGTCGTCACCTACGACGAGAGGCTCACTACGCGCATGGCCGATTCGAGCGCCCGAGCAGGC
>Ga0136622_10001041_pt1 | contig 11496 bp, 8 predicted proteins | sample AntDrymUQ4482106_2_FD_104803 | JGI IMG/M metagenome (GOLD analysis project Ga0136622, IMG submission 104803) | Polar desert sand microbial communities from Dry Valleys, Antarctica - metaG UQ448 (21.06) | ecosystem: Environmental > Terrestrial > Soil > Desert | place: Antarctica: Dry Valley...
CCGCCGTATTCCTGGATCGCGCCGAAGATGTGCTGGACGAGCCAAGTACTTCGCTTCACTCGCAGGCTGCAGACACCGAGCGGGAGCGTCTTCTTCTTTCCGCTGCTCGAAGTGGGGAAGTGGTCGATCTGATGCTTGCGTAGGCACGATCGCGGCAGATCCAAAGCCGACAGCCAGACATCTTCGATCTCCTCGATGGTGAAACCGTTCCCCAAGTAGACGTTGAGCGACAGCGATAGGTCGTCAGGTCCCAACTCGAAGCAATCGCGGAGAAAGTGAGAGAAAAACACGACCATGTTCAAGTCGGAGTTGCAGAACGTGACGCAATTCTTGTCCTTTGAGCCTTCTGCCCAATAGAGCATGCACCCAGCTTCGTGGAGCCCGTCACCGTTGAGCGCGCGGGTGCGGCCTTCGCTTTGATACGCATCGCGCTGAACTCGGTTCTTGTTAGACCAGGTTCTCGCCCGGACATTCACCACAGCGCTATCTGCTGTGAGCCCGCGCCCGTTGTTGAAAGCGATCTGATCCGGGGTGAGCTGGATATCCCGAGTCCAATTGAAAGCGCTTGAAGGGGATATCCCAAGCTCCGAAGCGATCTTCTTATACGACCAGCCGTTTTCTCTCAAGAGTCGAGCCGCAGCGCGTGCGGACGGTTTGCGAGGAGTGCCGGTGCCTACGAACATATGTTCCCATCGAACTAGGCTCGTCGGACGGAACCGGCTCCGTAGACTGTCCGATCCTGGCCCCGTGGTCTAGCGGTCTAAGACGCCGGCTTTTCAAGCCGTGTAACACGGGTTCGAGTCCCGTCGGGGCTATAGGCGCGGGTTTGACTCGTCCGAAAGAACTGAGATGCAGCCCGAGATCGACATTGGCCCGCTCACCCTCCAGACCTTCGGTCTGTGCTTTGCGCTCGGGTTCATCGCGGCCGGGGCGGTGCTTGCCAAGCGCTTCACCGAGCTCGGCAGCCCGCCCGATTGGGCTTACGAGCTGATCTTCGCGGGCCTCGTCGGCGGGCTCATCGGCGCCAAGCTCGACTTCGTCATCCAGAACCCGGGTGAGCCGTTCTTCTCAGGCTCGGGCTTGGTGTGGTTCGGCGGGGTGGTCGGCGGTGCGATTGGCGTCTTGGCCTGGGCCAAGTGGCGAGGCATACACGGCTGGCAGATCGCCGACATCGCCGCGGCGCCGCTAGCGCTGGGCTACGCGATCGGCCGAGTCGGCTGTCAGCTCTCGGGCGACGGCGACTACGGAATCCCTTGGGACGGCCCCTGGGCGATGTCCTACCCCGAGGGGACCGTGCCAACGACTGAAGATGTTCACCCGACTCCCGTCTACGAGACGCTAGCGGTGGGTGCGATCGCATATGCCTTGTGGCGCATGCGAGACGCGTTCACCGTCGGCATGCTCTTCGCCTTCTACCTCGTCCTCACCGGCACCGAACGCCTTCTGGTCGAGTTCATCCGCCGAAACGAGGACGTCGCGCTCGGCCTGACGCAGCCGCAGCTGATCTCGATCGCGATGATCGTCGCGGGCGCGGCGTGGATAACCGCGCGGGCCCGCCGTGGCGATCTGCGCGCCCCGTCAGCCGTGGATGGCGCTGAGCCTCAGCGCGCGTAGGCGCGGCAGGAGGCTTCGCTTGCGAACGGCACGCCGCGCTTGTTCATCAGCGCGCCCCAGTGGCCACGTTTGCACGCCGCATCGTTGATCCGGCGCGGCTTGGGCGGGGCCGGCAGCGTCGTCTCGTAGACGTCGATCGCGCTTCGGCCCGCGGCTCCGAGGTTGAAGTCGCCGGTTGCCCCCCGGTAGGTGAAGGTGCCGTCCGGGTTCTTCTCGTAGTCGAAGATGTGCGAAACCCAGGTGTTTGCGTTCTCCGGGATCAGGAAGCCCGCCGGCACATCCCGCCTTGCCATCTCTCGCGCGGCCTCCATCGAGCCGCTCATGCTCGCGATCCGGTCCGTCGCGATCTTCCCCGTCGCCACCGTATTCATCGTCACGCCGTCGCCTGCCACCTCGCGCGCCAGTGTCTTGAAGTAGCCGATCGCGGCCATCCGGTGCGAGTTGGAGAGCGCGAGGTGGGGAATCGCCTCGATCGTTGAACTCGACCCCACGTTGACGATCCGCCCCCACCGGCTCGCCCGCATCCCGGGCAGCACCGCCTCGATCAGCGCCCGCGGCGCCAGCACCAACTCGCGGTAGGCGCCTTCCCACTCATCGGTCGAGCGTTCCAGCGCGCCGCCTGCCGGAGGCCCGCCGGTGTTCGTCACCAGGATCTCGACCTGGCCGCCGATCTTCTCGGCCACCTCGCCAGGCAGCACTGCGAGCCGGTCGAGGTCGGCCGTGTCGGCCTCGAACGTATGAGTCTCACCATCGATCCCGGCCGCCGCTTCGTCAAGTCGCTCGAATGATCGGCTGACCATCGCCACCTTCGCGCCCTCGCGCCCTCGCGGGCGAGCGCCTCGGCGATGCCGCGGCCGATCCCCTTGCTCGCACCCATGACGAGCGCGACGCGGCCGTCAATTTCAAGATCCATCTAAGCCGCCTCCTCGGCGGGGCTCCGCTTCACTTCGCTCCGCGATCGCGAGTGGGCAGTGCCGGACTCGAACCGGCGACCCCCTGCGTGTAAAGCAGGTGCTCTAGCCAACTGAGCTAACCGCCCACCCAAAGTTTTACCGGTTCCGGGGGTCAGCTCTCGCGTTTGACCTGGGAGCCGCCGACGATTATGTCGGCGCCGTCCTCGAGCCGGACCCATGCCTTGTTGCCGCCGTCGTAGTCGGGCGCCCAGAGGACAAGCGTTGCCTTCTCGCGCTCGTCGGCGTCGGCCGGGCCGATCGAGACCGGGTCCGAGCCCTCCTCGTCGAGCTCCCGCCAGATGCGGATGAAGGGGTTTTCCTCCCACTCGGTGCCGATCGTCGTCGGCTGCTTGTGGCCGGGGTGGACGCGGAGCTCGTGGTCCAGCTTCATCAGCTTGTCCATGATCGAGCTCTTGAGATCTGAGAAGCCGGTCGCGCCCGGCGCCCGAGTGCCGCCGACCGTGCCCTTGAAGAGGACGTCGGCGGTGACCACGTCCGTGTCGCCGATCTTAAGCGCGCAGTGGTCGGCGCAGTGGCCGGGCGTCTCGATCACCTCGATCCGAAGCTCACCCGATTCGATCACGTCGCCCTCGGTGAACGTCTCGTCGACCTTGCGGCCTTCGAGGAGCTCTGCGGTTTTCTCATGAGCCAGGATCGGCACTCCGAACCGCTTGGCAAGCTCCTCCATCTCGAAGACGTGATCCCAGTGGTGGTGGGTGAGGACCACGTGGGTGATCTCCGTGCCCTCGCGCTCGGCGCGCTCGGCGAGCGGGTCGGTGACCCCGTTCGAGTCCACCAGGACGCCGTGCCCGCCCGGCTCGTCGATCACGAGGTAGGCGTTCGAAAGCCACTCGGACTGCTCGACTCTTTGCAAGATCATTTCGTTCTCCTATTTGAAGTCGATTACCGAGCGAATGCCGTCTTGAGCTTCCATCAGCTCGAAGCCCTTGTTTACCTCGTCGAGCGAGATGCGGTGCGAGATGAACGGGTCGACGTCGATGTCGCCGGCGAGGTAGCGATCGACGAGCGCGGGAACGCCGTCGCGGCCCTTGACGCCGCCGAACGAGGAGCCCGCCACGCGCCGGCCCGTAATCAGGAAGCGCGGGATCACGTCGAGCGTCTCGCCCTTGCCGGCCACGCCCGCGACGGTCGCGAGGCCCCAGCCCATCCGCGCCGACTCGACTGCCTGGCGCATCACGGCCGTGTTGCCGGTCGCCTCGAACGTGTAGTCGGCGCCGAAGCCGTTCGTCTCCTCCAGGATCTTCTCCACCGTGTCCTCGCCGCCCGTCATGACGTCCGTCGCGCCCTGGCCCTTTGCAAGCTCGAGCCGGTCGTCTGAGAGGTCAACGCAGATGATCCGCTCGGCGCCTTGGAGGCGGCAGCCGGCGACCGCTCCCAGTCCGACCATCCCGGCGCCGAAGACGACGCAGGTCGAGCCGGGCTGGACCCTCGCGGTGAACATTGCTGCACCGAGGCCGGTCGTGAGGCCGCAGGCAAAGAGGCAGGCGCGGTCGAGCTCTGCTTCGGGGTGCACCTTCGCCAGGGCGATCTCGGGCATGACCGTGTACTCGGCGAACGTCGAGGTGCCCATGAAGTGGCGGATCGGCTCGCCGTCGCGCGAGAGGCGAGCCGTCCCGTCGGGCAGGTAGCCGAGGCCTTGCTGCTCGCGGATCGCGAGGCAGAGGTTCGTGCGGGGATCCAGGCAGTGCTCGCACTCCCGGCACTGGGGCGAGAAAAGAGTGACGACGTGATCGCCCGGCGCGAGGTCGGCAACGCCCTCGCCGATCGCCTCGACCACTCCAGCGCCCTCGTGGCCGAGCACGGTCGGGCTATAACCGGACGGGTCAACGCCCGAAGCCGTGTAGAGATCGGTGTGGCAGACGCCACACGCGACCAGGCGCACGAGCACTTCGCCCGGGCGCGGTTCGGCCAGATCGACCTCCTGGACGACTAGCGGCTCGCCGAATTCCTCCAGCACCGCGGCACGCATCTTCATCCGACCGACTCCTCCATGTCTCGCCTGGGCCGCATCCTATGAGGCGCGGGACGGAGCAAAGAGCTCAGCGAGAGCGGGCGAGCTTCCAGTCCTTCTTGGTCGCGTCGAGTGAGACGACGTAGTGGCGCTTGGAGACGCGGGTAGCGAGGCCGCGACGCTCGAGCTTTAAGAGAGCGGCCGGGCAGCGCTTACAGCGCGGGCCCGATTTGCAGCACTTCTTCTTTGTCTTGACGGCTCGGCCCTCGGGCATGACCACAAGGTATCACGGAAAGTTAGGGCTGCCTAACTACTAAGGAGGGGTCAGACCCCGCGCTTAGGGTCAGACCCCACGCTTAGGGTCAGACCCCACGCTTAGGGTCAGACCCCACGCTTAGGGTCAGACCCCTTGCGTCTCGTATGACCCCGGCGTCTCGTAGCGCGTCAGACCCCGGCGGGCGCGCTGACCGCGCTTGCGTCCAACAGCACCCTGACCACGCCCTCGGGGTCGTCTCGCGTCGGCGTGTGGCCCCAGCCGGGGACGGTGGAGTATTTAGCCCCCGGCGGCATGCGCTCGGGCCGCGGCGGCGCGACCAGACGGTCCCGCTCGCCCCAGGCGATCGTCACCGGCACGGTGATCTCGCCAGCTCGCTCGAAGGGCGCCGCGCGCATCATGTCGTTCGCGTCGTCGTAGGCAGGGGCGTCGAGCCAGGCGGAAAGCCAGCGGGTCGCCTCGTCGGGTGTGAGCAACTCGGGCCGGGCGACAGTGGTCGCCATCAGCGCCCGCCTGCCGCGCTCGGTTCGAAGGGCGGCGTTGATGAGTCGGCGCCCCCGCTGTCCTGCCTTGCGAGTGTTGTAGGCACGCGGGCCAAGCTTTCGCTTCCACAAGCCCGCGGGAGAAATGCAACCGACCGACGCGGCATTCCCGTCGGCGGCCATCTCGAGCGCCGTCCACGCGCCGAGCGAATTGCCCGCGAGGTGCGGGCGCTCGACTCCGAGCGTCTCGAGGTGCGCGGTTACGGCTCGTCCCATCGCGACCGCTGAATGGCGGGTGCCTTCGGGCAGGGGATCGGAACCGCCGAATCCCGGCAGATCCACCGCGATCACGTCACGCTCGGCCGCAAGGAGGTCCATCACCGGCTCCCACACCACGAGGCTCCCGCCGAGGCCGTGGATCAGGACGAGGGTGTGACCTTTGCCTTGGCGTACGTGGTTAAGCGTCATGCGCAGCGGAAGCAAGCGCCGGTTCGCTCAGCGCCGGCGGTTGAAAGCCAGGCTTTGCGAAGACCATCTGAAGATCGCGGATCCGGCGCTCGCGAAAGCCGCCCTCGGAGAACGCGAGGTAGAACGTCCACATGCGCCGGAAGCGCTCGTCGTAGCCGTTCCCCTTGAGGTCGGGCCAGGCAGCTTCGAAGCGCTCGCACCAATCGCGCAAAGTCTCCGAGTAGTGCGGCGTTATGTCATCGACCCAGCGCACGTTCATGTCCGTTTCGTGAGTCACCAGCTCGGCGATCGCCCGCTCGGACGGCAGGCAGCCGCCGGGGAAGACCACCGTGTTCGCAAAGCTCTTCGAGGCCTTCTCGAGGTCGTAGAGGTCATCGTCGATCACGATCGCCTGGAGTGCCATCAGGCCTTCGTCCTCCAGGAGGCTCGAGCACTTGCGAAAGAACGTCTTGAAGTACTGCCAGCCCACGGCCTCGATCATCTCGATAGAGACGAGCTTTGAGAACTTGCCCTGAAGGTCGCGGTAGTCCTGGTCGAGAACAGTGATCTTCTCGGAGAGGCCCGCCTCGGCCACCTGCTCGAGCGCGTACTCGCGCTGCTCGGTTGAGATCGTCGTCGTCGTGACGCGGCAGCCGTACTCCTCCGCCGCGTAGATCGCCATCCCGCCCCAGCCGGTGCCGATCTCGATCAGGTGGTCCTCGGGCTCGAGCCGGAGCTGCCGGCAGATGCGATCGAGCTTTGCCGCCTGCGCGTCGTCGAGGCTCGTCTCGGGATCGGGGTAGTAGGCGCTCGAGTACATGAGCCGCTTGTCGAGGAACGCCTCGAACAGGTCGTTGCCCAGGTCGTAGTGAGCGGAGATGTTGAGCCGAGCGCCGTCGCGCGTGTTTCGTGGAACCATCCTGGCGAGCTTCTGAGCGCTGCCGAGGACGGGGTGCCAGCGCTTTCGCATCCGGTCGAGCGGCTGCATCGAGCGGGCGACGACGCGGACCACGCTGACGGGATCGTCAGTCGTCCAGAGCTCGTCGATGTACCCCTGGGCGAAACCGGTCGAGCCGCGCATGAGCGTGGTCCATGCTGACGGGTCCTTGATCTCCACGTGGGCTCGGAGGTCCGACTCCGGAGAGCCAAAGGTCTTCGTCCGTCCATTCTCGGTCACGTCCAGGCAGCCGTTGGTCACCTGGCGCAGCATCGCGTGCCCAGCCCTGCGGGCGAAAGTGTCGAGCCGCCGCTCGGTCATCCGCGCCCCGGGTGAGGGAAGTAGGGCGCGCCCTTCAGCCACAGGCGAAGGGACTGCCAGTAGATCTTCGTCACGACCTGCGTCGTCATCGCTGGATAGCGAAAGAGGATCCTGCGCGTGGTGGCGCGCGAGAGCTCGCGGCGCTCGAGGGAGAGCGTGGCCTCGAAGTCATTCACCTCGGCGTCGTCTGAGCGCGACTCGATGTGGACCTGGACGCGTTCCGTCGGCTCGGTCGAGCGCCAGTCGTAGGTGTGCTCCATGCCCATGAGGGGCGAGACGTGAAAGGCCTTGTCGATCTCGCCGCGGATCACTCCTTCGGATCCGGCGGAGCGGCCGAGGAGGTAGGAGTGGCGCTCGCCCCACGGAGTGTTCGTCACCTCGGCCAAGACCGACTCGACCCGCTCTGAGGCCTCGTCGAAGCAGTAGTAGAAGGAGACGGGGTTGAAGGCGTGCCCGAAGTAGCGCAGGTTGGTGAGCAGGCGGATCGGCCCCTTCGGCTCTTCGCCCGAGCGCTCCACGACCGCCTCGCGCACGCATTCGGCCAGCGGGCGGTTCGGATCGCCCAGGTAGTCGGAGCGCTTGAAGCGCGCAAGCGCGGGCCGGCGCGCCGACCACCCCGGGTGATCATCGAGCACCCACGGCAGCTCGGCCAGGTCGAGGTAGGCCATGAAGAGCGGGTAGCGGAACTCGTGCTCCACCCGACCGTGGCGGCGGTGGCGGACCCAGCCCTCATAGATGGCGCTCTGGGTGCTCACGCGGCGACCTCCAGGCTTGCGAGCAGCGGCTCGTGCGCCTCAGCACCAAGGAGTGGCGCGCACGCTCGGATCGCACTCCAGCATCCGTCCTCGTGAAAGCCCCAGCGCCAGTACGCGCCGCAGTAGTGGATGCGGTCGGCGCCCGAGATCTCGTCCCAGCGGCCCTGAGCGGCTACTGCGTCGTGGGTCATGATCGGGTGCTCGTAAGGGATCACTTCGATGACCTTGGCCGGATCGAGCGAGTCGGTCCGGTTGAGCGTGACGAAGATGTCTTCGGCGGCGTCGAGTCCCTGAAGGCGGTTCATCCAGTAGCTCATGGTCGGGACCTTCGAGCCGTCGGTCAGATGGAAGTTCCAGCTCGCCCAGGCAGCCTTTCGCTTCGGCATCAGCGACGTGTCGGTGTGAAGGGCCGCCTCGTTTCGCTCGTAGGCCATCGATCCCAGGACCTCGGACTCGGCCTGGGTGGGGTGGGCGAGCATGCCGAGCGCCTCGTCTGAGTGAGCGGCGATCACTACTTCGTCGAAAACCTCGGTCTCTGAACCCTCAGCTTCCACGGCGACGCCGCCCGTGGCGAGCCGCTCGACCCGGTGGACCGGCGTATCGAGTCGGAGGCGATCGCCCAGCTCGTCTGCGATCGCGGCCACGTAGGTGCGCGAGCCGCCGATCACGGTCCGCCACTGCGGGCGGCCACGGAGCTCGAGCTGGCCGTGGTTGTGGAGGAACTCGGCCAGAAACGCGACCGGGAAGTCCCAGACCGAGGCAGGATCGGACGACCAGACCGCCGAGACCTCCGGCATCACGATCCGCTCCATGAACCAGTCGGAGTAGCCCATGTCGCGCACGAACTCGCCCACGGAGGGGCCGTCCGTGCGCCCGATCATTGTCCGCGCATCCCGGTTGAAGCGAAGCTGGTCATAAAGCATGCGCCAGAACTTGGGCCTCAAGAGGTTCGAGCGCTGGGCAAACACACCGCGCGCCGTGCCTGCGAACTCGAACGATCCATCGGGCGAAGAGATCGACAGCCCCATGGCCGATGGGCGCGTCTCGACACCTAGCTCGGCAAGCAGTTTCTCGAAGTTCGGGTAGTTCCGCTCGTTCAGGACGATGAAGCCCGTGTCGATCCAGTGCTCGGCGTTCGTGCTGTCCGTTACACGGATCGTGTTCGCGTGCCCCCCAGGGCGGGTAAGGCGTTCATACACGACAACGTCGTTGTCACGGCACAAGAGGTGCCCAGACGTGAGGCCAGAGATGCCAGTGCCGATAACAGCGATTCTCATGTTCTTTTCATCCGCGACTTATTGACTTGTGCTGGTTTATATGTTGGGACATGGGAGCGGTTCTTTTTCATACGCGATCGGGGCGCGTCTGTCTCACCGACGGGCGACCCGCCGCAGCCTCCTCCCAGGGCCCTTGATCCTGGGCAAGGGGGGCACGCGATGACCGGCGAGGAGCGTGGCCAGGAGTTCACCGAGGGCTGGGCAGCGCGCCGTCTCTCTGAGTTCCTCGCGCTGATCAATTCTTTCGACGAAGCTTCGTCGATCCCGCGCCTTGTCGATCGCGCAGCAGAGGTACTTGAGGCCGAGGCGGCAGCGCTGATCGGCCGCGGCGGGCAGATCGCGACGGCGGGTCCGAAGGCTCGCTTCCTCGACATCGCCGACCTTCGCGGCGTCGCTTTGGGCCGGAGGGACTCCGTCAGGCTGGGGGAGGGGCCACCCGCCCACGCATACGCATCCGAAGTCAACGAGCAGGACGGCGTGCTCGTTGTCGCCCGTGTCTCGCCGGAGTTCGCCAAGCAGGAGATGGACCTGATCGAGGGGCTCGGCCGCATCATGGCCCTGAGCTCCAGGGCGCTCAGCCTGGTTGAGGAAGAGCGTGGCCTGAGGACCAGTTCCGAGACCCAGGCCGCCGAGAACGCCCGCCTTCTCGAGGCGCTTCGTGGGCGCCAGGTGATGCTCGAGCGCCTCTCCTCGATCCAGCGCGCGATCGTCGCCCAGAGCCCGCTCCACGAAATCTTCGACAAGATCATCGGCACCGCCTGTGAGCTCACGGGCGACCGCGCCGGGATGATGCGCATGCGCGATACGGACGGCAGCGACCGCTCGACGGTCGTGTCTTCGACCGGCCTCGCCTCCGAGTTCGTGGGAGCCGGCCGCCGCAACCACGATCCGGGCCTTGGCGCCAGGGCGATGCTCGAGGGGCGACTCGTGGTGGTGGACAAGAGCACCGATCCCGTCGTCCGCGGGATTCCCGATCTCTGGCGAAGCGAGGGCCTCCACGCCGGGATGGCGGCGCCCGTCCTCCAAGGCTCGATGGTCGTCGGCAGCGTGATCGTCGCCTCTGATGACCCGAACCGCTCGTATACGGCGCGCGACCAGCAGTCGCTACTGGCCCTTGCTGAGCACACGAGCCTCGCACTCAACCACGCCCGCGCGCTTGACGACGTCGCACACGAGGCCTTCCACGACTCGCTTACGGGCATGCCGAACCGCGACCTCTTCCTCGACCGCCTGTCCTTCGCGGTCGGCCGTGCTTCGCGCAGCGGCAATCCCGTCGGGGTCCTTTTCATCGACATCGACGACTTTAAGACGATCAACGACTCGCTCGGTCACCGGGCGGGCGACGAGCTCCTTCAGGCAGTGGCGCAGAGGCTCGAGGCGTGCTTGCGCCCGTCCGACACGATCGCGCGTCTCGGCGGCGATGAGTTCGCCGTCCTGATCGAGGAGATCGAGGACACGACCGATGCCGCCGCGGCGGCGGGCCGCATGCTCGACGCGCTCGCCGACCCGATCGCTGTCGAAGGGCGTGAGGTCTACGTCGGCGCCAGCGTGGGGATTGCCGCCGGTCCCGAGGATGCCGAGACGCTCCTTCGCGACGCCGATCTTGCGATGTACCGCGCGAAGGCGGAAGGGAAGGGCCGCTACCGCGCCTACGCGCCGCACATGCACGCGGACATCGTCGAGCGCCTCGAGATGGAGGTCGACCTGAAGCGCGCGATCGAGGCAAACGAGCTCGAGCTCCACTACCAGCCGATCTTTAGCCTCTCGACCGGAGAGATCTCGGGCCTCGAGGCTCTCGTGCGATGGAACCACCCCACCCAGGGACTCGTGCCCCCCGACCGCTTCATTCCGCTCGCCGAGGCGAGCGGGCGCATCCACGACCTCGGACGCTGGGTCCTCGCGGCAGCTTGCCACCAGGCTGCGCTCTGGCGGGCTCGCTACCCGGCAACGGACGGCATCAAGATCGGAGTGAATCTCTCGGCAACGCAACTTCGCGACGACGGAATCGTCGAGCAGGTCGCGGAGGCCCTGCGCGTCGCCCAGCTCGAGCCGCAGGGCCTGACCCTTGAGATCACCGAGACCGCGATCATGGACGATCTCGAGGCAGCCGCCGGCCGCCTGAGCGAGCTGAAGGCCTTGGGCGTCGAGATCGCAGTCGACGACTTCGGAATCGGCCAGTCGTCGCTCCGCTACCTGAGGCAGCTACCTCTCGACAATTTGAAGATTGCAAAGCCCTTCGTCGACGAGATCGGCCAGCCCGACCCCGACCCGCCGATCCTGCGCGCGATCCTTGAGCTCTCCCAGGTCTTCGACCTGAAAGCCGTCGCCGAGGGCATCGAAGAGCAGGGACAGGCGAACCGCCTGGTCGAGCTCGGCTGCTCGTTCGGCCAGGGGCACTTGCTCGCGCGGCCGCTACCTGCCCCGGAAGCGGACGACCTCATCCTCCATGCCGGCCTTTTGGACG
>Ga0136622_10001046_pt1 | contig 11465 bp, 9 predicted proteins | sample AntDrymUQ4482106_2_FD_104803 | JGI IMG/M metagenome (GOLD analysis project Ga0136622, IMG submission 104803) | Polar desert sand microbial communities from Dry Valleys, Antarctica - metaG UQ448 (21.06) | ecosystem: Environmental > Terrestrial > Soil > Desert | place: Antarctica: Dry Valley...
CCGCCTATCGTTGCCGCCTCCGACACATACCCGCTCTGATGCGAAACCTACCTCAACGCGTCGACCCAGGGTCATATCAGTGTCTGAACTACCGTCAAATGACAATTGATTCACAGCCTCTCACTCCTAGTTAGCCAAGCGTTCGGAGCGACGCGCGGGACGGAGCCGGAATCCCTAGCCCTACTGCATGCAACGCTCAGACGGGGCCCGCTGGGGCTGGTCGAGGCGCTCTGCGAGACGCCGCTACCGGAGCGTGCGAATCTGTTGGTCCTGGTCGATCAATTCGAGGAGATCTTCCGCTACCGTCGCGATATCGATAGCCAAGAGGCCGACGCCTTCGTCGCGCTGCTGGTAGCCTCCGTCATGCAGCGCGAGATCAATGTTTACATCGCCCTGACCATGCGTTCGGATTTCCTGGGTGATTGCGCCGTGTTCTTTGATCTGCCCGAAACCATCAATGAAAGCCAATTCCTAGCGCCGCGTCTCACGCGCGACCAGCGTGCGGCCGCGATCACCGAACCGGCGCGCGTCTTTGGCGGCGACGTCGAGCCTGGCTTGGTCAACCAGATGTTGAACGACATGGGTGCCGATCCCGACCAGTTACCGCTCATGCAGCACGCATTGATGCGGATGTGGGAACTGGCGAGCGGTGCCCATAGCGATGACCAAAGTGCGCAAGGGGTTGGCGCGAACGGCATCGCCCGCGTCGTTCTTAGCTTGGAACATTATCGAAGCGTCGGGGGATTCTTGGAGGCGCTATCCAGCCATGCCGACGAAGTCCTGGCCGAGTTGAAGGACGACCGCCAGAAGCAGGTCGCCGAGCGTATCTTTAAACGCCTCACCAAGCGTGAGGAAGGTGAACGCGACACCCGCGATCCGACGACCCTACGCGAACTTGTCGGCATCACCGAGGCCCCGGTCGAGGAGGTGATCAGGGTCATCAACGTGTTCAGTCAACCGGGCCGGAGTTTTCTGACGCCCTATTTGGAAACATCGCCGACCCCCGCGCTCGATACCATTATCGATATCAGCCACGAGAGTCTCATTCGCCAGTGGGATACGCTGAAAACCTGGGTGATCGACGAGGCCAAGTCGGCCGATACCTACCTGCGTCTCGAAGACACCGCCAGGCTTTATCGAGCCAAGAACGCCGATCCGTACCGCGGGCTGGATCTGCGAACTGCGCTGGAATGGCGTAAGGCCGAAAAGCCTACCGAGGCCTGGGCAAAACGCTACGGGGCTAAAGGTCAGGAAACCGAGGCATTCGAGGGCGCCATCGCTTTCCTCGAAGAAAGCGCGAGAAACTGGGATAAGGAGCAGACGAGCCAAGAGCGGCGCAGGCAAAAGGAGTTGATTTGGGCGGGTGTGATGTTCGTAGTGGCGGTCACGGGCGCCGTAGTTTTTTTCGTTCAATGGCAGAGTGCGGAGCAGCAAAGGCAGCGCGCGGACGAGCAGACTCGTCGCGCTGAAGAACATAAGCTCGACCTGCTCACTGCGATATGGAAACTGACGGATGTTATGCGACGGGAACGCGAACAGCTCAAGCCTAGCACAGAGGAGAAGTTAATGGAGTTGCTAGAGGAGAACGTCGAACTGCTGGATAAGATCACCGAGCAGAAGGGCGCGACTGCCGAGGCATTGCGTACGACATCGGTAACCTGGACAGCCATTGGGGACATACAGCTAGAAAGCAATGCGCGGAAAGCCGTGGAAGCCTACCGGTCTGGTCTCAAAATCGACGAGCGCTTGGTCCAGAAAGACCCAAACAATCGACAGTGGCAACATGACCTCTCGGTAAGCTACAACAAGATTGGTAAAGTGCTAGACAAACAAAATCGGCTCCCTGAAGCGCTCGAGAACTATCAGAAGGGCCTCGCCATCCGCAAACGGCTCGCCGAGGAGGGACGCAAGGACGACGAGCGGCGACGCGATCTGGCGTTTAACTACGGGAAAATCGCCGAGGTAAGCATCGCACTGAAAGACTTTCCCGCCGCGCTCGCCGCCGCAGAACAGGCCCGCGTCATCCGTGAAGAACACTCGGACAAATGTCAAGGAACCTGTGAGCAAGACCGGCGGAGGCTGGCGGATATGTACGCCAAGATCGCTTGGATTACACTATTGAGCGGCGGCTCGCGGCAACAGGCGGTCCAAGCCGCTAAGCGGGGATGGGATCTCGACCCCGAGCAGGTACGGACCAATGCCATAGCCGCACATGCGTATCTCTTAAACGATCAGTTCCAAGAGGCCCATAAGATCTACCGGGAGGGCCTCAGATCATCGGACGCGATTAGCTTTCGACACAGATCATCGGACCCGATCAGCTTCCGACAGGCAGTCTCGGAGGACTTCAAGAAGCTGAGGGAAAATCGGATCGTTCACCGCGGAATAGCGAAGATCGAAAGGCTCCTCAAATAACACTTTTGATGGTGACGACAATGACGCGAATCTGGATGCTATGTTTGCTCACGGCGCTGCTTCATTCGGCAGCCTATGCCGCCAAGCCCAAGGCCGAGAACCCTGTTACGGGCAAACCCGCGGCTGAAGCAGCGAAGAGCGACAAGACTGATATTGACCGAAGCGCTCCCGACGACGAGGATGAGAAAGACCCGCCCGAGCGGAAGAAAGAAAAGCCCAACCAGGATCGCTGATGGCCGCAGGCGGATTCAGCCGTTAGAGCGAAAAAAGGGTGCCACGGCGTTCCCCATAGCGGCGAAAGTCCGGCATACCACCGTGTTCAAGTAAGCCGCTACGCGGCAGGACCCTCATCAGCGGGAGTTGGAATACGGTGCGGTTGTGTCCTTCCAAGGAGAATGGGCGTTCAAAGTCTTATACATTTTAAGAACCCGTTCGTTCCGTCGGAGAAAGCGAAGCGCACAGATCGGAACCGGCAAATTCGGCGGCGCGTTTGAGCGAGGCGAGCGCGGCACGGAAGCACGCCGATAGCCGCACTAACGCGAGGAGATCGCGCGGCTCGCGTGCCAGGGCCGAGAGCAGGCCCGCTATCCTTGGGCGTCCGAGCTCGTCGATGGCGGCTAATGCCGCGGCCGGGATCGCCATCATTTGCGGGTCCACGATGGCGCGTAGGATGGCGAAGGGGATCTTCGCGCCGCGGGCCACCTGGGCGACGGCGGCGCTCTCCATATCGACGGCGAGCGCGCCGGTACGCTCGAACAACATGCGTTTTTCATCGGGGGTAGCGATCATCTCGGTGGTATGCAACATGGCGCCGGCGTGTACCGTGAGGTGCTCTGCGAGGCGCGCGGCCAAACGGGCGCGCCACGCCGCGTCGACCGGACACGAAACGGCTGACACCTGGATGGTGTCGGGAACGATAACATCGCCGGACCGTAACGCGCTCGCCAACGCACCGGCCGTGCCCCAACTGAGCAAGGCCCGCGCCCCCAGCGCAACGAGCGTTTCAGCGGCCAGGCGCGCGCGCGCCTGGCCGATCCCCGAGACATAGAGCAGCGTATCGCCGAAACGCGTCAGTCCGGGAACGGAGTCCGGCGCCTTCGCGATGCAGCGCGCCTCGGACCGCAGCGCGGTGACGATCCCGAGCGGGGCGGTCTTCAGTCGCGAGCGGCTAGCGTTAAATTGCGGAATTGGGCCATGGCCCACAGCGGGAAATACTTGGTGTAACCATGATATTTCAAATAGAACACGCGCGGAAAACCGGGTGCCGTGAAGCCTTCATCGTGCCACAGACCGTCCGCGCCTTGGCGCGTGAGCAGGTAATCAATGCCCCGGCGTACTGCCTCGGAACGTACCTCGCCGGCTGCCATCAAGCCCAGGAGGGCCCAGGCTGTCTGAAAGGCCGTGCTCGGATGGTATTCGCCGCGTTGGGCCGGGAAGTAGCTGCCGTTGCTTTCGCCCCAACCGCCGTCGGATTGCTGCATCGACTTGAGCCATTCGACCGCCCGCCGAAGATAGGGTTGCGAGGGATCTTCACCGGCGATCCGCAAGGCGCTGAGCACCGACCAGGTGCCATAGATATAGTTAGTTCCCCAGCGGCCGAACCAAGAGCCATCTGCTTCCTGCTCGTTCCTTAGGAATCCGATCGCAGCGGCAATGGCGGTTTTATAGCGCGGTTCGCCCGCGAGCACGAGCAGCGCGATGCAGCGGGCCGTGACGTCGCTGGTCGGCGGGTCGAGTAAGGCGCCGTGATCCGCGAAGGGAATATGGTTTAAATAGTAACAGGTGTTGTCGGCGTCGAAGGAGCCATAACCGCCGTTCTTTGATCGCATCCCATGAATCCATTCGGCCGCGGCATGGGTCGACCACTTGTAACGTTGCGGATCGATCAAGCACATGGCCCAGCCGACCATCGAGGTATCGTCCAGATCCGGGTAATGAGGATTGGCGTACTGAAAGGCCCAGCCACCGCCTTTGAGATCCGGGCGAGTCTCGCGCCAATCCCCGGGCTCGTCGCCGAGTTGCCGGTCTTGCAGCCAGTTCAAGGCGCGGCGGCAAGAAGTGCTCGCGCGCCGGCCGTTCGCCTCGAAGACGGCATTGGCCGCGATGGCCGTATCCCACACGGGTGAGACGCAAGGCTGGCAATAAATCGAGTCCTCGCCGGCGACCAGAAGTTTCTTCAAAGCCTCTTTGGCTTCGATGCAGTAGGGGTGATCTTTGGGATAACCGAGGAGAACCAGGGACTCGTAGGCATTCACCATCGCGGGAAAGATCCCCCCGAGCCCATCGGTTCCGTTAAGCCGTTCCGTGAACCAGCTCTCGGCGCGTTGGATTGCATGGCGGCGTATGGCCCTCGGGATCACGGGCTCGAGCGCCCGGCCCAGCCGGTCGAGCACAAGAAAGACTCGCCCCAGGCGCGTTTTTACGCGGAAGTAGTCTTGTTCCTCTTCCGGGGGCGTGACAAAGAGATCGCGGATGTCGACAGCGCGCGGGTTCTTCGCCTTGGGCTTGAGGCTGCAGAGAATGAATAGGGGCACCATGACGGTGCGAGACCAATAGGAAACCTTCGAGACATGAAACGGGAACCAGCGCGGCAGCAACATGATCTCGACCGGTATAAACGGCACCGCCCGCCAGGGCACTTGGCCGAATAAAGCCAGCGTGATGCGTGTGAACACATTGCTCGCGGCGGCGCCCCCGTGGGCGAGTATGGCCTCACGGGCTCGCAGCATGTGTGCGGCCTCCGGGGAGTCGCCAATGAGCTTTAGGGCGTAATAGGCCTTCACCGAGCAACTGATGTCGAAGTCGCCGCCCGCGTACAGCGGCCAGCCGCCATGCGCGGCCTGATGACTGCGCATAAACACAGCAAGTCGTTGCTCCAGCACGGTATCGATTTCATCCATGAAATGCATCATGAGGACATACTCGGCCGGGATGGTGCAGTCGGCTTCAAGCTCGAACACCCAATGGCCGTCTTCCTTCTGGAGGCGTTCGAGTCCCGTGCGTGCCCTCTCGACGGCGTTCCCTAAGCGGCCGCGCCCGAGCCCGCACCCGGCGTCGGGGCGAGCTTCGGCCTCGGTGACTAGGTATCGTTTCATCATGCCATGCCCCCTTGCACGCCTTCGAGTGTTTCTGGTGCCCGTTGGTTCGAGCACCGATCGACAGTTACCGACCTTGATCTTGCGCTTAGCGCCACAGTGTTACGAGGTATGAGAACCCGCGCTGTAATTTAATTTATTAAGTTTCTCATGAATGTCATTGACTGGTAAAGCCCTTGTGAGAATATTCATGAGCGCTCTTAGTACCCTGTCTCGAGTCACCAGGAGATTCGATATCCCTACCGTCAGTCTAACGCTGCGGCGGGAAATCTTGACTTGCGATCCCGCGCTGAAGTCGCGGTGCTTGTTTAGCTTTCGCAAGCTTAGGACCGCCATGCCCAACGCCCAGAGACAAAACTTCCGGATCCCTGGTTCATGGCACGGAATAATAAGGGTGTAAGTCAGGGCATTATCGAGGTGCGTCTTGGCGATGCCGATGAGTTGCGCGAGCCCATCGCCGAATCCGGCGTCGCATGCGCCTGGGATCTTATCGCCCAGTGTAACGCCGCGCGCCAAGAAGAGATCACGCGGAAGCCAGCACGCGCCGCGTTTGCGGTCCTCCCAAATGTCCTTAAGAATATTAGTCATCTGGAGCCCTTGACCGAATGATACCGCAAGCCGCATGAGCTCTTCGCGCCGCGCGTTGATCTCCGGTGAGTAATCGCAAAACAACTCGGTCAGCATCTCGCCGACCACGCCCGCCACGTAGTAGCAGTAGTCATCTAAAGCCGGAAGATCAGGAAGTCCTTCGAGCGATTCGCGTTGTTGATAGTCCGCCATTCCTTGGGCCATGATGCGCACACAGCGAGCAAGCGCCTGGCGTTGGCGGGCGTTAAAACCGTGGGTAACGCGGATGACGCGAACCGTGTTCCGGATCAGATCGCGCTCGGCTTCCGGCGTGGCGGCTGATAACAGCGGGTAAAGCTCGGATGCAAAACGCTCCGCGGCCTCGGCGCCTTCGACGACGCTCACGAACTGGTTCGAGAAGTAGCGTTGTTGCGTGGGTTGTAGCTGATTATCGTCTTCGACCACATCGGCGACGCGGCACAGCAGATAGGCGTTGCCGACGACCCCGCAAAGCTCCGGTGGAAGGGCCGGGATCGTTAAGGCGAAGGTCCTGGATACGCCTTGCAGAATGTGCGTTTGATAGGCGTGATCCGAAGTTAGTGCCGCGCCTGGCTTCGGGTCGGTCGTCATCGCGCGCGGTCTCCTTGCATAGGATCACTTGGCGCCCAAGAACCCCTCGATACGATCGAGGGCTTGCACTAGATTCTCCGTGCTGGTGGCGAAAGATAAACGCAAGTAGCCCGGCGCGCCGAAAGCGACCCCCGGAACAACGGCGACACCCGTGTGCTCCAGTAACTGCTCGGCGAGCGCGACATCATTGTTGACCCCCGCCATCCGCCCGATCGCTCCTTGCACGTTCGGAAAGACATAAAAAGTGCCTTGGGCCGCGACGCACTCGATGCCGCGAATTTTATTGATCCGCCCCAGGACCAGATCATGGCGTTCCTTGAATATGGTGCAGCGTTCGCGCACGATCGCTTGCTCGCCTTCGAGCGCGGCTTGCGCCGCGACCTGGGCAATGGAGGTCGGATTCGAGGTGCTTTGCGATTGCAGGATGGTCATGGCTTGGATAACCGCTTTGGGTCCGGCGGCATACCCGATGCGCCATCCCGTCATCGCGTAGGCCTTGGCGACGCCATTCAAGACCACCGTACGATCGCTCAGCTCCGGGCAAGCGTTCAGAATATTCGCGAACGGCTCCGCATGCCAAAGAATGTGTTCGTAAATGTCGTCCGAGGCAATGATGATCTCCGGATGGTTCAACAACACCTCCGCGAGTGCCCGCAACTCGCCGCGTGAATAACATTCCCCGGTCGGGTTGGAGGGGCTATTGAGGATCAAAAGCCTCGTTTTTGATGAGATCGCGGCCCGCAGCTTTTGGGGGTTGATCTTAAAACGCTCGTCGAGGCCGGTTTTGATGATCACCGTCTCGGCGCCCGCAATCTTCGCCATATCCGGATAGGAGGTCCAATAGGGGGCCGGCAGGATCACTTCATCTCCCGGATTGAGCACGGCCATCATGAGATTGTAAATGCTGTGCTTACATCCACATGACACGAGAATCTGGCTGGGCGGATAGTCGAGCGCGTTCTCGCGTTTAAATTTATCGCTGATAGCCTTCCTTAAGGCCGGCGTGCCTTCTACAGCGGTGTATTTCGTAAACCCCTCCCGCATCGCCGTGATAGCCGCGGCCTTGATGTGGTCCGGCGTATCGAAGTCGGGCTCGCCCGCGGCCAGGCTAATGATGTCTTTTCCGGCCTGCTTCAGGGCAGTAGCTCGGGCCGCGACGGTAAGGGTCGCGGAGGGTTTGATCGAAAGGGCTCGATAGGAAAGTCTCACGGACAAGCGAAAGCCTCCATTTGAAAGTTTATGATCAAGCGTTCCCAGCGTCGTCACCGCGGCGAACGCCGAAGTCCAGGCTTTTTAGCGGGTTAACGATTTCTGGATGCCGGATTCGGCCGCTATGACGATTGCAGCCAAAACGGCGTGTAATATACTTGAGTTTGCGCCGCAACAGAATCCCCATGGGAAAGAGCTTCGTTCTAAAATGCGACTTCGGCCCGGCCGGAGATCAGCCCCAGGCTATTCGCGGGCTCACCACCGGTCTCCAGGATGGGCTCGCCTACCAAACCTTGCTCGGTGTCACCGGTTCCGGCAAGACTTTCACGATCGCCAACGTGATCGAACACGTCCAGCGGCCGGCCTTGATCCTGGCGCCCAACAAGACCTTGGCGGCCCAGCTCTATGCCGAGATGCGTGGTTTTTTCCCCGACAACGCGGTCGAATATTTCGTCTCCTATTACGACTACTACCAGCCTGAGGCCTACGTGCCGGCCTCGGATACCTACATCGAGAAAGACGCGACGATTAACGAGCACATCGAGCAAATGCGCCTCTCGGCGACGAAAGCCCTGCTCGAGCGCCATGACACCATCATTGTCGCCACGGTATCGGCGATCTACGGCCTTGGCGATCCGTCCGCTTACCACGGCATGGTGCTGCATCTGGTGCGCGGGGACACCGTGGACCAACGCCGGATCCTGAGACGCTTGGCCGAGCTTCAGTACACCCGCAATGATCTGGAGCTGCGTCGCGCGGCCTACCGGGTGCGCGGCAATGTGATCGACATCTTTCCGGCCGAATCCGAGCGCGAGGCGGTGCGGGTCGAGCTCTGCGACGATAGCATCGAGAGTTTATGCTTTTTCGACCCGCTCACGGGCGAGATCCTGCGCCGGGTCCCGCGCCTCACGGTGTATCCCAAGACACACTATGTCACCGAACGGCAAACGCTGCTCGAAGCCGTCGAGGCGATCAAGATCGATCTCAGGGATCGCTTGCAGGAATTGCGCGCCGCCAACAAGCTGCTGGAGGCGCAACGGCTCGAGCAGCGCACGCGCTTCGATCTCGAGATGATGCTGGAGATCGGCTATTGCGCCGGGATCGAGAACTACTCGCGTTATCTCTCGGGCCGCCGCCCGGGGCAGCCGCCGCCGACGCTCTTCGACTATCTACCCGCCGATGCCTTGCTGGTCGTCGATGAAAGCCATGTCACGGTCCCGCAGCTTGGCGGCATGTACCGAGGCGATCGGTCGCGCAAGGAAAACTTGGTGGACTACGGGTTCCGGTTGCCCTCGGCGCTCGATAATCGCCCATTGAAATTCGAGGAGTTCGTGCGGCTCGCGCCGCAAGCGGTCTTCGTCTCGGCAACGCCGGGCCCGTATGAGGTGGAGCATTCGGCTCAAATCGTCGAGCAGATGGTGCGGCCCACGGGCCTGGTCGATCCGGAGGTGGAGATCCGGGCGCAAGCGAGCCAGGTCGATGATCTACTCTCCGAGATCAACGCGCGCGTTCGGATCAACGAACGGGTGCTGGTGACGACCCTCACCAAGCGCATGGCGGAGGATCTCACCGATTATCTCTCCGAGCACGGGGTGCGCGGGCGTTATCTCCACTCCGACATCGATACCGTCGAGCGGGTCGAAATCATTCGCGATCTGCGTCTGGGGCGCTTCGATGTCTTGGTGGGTATCAACCTTTTGCGCGAAGGCTTGGACCTCCCGGAGGTTTCGTTGGTCGCGATCCTGGATGCGGACAAGGAAGGGTTTTTGCGTTCGGAGCGATCGTTGATTCAAACCGTCGGCCGCGCGGCCCGCAACCTCGCGGGCAGGGCCATCATGTATGCCAACGAGGTAACCGGCTCGATGGAACGTGCGCTGGCGGAGATGGCCCGCCGTCGCAACAGGCAGATCGATTACAATGTTCTCCACGGCATTACGCCGCGCGGGGTCACCAAGGCGGTGGCTGAGCTCATCGAAGTAAGTTACCAGGAAACCGCGCCGAGGCGTCGCAGTAGCGTAAAGGAACCCGAATGCGATTACCGGACCCTCGCGCCCGAACGGGCGCTACAGAAAATCAAGAAACTCGAGGAAAAGATGTTCCGGCATGCACGCGAGCTCGAGTTCGAGCAGGCGGCGCAACTGCGCGATGAGATCGGCCGGCTTCGCGCAGCGGTGGTTGGGATCCCCCCGCAACGGGCGGTGATATAGGCTACGGACAAGAAACGTGGTCCGCGGCAATCGCTCGCGGCACGCCGAAATCCAAAGAGTGCACGCACCTTTCCTACTATTTCCAGAAGCGCAAGGATCCCGAAGCGGTCACTGTCGATCAAGCACATGAGCGCATCGAGAGCCGAACGATCTGGACGACCTCCGCGCTCAACGGCTACCAATTTACCGTGACCACCTTCAGACTCATAGTCAATTCCAATAGAGGAATGAGTCTGAACGAAGAGGTTGAGGTATGGTTCAAGCTACCTGTTTGGATCGACGGTTGATGAATTGGAAGAGTATATTGCGTGCCGCGTTCAGGCGTTGAGCAGCCTCATTATCGCTGAACGTGTTGGCGATTGTGTTCAACTGGGTAAAGGAGACTGCCGGCTTGAGGAAGTTTTTGGCGTCGGGTAGTGACTTGAGCTTTTCGTAAGGGTCATCATGTTAGCAAGCGTGTATTGCTTTCTGATTTTGCCCTTGTCATCAGTGAAGGACACGGCGAAGAAACAGGGGCGGTGGAAGTTGACCCTAACGTTGCAAAAACTCTGGTTGTTGGACGGTCTCAGGCGGTTTTCAAAGCCGCGATGTAATGTAACAGCTCCTCCTGGACCGCTTGATTGGCTGACATACTGAGGGTGAGCTGTCCTTGCGGTCGGATCAGGCGGCCTGCGCGCTGGATAAGGCGACACCGGAGGGTATCAAGGCGCGCGAAATCCCACAAGGCGGGGCGTTTCTCCAGCGTTGTGCGCGAAGGCGGATAGGCGATCATTTGGAGTTCACGGCCGAGATTGTGGGCAAGCAGCACCGAGTGGAGATAGATCTGATTACCGACCCGGGATAGCCAAAAATGGGGCTGACCTTGAGATGGCTAAAACAGCGTTGCTGACGCGAGTAGCCGGTGGTGCGTTCGAGATAGCGCAACACCACCCCCTTATCGAGCCGTTTGAGCCGGCGGTACCCCAAGCGCCTGAGTACCGCTGCGATGTGCTCGTAGCGCAAGCTGTCCTCGCCAATAGGCTGGAACTCGACCGCCAGCGTACCGTTGAGAAAGGTGCGTAACTGCGCCACTGTCTTGAGCTGCGTTTCGTTCATGTCGATCACCATGCGGGCAATGATCGACCCAAACCCTAGCCTTCAGACTCATACCTCGTTGGAAATACGGACCCATGTTCAGACTCATACCATGTTGGAAAAGATTCTCATTTCACATTGGAAGAGACTTAGGGAACCTCTGCAAAAGTCCGCGATCTGATCGGTAGGCGCACCGAATACAGCCGAGGATGATAATGAGCAGACAGATGACACTGGGTACGGGCTTCGAGAAGTACAGCAAGACGAC
>Ga0136622_10001047_pt1 | contig 11458 bp, 6 predicted proteins | sample AntDrymUQ4482106_2_FD_104803 | JGI IMG/M metagenome (GOLD analysis project Ga0136622, IMG submission 104803) | Polar desert sand microbial communities from Dry Valleys, Antarctica - metaG UQ448 (21.06) | ecosystem: Environmental > Terrestrial > Soil > Desert | place: Antarctica: Dry Valley...
CGATCGCCCGTGCGCGCAACGGCGGGGCGCTCGCCGCGGGGGAGCTGACGGCGCTGTTCGCCGAGTCGCGCCCAGAGGTGATCGAGGACATGCGCCAGGCGGCCGACGAGTTGCGCTACGAGCTCGCAGGTGACAGCGTCACGTTCGTCGTCAACCGCAACATCAACGTCTCGAACGTCTGCATCGTCGGCTGCGCGTTCTGCGGCTTCGGCCAGGGCCGCCGCTCGCCCGACGCCTACACGCACGAGCAAGCGGATTTCGTCGCGCGCATCGGTGCCGCCGTCGAGTACGGCGCGACCGAGCTCTGCATCCAGTCCGGCATCCACCCGGACTGGACGCTCGAGGACTACGAGGGTTGGCTGCGGCTGGCGCGCGCGACAGCGCCGCAGCTGCACCTGCACGCGTACTCGCCGATGGAGGTCGCGCACATGTGCGACCGCTCGGGGCTCGCGCCGCGCGCGGTCTTCGAGCGCTTGGCGGAGGCCGGGCTCGGCTCTGTGCCGGGCACCGCTGCGGAGGTGCTCGACGACGGCGTGCGTCAGCGCATCAGCCCGAACAAGCTGCCGGTCGCGCGCTGGGTCGAGATCGTCGAGGCCGCGCACTCGGCCGGGTTGCGCTCGACCGTGACGGTGATGTTCGGCCACATCGAGGAGCCGCACGAACTGGCCGAGCACATGCGCGTGGTGCGCGGGCTGCAGGAGCGCACGGGCGGTTTCACAGAGTTCGTACCGCTCTCCTTCATCCCTTTCAACACGCTGCTGGGCCGCACCCATGGAATCGAGGAGATCTCACGCGCGGAGAACCTCAAGCACACCGCCGCGTTCCGGCTGGCGCTCGGCCGCAGCGTGCCGAGCCTGCAGGCGAGCTGGGTCAAGATGGGCCTGGACGCGGCGACCGAAGCGCTGCGCTGGGGTGTCAACGACCTCGGCGGGACGCTGATGGAGGAGTCGATCTCGCGCCTAGCGGGCTCCTATCACGGCGTGAAGCTCGATCCCGCCGATCTCGTCGCGGCCGCACATCGGGCGGGACGCCCGGCGGCCGAGCGCACGACGCTCTACGAGCTGCGGCGGCGCTATCCGCTCGCTGCGGCCGCCGCGTGACCGACGTCGCGCAGCAGCAGGTGCGAGTCGCCGAACTCGTGCCAGCGGTAGCCGACCTCCAGGGCCGCGGCGTAACACCGCTTGACCGCTTCACGCCCGGCAACGGCCTCGAGCAGCAGCAGGTGGCTCGCATCGGGCTCGTGCCAGCCGGTGATCAGGCCGTCGACGGTCCGCACCCCGCGCTCGGGCGTGATCGTCAGTGAAGTCCAGCCGGAGGCGGCGCGCACAGCCCCGTCGGGCATCGCCGCCGTCTCCAGCGCGCGCGTCACGGTGGTGCCGACGGCGATCACGCGACCGCCCTGCGCATGTGCGGCGTTCACGCGCACGGCCGTCGCTGCCGGGACGTCGAAGCGCTCGGGATAGGGCCGCTCGCCGCGCTCGAGCGAGCTGACCCCCGTGTGCAGCACGATCGGAGCGACGCCGACACCGTGACCGAGGCGGGCCAGGACACGCGGCGTGAACGGCCGTCCGGCGCTCGGCGTCTCGGCGCTACCGGGTACGCGCGAGAAGATCGTCTGGTGGTCGTCGAGCGGCCAGCGACGGGGTTGATGCGCGTAGCTGATCGGCGCCCCGTGCTCGTGCAGGAAGTCCGACAGCGGCATCGCGAGCTCCAGCGCTGCGATCCAGAGCCGGCCGGGGGAGAGGTACGGCGTGACGAGCTCGGCCCAGCCCCCGCCGGGCAGCGCGAGACGCTCGCCGCAGCGGGCGTCGCGCACGCGCTCGCCGTCACGTCGCAGCTCGACGACCCAGCGCCCCGCGTCGCCGGGGTCCGGCGTCGAGAGGTGCACGCTCACGGCGGTCCCGTCGGCACGCCGGGCCCGCAGCGCCGCGGGCAGCGTCGCGGATTCGTTGACCACGAGCAGGTCGCCGCGGCGCAGGAACGCGGGCAGGTCGAGGAAGCGCGCATGGACGGGCGGGCGGGCACCGTCGGAGACCATCAGCCGCACCCCATCGCGCGCGAGCCCGCGCGCCTCCGGCGGCTCGGCCGCCTCCAGCGCGGGCGGCAGCGCGAACGCGAGCGCCGCGCTCATGCGGGCGCCCGGGCGAGCGCAGCTGCCGCGTAGCGCCCGCTCGGGAGTTCGCCTTCGATCAGCGCGAGCAGGCCCGGCACGCTCTGCTCCGGTGGCGGGCGGTCGGAGATGTCCTCGCCGGGAAAGGCCTCCTGGTGCAAGTGCGTGTTCATGTCGCCTGGGTCGACGGCATAGACACGCAGTGCCGGCTGCTCGGCCGCGAACACGGCGCTGAGCTGCTCGAGCGCCGCTTTTGCCGACCCGTAGCCGCCCCAGCCCGCATAGGCCTCGACCGCGGCGTCGGACGTGACGTTCACGATCCGCGCTCCTTCGGCGAGGAGCGGCAGCGCGAGCTGCATCAGCGCCAGCGGAGCGAGCACGTTGACCCGGTAGACCCGCTCGAGCTCGTCGAGCGGGTAGCGGGCGAGCGGCGGAAGGGGAGCGCTGCCGAGGGTCGAGGCGTTGTTGACGAGCAGGTCGAGGCGGCCCTCGGCGGCGGCCACGAGCGCTTGGCGGTGCCACGGGTCGGCGACGTCGCCGGCGAGCGCGATCACGTCGGTGCACTTCCTCAGCCCGGCGGCGGCCTGCTCGAGCGCGAGCCCGTCGCGGGCGTCGATCACGAGCCGCCAGCCGACGTCGGCGAGGCTCCGGGCGAGTGCGAGTCCGAGGCCGCGCGAGGCGCCGGTGACGATTGCGGTGGGCATGACGTCCACGCTAGGTCGACCACCGCCCGCCCGCCATCGGGAATTGGGCCTAGGACCTGAACCGGGACAGTCCCCTTACCTAGACGGGGACTGTCCCCTTCACAGTCCCTCGCGCACGGCGTACAGCGCGGCCTGCGTGCGATCCGTCAGCCCCAGCTTCCCGAGCACGTGGCCGACATGCGTCTTGACCGTCTTCTCCGCGACGCCAAGCTCGAGCGCGATGCGCTTGTTGGAGTGTCCCCGGGCGATCAACCGCAGGACCTCGAGCTCGCGCGGGGTGAGCAGGTCGGCAGCGCGCGGCCGGCCGCCGCGCGCGAGCTCCTCGACCACGCGCGTCGCGGTCGCGGGCGAAAGCGGCGACTGGCCGCCGTGGGCGCTGCGGATCGCGCGCACGAGCTCGACCGGCTCGGTGTCCTTGAGCAGGAAGCCGGCGGCACCGGCGCGCAGCGCATCGAACAGGCGCTCGTCCTCGCCGAAGCTCGTGAGCACGATCACGCGCGCGCCGGGCGCGCGCTCGTGCAGCACGCGCAGGGCGGCAACGCCGTCGAGTCGCGGCATCGCCAGGTCAAGCAGCACCACGTCTGGCGCGAGCCGCGCGGCCGCGTCGACTGCCGCCTGTCCGTCGGCCGCCTCGCCCACCACGTCGATGTCCTCCTGCAGCTCGAGATACGTCCGCAGCCCCTGGCGCACGACGGCGTGGTCGTCGGCGATCAGCACGCGGATCACGCCGGCACATCCAACCTCACCGTCGTGCCGGCGCCGGGACGCGACTCGATCGCCAGCACCCCACCGAGCTCCACCGCGCGCTCCTCCATCGACGTCAGCCCGAGGCGGCGGCCGCGCACACCCGGCGCCGACACGTCGAACCCACGACCGTCGTCGGTGACGCTCAGCGCGAGGCGCCCGCCGCCGTTCCCGAGCCGCACCTCGATGCGTCCGGCCGCGGCATGGCGCAGAGCGTTCTGCAATGCCTCCTGGGCGATCCTGAAGACCTGGCCGGCGGCGGCCGGACCGAGCGCGGGTGGCGCGGCGACCCGCAGCTCGATCGCGCTCCCCGACACGCGCCGCAGCACCTCGACGTGCTTGCGCAGCACCTGGCCGAGCCCCTCGGCCTCCAGCGACGCCGGACGCAGCTCGAACACGACCGCGCGCAACTCCTCCAGCGCTCCGCGCGCGAGCTCCTGCACGCGCTCGAGCTGCTCGCCTGCAGCCGCATCACCGCGCGCGACCAGCTCGACCGCCGACTCCGCCGCGAGCGTGACGCCGAAGAGCCCTTGCGCGATCGAGTCGTGCAGCTCGCGCGCGAGCCGGTTGCGCTCCTCGACGATGCTGAGCTCGCGGCTGCGCTCGGACAGCCGGGCGTTCTCGATCGCGATCGCGGCGTGCGCGGCGAGCAGCACGATCAGCCGCTCGTCGGCGTCCGAGAACGTCTCCGCCCCGAGCTTGTCGGTCAGGTACAGCGCGCCGATGATCCCGCCGCGCGCGACGATCGGCACGCCCAGGAACGCGCGCATGTCGGGATGCGCGGAAGGCCACCAGCCGCGGAAGCGCTCGTGGTCGTGGATGTCGGCCGTGCGGTAGGGCGCGGCCGACTCGAGCATCGCGCCCAGCATCCCGTGCGTGCGCGGCAGCGGCCCCATCGCGGCGATCAGCTCGTCGCTCATGCCCGAGGTGAGGAAGCGTCCGAAGCCGCCGTCGTCATCGGGCACGCCGAGCGCCGCGTAGCGCGCTTCGCCCAGCTCGCGCGCCGCGTGCACGAGCCGTTGGAGCACGGGCTCGACCTCGCGCTCGGCGGCGATCGCGAGCACGACGTCGGAGAGCGTCCGGAACGCCGTAGAGTCACGGTCGTCGGGCATAGTGGCCTACGTTACGCGCCCCGCCGCACCTCCGGCGGTAGCATGATGGGCTGCGCGTGGGCATCTCAACCGAAACGAGGGAGCACGCGATCGCGCCCGTGCGCGACGGGCTGATGGAGCTGATCGCGGAGAAGCGCCCGCGGGACGGGGCGGCTCTGCGCGAGTTCGCGTCGGCCTACCTGCGCCGCCTGTCGGCCGATGCGGCCGAGTCGATGTCGGCGGAGGAGCTGTTCGCCGAGGTCGCCGGCGCCTTCGACTTCGCGGCGACCCGTCGCGAGCACCCGATCGTCGTGCGCGCGTTCAACCCGACGCAGGCCGAGCACGGCTACGAGCGCTCGGGCTCTGTGCTGGAGACGAACACGGACGACCTGCCGTTCCTGGTCGACTCCGTGCGGGCCGACCTGCTCGCGCAGGGCATCGGCATCCAGCGCGTGCTGCACCCCGTCGTGGGGCTCGAGCGCGACGACGCCGGACGGATCCTGCGCGTTCTGCATCCGCGCGAGGCGAGCGCGCGCGAGTCGGTCATGCACTTCGACCTCGAGCATCGGCTCGAAGGGGCCGAGCTCGAGGCGCTCGCCGACTCGGTCCGCTCGGTGCTCGGCGACGTCCGCCGGGCGGTGCTGGACTTCCCGGCGATGGCCGACCGCGGCCGGCGTATGGTCCAGATCGCCGGCGCCGGCGCCGCCCGCTACGCGGACGACGAGGTCGACGAGACCGTCGCCTTTCTCGAGTGGCTGCTGCAGGAGCACTTCATCTTCCTCGGCTACCGCGAGTACAAGATCGACGCGGAGAGCATCAGCGTCGTCCCAGGGTCGGGCCTGGGCATCCTCGCCGACGAGACCAGCTCGAAGTTCGCCCGCCCGCAGGCGATCGCGGAGCTGCCGGCGGGCGTGCGCGAGCGCGCGCTGGAGGGCGACCTGCTGATCGTCTCGAAGACCAACCGCATGTCGAATGTGCACCGCCACGCGCGCCTGGACTACGTCGGCGTGCGCAAGGTCTCGGCCGACGGGCGCATCAGCGGCGAGGCGCGGATGCTCGGGTTGTTCACCACGAAGGCCTACGCCGAGCCGGCCTCGCAGACGCCGTTGCTGAACCGCAAGCTGCGCCAGATCCTGCGCCACGAGGACCTGATCGAAGGCTCGCACGACTACAAGGCCGCGGTCTCGCTGTTCGACTCGTTCCCCAAGGACGAGCTGTTCTCGGCCCGCACCGACGACCTGCGCCGCGCCGTCGTCGCGCTGCTGTCGCTCGAGGGCGATCGCGTGCGGCTGCTCGGCCGGGTCTCGCCTGACGGCCGCTCGGCCTCGCTGATCGCCGCGGTCCCCGCGTCCCGCTACGACGCCGAGCTCCTGGACTCGCTCACCGGGCTGCTGCGCGAGCGGTTCGGGAGCGATGCGATCGACACGCACACGGTGCTCGGCGAGGGCGGCCGGGTGCGGGTCCATGCCACCGTGCATGTTCCCGATGGCGTGCCCGACGTGTCACTGCGCGAGCTCGAGCAGGAGCTGATCTCGCTCACGCGCACCTGGGAGGACGGGCTGGGCGAGCGGCTCGTCGAGCGCTTCGGCCGAGCGCGCGGGCGCGAGCTCGCGGCCCGTTGGGGGCCGCGCTTTCCCGAGTACTACCGCACGTCGATCGACCCCGCGATGGTCGTCGGCGACGTGGCGAACCTGGACCGGCTCGAGCGCGAGGGCGAGCCGTTCGTCGTCGGCCTGCAGAACGAGCCCGGACGCACGCGGGTCGCGCTCTACAAGACCGGTGGCAAGGTCGAGCTGGGCGAGGCGATGCCGACGCTCGAGGACCTCGGGCTGCGCGTCGTGGAGGAGGTCCCGACCCGCATGCTCGGCGGCGACGGTGAGACCTGGGTGCAGGACTTCGGCGTGCTCGGGCCGGGCGACCGCCCGCTCGACCTGGCCGCGGCGGGTGAGCGCGTCGCGGACTGCATCGCCGCCGTCCGCCGCGGCGACGCCGAGTCCGACACGCTCAACCGGCTCGTGCCGGTCTCTGACCTCGACTGGCGCCAGGTCAACGTCCTGCGCGCCTACCGGATGTACCGCCAGCGCATCGGCTCGCGCTTCACGCAGGGTTACCAGAACGAGGTGCTGGCAGCCAATCCGGAGCTGACGGCGAAGCTCGTGGGCTACTTCGAGCTGCGCTTCGACCCGGCGCGCGACCCTGACCCCGATGCCGAGTCGGCGCTGCGCGACGAGATCCTCGCGGACCTCGACGCGGTCAGCTCGCTCGACCATGACCGCATCCTGCGCAACCAGCTCGGCCTGATCGACGCCACGCTGCGCACCAACGCGTTCAAGGACGACCGCGACGTGATCGCGTTCAAGTTCTGCTCGGCGGACGTGCCCGCGATCCCGCAGCCCGCGCCGCTGTTCGAGATCTACGTCTACTCACCGGCGATGGAGGGAATCCATCTGCGCGGCGGCACGGTCGCGCGCGGCGGCATCCGCTGGTCTGACCGGATGGACTACCGCACCGAGGTCTACGGGTTGATGCGGGCGCAGGTGACCAAGAACGCGATCATCGTCCCGGCCGGCGCGAAAGGCGGCTTCTACCTCAAGAACCCGCCCGCCGAGCGCGATGCGCTCAAGCAGGAGGTCGAGCGCCAGTACGTGCACTTCATCGGCGGGCTGCTGGAGCTGACCGACAACCTGGTCGAGGGCGAGGTCGTGCACCCGGAGCACGTGCGCGTGCTCGACGACGACGACACCTACCTCGTGGTGGCCGCCGACAAGGGCACCGCCACGTTCTCCGACACCGCCAACCGGATCAGCGAGGAGCGCGGCTTCTGGCTCGACGATGCCTTCGCGTCGGGCGGGTCGAGCGGCTACGACCACAAGGTGCTCGGGATCACCGCGCGCGGCGCGTGGGAGTCGGTCAAGCGCCACTTCTCCGAGCTCGGCGTCGACGTCGCGACCGAGCCGTTCACCGTCGTCGGCATCGGCGACATGTCGGGCGACGTGTTCGGCAACGGGATGCTGCTCTCGGACCGGATCCGCCTGGTCGGCGCGTACGACCATCGCAACGTCTTCCTCGACCCTGATCCTGATCCCGATGCCGGCTTCGCCGAGCGCAAGCGGCTGTTCGAGCTGGCCGGCTCCTCCTGGGAGGACTACGACCGGGAGCGCATCTCGGAAGGGGGCGGGGTCTGGCCGCGCAGCGCCAAGTCGATCCCGCTCTCGCCCCATGCGCGCGCCGCGCTCGGCGTCGAGGACGAGCGGCTGGCGCCCAGCGAGCTGATTCGGGCGATCCTGCGCGCCCCCGTCGATCTACTCTGGAACGGCGGCATCGGCACCGTCGTGAAGGCGTCCGAGGAGTCCGACGCCGACGCGATGGACCGCGCGTCGGATGCGATCCGCGTCGACGCGGCCGACCTGCGCTGCCGCGTGATCGGCGAGGGCGGCAACCTTGGCGTCACGCGCCGCGGCCGCGTCGAGTTCGCGCAGCAGGGCGGGCTCGTCAACGCCGACTTCATCGACAACTCGGCCGGTGTCGACTGCTCCGATCACGAGGTCAACCTGAAGATCCTGCTCGGGCTGGCGGAGCGCCGCGGCGAGCTCGACCGCCCGGCGCGTGACGAGCTGCTGGTCGAGGTGACCGATCACGTGGTCGAGCACGTGCTCTACGACTCCTTCCTGCAGGCGCAGATCCTCTCGGAGGAGGTCGTCGTCTCCAAGGGACGCCTGTACGCCTACGAGGACCTGATGGCGTCGCTGGAGTCGGCCGGGTTGCTCGCGCGCGAGTCCGAGCGGCTGCCCGGCTCGGAGGAGATCGCCGAGCGCCGGCGCAACGGCCGCGGGCTGGAGCGGCCCGAGCTCGCGCTGCTGCTCGCCTACTCCAAGCGCGCGCTGGCGCGCGAGCTGCTCGCATCCGACTTCTGCGAGGACCCGTGGCTCGAGGGTGACCTGCGCGCGTACTTCCCGGACCCGGTCATCGAGCGCTTCGGCCACCTCCTGGCCGAGCATCCGCTGCGGCGCGAGCTGATCGCGATGGTCAACGCGAACATGGTCGTCAACTCGCTCGGGCCCACGTTCGCCTCCCAGCTGGCGGCCGAGCGCGGCGCAGAGCCGGCCGACGTCACGCGCGCCTTCCGCGTCGCGCGCGAGGTGACCGGCGCCGACGCGCGCTGGGATGCCGTCGAAGGCCTTCCGCGAGCCACGGACCGCGCCGTAGTCACCGAGCTGATGGTCGGGGTCGACCGGCTCGTGGAGGCGACCGCGCGCTGGTACCTCCATCACGACGGCGGCGCGCGGCTCGAGGACCAGATCGCGGCGGGCGCGGCCCCGTTCGCGCAGCTGATCGCCGTGCTGCCCGGGATCGGCTCGGACGAATGGCGCGCGAACCGCCGCCAGATCGCGGACGGCCTGGTCGCGCAAGGGGTGCCGGAGGACGTCGCCTGGTCGCACGCGCTGACGACCGAGCTGATGCTCGGGCCGGACATCGCGTCCGTGGCCGAGCAGACGGGCCGCCCCGTCGAGGCGGTCGCGCAGGCGTTCCATGCGCTCGCGGTGCGACTCGACGTCGTCTGGCTGCTCGGCGCGCTCGACGACCTGCCGCAGACGACGCGCACCTTGCGCTGGGCCGTGCAGGCGGTGCGCGAGGACTGCCTCGCCGCGCTCGCCGCGCTCGCCCGGTCCGCGTTGCTCGAGGCGCCCGCCGGGCAGGAAGCGCCCGCGGCGGTAGAGGCCTACCTGGACGCCCGCGCGCCGCGCTGCCGGCGGCTGGCCGCGGTGACCGCGTCGCTGACCGTCGAAGGCACCGGCGACCTGCCCGCGCTGATGCTCGCGGTCCGCGCGGTGCGCGCGCTGGCAGACTGATGCCGCAGCTGATCCTGGGGCCGCTGCAACGCTACGCCGGCGACGACGAGGCCACGGTGTGGGTCGAGACGGACGGTCCCTGCGAGGTCGAGGTGCTGGGCTGCCGCGAGCCGACGTTCTGCGTCGCCGGGCACCACTACGCACTCGTGCACTGCACGGGGCTCGCGCCGGCCTCGACGACGCCCTATGAGGTGCGGCTCGACGGCGAGCTCGTCTGGCCGGAGCCCGACAGCTCGTATCCGCCCAGCGTCGTGCGCACGCACGACGCCGCGCGACCGTTCCGCATCGCCTGGGGCTCCTGCCGGGTCTGCGCGCCGCACGGGCCGCCGCACTCGCTGCGCAAGGACGAGCACCCGGACGGGCGCGAGGTCGACGCGCTGCGGGTGCTGGCCGATCACATGCGCGAAGAGGACCCGTCGCGCTGGCCGCACGCGCTCGTGCTGCTCGGCGACCAGGTCTATGCGGACGAGGTCTCGCCCGCGGTGCGCGAGTACATCCGCGAGCAGCGCGACCCCGAGGTGCCGCCGGGGGAGACGGTGGCGAACTTCGAGGAATACACGCGGCTGTATCGCGAGTCCTGGTCGGAGCCCCACATCCGCTGGCTCTTCTCGACCGTGCCGACGGCGATGGTCTTCGACGACCACGACGTGCACGACGACTGGAACACGTCAAAGACCTGGGTCGACGACATCCGCGCCGAGGGCTGGTGGGACGAGCGCATTGTCGGCGGCTTCTCGACCTATTGGCTCTACCAGCACATGGGCAACCTCTCTCCGGGCCACCTCGCCGACGACGCCCTGTATCAGCAGTTGCGCGAGGCTCAGGACGGCTGGCCGCTGCTGCGCGAGTTCGCCTTCCGCGCCGACCGCGAGGTGCAGGGCACGCGCTGGAGCTACTGCCGCGACTTCGGCCGCACGCGGCTGATCATGATCGACTCGCGCGCCGGCCGCGTGCTCGATCCGCCCGAGGATCGCTCGATGCTCGACCCGCACGAGTGGGAGTGGCTCGAGCAGCACGCGGACGGCGACTTCGACCACCTCCTGATCGGCACCTCGCTGCCGTTCCTGCTCGCGCCGGCGCTGCACTACCTGGAGTCGTGGAACGAGGCAGTCTGCAACGGCGCCTGGGGCCGGCCGGCGGCGCTGCTTGGCGAGAGGATCCGCCAGGCGGCAGATCTCGAGCACTGGGCGGCGTTCGGGTCCTCGCTGGACCGGATCGCGGAGATCATGCAGGCCGTCGGCACGAGCGCTCGGCCGCCCGCGTCGATCGTCGCGCTGTCGGGAGACGTGCATCACGCGTATCTCGCCGAGGTCGGCTTTCCGCGCGGCACCGGCATGCGCTCGGCCGTCTACCAGGCGACCTGCTCGCCGTTCCGCAACCCGCTCGACGACCACGAGCGGCGCGCGATCCGCTTCGCCTGCAGCCGCGCCGGGACGCTGATCGGCAAGCTGCTCGCCCGTTCCGCGGGCGTGGGCGACCCGGCGGTGCGCTGGCGCTTCACGCACGACGCCCCGTTCTTCGACAACCAGGTCTGCTTCGTCGAGTTCCAGGGGCGGCGCGCGCGGCTGTGGCTGCAGAAGACGGTCCCCGAGAAGAACGAGGGCAACTCGCTGGAGACCGTCTTCGAGCGCGAGCTGGCTTAGTGGTCGCCGCCGCAAGTCCAGTCGTGATCAGGCGGCGACCCGCAGCCGGGGCTCGTGGTCGGCGACGTGGGCGATGAGGTCGGCGAGGTCGCGGCGGGTGAAGTTCCACTGGAACGGCTTGGCGATCTGGTTGTAGTGGTGCTCGAAGGTGTCGAGGCGGTCAACGACGGCCTGCAGGCTTGAGAAGTCGGTCGGAGTCAGCACCTTGCGTTGGATGACCGAGAAGACGATCTCGATCTGGTTGAGCCAGGATGCGTAAAAGGGCAGGTGCACGAGCACGAGGTTCGGCCACGCCTGCTGCAGGCGCTCGACAGAC
>Ga0136622_10001050_pt1 | contig 11446 bp, 9 predicted proteins | sample AntDrymUQ4482106_2_FD_104803 | JGI IMG/M metagenome (GOLD analysis project Ga0136622, IMG submission 104803) | Polar desert sand microbial communities from Dry Valleys, Antarctica - metaG UQ448 (21.06) | ecosystem: Environmental > Terrestrial > Soil > Desert | place: Antarctica: Dry Valley...
AGCCGCCCACCAGATCTCCAACCACAAGGTCAGGCTGTTGGGGATCAATGTCGGGCATCTCGGCTTTCTCGCGGACATCTCTCCCGAGGAGATCCCAGAGCGGCTGGACGCGATCTTCGATGGGCAGTTTGTCGAAGAAGAACGCATGCTCCTCCAAAGCCACGTCATCCGCGCCGGAAAAACCCTCTACGCACAAGATGCCGTGAATGACGTGTTGGTGCACAAATGGAACATCGGCCGCTTGATCACGCTCGACATTTACGTCAATGAACAGTTCGTCCACCGGCAACGCTCCGACGGCATCATCGTGTCCACCCCCACCGGATCCACCGCCTATGCCTTGTCATGCGGTGGTCCCATACTGCACCCAGCGATCGATGCGCTCGCCTTGGTGCCGTTGTGCCCGCATACCTTAAGTAACCGTCCGATCGTGCTGAACGGCACTAGTCGCGTTGAAATCGTGGTAGGCACCCGTGAGGTCGGGCAGGCGCGCTTGACCTGTGACGGAGAAATCGGCTGCGAGCTCATCCCGGCTGACCGCGTGGTCGTGGAGAAGGCGAAACGCGCCATCCGCCTAGTCCACCCCGAGGGACATGACCATTTCGCGACCTTACGCGCCAAGTTGCAGTGGGGCTGAGCGGCCGGTGTTAACGCACCTGCATATTGAAAATCTCGCGGTCATCGAACAATTAGACCTGGAGTTAGATCCCGGCTTCACGGTGTTCACCGGCGAGACCGGCGCCGGTAAATCGATCGTGATCGATGCGATTGGGCTGATTCTAGGCGAGCGTGCCGATCCAAGCCTGATCCGGGCCGGGCGCCCGCGGGCTTCGGTCACGGCGGTATTCGATCTGTCCGCGCCAGCCCGCGCTCTGCTGGCGGAACGGGACCTCGAAGCGAGTGATCACGAGTACACGATCACGCGCCAATTGAGCGCCGACGGACGCACGCGCGCCTTCATTAACGGTATCGCGGTCCCCGCCCGCACCCTGCAAGAGGTCGGGGAGATCCTGATCGACATTCACGGGCAGCACGCGCACCAGTCATTGCTGCGTCGTGAGATTCAACTCGCCATACTCGACGGCTTTTCCGGCGCCACGGCCGCGTCCTCGGAAACGGCTCGTGCGTTCCGAGAGTGGAAACAAATCAGCGGTGAGCTGCTGCGCCTTGAGCAGCCGCAAGGCCACGATCGCGAGGCCGACAGCGCGCTTTTGGATTATCAGATCCATGAGATCGAGATGCTTAGCTTTACTGCCCAGGAACTGCCGGAGCTGGAGCGCGAGCACACGCGACTCGCTAATCTCTCACAGATCGTCGCCGGCTGCCGGTATGCCTTGCTGGCGTTACGCGAGGACAATGACAATGCCCATGACTTGATCAGCCGATCCGCGCGCGAGATCCGCGCGGCCGCCGCGCTCGACGAACGTCTGGAGGGGGTCGTCGATCTGCTCGCCACGGCGGCGATCCACATCGAGGAGGCCGGCGTGACGCTCAATCGCTACCTCGGGACGCTCGACCAAAATCCCGGGCGGTTGCAACACGTCGAAGCGCGTATAGCTGCGCTTGCCGAGGTGGCGCGTAAGCATCGGATCCCCATCGCCCAACTCCTCGCGCAGCTCGCGGAGCTTAGGGCACGCTTAGCTGTCATCCAAGGAAGCGAGGCGCGCTTGAATGAGCTTAAAGAGGCGCAAGACACACTGCGGAGCGCCTACCAGTGCGCCGCCGCCGGGTTGCGGGAGCTAAGAACACAGTACGCGCCGCGGCTGGCGCGGAGAATCGCGGCCACGATGCGCACACTCGGCATGCCGCGCGGCGAGTTCGTTGTCCGCCTGGACGCCTTGGAGGATGCCGCCGCCAACGGGCAAGATCGCATCGAATTCCAAGTCACCACTAACCCCGGCCAGCCCCCGCGCCCGCTGGAGAAGGTCGCATCGGGCGGGGAGCTGTCCAGAATCAGTTTGGCCATCCGAGTCCTGGACGCCACTGCGAAGGAAGTCCCGACGCTGATTTTCGACGAAGTCGATGCCGGAATCGGCGGTGCGGTCGCTGAGATCGTCGGCCGTCATTTGCGGCAATTGGCGCAGCATCGGCAAGTCCTGTGTGTGACGCATCTACCCCAAATGGCGTCCCTCGGGCACCACCACTACTCGATCACAAAACATAGCGGTCAAGAAACCACCTCCGTCGCGGTCGCCAAACTTCACGGTCAAGGGCGGATACAGGAGCTCGCGCGCATGCTCGGGGGCATCAACATCTCCGAACAGACGCTAAGACACGCAGAGGAAATGTTGACCCATGGAAACCTTGGCGAAGTTGGGGGCGTGCAGTTAGGCACAGGAGTCCCTCGTTGAGCGGGTGCGCTCGGGAGCTTAAGCCCCTGTCCGGTTAATACACATAATATTGGGTTGTAAAGTTTATAAAAACGCAATATATTGTGTATTCACGACCGGATGAGTCCGAACACCATCAACAAAAGGGGGAAGCATGAATAAAGCGTCGATCAAGCTAATTTCCGAGGCGGCCGCGGAGGTTCCTTACCAAGCCGCTTCGCTGGACATCTGGGACCGGAAATACCGCTTAAAAAAGAAAGACGGAACCGCCATTGATGCGACGATGGACGACAGCTATCAGCGGATCGCGCTGGCGCTCGCGGAGGTCGAGGCGACGCCTTCGATCCGCGAGCGCTGGTACGGCGAGTTTCTGTGGGCGCTGCGCCACGGTGCCATTCCGGCGGGCCGCATCGTCTCGAACGCGGGCGCCCGCGCTTATAAACCCGCCACTTCCACCATCAACTGCACGGTATCAGGCGCCATCCGCGATTCGATGGACGACATTCTCGGCAAAGTCCACGAAGCCGGTATGACCCTCAAGTCCGGCTGCGGTATCGGCTACGAGTTCTCCACCTTGCGTCCGAAGGGCGCCTATGTCTCGGGCGCCGGCGCGTATACCTCGGGTCCGCTCTCGTTCATGGATATCTACGACAAGATGTGCTTTACGGTGTCGTCCGCCGGGGGTCGGCGCGGCGCCCAGATGGCGACTTTCGATGTCGGGCACCCGGACGTCAAGGACTTCGTTCGCGCCAAGCGCGAGGACGGGCGGCTGCGGCAATTCAACCTTTCATTGCTCATCACCGATGCCTTCATGCAGGCCGTCAAGGCCAACGGCCTCTGGCCACTCGCCTTTCCGCTCAAGCAAGCGGAGCTGGAAACCGAGGATTTAGACCTCAATGACTCTAAAAAGGTGATCTGGCGCGCATGGCCGGTGACGGAAGGCTATCTCAGCAACAGCGAGGGGCAAGTCGCCTGCAAGATCTACAAGACCCTTCGCGCCCGGCATCTGTGGAATATGATCATGGCCTCGACCTATGACTATGCCGAGCCCGGTTTCATCTTGATCGATCGGGTCAACGATCTCAACAATAACTGGTTTTGCGAGACCATCCGGGCGACCAATCCGTGCGGCGAGCAGCCGCTACCACCCTATGGATCCTGTCTGCTCGGATCGATCAATCTCACCAAGTTCGTGTGCGATCCCTTCACCGGCCAAGCGCGCTTTGATTGGGCGGAATACCGTAAAGTCGTACAGGTGTTCACGCGCATGCTCGACAACGTGGTCGAAATCAATGGCCTTCCCTTGGAAACGCAGCGCGAGGAGATCCTGCGCAAACGTCGTCACGGCATGGGGTACCTTGGACTCGGCTCGACGCTCACGATGCTGCGCATGAAGTACGGCGAGCCGGACTCGATCGCCTTCACCGAGCAGGTCACCCGCGAGATGGCCTTGGCCGGTTGGGAGATGGCCTTGGATCTCGCCCGCGAGAAGGGCCCGGCGCCTATCATGGAAGAAGAGATTACCGTCACGGCCGCGATGCTGCAGCATCGCCCGGAGATGACTCGCGACGGTTACAAGGCTGGCGATGTGGTCAAGGGCAAAGTCTTGCACGCGCGCTACAGCCGCTATATGCAGCGCGTGGCCGAACTGGCGCCCGATCTCGTTAACGCGCTCGCCGAGACGGGGGCGCGCTTCACCCATCATAGCTCCATCGCACCGACCGGCACCATCTCGCTCTCGTTGGCCAATAACGCCAGCAATGGGATCGAGCCGAGTTTCGCACACCATTATGCACGCAACGTCATCCGCGAGCGGCGCAAGAGCAAAGAAAAGATCGACGTGTATTCGTTTGAGCTCCTCGCCTATCGCCATTTCGTAGACCCCGATGCCAAGCCCAGCGCCGGGCCGTCCGCGGCGCCGTTACCGGATTACTTCGTCACCGCCGAGACCATCACCCCGCGCCAGCATGTCGACATCCAGGCGGCGGCGCAGCGCTGGATCGATTCCTCGATCTCGAAGACCGCGAACATACCCACCGATTTCCCCTTCGAGGATTTCAAAGACATCTATCTCTATGCCTACGAGCAGGGTCTCAAGGGCTGCACGACCTTTCGTTTCAATCCGCAAGCCTTCCAGGGGGTCTTGGTCAAGGATCAGGATCTTGAAAACACCCTCTATCGCTTTATTCTGGAGGACGGCACCGTCGAGGAAGCCAAGGGCAACGAGGACATCGAGTACGACGGTGAGATCCACACGGCCGCCAACCTTTTTGACGCCCTCAAAGAAGGCTACTATGGTAAATTCTAGTGAGCGAGGACTTCAGCCCATGACTAAGAAATTCGACCAGCGCATCGTCAAATACAGCGTCGTCACTGCCGAAACCTCGGCCGCGGCAGAGCCGCAGGATAATGTGATCCAGATGCATGAGAAGGTCGAGCGCCCCGAGATGCTGCTGGGCTCGACCTACAAGATCAAAACCCCGCTTTCCGAGCACGCGCTCTATGTGACCATCAACGACATCGTGCTAAACGAAGGCACGGCGCACGAGCTGAGGCGGCCTTTCGAGCTTTTCATCAACTCCAAGAACATGGATCATTTCCAGTGGATCGTCGCGCTCACCCGCATCGTATCCGCCGTCTTCCGCAAGGGCGGCGATGTTACTTTCCTGGTCGAAGAGCTGCGTTCGGTGTTCGATCCGAAAGGGGGTTATTTCAAGAAAGGCGGGCGCTTCATGCCCTCGCTAGTCGCCGAGATCGGGGACGTGCTCGAAAGCCACTTGCGGATGATCGGCTTGCTCAAGGACAACAAGCCCGATGCGCATCAGAAAAAACTCATCGACGAGAAGCGCGCCGAGTATCAGCGCTCACAACAACTGAGTGGACCATCCGCTGCGGATGAATTTCCCGGCGACGCCGAGCTGTGCGCGAAATGCCACACCAAGGCCATGGTGCAGATGGACGACTGCTTGACCTGTCTCAACTGCGGGGAGTCGAAGTGCGGATAACAACAGGACCGGCCACGCGATTGCCGGGGCGGCACCCGCGCGCTATGCTATTGAAAGCAACTCTGTTATCGGATTCGCAACCGTGTTAAGTAGCGTTCATTCACCGTATCGCCGTTATCGCCTGACGGTGGATGATTACCACCGCATGGGCGGGGCCGGCATCTTCGCTGAAGATGAGCGAGTGGAACTTATAGAGGGAGAAATCATCGAGATGGCGCCCATTGGAAGCCAGCACGCCGCTTACGTCGCCCGCTTACAGAAACTTCTTGAACGTAGCGCGGGGGACCAAGCGATTATCTGGATACAGAATCCGGTAGTCTTGCGAACCAGAACCCGATATCTGTTTACTCCGGCGTCGAAAGGATTTTTACGCATCGGCCCACCCGCATCCCGTCGACGTACTGCTGATCATCGAAGTCGCCGATACCTCCTTGGCCTACGATCGCGACCTTAAACTTCCGCTGTATGCGCGGCACGGCATACCCGAGGTCTGGATCGTGGATCTCGAAAACAGATGCTTGCACGTGTTTACCGAAGCCGCCGAAACCGGTTATCAACAAACTCAGACGCTCGCCGAACCGGGCTTGCGCACGCTCGGGGCTTTATCCGAGTGTTCGGTCGATCTCAGCGGCTTGTTTTGATCCCGTTTGGGATTCTAGAATCAAGCGGGCATTTGAGTTTAACGGCACCCGTACAGTCCCCAAGTTTGGATGGGCCCATTGCCTCCTCAGACGATCTCTTGAAGGACCACGGAAAGTTTCACTAAGTGGCACATGGAATGGCGCTGTCTCGATCAAGGGAAGCGCGCGGTCTTTCTCCTTACCCCGTGATCCTTGCAGTGCAGTAGCACGCATTGAGGGGAGGTTTGCTGTGATGGCGGGGCGTCCGCGGCGGCGTTCATGGTCACATCTGCCGCATCGCGAATCAATCGGCACCCGCGGCGCTGGCTTGGGCAGTCGGCACGCGCCGGAGCGTCCGTATATTGACTGCCTACCGAAATCGGAGGTTGGTAATCAGAAATGCACCCGTTTGGGGTGAACAACGCTACGCTTCCACTCGCCAGATAGGTCTCGCTTAAGGACCGACGCATGCAATGCAACTACGAGGGACGAAGCGACCAGAATTTTAGCCGCACGCGCAGGCGGCGAAACGCATCGGCCTCGGTATTGTCCGGGAGCAGCAACAGCGTTCGCCGCCTACCGTCCTCAAAGGTGAACAGCAACGCTGTCAGCCACGGCTGCGCGAAGCTATCGGACGCCAGCACCGCCGGGATCGTGCCTCGCTCGGCCGTGGTGACCAGCCATGAGCCGTCGGTGTACAACACAGCCTCGGTAATCGCATCACCGCGGTGCAGGATATGCCAATACCGCGACCACCAGAAGCTCATCAAGAGCGCGCCGCCTAGGGCTAGCTTGAACCAGCCCGGCAGGGCTACCGTCATCGCGATCGCCGCCGCCCCGCCGTGCGCGAGCAGGATGCCCAAGGCGAGACGCCGGGAAGCGCCGGCGCGGAGGTGGATGGGCGCGGTAAAACTCGCGGGCGGTGTGGCGGAAATCATCGGATAATACGCGCACGAAGCACCAAGGCTTGCAATGTATCGCGTTTCAAAAATATCATTAGTCGGATCCAATAAGTAAGATAGCGTCGCAGCAAGTGTGCCGCGGTGGGGGCGATCGATGAGAAAGCAAGATAAGCGTAGGCGCATGGACATTAAAAACCCGCAACCCTTAGCACCCGTGAAACAGGAAAACGGGAGACCCAAGGAGATCGGTGGGCCCGGGGGACCGGAACCGACACGTTACGGCGATTGGGAGCGGCGCGGGCGCTGTATTGATTTTTAGAGCTTATCGCTCTCATTCGCAACCCTCATGCGACGATCACCCGTCGCGAACGATAAACGTCCTAGCGGCTCCATAAAGCAATCAACGCATGGCGCACCGTCCCCTCTCGCCGCACCTACAGATTTACCGGCTTCCGTTCGCCGCAATCTTGTCGATCACGCATCGCCTGACCGGTGTGTTCCTCACGCTAGGGTCGGTGCTGCTCGTTTATTGGCTGGTTGCGATCGCGAGCGGCGAGACCGCCTATCTCGAAGCACAAGCGCTGCTGGGTACCTGGTACGGATTGTTGGGCCTGTTTTTTTGCTCGTTCGCCTTGTATTTCCACCTCTGTAACGGCGTACGTCATCTGTTCTGGGATGCGGGCTATGGCTTTGAGCTGAAAACCGTGGACACCTCGGGACATATCGTGATCATTCTTACGGTCGTGCTGACGGTCATCACCTGGTTCATCGGAATCCTTTTCTCTGGAGGTCCCGCGTGAGCTTGAAGACCCCGCTCGGGCGAGCCCGTGGTTTGGGATCCGCGAAGACCGGGGTTAGCCACTGGTGGTGGCAGCGAATCACCGCCGTCGCTCTAATCCCCTTATCGCTCTGGTTTGCAGCCTCAATCATCACCATGATCGGCGCGGATTACGACGCCGTCGTCACCTGGATCCGATCCCCGATCGTGGCCGCGTTTCTCATCCTGCTCGTCGTGTCTCTGTTCTACCACGCCCTCCTCGGCGTACAGGTGGTCATTGAAGACTATGTGCACAATGAGGGACTGAAAGTCGCCGTCTTGGTGGGGATCCAGTTCATAATCTCGGCGCTCGTTCTCGTGGCCAGCATTGCGATTCTACGCACCGCGGTGGGGGGGACGTAACTTGGCGCCAGCCTATCCCATTGTCGAACACCAGTACGATATCGTCGTGGTCGGCGCCGGCGGCGCCGGCTTGCGGGCCACCTTCGGCATGGCGCTAAAGGGGTTGACGACCGCGTGTATCACCAAGGTGTTTCCGACCCGTAGCCATACCGTCGCGGCGCAAGGCGGCATGAGCGCCGCGCTCGGCAATATGGGGCCCGACGACTGGCGTTGGCATATGTACGACACGATCAAGGGCTCTGACTGGTTAGGGGATCAGGATGCGATCGAATACATGTGCCGCGATGCCGTACCGGCGGTTATCGAGCTCGAGCACTATGGCGTTCCGTTCTCCCGCACCGAAGACGGCAAAATCTACCAGCGTCCCTTCGGGGGGATGACCACGCATTACGGCGAAGGGGTTGCCCAGCGTACCTGTGCCGCGGCCGATCGCACCGGGCACGCCATCCTGCATACTTTGTATCAGCAAGCGCTGAAGCACAACGCGGAGTTCTTCGTCGAGTATTTTGCTTTGGACCTCCTCATGGACGACGAGGGAGTCTGCCGCGGGGTCCTGGCCTGGAATCTCGATGACGGCACGCTGCACCGCTTTCATGCCCACACCGCGGTGCTCGCCACCGGGGGTTACGGACGCGCCTACTTCTCGTGCACCTCCGCCCATACCTGCACCGGTGACGGCAACGCCATGGTGCTGCGCGCGGGATTACCGCTCCAGGACATGGAATTTATCCAGTTTCATCCGACCGGGATCTACGGATCCGGTTGTTTGATCACCGAAGGCTCGCGCGGCGAAGGCGGCTATCTCACCAATTCAAAAGGCGAACGGTTCATGGAGCGTTATGCGCCGAACGCCAAGGATCTGGCCTCGCGAGACATCGTCAGCCGTTCCATGACCATCGAGATCCGGGAAGGGCGCGGGGTGGGGCCGGAACGGGATCATATCTTCTTGCACCTGGAGCACTTGGGAGCGGAAGTCATCCACGAGCGTTTGCCCGGCATTGCGGAGTCGGCGCGGATCTTCGCGGGGGTGGATGTCACTAAGCAACCGATACCGGTCATCCCCACTGCGCACTACAACATGGGCGGGATCCCGACCAACTATCACGGCCAGGTCGTGACGCTCAGGGACGGCGATCCGGATGCGGTCGTGCCGGGTCTCATGGCCATCGGCGAGTGCGCTTGCGTCTCCGTCCACGGCGCGAATCGGCTGGGGTCCAATTCGCTGCTCGATCTCATCGTGTTCGGACGCGCGGCGGCCAACTACTGCGCGGCCCATATTCAACCCGGGCAGGCTCACAAGCCGCTGCCCGAGGGAATCACCGAAGCCGTACTGACCCGCTTCGATCGACTGCGTCACGCGCAAGGATCGCACCCGACCGCGAAGATCAGGCTGGACATGCAACGCGTGATGCAGAACCACGCGGCGGTTTTTAGGAGCGCGGAACTGCTCGGCGAGGGAATTCACAAATTCAAATCCATCCGAGAGTCCTTTTCCGAAGTGCGGGTATCGGATCGGTCCCTCATCTGGAACACCGATCTGGTGGAAACCTTGGAGCTTGATAATTTGCTGGGACAGGCGATGGTGAGTATCGGCGCGGCTCATAACCGCACCGAGAGCCGCGGCGCGCATGCGCGCGAGGATTATCCTCGACGCGACGATGAAAACTGGCTCAAGCACACGTTGACCTGGCTCGATGATGGCGGCGAGGCGCGCTTCGACTACCGGCCGGTGCACCTGCGTACCCTCACGGATGAAGTCGAGGTCGTTCAGCCAAAAGCGCGCGTGTACTGACGATATCAACAACCTGATCGGCGAGGGACAGCGATGCGTGCCATGAAATTGCCAATCCTTGAGAATATCGAGGCGGGAAAACATTTAACCGCGCCGACCGGCGCGCGGCGGGTCAAACGTTTTAAGGTGTACCGCTATGATCCAGATGCCAGTAAGCCGCCGCAATTGGATAGTTTCGATATCGATCTGACCCGCTGCGGCCCGATGGTGCTGGATGCTCTTATCTACATCAAGAATGAGCTCGATGCCACGCTGACCTTCCGGCGCTCCTGCCGCGAGGGCGTGTGTGGCTCGTGCGCGATGAATATCGATGGATCAAACACCTTAGCATGCACCAAGGCCATCGATGACGCCGAGATAGACGTTTCCGTCTATCCCCTGCCGCACCTGCCGGTGATCAAGGATCTGGTGCCCGATATGACGCATTTTTATGCCCAGTACGCCTCGATCAAACCCTGGTTACAGGCGGACACACCGCCGCCCACCCGCGAGCGCTTGCAAACCAAGGAAGACCGCGCCCAACTTGACGGGCTGTATGAATGTATTCTCTGCGCCTGTTGCTCGACGAGTTGTCCGAGTTATTGGTGGAACGGTGATCGTTTTCTCGGGCCTGCTATTCTGCTTCAGGCCTACCGCTGGATCGTCGACAGTCGCGACGAAAACACGGGCGAGCGCCTCGATGCGCTCGAAGATTCTTATCGCCTGTACCGCTGCCATACGATCATGAATTGCACCAAGGCCTGCCCCAAAGGTCTCAACCCGGCGAAGGCGATCGGGGAGATCAAGAAATTGCTGCTGACGCGAGCGCTGTGAGACCCCCGTTGAGTTCGTGATCTCGTTCAATCGGCTCCGATGGCGTTGCCGGCGCGGGATGCGCGAGCTCGATATCGTTCTTGAAAGATTTCTCGATCGCCGCTACCACCAGCTTACGGAAGCCGATCAACGTTGCTTGGCCGAGCTGCTCGACCAAGCGGACCAAGACATCATGGCGTGGTTGCTGGGAACATCGCAACCCGGTGATCCAGTTTCCTTGAAGCTGATCGACGAGATTCGATCGACGTCAGGCAAGGTGTGATCGGCGCTTCGACGATATCATTCCGCGCTGCTCGTCCAACCCGTCTCGGGTAAGGCCCCACACCATGCGCAATGCGGGGGCTTGGCCATGTCGGAGAAAGTCTAGGCGCTGTCGTGCGTACGTCTCCAACTCCACCTTCACGCTCTCGTGCAGCCGGATGCCGTCTTCCAGCTTGATTTGCTCAAGGCGCTCCGCGGAGAACTGCCGCGGATCACGGTCTTCTGCGTGACCACCGCGGCTCTTTAACAAAGCCATCCGCCATCGCCTTGCCGAGCGGATAGTCGAAGATGACGTTCTTGAACGGCACCGCGCCGCGGGCACCTTCTGTGAATGGCGTGGCCGTCAGCTCCAAACCCAGGATCGGCTTCAGTTCGTTGATCGCCCGCACACCGGCCGAAGCACGGTAGCGGTGCGACTCATCCATGATCAGCACCAGATCGGGGAGTCCCGCCAGATAGTCGAAGTAACTCTCGCCGGTGTATTCGGACAGCCGCTTGATACGAGGCGCCTTGCCCCCGCGCACTTCGGAGTTGATCTTGGAT
>Ga0136622_10001051_pt1 | contig 11441 bp, 11 predicted proteins | sample AntDrymUQ4482106_2_FD_104803 | JGI IMG/M metagenome (GOLD analysis project Ga0136622, IMG submission 104803) | Polar desert sand microbial communities from Dry Valleys, Antarctica - metaG UQ448 (21.06) | ecosystem: Environmental > Terrestrial > Soil > Desert | place: Antarctica: Dry Valley...
CCTCGTCGGCGAAGGCGATCTCGGTCCGCTCGAGGCGGCCCGCGCGCTCTGCGTAGACGACCCCGGGCCCATTGACCATCACCTCCTCGACGGTCGGGTCCTCGAGCAGCGGCTCGAGTGGCCCGAGGCCGGTGGCGAGGCGCAGCACGCGCCCGGCGAGCGCCTCGCGCTCGCCATCCGAGAGCGCGGCCGCCTCGTCGTCGACGAGCGCGCGCACCTCGGCCTCGAGCCCATCCGAGCCGGCGGCGCCGTCGCGTGCCCGCTCGATCAGGCGACCCCGGAGCGCCCCGGCCAGCTCGTCCATCGCCTCCATTGCTCGGTAAGCCGGGCGGCGACTACATTCGCTCCCCGTCGAGCGGCGGTCGTGCTACTCGCCGCCCCCGCCGAAGTCCCCGCCGCCGAAGTCGCCACCGCCGCCGAAGTCCCCACCGCCGAAGTCATCCGAGCCGAAGTCGCCGCCGCCGGAGTCCCCCTCCCCCCCGAAGGCGTCGCCGGGGAAGCCGAGCCCGAGGCCGCCACCGAGCATCGAGCCGATGAAGAGGCCCGGCAGCAGCCCGCCGCCGACGCCCCCGAAGAAGCCCCCCGCCCACGGACCGTAGGCCGGCCCCGCGTTCCAGTAGGGCGTCGGCTGCCCGCCGGACATCACCTCGCGTGCAGCGGGCTGCTGTCCCTCCTCGACGCGCAGCGCGTCGGCCTCACAGGCCGGCACGGCTCGCGGCTCGCCGCCCGGCGGCGCCCACTCCACCTCGCGGGTCGAAGGACCGTGGCGGGGATCGAAGAAGCACGGCGGCCGGCGCTCGGGAGGCGCCTCGCCCGCCAGCTCGGCCTTGGCGGCGGCCATCGCGTAGCGCCCCTCCTCGAGCGCGCTCGTGACGGCCTCGAGGTCCTCCGGCCTCCGGGCGTGGTCGAGACGCGAGCTTGCGGTCTCGTAGCAGCCGAGCGCCTGCTCGTAGTCGCGCTTGCCCTGCGGGTCCGCATCCGGCAGCTCGACGTCGAGGTCGAGCGCGCGGATGTCGTCGCCGAGCGCGACCAGATCCTCGCGCGCGGTCCCGCGCACCTCCTCCATGTCGTCGTCGAGCTCCCGGCGCCGCCGGCGCTCGCGCATGAATCGCCGCAGCCCGAAGAGCGCCGCGCCGCCCGCGAGCAGGGCGATCAGGAAGCCACCGCCCGGACCGCCTCCCCCTTCGCCCGAACCGTCGGAGCCTCCACCGGCGCGCGCCTCGCCGACACGGTCGACGAAGTCGAGCAGGATCGGTCCGACGCCGTCGTCCCCGTGGGCATCGAGCGCGGCACGGGCGAGCCGAGGAGCCTCGCCGCTCTCGAGCACGCCGCGCGAACCGGCGCGGAAGGAGTTGCCGACCACGACGGCGTAGGTGCCATCCGCGCCCAGCCGCCGCGCGATCTCGGCGCCGACGGCCGACGGGTCTCCGCCCGCCTCGTTGCGCGCCTCGTCGGCCAGCACAGCCACGTACATCGGGCCTGCGCCGCGCTCTTCGATGCGCTGGCGGATCCGGGCCGCGGTGCCCTCGTCGAGGCGCGCCTCGGCCCCCGGGTCGACGTAGATCGGATCCGATCGCAACGAAGTTGCGGCGCGATCGATCACCCTCGTCGCGACGCCTTGGGCGGCGGCGCTCGCCGGCGCTAGCGCAAGCGCGCCGAGCGCGAGCGGGAGCGCCAGCCACGATCCGTTGCCTCCCCTGTTCACGGCGACTCCGGCGCGGCGGCGGTCGACGTGTGCGCCGCCGGCGCCCGCAGGGCCACCGCCGCGCCGGAGGCGACGATCGCGACGCCGCCGGCGATCACCGGCGCGGATGGGATCTCTCCGAGCAGCAGCGCGGCGAGCGCGGCAGCGGACACGGGCTCCATGTAGGCGATTATCCCAGCCGTCGTCGCGGGCACGTCGCGCAGGGCGGCGACGAAGACGACGATAACGAGCCCGGTGAGGACGACTCCGAGCACGATCAGGTAGCCGACCGCCTCGATCCCCAGCGCGTAGCCGCCGGCGATTGCGGCGGGACTGAGCACGAGGGCCGCGACGGCCGTCTCATAGAGCACGACGGTGACCGGCGCGACGTCGGCTGCGAAGCGCTTGAAACCGACGAAGAGGAGCGCGCTCGTCGCCGCCGCGCCGAGCGCCAGGACGACACCTGTGGGGCGTACGTCGCCGCCCTCCCCGGAGAGCGCGATCAGCGCAATCCCTGCGAGCGACAGCACGAGCGCCGCGACCGACAGCGCGGGCACGTGCTCGCCGAGCACGGCGGGCGCGAGGATCGCCACCAGCACGGGCGAGGAGTAGGTGATGAGCACGGCGCTCGCCACCGACGTCTCCTGGATCGCCGCGAAGAAGCACGTCCAATGGAGCGCGAGCAGCAGCCCGAGCACGAGCACCGCGCGGTTGGAAGTGCGCAGCAGCTCAGCGCGCCGTGCCAGCACGAGCGCCATCGCGATAGCCACGGCGGCGAACAGCACGCGGTAGAAGACGATCGCCATCGCCGGCATCTCGAGCCGGCGCACGATGATCGCGACGAGCCCCCACGAAGCCGCGCAGGCGGCGACGGTGAGCGAGGCCGAGGTGTGGCGGGTCATCGAAGCAGCGTACGCTTGGCGCTCCAGCGGGCAAGAGGACGGTGATGGACCTGGGGGATTCGGTCGAGCTGGCGGTGTCCGTCGATGCAGCCGACCACCAGCGCGGGGTGGCGCCGGGAGCACCGACGCTGGTGCTGTACGGCGACTACGAGTGCCCTACACGCGCTTGGCCTACCGCCATGTGCAGGCGCTCGAGCGGCGGCAGGGCGAAAGCCTCCGGGACATGCACGACCTGCTCTTCCACCGCCAGAAGGCACTCGCGGCCGAGGACCTGCGCGAGTACGCCGCGCAAGTCGGGCTCGGCGCCGAGCCCTTGGCGGCGGAGGTCGAGGGCTCGACGCATCTCGCTCGCGTCGAGCGTGAGTGAGCGGGGCCGCGAGCGGAGTTCGCGGATCGCCCACGCTGTTCATCGACGGCCACCGCCACGAGGGCTCCTACGAGGCGCAGGAGCTCGGTCCTGCACTCGGGATGGAGGTCGAACGAGTCAACGATGGAAAGACGACATGACCCAGAGCTGCACCCACCTCGACCGGATCGCCGTCGGGCCGGTGGAGACCGGCAGATGGCTGTGAGGAGTGCCTGCGCATCGGCGGCACCTGGGTGCACTCGCGCCAGTGCCTGAGCCGCGGGCAGATCGGCTGCTGCGACTCGTCGCCCAACCACCATGCCCGCGCGCACGCGGCCGAGACGGCGCATCCGGTCGTGCACTCGGCCCAGCGAGGCGAGGATCGGAACTGGTGCTACGTCGACGAGGTCGGGTTCCTCATCAAGTAAGTGGTCGACGGCGCGCGTCCCGAGGGCCGGGGGGAGGTCGGCCCTCGGGACTTGCGCCTGCCGGCCGGGACCTAGGTGGTCAGCGCGACCGACTTCGGCTCGAGCGCGAGCTCGAGCACCTCGCCCACCGTCATCACCGGGTGGAAGCGCATCTCCTCCCGCACGTGCTCGGGCACGTCGTCGATGTCGCCGCGGTTTCGCTCCGGCAGGATCACGTCGGTGAGCCCGGCGGCGTGGGCCGCCAGCACCTTCTGCTTGAGCCCGCCGATCGGTAGCACCCGACCCTGGAGCGTGACCTCGCCGGTCATGCCGACCGTGTGCTTGACGGGGCGCCCCGACAGCAGCGAGCTGAGCGCCGTCACCATCGTGACGCCCGCGCTCGGGCCGTCCTTGGGGATCGCCCCGGCCGGCACGTGCACGTGGAACTCGCGCTCCTCGAACGCCGACTCGTCGATCCCGAGCTCGTCGGCGTGCCCGCGCACGTAGGACAGCGCGATCCGCGTCGACTCCTTCATCACGTCACCGAGCTGGCCGGTCAGCACGAGGTTCTCCTTGCCCCGCATCGCCGTCGCCTCGACGAACAGCACGTCGCCGCCGGTGCCCGTGACCGCGAGGCCGGTGGCCACGCCCGGCACCGCCGTGCGCTCGGCCGCCTCCTGGAAGTGCTTCTGGCGCCCGAGGGCGTCGCGCACCGTCGCGAGGTCAACCTCCACCGGAGGCTCGATCTTTGCCGAGGCGATCCGCGTGGCGGTCTTGCGCAGCACCGTGCCGAGCTCGCGCTCGAGCTGGCGCACGCCCGCCTCGCGGGTGTACTCGGAGACGACCGCTCGCAGCACGTCGTCCGAGATCGAGACCTCGTCCTCGCGCAGCCCGTTGCGCTCGCGCTGGCGCGGCCACAGGTAGCCGCGCGCGATCGCGACCTTCTCGTCGGTCGTGTAGCCGTCGAAGCGGATCGTCTCCATGCGATCGAGCAGCGGCCCGGGGATCGTCTCGGCCACGTTGCCCGTGGCGATGAACATGACCTCCGAGAGGTCGAGCTCGACGTCGAGGTAGTGGTCGCGGAACGAGTGGTTCTGGGCCGGGTCGAGCACCTCGAGCAGCGCCGCCGACGGGTCGCCACGCCAGTCGGCGCCGACCTTGTCGACCTCGTCGAGCATGATCACCGGGTTCATCGTGTCGGCGTCGCGCAGGGCACGCACGAGGCGTCCCGGCAGCGCGCCGATGTAGGTGCGCCGGTGGCCACGGATCTCGGCCTCGTCGCGCACGCCGCCGAGCGACATGCGCACGAACTCGCGCCCCGTCGCCCGCGCGATCGACTCGCCGATCGACGTCTTGCCGGTGCCGGGAGGGCCGATCAGCGTGAGGATCGCCCCCGAGCGCTTGTCCGCCGCGATCCCGCGCTCCTCGCGCAGCTTCTTGACGGCCAGGTACTCGGTGATGCGGTCCTTGACGTCCTCGAGGCCGGCGTGGTCGGCGTCGAGCACCTCCCGGGCATGCACGGGATCGAGGCGCTCCTCGGAGCGCTTCGACCACGGCACGGCGATCAGCCAGTCGAGGTAGGAGCGGATCATCGATGCCTCGCCGGACTGCTCGCCCATGCGCTCGAGCCGGCCGAGCTCCTTGTCGGCCTGCTCGCGCACGGCCTCGGGCATGCCGGCCTCCTCGATCTTCGTGCGGTACTCCTCGACGACAGAGGCGTCGTCCTCGTCGAGCTCCTTGCGGATCGACTCCATCTGCTTGCGCAGGAAGTACTCGCGCTGCTGCTTCTGGGCGCCCGACTCGACATCGGTGCGGATGCGCTGGCGCACCTGCATCTCGGTCAGCCGCTCGCGCTGGAAGCGACCCGCGAGCTCGAGCCGCTCGGTGACGGCGATGGTCTCGAGCAGCTCGACCTTCTGGTCGAAGCGCAGGTCCGGCGAGTAGCCGGCGGTGTCGGCGAGGGCGCCCGGCTCGGTGATCGAGCGGACGAACGCCGAGATTCGGCCGTCGTCGCCGCGCAGCTCGAGGATCTCCTCGACCACGGCGCGGTACTCGCGCTCTAGCGCGCGCGTCTTGCCGTCGACGGGAACGTCGTCGGGGCGCTCCTCGACGTCCACGCGCAGGCGGCCGTCGGGGTCGCTCTGTGCGGCGCCGGCGATGCCACGGTGGAGACCGTCGAGCTGGACGGCACGGGCGCCGCCGGGCAGCCTGACGCGGTCGGCCACCTCGGCCACCGTGCCGACCTTGGCGAAGTCCGTCTCGTGCTTGGGCATGAGCAGCACGCACTCTTCGTCGCCGACCTCGATCGGCAGGGTCACGCTCATGTTCGGGAAGACGACCGAGTCGTCGAGGGGTATCAGGAGCAGACGTTGCATGTGTTGGTCTCCGTTCTGCTTACGAAAGGTAAGAGCAGGATAGCGCCCCGCTCAGGTGAGGTGCGCCCGTGCGATGCTGGCGCCGTGGGGCCGCTCGAAGACGACCCGGACCAGGCGTCGCGTAGGGCGGTCGCGGCGCAGGTGCTCGGCCGGCTCGCTCCTGGAATGACGATAGGACTGGGCTCCGGGCGGGCGGTCTGGACGCTCGTGGAGGCGATCGCCGAGCACTGGCCAGAGGGTCCGCCGCTGCGCGCGGCCGTTGCCTCGGCGGAGACCGAGGCCGCGGTGCGCCAGGCCGGGATCGAGTTGGTCGAGCCCGACTCGGGACTGGAGCTCGTGATCGACGGCGCCGACGAGATCGACCCGGCGCTCGGGCTCCTGAAGGGCGGTGGGGGCGCGCTCCTGCGCGAGAAGCTGCTGGTGGTCGCGGCCGAGCGCTTCCTGGTGCTAGCGCAGGCCTCGAAGCGCGTCGAGCGGCTTGGGCGGACGCGCGCGCTGCCGGTCGAGGTGGTGCGCTTCGCCTGGCACACGACGCAGCGGCGGCTGCTGGAGCTCGTGCCGTCGGCCGAGCCTCGGCTCGACGCCGGCGGGCGGCCGCTCGTGACCGAGGAGGGCAACGTGCTGCTCGACTGCCCACTGCCCGCGGACGGCGACATCGCGGCGCTCGCGGCGACGATCAAGTCCGTCGTCGGCGTCGTCGAGCATGGCCTCTTCCTCGGCATGGCCGACGTCGCACTGCTCGGCCACCCGGACGGGCGGGTCGAGGAGGTCGAGCGGGTCGAGGAGGTCGACTGATCTTGGCCACTCGGGTCGTCACCCGGTTGTGCGACGGGCCTAGCGACCGCGCGGGCGCGTGGCATGGGCCCAGCCGACGGCCGCCAGGGCCGCGGCGCCGAGCAACAGCAGCACCGGCGTGCCGGCACCGTCGAGTGCGCCGTCGGTCAGCACCGCGTGGCCGACGCCGAGCACGATCACGAGCACGACCGTCCCGAGCAGCCTGTGCCAGCGCACCTGGCGACCCCGCGAGCGCGCCCGCCGAGGGGCGCATGCGAGCGACGAGCAGCGGCTGCAGCACGAGCGCCGACACCGCCAAGGCGCCCGCCGCCGTCGAGATCACGAGCGCCGGCGGCCCCGGGGCGAGGTGGACGTCGGTCAGCGCCAGCGCGAGCGGCAGCACGGCGACCGCGCCCAGCGCTGCGACGAACGCGAGCCGGCGCCAGGTCGAGCGACTCGCTGCCGCCCATCGTGTCCCTCGACCGCCGACTCAGCCACGCCGGGCGAGCGTCAGGTCGACCACCGCCCGCTTGTCGTCGAGGTCGACCACGCGGCGGATGAAGACGTCGCGATACTCGCCGTCGTCGTAGCCGACGTGGATGTTGGGCTCGCCGAACTGCGGCACGGTCGGCGCCGTCTCGATCCGGTAGCGGCCGTTCTCGTCGGTCCGCACGCTCGCACGGTTGTCGGTCTCGCCGCCGGTCTCGGTCGCGAGCCACACCTGCACGCGCACGTCCTCGAGCGGGCGGCAGCCGGCCGCCGTGCGCACGCGCCCGGTGATCTCGAAGCCCTCGCCGAGCGAGTCGCGCTCGGTCGCGTCGGCGATGTAGTTGTTGGTGCCGCCGGGGTTCGACTCGGTCGCGCGGCAGTTACGCGGAGGCTGCTCGGCGCGTGCCTCGTCGCCGGCCGGCTCGCGCTCCAGCCACGGGCGCCGGGCATGGTCTTGCTCGTCCATCGACTCACTTTCGGCCGGGAGTCACACAAGAGATAGATGATGCTCGTTGGGCGCGCTCAAGACGCCGCTCACAGCCCCGCGGCGTCGACGCTCTGTGGCCCGACGCGCTCGCGGTCGCTCGGCGCGCGCGCCAGCAGGCGCACCTCGCGCGCGAAGTTCTGGGCGGCGGTCAGGAAGACGGCCTGGCGGACCGACACCCGCAGCGTCGCGATCGCCTCGGCGCGAGCGGCAGCGCCGTCGGGCGCCGCCTCGGCCCCCGCGCTCGTGCCCGCGGCTCGCAGGCCGAGCAGCTCGACGCTCTCGAGCGCGACGAACGTGCGCCCGGCGCCCTCGCGCGCCGCGCTCGTCACGAGCACGTCGACGCGCGCACCCGGCCGGGTGGTGCCCGCGAGGTCAGGACCGCCGGCGACCGCCACCTCGACCGCTCGCTCGCCACGCCCGAGCGCCCCGGGCTGGCCCTCCGCGCGCCCGCCGCGCTCGAGCTGCGCCGCGGTCACGTAACCGCCCGCGGGCACCGCCGTCGCCGTCGACAGCCCGGCGAGGTCGCGTGGCGAGGCGAACGAGTCCGGTGGCGCGAAGCGGGCCGGCACCTGGCGGACCCCGAGCCGGCGCTCGAGCACCCGCGACTCGAGCCTCGTGCCGGGAGCGAGCGCACCTCGCGCGACGACGACCGGCACGAGCGGTCCGACGCGCTGCTCGACCGCGCGCACGCGGCCCTGGACCTGCGACGCCGCGAGACCACCGCACGCGAGCGCCAGCGCGACCAGCACGACTCCGCGCCGGCGCCGCTCCTTCGCGGTCACCGCTCGGCCAGCGGCAGCTCGACCGCGACAGTCGCACCAGCTTCGCTCGACTGGATCGACAGCGAGCCGCCCGAGTCCTCGATCGCGCGCGCAGCGATACGCAGGCCGCGCCCGCGAGCGTCGGAGCGCCGGCGCCGGCGCGCGTAGGACCGACCGAAGGTCGGGAACCCCGGCCCTGAGTCGCTCACCTCGATCCGCACGGCGCGCGCGGCACGGACGGCGCGCAGACGGACCTGACCGCCCCCGTGCTCGGCGGCGTTGTCGAGCAGGTTGCCAAGCGCCTGCGAGACGCGGCCGCGGTCCGCCTTCACCGTCGCGGCGCCCGCGCGCCAGTCGACCTCCACCCCTCCCCCGCTCGCAGCCGAGGCGCGCAAGCCGAGGCCCGCCGCCCGTACGAGCGGCTCGAGGGCCACCGGTGCCGCGCTGGCGCCCGACCGACGCCCCCGCCGCGCGGCCTCGAGGTCGGCGAGGCCCGTCTGGACGCGATCGAGCTGCACGTGCAACAGATCGAGCACCGGCGGGCGCCCGGCGGTCTCGCGCGCGAGCGACTCGACGCCGAGTGCGATCGCCGCGAGCGGCCCCCGCAGCTCGTGCTCCGCCCGCGCGCCGAGCTCGATCCGCCGCCTCGCCTCGACGAGCGCGAGCGCCAACCCGACGGCAAGCGACCAACCGCAGACCGCGAGCGCCGCGCTCACAGGCTCTCGGTCAGCTTGTAGCCGACTCCGCGCACGTTGACGACGAACGGACGCGGCGCCGCGGCGAGCTTCTTGCGCAACCGGCACGCGTGCGCGTCGACCGTGCGCGTGGCACCCATCGCCTTGTAGCCCCAGACGTCGCGCAGCAGGTCGGCCTTCGAGAGCACTCGGGCCGGGTCGACCGCGAGCGCGTGCAGCAGAGCGAACTCCTTCGCCGACAGGTGCACGGGCACACCGGCCAGCCTGACCGCGCGCGTGACGGGATCGATCGTCAGGTCGCCCACGCGGATAGCTCCGCGCGCCGGCCGCGCCGACCCGCGGCGCAGCAGAGCGCGCACGCGCCCCAGCAGCTCGGCGTACGAGAACGGCTTCACCACGTAATCGTCCGCGCCGCGCGCGAAGCCGCGCACGCGCGCCGCCTCGTCCGCGAGGCCGCTGAGCACGATCACCGGCAGCTCCGGGTCGATCCGCGAGGCGAGGCCGTCGGCGGCTCGCACGCGGTCGAGCAGGTCGAGGCCGCTCGCTCGTCCCCCTAGCAGGACGTCGAGCAGCACCAGGTCCGGCTTTCGGACCTCTAGCGCGCGCAGGCCCTCGTCGGCGCCGTCGGCCACTGCCACGCGGTAGCCGTCGGCGCTCAGGTTGGCGGCGAGGAAGGCGGCTGTCGTGGAGTCGTCCTCGACCACGAGCAGTGACTGGCCGGCGTCCGTCATGTCCGCCTAAGTGGGCGATCGGCCCGCTTCGCCCCCATCTCGGCGAACGAGGTGCAAGCCGCCTTGCATTTCTCAAGCGGGCAGGAACTCTGCTTACAATCCCGACGCCCTCGGGGGGACCGGGTGCGGGAGGAGCCATGGACACCACCAGACGCGGAAACTACGAGTCCGGCACGGACTACGTGCTCGAATACGGCGAGCTTCGGTTCACCTTCAACGAGCGCGACTTCAGCGAGCGCGTGGAGCTCGCCGGGTCGAAGCTGCGCTTCGTCGAGCTCCCGCTCGCGCCCGCGGAGCAGGACGACCTCGTCAACCTGACCGTGAACGGCGAGGTCGGCGAACCGACATCGGAGCTCGGCTCCCACGTCAACGAGCACTGGGCGGAGCTCGTCGGCCCCGCTGAGCGCTCGCTCGTGCACTGGCTGCGCCGGCTCGTCTTCCGGGGCGCGTGGCTCGACCAGCGCGTCAAGGAGGGCGAGCTCGAGCTCGTGTTCGACGACCGCGAGCTCAGCTTCGGCTACGCCCAGCCCGACCGCGGCTTCGAGCTGATCGAGCTCTCGCCCGAGCCCTCGTGGGCGCAGGTGGCCTACCGGCGCTGAGGAAGCCGCTACGGCGGAGCGGCAAGCCGGCGAGGATCCTGAATGCCCGCGGCGAGGCGACGGTCCGGCAGATTGATCAGCACGAGTCCGGCGAGGACGACGCACGCGCCCGCGAGCTCCCACGCGTTCGGACGCTCGCCGAGCACGAGCCACGCGCTGCTCATCCCGAAGAGCGGCACGAGCAGCGAAAACGGCGCGACGACGCCCGCCGGGTGCAGGCGCAGAAGCGTCGTCCAGGCGCCGAAGCCGAACAGCGTGGCGAGCACGACGAGGTAAGCGAGCGCGAGCACGCCCTCGACGCCGAAGCCGGTTGCGGCGGTCGCGATCGCCGCCGGGCCCTCAAAGGCGAGCGACAGCCCGAGCAGCGGCACAGGCGGCACGAGGCTCGCCCAAACGACCAGCGGGAGCGCATCGGGCGGGCGCGCGATGCGGGTCGCCACGCCGGAGGCGCCCCACGAGGCGGCGGCACCGGCCTACTGCGCTCGCCCGCGCCGAGCTTCAGGCGCGCGTGGCAGCGACAGCGCGAGCAGGGCGCCCGGCAGCGGCAGGCAGGCGATCACGAGCATCGTCGTCGAGAGCCCGAAGGCGTCTGCCACCACGCCGAACAGCGGCGCGCCGATCCCACCGAGGCCGATCGCGAGCCCGAGCGTCACCCCCGAGGCGAGGCCGATCCGCCCCGGCAGGTACTGCTGGCCCATAACGACGGTGATGCTGAAGCTGGCGATCGTCGCGGCGCCGACCAGGAACACGAGGCCGCTCGCGAGCAGCGGCCCGGACGCCCAGAAGGCGAGCACGAGCGGCCCGACCAGCGCCATCGAGCCGATCAGCACCGGGCGCGTGCCGACGCGGTCCGCCAGCCGGCCACCGACGAGCGTGCCGGCCGCCCCGCCGAACAGCATCAGCGCGAGCGCGGTGTTGGCGAGAGCGGGCGAGGCGCCGAGCTCGTCGACGAAGTAGAGCGGGACGAACGTCACCAGCCCGAAGTACACGAACGTGCGAAAGGCGATCACGCCGCCGAGCCGCGCGAACGGCGCCCACGCCGCGGGGGCCTCGGCATCGGCCACGCGTTGCGCGCGGTCGGGACGGAAGCCGCGCAGGCGGGGAAGCTCGGCGACCAGCAGCAGCGCCATCAGCGCGGCCGGGAGGGCGAACACGAGCGTCCCCCGCAGGCCGAGCAGCAGCACCACCGGC
>Ga0136622_10001052_pt1 | contig 11440 bp, 5 predicted proteins | sample AntDrymUQ4482106_2_FD_104803 | JGI IMG/M metagenome (GOLD analysis project Ga0136622, IMG submission 104803) | Polar desert sand microbial communities from Dry Valleys, Antarctica - metaG UQ448 (21.06) | ecosystem: Environmental > Terrestrial > Soil > Desert | place: Antarctica: Dry Valley...
AACAACGGTGTGCCGACGAGGATCCCGTCGCTGCCGGCGGCGCGCGTCTTCGAGGACAGCAGGTCGTACTGGCAGAACTGTGACGCCCATGGCTGCACCGGCGCCCACCCTGGCCGCTACCAGCCGGGTTGGAACAGCGTGGACGTGCCGAGCACGGGCACGTCGGTGCGGGTGGTGAGCGAGAGCAACAAGGGCTCGTTCATGAACGTCCATGTGAACTGACGGAGCCTGACTCCGTAGTTCACGTCGGGGCCCGCCGGATCACCATCGGCGGGCCCCGACGCTTCCGCAGACCGCCACCTCGTGGCCTACTCGCGTGGCGGTCGGAGTCGTTGATGGCGCAGTGGTTGTCCGTGGGGGTCGACGCGCTTCGGGGGGAGGATCTCGGGGATGCCGTCGGCGGACATGACCACGGCCCATTCGCCTTTGTGTACGAGGTGGTGGTGGAAGCTGCACAGTAGGCAGCCGTTGGCCAGGTCGGTCGGTCCGCCGTCCTCCCAGGCCGTGATGTGGTGGGCTTCGGTCCAGGCGGATGGCCGGTCGACCCTGGTCGGGGGGCGGCGGGAGCGCTGGAAAGCTGATCTGCTCGATTGACAAGACCACCCGGCTGCTCGGCTTCCGGCCGAGCTACTCGGCACTGGATGCACCCGCCGAGGCTGTCAACGCGCTGCTCGACGAGAGGCGGCTCGTCGCCCGGACGGTCTGACCGCTCCGGTTCCGCTTGCTCGGCGCAAGATTTGGGGTTGTCTCGACAACCCCGGCAGGCGGACCAGGAGTCGTTTAGGTGATCAGGGTCTCCAACAGCTCCTGGGTCTCGCGATCCGTCGAGTAGACAAGCGTCCCGCGCATCCCTCTCGTGAGGAGGACCTTGTACGTGTTGCGTACGGCTCGGTCGAACTCTTCCGCCGTCCCTCGCTTCACCTGCGAGTCGTGGCTGCGGTCCGGCCGGGCGACCCAGCGGCCGTCCCGCCAGACGAGGTCCGGGCCCATGATGACGCCCGAGTAGTCGTACTCGAACCCTTGCGCCGTGTAGACGCACCCGACCTGCTCGAAGCCCGCCGGATCGCTGGACCAGTACGGCGTACCGGGTGCTCCCGCCTGTGATGAGGCTGACTTGTTGTTCCACGGCTTGTGCCAGCCGCCGATGGTTACGTCGGCGACGAGACCGCCGCCCTTGACGGGGTCACTCCACCGCCAGCAGTACCCGGCGGCGATCCGGGCGCCGTACCCCTCGCCGAGGAGGCCACGGAGCCGGTCCTCCATCACGCTGGGCCCCGCAGCGGTGGTGAGCCAGAAGTTCTCGTCGCCCTCCCACGCGACCGGACCGCCGGGGGCGAGTCCCAGCAGTCGCAGCACCCAGAGCTCGTAGGCCCTGCTCCCGCCGCACCTGAACTGGGCGTCGAGGTCCACCCTGCGACAGCCGAGTCCAAGTCGAGCGGCCGCGGCTTCGATGTCAGCGATCGTCCCGATCTCGCCCGGTCTCACCACCTGATGCTCGTCCAGCAGGAACACCGGGACCCGGGCGGCATTCATCAGCTCTTCGACCTGAGGCTGCCCAGTTCTCAGTGTTGCCCTCGTGTACCGGTTGGCCGAGGTCTCGCGGATTCGATGGGCCTCGTCGCACAGGAGCACGTCGAGCCCGTTCCGCTCGGCATCGACGAACTGGTTGAAGTACTTGAACATGCTTTTGACGCGCGGCGCCCGGGCGCCGGCGACGCGTCTGAGGGTCTGAGTGAAGGCGCTCGAACCGGTTGCGTGAAGAATCGTGCGACCCTGGCGGGAGAGCTCACCCAGAAGCGACAGGGCGATGACGCTCTTGCCCGAGCCCGGACCGCCGCTGACGACGATCACCTCCTTGGCGTTGGCCCGCCAGGATCGGTCGAGCGCCCGCAAGACCAGCGAGTATGCCGTCTGCTGCTCGTCGAGCAGCACGAACTGCTTCCTGTCCTGGACCTCGCGCGCCGCCAGGGCCAACAGCTGCTTGCTCGGCCGGATCGCGGAGCTCAGCAGGTCGTCGGCTGCGGCGGCTCCAGGTGACGGTGCAAACCGCGAGCGCAGATAGTCGAGGAACCGTCCACGTCGCTGCCCAGTGAAGAGCTGCCCGTGGTCGGATGCCGGTAGCTCCCAGAGGCTGTCCACGTCGAGGTCGGTGGCGTTGTGGAGGTACGCCACCCCGGCCAACCTGTCAGGATGCTCGGCGAGCGATGCGACGAAGTCGGTGACGTGCGTGCAGTAGCGGCGCACCTGCTCCACGGGGTGCAGCCGTTCGCCGTACCCATCCAGTTGGCAGACATCGTCGGTCCCGTCCAGCAGGTTGGCACGGGTCCACTGCTTGAGCTCCACCACGACGTACGACGGCGTGCCATGTTTGGGGTGCACGCCGGCCAGCACGACATCGGCTCGCTTGCTCGTCAGCGGCAGCTGGTACTCGACGAGGGCCTCGACATCGCCGAGCCCCGCCTCCATGAGGTCGGCGGACAAGACGTCGAGACTTCGCTCCCAGGAACGACTCTCACTCGGCGGCGCAGCTCGACCGAGCCGGTGCCGGTACTGCTCAGACAGGACCGGCACGAGAGTTCCACCCTCGATCTGCGAGCGCAGGCGCGCAACAGACGCGCGATACAGCGGCACGACAACCCCAGGAAGGCATGACTGGCTTCCCGTGACGGGTGGAGGCTTGTCTCAGCAGACGCGCCTGTCGGGCCGCAACGGACTCACGGGCCGATCGTAGCCACTTTCTGGGGCCGCGAGCCAGATTGGCGTCATCCGACACCCTGAGCTCCCCGTGCTCGATCGACGAGCCAGCGTAGTCGACTCCTAGTGCTTCCAAATCAACCGGTCGGCTGATAGAACGGCCCGGTGCGCCAAGCCGAGTTCAGCCGCCTGGTTCGTCGCTCGGCCATGTCGTGGCTTGATCAACGCCGGGTCGACCTCGTCACGCAGACGTTCCTCGCGTCGTTCGAGTACGACGGTCACAGCCTCCCGCTCATGGACCGGCAGCGCGGCATCCGCAAACCTGCCGGCATGGAGGCTGCCCTGTCCATCCGGACCGTCTTCACCGAGCCGGGCGGGACCCCGCCGTACGCCGACGCCGCGGGCCCAGATGGCCTGATCCGCTACAAGTACCGGGGCAACGACCCGCTTCACCCCGAGAACAAGGCGCTGCGCCGCGCGTATCTGGACGGCCTGCCTCTCATCTGGTTCGTCGGCATCGCCCCCGCCCAGTACAAGCCGGTGTACCCGGTCTGGATCGTCGGTGACGAACCTGAGCAGTTGCAGTTCGCCATCGCGCTGGATCAGGGACAACGCCTCATCAAGCCCGGCGAAGACATAGGGGCGGACACCAAGCGCTACATGGAGCGGCTCAACCAGGTCCGGCTGCACCAGCCGATGTTCCGGGCGCGCGTGTTGGCGGCCTACGACTCGCATTGCGCCCTCTGTCGACTGGGGCACGTCGAGCTTCTCGATGCGGCCCACATCATCCCGGACGGACGACCCCACGGGGATCCCGTCGTCCCCAACGGCCTGGCGATGTGCAAGATCCACCATGCGGCATACGACCGAAACATCCTCGGTGTGCGTCCCGACCTCGTCGTCGATGTCCGGCAGGACATCCTCGACGAGATCGACGGACCGATGCTCCGGCATGGGCTGCAGGAGATGAAGGGTCTGAGGATCACTGTCCCCTCCAGCCGCCGAAGCCGACCGGACAGGATGCGTCTGGAGGAACGCTACGAGGAGTTCCGAAGGTAGTCATGGACCCACCCAGTTGGTCGATGGGCACCACCCACACCCTCCCGTCCGCGGCTTCGGCGATCAGGTCCGCCTCCAGCTCACCCGCTCGCTCGCGATAGTGGAAGACACGGCAGTCTGAGGCTCGCGCCCGGAAGGCGTCGTCGGCACCGTTGGTACGTCGTGCGATCGTCGCCAGCGGAGTTGGCTGAGCGGAGACCTGCGCATAGGCGGCCAAGAATCGGCGCAACCGCTATAGGTCGCCACCCCGCCGCGCAGGGCTTGCGGATGAATTCGCGCAAACGCCCCGCCCGCGAGCGCAGCATGTTAGTCTCCGGGCACGGCCCGCTACTTGAGGTAACCAGTCAGTTACAGAGTGGAGGCGTTCGTGCCGTCGTCGTGTCCACCTTGGAGGACCTCTTGCTCGGTCGAAACCTGCGTCGCACCCTCGTCCTGCTCGCCGCAACGGCACTGGCCGCCGGCACCGTCGGCACCGCCCCAGTCGCCGCTCAGGCGGACGAACCCGGACCCTCCTGGCCGTACACGAAGATCCTCAACGGCCAGTACACGTTGATCCCTTTGAAGGACGCCGCCATGATCACGACGACTGAGCACGGGTACCTGTACCGCGCCGGTCAGCAGGACAGCCACCTCGTGATCACCCAGGTCGACGGCGGCCTGCTCTTCCAGGACAGCGGGACGAAAGAGTGGAAGTCCCTACCAGACGCATGCCGGCCCCAGCAGGTGCAGGTCGGCGTCGCCGCGGTCTGCAACGTGTCCAGCGACATCTCACTGAGCAACCCGATGCTCCTGGAGGTCTGGCCACGGCTCGGTGACGACTTCATCGACGGGTCGACGCTGGCCGCGCCATTCCAGATGGCGGCGCTGGTCGATGCCGGCCGCGACGTCGTCTACCTGGGCGCCGGCAACGACTTCGTCAACGGCGCCTTCGATCGCGATGTGGTTCGGGGCGGCGCCGGTAACGACTGGATCCGGACCGGCGACGGCGACGACGACATCCGAGGCGGCCCGGGCAACGACAGGCTCATCGCCAGCGACGGCAGCGACGTGGTCCGCGGTGGGTACGGGCAGGACCGCGTCGACGGAGGCAACGGGAACGACCAGCTCTACGCCGCCGACTCCCAACCGGACGTCGTGGCGTGCGGCGCCGGGGCCGACGGCGCCCGGGTCGACCAGACCGACAAGCTCAACGACTGCGAGTCGGTCATAACCTCCTGAGACCTCGCTGTGGCTCGATTCCGCGGGTAACCTCCCGGAATCGGTCAGCTGGGCAGGTACCGTTGGCAGCGGTTGGGATGACGGACGAGGGTTACCTGCGCATCTCGGTTCAAGGCCACCCGACGTCGTACAGCGCGTCGGAGAGCGAAACCAGCCGGTCCACTCACGCAGTGAGCTGTGAGACACGTCCGCGAGATCCCCGAGGACCGCGGCCGTATCAGTCACGCTGAGATGCTTCTCCTGGCGAAGTCGACGTGCGACCACTCGGGCTCTCTGCCCGGCAGAAGTGACCTCTCAGCGCGACAGCACCGGTGAGCGGCTGTCGCGGATGTCGGTGGTCACGGCTAGCGTGACAAACGGTATCTATCGACAGGGGTCTGCGTGGCGTCACGGGTTGTCTCGACCGGCTACGGCCGGGCGGCGCTCGAGGCGCTGCGCACGATCGTCGCGACCGTCAAGCATGACGACCCGATGGCACCGGTCACCATCCTCGTGCCCAACAATATCGCCGGCATCGTGGCCCGCCGGCACCTGGCGCACGGGCTGACCGACGACCATCCCGGCGTGGCCGGCATCTACGTCGCCACCCTCCCCCGCCTGGCCGAGCAGATCGCCGCACCACACCTCACCCCACGACGGCCAGCCACCCGGCCGATCCTCGCCTCCGCCTGGCGCTCCACACTCGACGCCGCCCCTGGACTGTTCGCCTCGGTGAGCGAGCACCCGGCCACGATCCGGGCGCTCACCAACGCACATCGCGAGCTCCGCGACCTCACCGAGCCTGCTCTCCGAGCAGTGGCCGAGGCCGGCAAACTCCCCGCCGACGTCGCTCGCTTGCACGACGCCGTCACCGCCACCCTGCGGCAGGACTGGTACGACCCCACCGACCTGCTCCGCACCGCGACGCAGCTCGTCGACGAGACACCCGACACGGTCGGCGAGCTCGGGGCCGCCGTGCTCTACCTCCCCCAGGCTCTGACCCAGGCTGAGGCGGGGTTCGCCCGCGCGCTCGCCGACCACGCCGACCTCACCGTGCTGGTCGGGCTCACCGGCGTACGACGGGCAGACAGGACAGTACGCCGCACGCTGACCCGCCTCGGGCTCGACCAACCCGAAGACAGCCCAAAGCCACCCACCGCCACCCAGGTCCGCCATGCCTCGGACTCCGACGACGAGGTCCGCTGCATCGTCCGCGAAGTCGTCGTGACCCTCAAGCAGACTCCAGCGCATCGCATCGCGGTCCTGTACGGCCGAGCCTTCCCCTACGCCCGACTCCTCCACGAGCAGCTCAAGCAGGCCGGTATCACGTTCAACGGGCCCGGCACCCGTGCCGTTCACGAGCGCGCCCTGGCCCGCGGTTTCCTCGGCATACTCGACCTGGCCGAGAACGACATGCCGCGCGCCGAGCTGTTTCGGGCACTGGCCGAGGCACCAGCCCACACGTTCGACCAGGGTCACGTCTTCCTCTCCCGATGGGAGCGCGTCTCACGCTCCGCCGCCGTCGTCGCAGGCGGCGACTGGCACGACCGGCTCCAGGCCCACATCGAGCATGAGCAAGCCGCGATCGGCAACGAGCAGGCCAAGGAAGACCCGTGGCAGAGCCGCATCGACCGCAGCCAACGCGAGATCGAGTCGGCACAGGCGCTGCAGCAGTTCGCGACCACCCTGCGCACACGACTCGCCGAGGGCAGCGCCCTCACCACCTGGGATGCCCTCAGCACCTGGGCACTCGCTCTCTTCCACAGCCTGTATGGCGAACCCTCCACCCTGCTTACACTGCCGGCCGAGGAGCAGTACGCCGCCGCGACGATCGACCAGACGCTGCGCTCGCTCGCCAGCCTCGACCAGTTCGAGCCCGCCGCGAGTCTGAGCGACCTGAAGGAGGTCCTCGAGCTCGAGCTGGAGGGCAGCCTCCCCCGCGTCGGCCGGTTCGGTGAGGGCGTCTTCGTTGCTCCTGTCTCTGCCGCGGTCGGGCTCGACGCCGAGGTCGTCTTCGTGCTGGGCCTGGCCGAAGACACCTATCCCGGCCGTCTCCACGAGGACGCCCTGCTGCCCGAGCGGGTGCGCGAGCTCACCGACGGCGAGCTCGCGGCGGCCCGCGACCAGCTCGACGCCAAGCACCGCCACCTGCTCGCCGCCTTCAGCGCGGCCCCTCACGTGGTCGCGTCGTTCCCACGCGGCGACCTCCGACGCAGCACCCAGCGCCTGCCCAGCCGCTGGCTGCTCCACACCCTGCGCGACCTCACCGGCAACCCCGACCTCGCCGCCACCGAATGGGACTCCGTCGCCAGCCCCGGCATCACCGGCTCCCGCTCCTACGCCTCCGAGCTCCGCAGCACCGGTCAACTCGCCACCGAGCAGGAGTGGCGAGTCCGGGCCGCGACCGCCGGCCAGGGCCTCACAGACGGCACGGTCGATCACGCCGTCGAGATGATCAAGGCGCGGGCAGGCAAAGCGTTCACCCGGTATGACGGCAACCTCGAAGGTGCGCATGACCTCCCGGTCTTCGCCACCAGCGAGCGCCGGGTCTCCCCCACCTCGCTCGAGTCGTATGCCGAGTGCCCGCACGGCTACTTCGTCCGCCGGATGCTCTACGTCGAGCCCCTCGAGCAGCCCGAGGCGGTCATCACGATCAGCCCCATGGACATCGGCAACCTCATCCACGAGAGCATGGACGAGTTCGTCGCCGGGCTGGCCGACGCCCTTCCGTCGTACGGCGAGTCGTGGACCGCCGAACACCATGCCCGCCTCCGCGAGATCGCCATCGCCAAGGCACAGGACTTCGAGACGCGCGGTGTCACCGGCCACCCGCTGCTGTGGCAGCGCGAGCGTGACCGCCTCCTCGTCGACCTCGACCACATGCTCGACGACGACGACAAATGGCGCCGCGACCTCGACGCGCGCGTGGTCGCCAGTGAGCTGACGTTCGGCAGAGACGGAGCGCCGCCGGTGGTCATCGACGTGGCGAGCGGACGCGTGCACATGATCGGCAGTGCCGACAAGGTCGACGAGACCCGCGACGGCGTCCTGCTCGTCACCGACATCAAGACCGGCAGCACGACCAGGTTCAAGGCGATCAACACCGATCCCGTCGTGGCAGGGACGAAGCTCCAGCTCCCCGTCTACGCCTACGCCGCCCGGCAGATGCTCGGCGGCGACCGGGTCGAGGCGCAGTACTGGTTCGTCCGCAAGGACCACGGCACCCGCGTCACAGTCACCCTCGACGAGGAGCTCGAGCAGACGTATGCCGAGACGCTAGGCACCCTGGTCGACGGCATCGCCAGCGGCCACTTCCCGGCCAAGGCACCCGAGGGCGCCGACTTCGGCGGGTGGGTGCGCTGCAACTACTGCAACCCCGACGGGGTCGGCCACGGCGAGGTCCGCGAGCGCTGGGAGCGCAAACGCCACGACCCCGTGCTGGCTCAGCTGGTCGGGCTCATCGACCCGCAGCCGGACGTCGACGGCGGTGAGACGTCATGACCACGCTTGACGGCGCCGAGGCGCGTCTGTATGACGCGAAGGGGCGCGAGCGTATCCGCACCGACACCACAGCCAACCTCTTCGTCGAGGCCGGGGCCGGCTCTGGGAAGACGAAGTCGCTGGTCGACCGGGTGACGACCCTGGTGCTGACCGACGCCGTGCCGCTTCGAGACATCGCGGCGGTCACGTTCACCGAGAAGGCGGGAGCCGAGCTCCGCGACCGGTTGCGGGCGAACTTCGAGAAAGTATGGCGGGCAGCCGACGGGGCGCAGCGCCGCCTGGCCGCCGACGCGCTGGACGACCTCGACGCGGCCGCGATCGGCACCCTGCACTCGTTCGCGCAGCGCATCCTCACCATGCACCCGATCGAGGCGGGGTTGCCACCGCTGGTCGAGGTGCTCGACGAGGTCGCGTCGTCCATCGCGTTCGACGAGCGGTGGTCGGTGCTGCAGCGCGAGCTGCTCGACGATGTTTCGCTGTCCGACACGATGCTCCTGGCGATGTCGGCCGGTGTGACGCTCGAAGACCTTCGCTCGCTCTCGCGGGCGCTCGGCTCCGACTGGGACCTGATCGACGACCGCGTCCTCAACACCCCACCGCCGAAGGTGACCCTGCCCGACCTGACCGCGCTCGCCGCGGAGGCGGCGCGGCTGGCCGCACGCGCGTCCGAGTGCGCGAAGGACGACGACAAGTTCCTGCCGAGACTGGCGGCCCTCGGCGAGTGGGGCAGACAGCTCGAAGCCGCCCTTGATCCGGCCGACCAGTTCGCCGCCCTCCTCGCTGCCGCCGACCTCAAGTGGCACCACGGCGTCGCGAACAACTGGGACGGCAAGCTTCCCCAGTTGAGGGTCGAGTGCGGCGACCTTCAGCAGGAGGCAGCCCGGCTCGCGGGAGACGTCGCCGAGGCCACCGTGCGACCCCTCGCCTACTGGCTGGCCAGCCGGGTGCGTGCGGCCGCAATGGATCGCGCGAAGGAAGGGCGCTTGGAGTTCCACGACCTGCTGGTGCTGGCCCGCGACCTGCTGCGCAAGGACGCAGACGTCCGCGCAGCTCTGCAGGCGCAGTTCCCCAAGCTGCTGCTGGACGAGTTCCAAGACACCGACCCGATCCAGATCGAGCTGGCGGTGCGGATCGCCGGTGGCGCCGCCGCCGGTGCCCGTGACTGGGCCGACGTCGAGATCCCGCCGGGCTCGCTGTTCGTCGTGGGCGACCCCAAGCAGTCGATCTACCGGTTCCGCCGGGCCAACATCGGCACCTACCTCGAGGCCCAGCGCTGGGTCGGCGCCGACCAGACCGTGCACCTGACGACGAACTTCCGCACCGTCGGTCCGGTGCTCGACTGGGTCAACGAGGTCTTCGCCGAGCTGATCGAGTGGGTCGACAAGGCCCAGCCGGCATACGAGCCGCTGACGACGTACCGCACGGAGATCGACACGGGGCCGGTGGTCGTCGTGCTCGGCAAGGACGCGCACGACGACAAGCCCAACGCGAGCCTGCTGCGCGAGCGGGAGGCCGCCGACGTCGCGGCGGTGATCGGCCAGGCCCTGGCAGAGCAGTGGACGGTCTGGGACCTGCGCGAGGAGAGGTGGCGACCCGTCAAGGAGGGGGACATCGCGATCCTGGTGCCGGCCCGCACGTCGCTGCCGTTCCTCGAGGAAGCCCTCGACCGTGCCGGTGTCCCCTACCGAGCCGAGTCGAGCTCGCTGGTCTACCAGGCCAGCGAGGTGCGCGACCTGCTGGCTGCCGCGCGCGTGGTGGGCGACCCGACCGACCTGCTGTCATGCGTGACCGCCCTGCGGTCGCCGTTGTTCGGCTGTGGCGACGACGACCTGTGGTCGTGGAAGCGGGCCGGCGGCTCGTTCCACATCCAGGTCCCGGTGGGAGCCGATCTCGAGAACCAACCGGTCGGCCGCGCGGTCGCCTACCTGCAGCGGCTGCACAGGCAGTCGCGCTGGATGACGCCGAGCGAGCTGCTCGGTGCGCTGGTCGTCGACCGCCGGATGCTCGAGGTGGCTGCGACGGGGCCCCGGTCACGCGACCAGTGGCGGCGGCTGCGGTTCGTGATCGACCAGGCGAGGGCGTGGTCCGAGGTCGAGCACGGTGGCTTGCGCGCCTACCTCGCATGGGCGGCGCGGCAGGGTGAGGAGGCGTCGCGGGTCGCTGAGGCGGTGCTGCCGGAGACCGACGTCGACGCCGTACGGATCATGACCGTGCACGCCGCGAAAGGCCTGGAGTTCCCGATGGTGGTGCTGTCGGGTATGTCGTCGCAGGCGAACACCCGCAAGGGCGTCCAGCTGCTGTGGACGGACGACGGGTACGCCGTGAAGCTCAGGGGGCCGGTGCAGACCAACGACTTCGAGGCCGTCCAGCCGGTCGACGAGCAGATGGACGCCTACGAGCGCCGCCGGCTGCTGTATGTCGCTGCGACCCGCGCCCGTGACCACCTCGTCGTCTCCTTGCACCGCAAGACGGGCGGCGCCAACACGAACGCGTCCCTCCTCGCGGAGCACGGAGCCGGCGACGCGGCAGGCGTGCTCGCCTTCGATGCGCCCGTGGCTGGGGAGGCTTCCGCACCGGCTCCTACTGCGGCCGCCCCTCCGCCGGAATGGGTCGAGTGGCTGGCTGGTCTGGAGGCGGCTCGGGAAGCGAGTGCACGAGTGTCCGCGATCAGCGCGTCCGGCCTCGAGGGGACGGAGCCGGACGTGGCCCTCCAGCCGGCGGACGACGAGGCCGCCGGCCTGGCCAAGGGAGCCCGCGACGTCGAGCTGCTGCCGTGGTCCAAGGGCCGCTACGGCTCGGCGATCGGCCGCGCGGTCCATGGCGTCCTGCAGACGGTGAACCTGGCGACCGGTGCTGGCCTCGAAGGTGCGGTGAGCGCACAGTGCGTCGCCGAAGGGGTCACCGACCACTACGAGATCGTGATTTCGCTCGTTCGTTCGGCGCTTGACTCCGATCTGATCAAGCGAGCGGCCGACCGCGACCACTGGCG
>Ga0136622_10001053_pt1 | contig 11437 bp, 12 predicted proteins | sample AntDrymUQ4482106_2_FD_104803 | JGI IMG/M metagenome (GOLD analysis project Ga0136622, IMG submission 104803) | Polar desert sand microbial communities from Dry Valleys, Antarctica - metaG UQ448 (21.06) | ecosystem: Environmental > Terrestrial > Soil > Desert | place: Antarctica: Dry Valley...
GCCTTGATCCAGGCCGAGATCGTGTCGTAGTGGCGGTCGCCGCCCTTGTCGTAGAGGATCGCGCGCCGCTGCAGAGCATCTTCGGCCAGCTCAAGTGTGACCGGCAGGCGGTCCTCCGCCGTTTCCGAGGCCAGCTCCAGGGCGGCCATCGCGGTGCGAGCGTCGCCGCCGGCGCGGGCGGCCAGGAATTGGAGCGCGTCCTCGTGGACCTCCGGTGGGTCGGGGATGCCGCGCTCGTCGGTGAGCGCCCGGCGCAGCAACGCCAACACGTCGTCGTCGCTCAACCCGCGCAGCTCGTACACCCGCGAGCGCGACAGCAGCGCCGAGTTGACCTCGAAGTACGGGTTCTCGGTAGTCGCGCCCACGAGCGTCACCAGGCCCTCCTCCACCGCGGGCAGGAGCACGTCCTGCTGCGCCTTGTTGAAGCGGTGGATCTCGTCGAGGAACAGGATCGTGTGCTCGCCGGAGGTGGTGCGCCGGTGTTCGGCGCGCTCCATGACGGCGCGAACCTCCGCTCGGCCGGCGTTGACCGCCGAGAGCTCCTCGAAGGCCGCGCTGGCCGTGGTGGCCATCAGGCGAGCAAGAGTGGTCTTGCCCGACCCGGGAGGCCCGTACAGGATCATCGAGTGCGGCCGGCCCCCGTCGAGGGCGGTGCGCAGCGCCGAGCCCTCCTCCAGCAGGTGCCCCTGACCCACCAGCTCCTCCAGCGCCGCGGGCCGCATCCGGGCGGCCAGTGGCTGACTGGATACCGGCACGCGCGTCTGCCCGGGTGGCGGCCGGGCCTCCTCCTCGAACAGGCGCCCGCCGTCGTTCACAGCTTGGAGAGGAAGCCGGCGATCTCGCGCGCGCAGCGCTCGGGCTCGTCCTCGATCACGAAGTGCCCGGCGCCATCGACCACGACCAGCTCGCTCTCGGGAATCTGTGCCTGAAGACGGTGGGCGCCGGCCACCGGCGCGAAGGGGTCGTCCTCGCCCCACAGCAGCAGCGTCGGCAAGCCCAGCTCGCCCAGCTTGCCCTCGTAGGGCTCGAGTTTGGAGAAGTTGCCAGAGCGATACAGCTCGAGCTGGCCGCGCCGGCGGTCCTCGTCGGCGAACGCCTTCCAGTACTCGTCCATCGCGGCCTCGTCGATGCCCGGGCTCGACTGGCTCACCACCGCTCCGAACCCCTCGCGCGTCATGCCCTCCATCAGCTGCTCGCCCTGTCCCTCGGTGCGCAGCGCCTCGGCCATGCCGTGCCACCTGCCGTCGGAGAAGAAGCCCGTGTCTGAGATCACCAACGCGCGGACCGAGTCGGGGTGATCGCACGCCCAGCGCAGCCCGATCAAGCCGCCCCAATCGTGGACCACGAGCGCTACCGGCCCGAGCTCGAGCCCCGCGTGCAGTCGTTGCAGGGCCTCGATCTGGTGCTCCCACGTGCCGGGCGGATCGGCCGGCGAGTCGCCGAAGCCAGGCAGGTCGGGTGCGATGGCGCGCCACCCGCCACCAGCGACGGCTGGCAGCACGTCCCGCCACATGTAGGACGACTGCGGGTAGCCGTGAACCAGCAGCGCCACGGGCGCGCCGGACTCTCCGGCCTCGCGGTAGGCGATGCCGTCGTGGGTTGGCAGCGGATCCGGCATCCTGGCGCCGAGGCTACCGTGGCGCCTTTGAGCTAGGCGACGGCGGCAGAGGTGGGCGCCGATAGCTGCCCGAACAGCCGTTCAAGCGCCGGGCGCAGGACGCCGGTCTCGAAGTCCTTGCGCTCGCTGGCCAGCTGTTCCAGCAGCAGGCCGGTCAGGGTGGCCACTACCAAGCGCGCGTCCAGCTCGGGCTCGTCGGATCCCACGGCGCGGCAGCCAACCTCGGCCAGCCGCAGATTGGCCTCTTGCCACCGCGCCAGCTCGGCGCGCAGGGCGGGCGTGCGGGCAGCCTCCAGCCCGAGCTCGAAAAGGGCCACGTGCTTGGCCGGATCGTCGGCCAGGTCGCCCGCCAGCTGGGCGGACACCGCCGCAGCCCACTCGCCGGCCGACAGGGCGGAGGGAGCCAGGTCGAGCACCAGCCGCTCCAGGCGCTCGGTCTCCTCGCGCGCGGCCAGGAGCAGCGCCCGCTCGAGCAGATCCTCCTTGGAGCTGAAGTAGTAGGTGGTGGCCGACAGCGGCACGCCCGCTTCCCGGGCCACAGCCCGGTGGGTCACGGCGTCGGCCCCGCGCGCGCCGATCACGCGCAGGGTGGCGCGCAGGATCTCCTCGCTGCGCCGCTCCCCTTTCTGGTACATTCGTTCCGCCAAATCAGAACAAACGTACCAAAGTCGCGGAAGATGAGAGCCGATGACCACGACGCTGCCGATGCGCAACCCGCTCGACGACATCTCCTACGCTGACCTCTACAGGCGCTGGGAGATGGGCAACTGGCGCGCCACCGAGATCGACTTCACCGCGGACCGCGTGCAGTGGGACAACGACTTCACCGAGTTCGAGCGCAAGGCCGCACTGTGGAACTACTCGCTCTTCTTCTGGGGTGAGGACGCGGTGGCCGACGGGCTGTCGCCCTATGTGGATGCCGCGCCGCTGGAGGAGCAGAAGTACTTCCTGACCACCCAGCAGGTGGACGAGGCACGCCACGCCGTCTTCTTCAAACGCTTCATGCACGAGGTCGCGGGGCTGGGTGACGGCACCATGGCCGGGGGGCTCGATGCGATCAAGCCCCAGCTCACCTGGGGCTTCGAGCGCGTCTTCGACCGCCTCGTCACGATGGGGGAGGAGCTGCGCCGCGACCCCTCGATCCCCCGCCTGGCCGCCGCTGTGACGCTCTACCACGTGATCATCGAGGCGGCGCTGGCGCAGCCCGGGCAGCACTTCATCACCAGCTATCTCACCGACCGCCAGACGCTCCCAGGCTTTCGCGCCGGAATGGAGAACGTGGCTGCCGACGAGCAGCGCCACATCGGCTTCGGCGTGAAGCTGCTCTCGGATCTGCGCCAGATGGACCCCGAGGTGCCCCACGCCGTGTCCGACCTGCTGCGCGAGGTGCTCCCGTGGACCGCGTCGGTGTTGCTCCCCCCGAACTGGGATGTGCGCTACGTGGAGTGCTTCGGCTTCACCCTCGAGGACATCGGTGAGGAGGGCGCTCTGTCGCTGGACGCCAAGATGCGCAGTGCGGGCATGCCGATCGACGACCTGCCCGGCCCGCCGGTCTTCCCCGTGCCGGGCACGCCGCGTGAGCGCTCGGAGCGCGGGCGACGCATGGTGCGCGCCGGATACCTGGGCGAGAAAGTGGGCCCGCCATCCACCGATCCCGACGACATGCGCGTGCTCTTCGAGGTCGTGGCAGGGGCGTTGCAGCCCGACCGCGCGAGCGAGCCGGGCACGATCCAGTGGGAGTTCTCGGACGCCGAGCCATGGCACGTGGTGGTGGCCAACGGCGCCACGCGTCCCGAGCGCGGCACGGTCGACTCGCCGCGGGTGAGGTTGCGCACCAACTTCGAGGACTTCGTGGACGTGATCGCCAACCGCGAGGATCCCAAGAGCTTGCTGGCCCGCGGCCGGCTGCGTCCTCGCGGGGACCTGCGCTGGCTCTGGCGCTCTCGCGGCATGTTCCCGGCCTAGCGCCGCCTATAGCTTCGCCTCCCTGCGTCATCGATCGCTCGCGTGCCAGGGCACGCGTCGCTCCCTGCTTCCTTGGGAGGCTCGGTCTAGGCGGCGCTGGGTTTGCGAGCAGGGCGGTTCCTATACTCGCCTGGTGCCCGAGCCCGAGGACCTCGAGCGCCGCACCACCGAGTTGCTGCAGCGGCTGATCCGCTTCAACACGGTCAATCCCCCCGGCGACGAGCAGGCCTGCCAGGAGCATTTGGGGGAAATGCTCGGCGCCGCGGGCTTCGAGACCGAGCTGCTGTCGGCGGTCCAGGGGCGACCGAATCTGGTGGCGCGCCTGCCCTCGGGCTCCGACGGGCCGGTGCTGTGCCTGCTGGGTCACGTGGACACGGTGCTGGCCGATCCCGAGGACTGGACGGTGGACCCGTGGTCGGGCGACATCAAGGACGGCTGCGTGTGGGGCCGCGGCGCGCTGGACATGAAGAGCCAGGTGGCCGCCGAGGTGTCCGCCGCCGTCGCGCTCGCCGAGGAGGGCTGGCGGCCCGAGTCCGGCGAGCTCAAGCTCGTGATCACCGCGGACGAGGAGACCGGCGCGGCCTACGGCGCTCAGTGGCTGTGTGAGGAGCATCCCGACAAGGTGCGCGCCGACCTCGTGGTGAACGAGGGCGCAGGCGAGTCTTTCGAGTACGACGGCAAGCGCGTTTACGGCGTATGCGTGGCCGAGAAGGGCGTGTTCCGGTTCAGGCTCACCACCAACGGAACGGCGGGGCACGCGTCGATCCCGCGGATAGGCGACAACGCCCTGGTCAAGATGGCGCCGGTGCTGGAGGCGCTCGCGGGCGGCCGGGTGGCGCCCGAGCACACACCCGAGGGGGATGCCTTCCTCGCAGCGCTCGGCGCCGGCGGCGAGGACCTGCAGGCGGCACTCGCGGAGGTGGAGGCGACCGACCCCAGGGTGGCAGTGCTGCTCGAGCCGATGCTCGGGGTGACGCTCTCGCCCACGATGATCGCCGCGTCCGAGAAGATCAACGTGATCCCCGCGCACGCGCGCCTGGAGGTCGATTGCCGCGTGCCGCCCGAGCTGGGCGAAGAGCACGCGCGCCAGCGCATCCGCGAGGCGATCGGCAACGAGGGCGACTACGAGATCGCCTTTCGCGACACGGTGGTGGGCAACCGCTCGCCGATCGACACCCCGCTGATGGACTCGATCCGCTCGTTCGTGGAGCGCGAGGACCCGGGCGCGGAGGTCACGGCGGTGGTGCTGCCCGGCTTCAGCGACTCGCGCTGGTTTCGCGAGGCCTTCCCCGACTGCGTGGCCTATGGCTTCTTCCCCCAGCGCAGGATGGACCTGTTCGAGGCCGCCCCGCTGATCCACGGCGCCGACGAGCGTGTTCCAATTGATGACCTGGGCCTGGCTGCCCGCTTCTATACGGGCTTGATCGAGGAGACGCTGCGATGAGTGATTCGGAAAGAGATCGTGCGCAGCCGGCCGAGCCGGCTGCTTCGCCGAGAGTGCCGCCGCTGGTCGGCGAGGCTGATGGGGAGGTCGAGAAGCTGCGCCTGGGAGGCATGGCGCTGCGAAACGGCCTGCTGGTGCACGGGCCGACGCACTGGGCCGCCGCCGTGCGCGACGACCAGGGCGAGATCCAGGTGGCGTCGGGGCGCAAGCCCTCGCTGGGCGGGCGGGCCACGGAGGGCATACCCGGGCTGCGCGGGGTGACCAAGCTGGCAGAGGCGATGGTCGTGATCCCGCTGGTAAAGCGCGCCCTGCCGGCGGCCAAGCTGCCGATGGAGGACCTGCGCGTGGCCGGCGCGATGGCCGGGGCCGCGCTGCTGGGCCAGGCCATCCGCTCGACCGGCGCGCGCACCGTGGCGCGCGAGGCCGCCGTGGGCGCGGTGAGCCTTGCGCCGGCGCTGTTCGCGCTGCGAGGCGGCGACCTCGCCGCCTACCACGGCGTCGAGCACAAGTCCATCGCCGCCTACGAGCAGGACGGCCAGGCCGCCGAGGCCGACAAGGAGCACGACCGCTGTGGCTCCAACCTGGTGGCGCCGATGCTGGGCGCGGCCGCTGTGGGCAACGTGGCCGCCCGCAGGGCCGGCCTGCGTGGACCGCTGGCCGAGGCGGGCGTGGCCATCGGAAGCGCGGCCGTGGCCGTGGAGGTCTTCGCCTACGCCGAGCGCCACGACGGCTCGCGGCTGTCGAGCCTGCTGCGCCGCCCGGGTCATGAGATCCAGAGGCTGGTGGGCACGCGCGAGCCCAGCGAGGAGCAGCTGGCCGTGGGCCGCGCCACGCTCGCAGAGATCCTTCGCGTGGAGGGGGATCGTGCGCAGCCGGCCGAGCCGGCTGCTTCGCCGGAGGGCGCCGCATAGCCTCGGCCGTGCGCACCCGGCTGGATCCGGCCGTCTTTCGCCTGCCGGTCAAGCGGTTACGCGAGGGCTACTACACCGACGCCTACTTCAACCTGGCCAAGGATCTGCTGGAGGAAGAGCAACGGCACCCGCGAGTGACGATGCAGGTCTTCCAGAAGGGCGAGTCGGTGCTCGGTGGGGTCGACGAGGCGATTGCCGTGCTCAAGGGGTGCGCGGGTCGCGAGGCTCCGGACGGCTGGAAGCTCGGCTGGGACCAGCTCGACGTGCGCGCCCTGCACGAGGGCGACGACATCGCGCCGCAGGAGACCGTGATGACGATCGAGGGCGACTACTCGCTGTTCGCCCATCTGGAGACGGTCTACCTGGGCTGCCTTGCGCGGCGCACGCTGGTGATGGGAAACGTGCGCGAGGTCGTGGAGGCCGCGCGTGGGAAGCCGATCCTGTTCTTCCCGGCGCGCCACGACCACTGGCTGGTGCAGACCGGCGACGGCTGGGCCGCCCACGTGGCCGGCGCCATCGGGGTGTCCACCGACGCCCAGGCCTCCTGGTGGGGCGGTACGGGGATCGGCACGGTGCCGCACGCGCTGATCGCGGCCTTCGGAGGCGACACGGTGGAGGCGTCCAGGTCCTTCGCCCGCCGCTACGCGCCCGGGACCAACGTGACCGTCCTCGTGGACTTCGACAACGACTCGGTGCGCACCGCCATCGAGGTGGCCGACGCCCTGGGCGACGACCTTTGGGGCGTGCGCCTGGACACCTCCGAGCGGATCGTCGACCGCGCCCTGTGGGAGGACATGGGCGACTTCCGCCCGACCGGCGTGAACCGGGTGCTGGTTGAAAAGGTCCGCACCGCCCTCGACGAGGCCGGCCATCAGCGCGTCAAGATCGTGTGCTCGGGTGGCTTCGACGCGGACAAGATCCGCGAGTTCGAGGCGGCGGGCGCGCCCGTGGACTCCTACGGAGTGGGGTCCTCACTGCTGCGAGGACAGAACGACTTCACCGCCGACGTGGTCCGCCTCGATGGGCGCGACTGCGCCAAGGCGGGACGGTCGTACCGCCCGAACGAAAGGCTCGAGCGGGTGGACTGAGGTGGACTGATGTACTAGGGCGCCGCGGGCCAATCGCCCCTACCCTGGTCCACATGTCCGAACTAGCCGTCTCCTGGTACCAGGTCCAAGACTGGGCAGTCATCTGGTTGCCGATCATCTTCATGGGCCTGATCGCCGTCGTGCTCGTGTACACGCTGCGGCTCATGCCGCGCACCAAGCCGCAGGAGATCAAGCCTGAGAGCTCGGACTCGATCGGCTGGTCCGACGTCGCCGGTGTCGAGGAGGCCAAGGACGAGCTGCGCGAAGTGGTCGAGTTCCTGCGCGACCCCGAGCGCTTTCGCAAGCTGGGCGCCAAGGTGCCCAAGGGCATCCTGCTCCACGGTCCGCCCGGCACCGGCAAGACGCTGCTCGCCAAGGCCGTGGCGCACGAGTCCAACGCCAAGTTCTATGCGCAATCGGCCTCGTCGTTCGTGGAGATGTTCGCCGGCTTGGGCGCCTCCCGCATCAGGCGCCTGTTCCGCGAGGCACGCAAAGCCGCCCCGGCGATCGTGTTCATCGACGAGCTCGACGCGGTTGGCGCAACACGCGGCGCCGACATCTCGGGCGAGAAGGACCAGACGCTCAACCAGCTGCTCGTGGAGCTGGACGGCTTTGGCGGGGGCGAGGACCTGGTGGTGATCGCGGCCTCCAACCTGCTCGACAAGCTCGACCCGGCACTGCTGCGCCCGGGACGCTTCGACCGCCAGATCTTCGTCTCCCCGCCTGACTTCGAGGGCCGCAAGCACATCCTGGGCGTGCACACGCGCGGCAAGCCGCTGGCCACGGATATCGACCTCGACGTGGTGGCGCGCCAGACCAGCGGATTGACGGGCGCGGATCTGGCCAACATCTGCAACGAGGCCGCCATCTTCGCGGGGCGTGCACACCGCAACGTCGTCCAGACGGTCGACTTCCAAGCGGCGCTGGAGCGCGTGGTGGCCGGCATGCAGTCGCGCCGGGTGATAACCGACCACGAGAGGCGCGTCGTGGCCTACCACGAGGCCGGGCACGCGCTGTGCTCCCAGCTACTCCCCTCCGTGGAGAAGGTGCATCGCATCTCGATCGTGCCCCGTGGGCAGGCACTCGGGTACACCCTGAACCTCCCCGAGGAGGATCGCTACCTGAAGACCCAGGAGGAGCTGATGGACTACCTCGTGGTCCTTCTGGGCGGACGCGTCACCGAGAGCCTGATCTTCGGGCAGATCACCACCGGGGCCTCGGACGACCTGCGAAAGGTGCACGAGATCAGCCGCTCGATGGTCACCGATTACGGCATGGCCACCAACCTGCAGTCCAAGCAGCTGCCCGCCTCGGACTACTCGATGGCAGACGCCACCCGGCGCCTGATCGACGAGGAGCAGCAGCACATCGCCGACGAGGCCTACCGCCGCGCTACGCGCATGGTGGCCGCGCACCGCCCCCTGCTGGAGGCCTTCGCCGCCCGGCTGCTTGAGAGCGAGGTGCTCGAGCGTGCCGACATCGAGCGCATCACGGCGGAGTACGAGGGCGAGTTCGTTCCGCGGCTGCGCCTGGAGCCACTCGCGGGCACCGGCAACGGGCGCCCGAAGGTCGCCGCCAGCGAGCGGCACGAGGCTGGCTCCGCCTAGGTCGCCCGGAGGGCGCCTACCCGAACGAGGTGCGGGCTGGATGCCCGCACGGTGTAATCACCCGAGGGCCCCCTCTGTAGTGAGGCCCCCCTCTGTAGTCTCCGCCGGGTGTTTGGAGAGATCGACCACATCGGCGTGGCCGTCGAGGACCTCGACGAGTCAATTGCGGTCTATCGCGACCGGCTGGGCATGCGCGAGCAGCACCGCGAGACCGTGGAGGAGTTCGGCGTCGAGGCAGCCCTGCTGGAGATAGGCGACGCCCATGTCGAGCTGCTCACCCCGATCCAGGCCGACAGCGCTGTGGCGCGCTTCTTGGAGAAGAACGGGCCCGGGATGCATCACGTGGCCTACCGCACCGCCGACATCGACGCCGCCCTGGAGCGGATGAGCAAGGCCGGGGTGAGGATGATCGACGAGCAGGCTCGGACCGGCATTCGGGACAGCCGCGTGGCCTTCGTGCACCCCAAGTCGACCGGCGGGGTGCTCACCGAGATCGTGGAGCCCGCGCGTGCCTAACCTGCGCCGGCTCGACGTGGGCTTCCAGGGGGGCCAGGTGCTGGCCGTGCGGATCGAGGTAGAGGCTTACGACGCCCTGGTCAGGGCTCTCGGCGACGACCGCTCGGAGCGCTGGCACCAGCTGGATACCGACGACTCGCAGGTGCAGATCGACCTCTCGCAGGTGGTCTACGTGCAGCGTGAGAGCGGTAACCAGAAGGTCGGCTTCTAGCCGCCGCTCCTCGAGCGCCGCCCGATGCTCCGCACGCTGGACCTGGCCCTCCTGCGGTTGCTGCGCACGCGCCTGCACGGGCCACAGATCGAACGTGTCGTGCTGGCCTTCACCCGCACCGGCGAGCACGGCGCTCTGTGGCTGGCGATCTGTCTGGTGGGCGCGGTCGGGGACCGCCGCCGCCGCTCCGTCTACTGGGAGGCAGCGCTCACGATCGTTGCGGCCTACCTTTTGAACATCTTGCTCAAGAACATCTTCCGCCGCCGCCGGCCGCTCATCGCGGAGCTGCCATCCCTATCGACCACGGTGACCGCGCTGTCCTACCCCTCCGCGCACGCCACCACCTCCTTCGCCGCGGCGCGCGTGCTGTCTGGTGCGCTGCCGGCGCGGCCCCTGTACGCCTGCGCTATCGCGATGGGGCTGTCACGGCCCTACGCCGGTGTGCACTATCCATCGGACATCGCGGCCGGCGCCCTGCTGGGCACCGCTGTGGCCGATCTGCTCACGCCATGAAGGTGGGCATTCTCGGCCTCCCCAACGCGGGCAAGTCCTCGCTCTTCAACGCGCTCACCAGGGCCGGGGCCCAGGCCGCCAATTACCCGTTCACGACGGTGGAGCCCAACGTGGCAGTGGTGCCGGTGCCCGACGAGCGCCTGGATGCGGTCGTGGACACCATCAGGGCCACGCCGACCGTCTACGAGACGATGGAGTTCCACGACATCGCCGGCCTCGTACGCGGCGCGCACAGGGGCGAGGGGCTGGGCAACCGCTTCCTGGGCAACATCCGCGAGACCGATGCGCTGGTGCACGTGGTGCGGACCCACGACGACTCGCAGGTGGTTCACCCCGAGGGGCGGGTGGACCCGCTGGCCGACATCGAGACCGTGGAGACAGAGTTGCTCTACGCCGACCTCGAGCAGGCCGAGCGCAGGCTGGAGAAGGTCAGGCGTGAGGCGAAGTCGATGGCCAAGGACAAGGTGGCCGAGGAGGCCTGGCTGCACGAGTTGGTGGCCGCGCTGGGCGAGGGCCGCCCGGCCCGTACCGTGCCTGCGCCGGCCGAGGCGCCGCACGCGCTGCGAAACCTGCAGCCGCTCACCTCCAAGCCGGTGCTCTACCTCGCCAACGTGGGCGAGGGAGACGCGCAGGATGCGCCCGAGGGCCTGGTGGCCCATGCGCACGAGCGGGGTGCCCGGGCGGCGGCGGTGTCGGCGCGGCTCGAGGCTGAGCTGGCCGAGCTCGATGCCGAGGAGGCAGCCTCCATGCGTGAGGAGATGGACGCCGGCGAGTCGGGCTTGGCCACCGTGGTGCGCGAGGCCTGGGAGCTGCTCGGGCTCATCTCCTTCTTCACGGCCGGCGAGGGCAAGGAGGGGCGCGCCTGGGCCATCGAGCGCGGCACGCCGGCGCGCCGCGCCGCCGGCAAGGTGCACACCGACATCGAACGCGGTTTCGTCGCGGCCGAGGTCGTCTCCTGGCGTGATCTGGTGGACACCGGCGGGTACGCCGCGGCCCGCGAGCGCGCCAAGCTGCGCGTCGAAGGTCGCGACTATGAGGTGCGCGACGGCGACGTGATCACCGTGCGCTTCACTCCCTAGCCCGTGAGCGGTTCTCCTGACCTCGCTGTCCGCCGCGCGGACACTGCGGATGCCGAGACCATCGGTCAGCTTCTCCATGACTTCAACAGCGAGTTCGACGAGCCCACTCCCGGCCCGCGCGTGCTCGCCGCGCGACTCGCCCGGCTGATCGCCGCCGGCGACGAGACCACTGTCCTCCTCGGTGGAGCCGGGCCGCACGGACTGGCGGTGCTGCGGTTCCGCCCGTCGATCTGGACGGAGTCTCTCGAGTGCTACCTGGCCGAGCTCTACGTGGTCCCCGACCGGCGCGGGCAGGGACTCGGTCGGGCGCTGATGGAGGCCGCGATGGACGTCGCTCGCAAAGGAGGCGCGGACTACATGGACCTCGGTACCAGCGAGGACGACGTGGCCGCCCGCGCTCTCTACGAGAGCCTCGGGTTCAGCAATCGCGAAGGGAGCGCCGAAGGCCCGGTCAACTACTACTACGAACGAAGCCTTTAAACCCC
>Ga0136622_10001057_pt1 | contig 11427 bp, 10 predicted proteins | sample AntDrymUQ4482106_2_FD_104803 | JGI IMG/M metagenome (GOLD analysis project Ga0136622, IMG submission 104803) | Polar desert sand microbial communities from Dry Valleys, Antarctica - metaG UQ448 (21.06) | ecosystem: Environmental > Terrestrial > Soil > Desert | place: Antarctica: Dry Valley...
CGACGCTGCTGGTCATTGGATTGTCCTTTCAGTCGAGGATATTTCGCCCTACACCGCTCCGAACCTGGCAGCGCCGACAGCCTGAGTCGCATAGCGCTCAAGCGGTTCTAATACGCGACTACCTCGACTGAGACTTGGACCTCGCCAGACACGTGTGCGCAGGTAGGAGGCGGTTTTGGGCCCCTTCATCTCCCGCCTATGGGTGCGGGCCTGCGGCACGCGAAGTGAGCGTCCGGTACGCAGGTACGCGCGGGAGGAGTGGCTCGCCTAGGGCAAGCGTGGTCAACTAGGAGTGCGACGTGATTCTGACGCCACCGCGGCAGCGGCCTGGCATGCTGCGATTGCCACGCCGACGGCTCTTGCATCCGTCTCGGCGGCAGCCCGATGCGCCGTGACCGCTACCAAGTCCCGGAGCTCATGGGCAGCGACGGCAACTTCGGTCTCGAACTTGGAGTCGACCGCCGATGCGGTCATCGCCACCTGAGCGGCGGCCGCGGCCACGGCGCTCGCTACCGAAGCGGCCGCCACCGTCGTCTCCTGCGCTGTCGCCACCGCGGCGGCCTTCACCGTGGCCGCAACTCGAAGTGCGGCGAGCGAGGCCTCGGCCTCCTCGCCAGCGGTACCGGAGGCCAGGACGACGGATGCCGCCCGAGTCGCGGCCTGTGCGACCTGAGTAGCGGCAGTTTCGGCGCGTGACTGCATCAGCGCAGCGGATCGCACCGCCTCATCGGTCACTAACTCCGCCGCCTCCGCCGCGGCGAACGCCCGAGCCCCTCGCGCCCGCGCCGCGGCATCCTCAGCCTTCTCCGCGGCAGCAGCGACGGCGGCAGCGGTCACCAGCACAGACTCGGCGGCCGCCTTGGCCTCGGCCTCGAGCGCGATGGCAACTGCCTCTGCGACCACCGCGGCAGCAGCATCGTCTGGCGCGGTCATCGCGACGGAACCGAGCTCCGACAGCCCGACCGTGGCAGGGGAGTCCAAGCGCATCTCAGTGCCTAGCAACGACTCGGGCGCACGCCCCAGCTCAGCGGTCCGAGCGGTGGACAAGACCAGCGCAGGATGGTGTTCCCGCCCGCCCGACAGGAGGGCCAGCACGTCGGACTTCAAGAACCGCCGGTGTCCGCCCGGAGTGCGGATGGAGTCGATCTTGCCGGCTTTGGCCCACCGGCTGACGGTCTTGGGGTCGACATAGAAGATGGTGCGACGTCGGCGGGCGTGAGGAACTGGTCTGGTGCGTCTGGTGCTTTACGTTTCCGCGTCATGACAACCTCCGTTGAAGTGGTCTAGGGCTCGGCCTGGTTTGTGTTCAGTCCGAAGCGAACCAGCCACCGCTCCATCGACAGTACGCCGAGTAACGCCGTTTTGACGGCCGTCGACCAGTTCTGTGAGAAGTCGTCCCTTCTGGGGCATTCCGGCTGGTTCAACACTGAATCGCGGTGAGCACTTTCCCCGGGGCCAATGCCGCAAGCCGTCCCCCTGTCTCAGGGAGCGGTCCTGTTTGGTCGAGGCATCGCGCGCTCGCCAAGCCCTGGAGAAGATACAGAAGCGTGCCGCGACCGATTCGCCCACTCCGCCCAACGGGTACCAAGACCAGATGCTCCGCGATCGTGCTCGAACAACAGGAGACGAACCGACTGCTCCGAGACGTGCTCCGGTCAGTCCAAGATATTTCGAGGCATGCTTTCCCCCGTGCCCAGACCCCCACACGCCGCCGGCGGGGACGGCGCCTTGGAGGGGCCGTCCCCGCCGGGCGGGGTGGGCGATCTTCGTTCGGCCGATAGGTCGACCTTCACCTAGTCACGGTCGTCGTCACCGTCATCGTCGTCGTCATCGTCGTCGACCGGAGAGATCGCTATGAGTTGGTCGATCGGTGAGACCTGCCCTGCGTGCTGACGGTGAGCGAACAGCGTCTCGTCATCCACCACAGCAGCCACCGCCGGGTCCGGGTTCTGGCTGGCGAACCTCTCCGTACCTTCGAGGGCGAAGTACGGCCCGCTGGGCTCACCAAGGCAGTCCTTGAGCGATGCGAAGCGCTGAACTGTACTGGCGGGCTGATGACGCTTACCGCCCTCCTCGTCGTCGTCCTCGCCTCGCGGCGGCGCGGCGACGAAGTAGTCCGCCCCGATCGGATTGACCGGCGGGTCCTCCGCGACCACAAGGTTGCCCTTGCGGTCCAGGGCGAGGTTGTCGGGTGCGTCGAAGCCTTCCGCCTCGGATGCATTGCCCGCCTGCTTGCCGACATAGTCGTAGGCGAACGGCCGGTCCTTCGACGACAGGTCGATGGCCAGCACTCCCTCGTCGTCACCCTCGGTCAGGGCCACATAGAGGGTGTTCCCACCGTTGTTTCGGTCCCTGCCGGTGCTCTGGCCGGTCTCGACGTCCTCGGGACGCACGTACTCGTTGGCACCCTTCATCTCGGCCTCACGGTCGGCGTCGATCTGCACCTGCGTCCGGTCGAGGTCGATCCAGCGCCCTGCGCCGTCCTGCCCGTTGGGGCTGTCAAAGGCCTGCAGCTGCCCTCTCGACAGGTCGCCCTTGCGGTCTGGCACGAAGCGGAATATCCCACCGGATTGGCCCGCCGTAGTACGGCCTCGGGACTCGGCGATCCCGTAGAGGTTGCCCCGCCGGTCGAAGCGCATCCCCTCGTGAGACTTCGCCCCGAGCGCTGGGCGCGCACGGATGCCGTCCTGCGTCGAGTCGGAGGTGCCGTCACCGAGTGTGATCCGCTCCCGGGAGGGGTCGAGCTTGCTGGGGTCGTTGCGGTCGATGAAGAACTCATATACCAGACCGGCTCGGGCCTGTGGAACCTGTGGGTCGGGGGCAGCAGTGGCGATGACCTCCTCGGCGGCGAGAATCGTGCCCCATGGCGTCCAGACGATGCCGTCGAAGGCCTCCCAGTCCGCACGCTCGGCGAGGATCCTGTTCTGACCGGTCTTCAGATCGGTGAGGGAAACCTGGGACGCCTGACCGCTGCGGTTCTCATGCGTGCGGTAGATGTAGCGGCCGGCGTCCTTGCCGAACTCGTTCTGGGTGCTCATGTCCCAGTTGTCGCTGTTCACGTTGAGGCCGGGCTCACCCTCCTGTGCCACAACCTGCTGCTCGAAGCCGGCCGGGATCAAGAACGGCTTGGCAGCGCGCGTGCCGACATCGCCGATGCAGGGACTGGATGCGGGCAACGGTGTGAACTGCTCGAACGGGGTGAAGTCGGCTTGCGTGTCGGTGGCGTTCCCGAACCGTTGGCCGTCTTCGTCCGCGAGCGCTGCGGAGCCGTACAGCGCGACCGTGCTGGTCAACGCCCCGACTGCCAGTGTGGTGGTGACTGCTTGCCTCAGTCGCATGGACTGTCCTCCTGTGGATGGTTGCTGCCAGTCCTGGCAACGCTAGTCAGCAGACCGGGCGGCGAGACCAACTCGAGGTGAACACATCGTGAGGTCGGGTCGAGTTCTGGTAGGGGCGACCTCGACCGGGCCGGAAGGTCACATGCTTTGCGAGCAGTGCTGGCGGTAGCCGGCGACCGAGTTGCTCATCACGCTGGTGACCTCTGCGGCGATCGCGGCGTCCCAGCCCTCCGGTGTGTCGTCGATCCGTCCGCTGACCGGAACGTTCTGCGCACGCATCTCGTCCCGCCACGACTGCGTGATCAGCTGTGGGTAGACATGCGCGCCGCCGTTGCGTGCGGCGACCTCGACGGACGGGATGTCGTCGGTGATCAGGTACGTCGTGATCGTGGGGTTCTGGCGACGGAAGCCGGCGATCAATGCCTCGTCGCGTGAGATGGCCTCGACACGGCTCTCGATCCGGTAGTCGTCGATCAGGTCGCGCACATTGCTCTGCCCCACCGGCCCGAGCGCCTTGAGGTCCAGGATCATGTGAGCAGCAGCGTCGTCACGGACCATGCGCAGGATCGGCGCGGCGAACGGGACCGGCTGGCCGTCGTCGAGGCTCAGCGCACGAATCTGCCGGGCGGTCTTGTTCGCCACGTTGCCGGAGCCCGTCGTGGTGCGCGCCAACGTGTGGTCGTGCATGAGCACAACCCTCCCGTCGGAGAGCTCGCGGAGGTCGACCTCGGCATGGGCATCGGCGTCGAACGCCGCCTGCACCGCGCCTCGTGAGTTCTCGATGTGGTGGTCGGTGATGCCGCGGTGGGCGACCACCGGTGTGGTCGTGCACGAGGCCACCTCGACGGCCGAGGCCGGGGATGCCCCGACCGCAGTCAGGCCCGCTCCCACGAGAGCGAGCGCCACCAGCCCGCGCATAGGTCCCCCACCGATCTCGCGGGCCAGAGGAGGCCCGCGCGCACTCAGCGTATATCGACCGGCGCTGCGGCGCCGCAGTCCCGGCAAACCTGGTGCAGCGCTGGAATGCCGCGTATCGTCACTTTCCGATTGCAGGCGCGCCCGCCACAACGACCAACGAGATGGGGGACCGATGACGGTTGCTCGGAGCCGCCGGATAGGTCGCCGACACCCCTGGGCGGTGACGTCGCTGCTGTTCTGCATGGGTCTGGCGATGGTGGGCGGGTCCGTCACCGCCGCCCCGTCCACGGCGGTGGGCCACTACCGGGCCGCGGCCCTTGCCGACCCCCGGCCGAACATCCTCCTCATCCTCACCGACGACCAGACTCGCGACGACCTCGCCGTCATGGACCGGGTCAGGAACCAGATCGGGGGACAGGGCACGACCTTCACCCGAGGCTTCGCCCAGCAACCGCTGTGCTGTCCCGCGCGCGCCTCGATTCTGACCGGACAGTACGCCCACAACAACGCAGTCATGAGCCTGCACGGTTTCGGCGACTTCCAAGACCGGTTCGCGGAGAACAACCTCGCTGTCTGGCTGCAGGACGCGGGTTACAACACCGCACATCTCGGCAAGTACCTCAACGGGTACCCGGGCGGTCGGGGTCTCCGGTTCGTTCCTCCGGGCTGGACGGACTGGCAGGTCCCGGTGCGCAACGTCTACAGCTATCGCAACTACACGATGAACGAGAACGGCCGGGTCGCCACCAACAACGGCTACCAGACCACCTACGTGCAGGAGCACGGGGTATCGCTGGTCGGGAAGTACGCACCCAGCGACAAGCCGTTCTTCATGTGGCTGAACTTCCTGGCCCCGCACTGGGGCGGACCCACCGAGCCCGACGACCCCACGGTCGACAACACGCGGGGGCTGAAGACACCGAACGTGGGAGATGTCTTCCGCGACGCGATGAGCAGTACGCCGCTGCCGGACAAGCCGTCCTTCCTCGAGAAGGACATGTCCGACAAGCCCGCGCTGCCCGGCACCAACCGGAAGCCAGTCGAGATGTACCGGGAGCTTTTCCAGCAACGACGTGAGGCGCTGCTGGCCGTCGACGTGGCCGTCGGTCGCATCCTCACTGCGCTGGAGATGTCGGGCGAGGCGGATCAGACGATTGTCATCTTCTCCTCCGACAACGGCTACCTCGTCGGCGAGCACCGCAAGATCGGCAAGATCGTGGGCTACGAGGAGTCGGTCGGCGTGCCGATGCTGGTGCGTGGACCGGGATTCGCGGCCGACGTACGACGCGACCAGCTGGTGAGCCTGACCGACCTGACCAGCACTATCACCCGAGCGACCGGGGTCACGCCCGGCCTGCAGCAAGACGGCGAGCCGATGCAGCCGCGGAGCAACGATGCCGCGGCCGGCGCCGACCGATCGATCCCGCTCGAGGCCGGCCCCCGTCCCAGCAACCGCCTCTACACCGGCATCCGCACCCCGGACGACCGAGTGCTGCTGCGCTGGCGGGGCGGGGCGACCGAGTTCTACAACCTGCTCGAGGATCCGTTCCAGCTCGACGGGCGGATCAGCGAGGGTGAGGCTGCTGCGGAGAGAAACGCGCTGGCGCGGCGTCTGGACGAGCTGGAGGACTGCGCCGGAGCCGGCTGCAGTTAGTGCTTGACCCGGTAGCGCTCAGCCGGCGGCGACCAGGCCGATCGCCACCACACACAGGGCCAGGCCGACGCCTTGGAGCCGGTGCACCCTCTCGTGCAGCACCAGCGCGGCCAGCAGCACGGTGGTGGCTGGGTAGAGCGAGGACAGCACGCCGGCGACGGAGAGGAACCCAGCCTGCGCCGAGAGCAGGAACGCCGCGTTGGCGGCTGCCCCGAGCACGCCGGCGAGTGCGGCGACCGCGGTCCGAGGCTCCCGTGGCACCCAGCTGGCGCGGAGCATGCTCGCCAGCATCACGAGAGCGACGATGGACACGCCTTGCCCGGCGGCTACCGGCCACAGACCGGCCTCCTCGGAGACCTGACCGAGCGCCGCGAACAGCACCCCGAACCCCAGCCCGGCCAGCACACCGTCGACGAACGCACCGGCCGTGCGGTCCTCGCCCCCGTCGGGCCTGACCTTGTCCTGGTCTCTCGGAGACCGGGCGACCAGGTAGATCGCGGGCAGCGCACACGCGACCCCGGCCCAGACCAGTGTCGAGGGACGTTCGCCGGTCACCGTGCCCACGAGCACCGGCACAACGGCCGACCCGACGGCCGAGACGGGCGCCACCACGCCCATCCGACCTGTGGCGAGACCGCGGTAGAGGAACCCGATCCCGGCGGCGCTCCCGAGACCGGCCAGGACCGCCCATGCCATGTCGGCCCGCGACGGTGAGCCCCCTACCAGGACCGCGAGCAGAGTGGAGAAGGTGACGGCACCCACCTGGGCGACCACGGCCACCGACCACACCGACGCACGCCGCGAGACCAGGCCACCGATAAAGTCGGAGACCCCGTAGGCGAGCGCGGAGAAGAGCGCGAGAAGGACGGCCATCGTCGCTCAGGTGGCCAGTACGCCGACGACCCATGCGGTCGTGGCGAGCAGACCGGCTGCGAGCTCGATGAGGATCGACACCCCGACCGCCTTCAGCGCGGCCCGGGTCGTGGGCCATGCAAGCTCGCTGCCCACGCGCTGGCGCTCGGCGACATACACCCCGAGCACGAAGCCGAGGAAGAGCCCGATGACCGGCACCACGAAGAAACCGATGATGCCGAGCACGCCACCGGCCACGAGCGAGCGCCGGGGGACTCCGCTCGAGCGCAGGCTGCGACCGGGGATGACGTACTTGACCACGGCGCCGGTCACCAGGAGGAGCGCGGCGACTGCGAACGCGACCCAGGCGGTGACGGACGCCTCCAGGATCGCCCACACGAGCACGGCGCCGAGGATGAGAACCGAGCCGGGAAGGACCGGCACGACGATCCCGACGAGCCCGACCACGATCGTGATCGCGACGACGAGCTCGGTGACCTCCACGCTGGTCACCCTCGCACAGAGGGGTGCTGGGTCAGCGTTCGTCGACCGGTGCCACGGGCGGGGTCTCGACGAGCTTGCCGGTCTCGTCGTGGAGCCGCACCGCGATCTTGCGCAGCTTGTCGCCGTGCTCGCGGGCGTGGTGTGCGCAGAAGAGAAGGTCTCCGCCACCGGACAGCTCCACCCGGAGGTAGGCCTGGGCACCGCACCGGTCGCAACGATCCACCGCGGTCAGCGGCGAAGGGGCAACAACTGTGGTCACGACGGGCCGTCCTTCCTCGGGTCTGCTGCTGGATCTCTTGCTCACAACGTAGCGGGAGCTTCAAGCGTTCCTGGTTAGCGCCTCACCCTTTATCAACATCTCACCCCACCGGTTGCTTCCCGATTTCCCACCCTGCCCTGATCTGCCGGGGCCGGGATCACGTGAGCATCCACACACTTGGTTCGCCGACCAGTGTGCCGCAGCTTGGTCGCGTTTCGTTGCCAAATGGCCGATCTGTGGGGGTTCACTAGAGCAGGCGTGGCGTTCGCCGAGGCTGCGCGTGTCGCGGGTAGGTTAAGAGGGTGCCAGCGCGTTCGGCCGGAGGGACCACGATCGACAACTCGTACAACGCCCGTCACCTCCTGGTCCTCGAAGGGCTCGAGGCCGTGCGTAAGCGGCCGGGCATGTACATCGGGTCGACCGACACGCGTGGTCTTATGCACTGCGCCTGGGAGATCATCGACAACGCGGTGGACGAGGCGCTCGCCGGGGCTTGCACACGCATCGAGGTCACCCTGCACCCCGACGGGTCGGCCGAGGTGCAGGACAACGGCCGCGGGATCCCCGTCGACAAGGAGCCGAAGACCGGCCTGTCCGGAGTCGAGGTGGTCTTCACCAAGCTGCACGCGGGAGGCAAGTTCGGCGGAGGCTCGTACGTCGCCACCGGCGGGCTGCACGGCGTCGGGTGCTCGGTCGTCAACGCCCTCTCGGCTCGCCTCGACGTCGAGGTCGAACGGTCACCCTCGAGGCAGAAGATGTCCTTCCGGCGTGGTGCCCCCGGTGCCTTTGCCGGGGACGGTCCCCGGGCCGCGTTCGAGCCGGGCTCCGGCCTGCACAAGGGCGGCCGAGTCAAGAAGGGTGTGACCGGGACCCGGGTCAGGTTCTGGCCCGATCGGCAGACCTTCACCGAGGACGCAACCTTCGCCTACGACGAGCTGGCGACCCGGGCCCGGCAGACCTCGTTCATCGTTCCCGGACTCGAGCTGGTGGTCCGCGACCTTCGCGGTGACGAGCCCGTCGAGGAAAGCTTCCGTCACGATGGCGGGATCAGCGAGTTCTGCGAGTACCTCACGACCGACGAACCCGTCAGCAACGTGGTGCGGCTCGAAGGTCACGAGAAGTTCACCGAGACCGTGCCCGTGCTCGACGAGAGCGGTCACATGACCCCCCGTGACGTCGAACGCGACCTCGGTGTCGGCGTCGCGCTGAGGTGGGCCGACGGCTACGAGACGGAGGTGCGCTCCTTCGTCAACGTGATCGCCACTCCGAAGGGCGGCACCCATGTCGCCGGGTTCGACCAGGCGATCACCCGGACGTTCAACGACGTGCTTCGCGGCGCGAGACAGCTGCGGTCCGGTGACCCCGACGTGGTCAAGGACGACGTACTGGAGGGGATGACCGCGGTCGTCACGGTGCGGCTGGCTGAGCCACAGTTCGAGGGGCAGACGAAGGAGGTGCTCGGCACGCCGGCCGCGCGCAACATCGTCCGGAAGGTGGTCTCGACGGAGCTGAAGCGCTTCCTGACCTCCTCCAAACGTGCCGAGAAGGCGCAGGCGAAGCTGGTGATGGAGAAGGTCGTCAGCGCCTCGCGGACCCGGATCGCCGCGCGCCAGCACAAGGAGACCCAGCGCCGCAAGAACGCCTTGGAGTCCAGCGCGCTCCCCGCGAAGCTTGCCGACTGCCGCTCCACCGATCTGGACCGAAGCGAGCTGTTCATCGTCGAGGGCGACTCCGCACTCGGCACCGCGAAGCTGGCGCGCGACTCCGAGTTCCAAGCGCTGTTGCCGATCCGCGGGAAGATCCTCAACGTCCAAAAGGCCACCGTCGGTGACATGCTGAAGAACGCCGAGTGCGCGTCGATCATCCACGTGGTCGGGGCGGGCTCGGGTCGCACGTTCGACATCGAGGCCGCGCGCTATGGCCGGATCATCTTCATGGCCGACGCCGACTCCGACGGAGCCCACATCCGTTGCCTGCTCGCGACGTTGTTCTTCAAGTACATGCCCGAGCTGATCGAGCAACGGCGCGTATTCAGTGCCGTGCCGCCGTTGCATCGCATCGAGCTGTCCAATCCGAAGCGAGGGATGGACAAGTACCTCTACACCTACTCCGACACCGAGCTGCAACGAAAGCTGGCCGAGCTGTCCAAGAAGGGGGTCCGCTGGAAGGACCCCGTGCAGCGCTACAAGGGGCTTGGTGAGATGGACGCCGACCAGCTCGCCGAGACCACGATGGACCCCCGTCGTCGCACCCTGCGGCGGATCACCGTCGACGACGCCGACGCCGCGTCGCAGGTCTTCGAGCTCCTGATGGGCGCTGACGTCGCTCCGCGCAAGGAGTTCATCGTGCAGGGCGCCTACGAGGTCGACGCCGACGCCCTCGACACCTGACCCCAAGCCCAATGCAGGATGGGTGCATGGACCGAGCTGACGTGGAGCGGTGGGTCGACGCGTATGTGCGGGTGTGGCGGACACCGGGGACCGAGGCGCTCGGCGAGATCTTTACCGACGACGCGACGTACCTCCCGTCGCCGTGGACAGCGCCGGTCACAGGACTGGATGACCTCGCGAGGTTCTGGGAGGCCGAGCGCGACGGGCCGGATGAGGTGTTCGCGATGAGCAGCGAGGTGGTCGCGCTCGACGGGCCGACCGCGATCGTGCGCGCCCAGGTCGACTACGCCGACAACTCCGGCCGGTGGCGCGACCTGTGGGTGCTGCGGTTCGCCGAGGACGGCCGCTGTGCGGCGTTCGAGGAGTGGCCGTTCGCGCCGGACCAGCCCGACGGCCACTGAGGCGGCGCTTCTGTCGTAGCCGAACGGGCGTATCGGCTGAAGAGGCGCCCATTCGCACCGTTATGCCGGTCTTGTTGGGCAAGTGTGCCCGTTCATGTACGGGGATCGATCCGGACGCCCGCATCTGTTCAAGCGAGCTGGGTCAGCAGGCCGGTCTCCACGTCGTAGAGGAAGCCACCGACCGTGACGTGGTCGCCGATGAGCGGGTGTGCGCGCAGTCGCGCGACGTCCTCGAGCAGTGCGGCTTCCTGGTCGGCGATGACGGGGAAAGAGTGAGCCGAGGCGTCCTGCCCTGCGGCGGCTCCGACTCGCTCCCGAAGCTCGTGCTGGGTGGCCGAGGCCATGGCGCATCTGGTGTGCGGCACGACGAGGATCCGGCGTACGTCGAGCAGGTGCACTCCGAGCACCAGCGCATCGAGCTCCTCCTCGGTGACGCGCGCGCCGGCGTTGCGCAGGATCTTCGCGTCACCCGGTGCCAGGCCGAGCAGGCGCAGCGGGTCGATCCGCGAGTCCATGCAGGTGACGATCGCGACCCCGGCGTGCGCCACGCCGTCGAACCCGGTCAGCGCGAAGGTTTCGGCGAACGTCCGGTTCGCTGTGAGGAGGTCGTCGAAGTCGCCCACGAGCGCCGACGCTAGCGAAGCCCCCCGGCCGATACCCTCCCGGGGTGAGCACGCATCCGACTCGCCGAGCGGTGTTGCTGGGCGGGGCAGGTGCACTCGCTGCGGTCGCCACCTGCGGGGCGCTCGTTGAGACGGAGGTGCTGCCCGGTCGGTCCCGGTTGCGCGACGTGTTGGGGCTCACCGGCCCCGAGGCGCCGATTCCTGACGTCGAGGCGGGTCCGATGACCACCGGGGTGTTCGGTTCGGCCGAGCGCGGCGGGGTGCGCACCGGCTGGGCGGTCAGCTATCCGCCGGGGAACCGGGACGGTGACGCGCTCCCGGTCTTGGTCGCGCTGCACGGGAGGGGCGCCGACTATCGCACGAGCTTCGACCTGCTCGTTCTCGATCGCTTCCTCGCTCTCGCCGTCGAAGCCGGGGTTCCCCCGTTCGCGGTCGCATCCGTCGACGGCGGAGACCGGTACTGGCACGAACGGTCCGCCGGAGACGAC
>Ga0136622_10001061_pt1 | contig 11405 bp, 8 predicted proteins | sample AntDrymUQ4482106_2_FD_104803 | JGI IMG/M metagenome (GOLD analysis project Ga0136622, IMG submission 104803) | Polar desert sand microbial communities from Dry Valleys, Antarctica - metaG UQ448 (21.06) | ecosystem: Environmental > Terrestrial > Soil > Desert | place: Antarctica: Dry Valley...
CGCCGTCCGCGGCACCTACCGCGCCTTCGGCGAGACCCTGCGCGGCATGAAGACGGTGATGGGCCGCTGGGTGGAGGGCACCCACACCTACCAGTACCCGGAGGAGAAGACGCCCGTGTACCCGCGCTTCCGCGGGCGCCACAAGCTGCACCGCTTCGAGGACAGCGGGCTGGAGAAGTGCGTCGGCTGCTCGCTCTGCGCGGCAGCCTGCCCCGCCGACTGCATCCGCGTCGTCGCGGCCGAGAACACGCCCGAGAACCGCGTGAGCGCCGGCGAGCGCTACGCGGCGGTGTACGAGATCAACCTCTCGCGCTGCATCTTCTGCGGCTACTGCGAGGTCGCGTGCCCGTTCGACGCGATCACGATGGGCCACGACTACGAGATGTCCGACTACAACCGCTCCGACCTCATCTTCACCAAGGAGATGCTGCTCGCGGAGCCGCTGGAGCGCACACCGCTGCGCTCGATGGGCGAGTAGCCTCCGCGCGCGCATGGCCGAGGTCTTCTTCTTCCTGGCTTCGATCGGCGCGCTCGCCGGCGCGATCGGCGTGGTCGCACTGCGCAACCCGTTCTACACGGTGCTTTCGCTGGTCTGCCACCTGCTTTCGCTCGCGGCGCTGTTCCTGCTGCTGCGCGCGGAGTTCCTGGCGGCCGCGCAGGTGATCGTCTACGTCGGCGCGGTGATGGTGCTCTACCTGTTCGTGGTCGCCTACGTCGGCGGCGGCGAGGACCCGATCCGGCCCGCCGGGCGGCCGGGCCTGCGCTGGGCGAGCGCGCTGTTCGCCGGTGCGCTGTTCGCCGAGCTCGCGATTGCGGTCCTCGGCACGGGGTTGACCGCGTTCGGCGAGGAGGGCAGCGGCTGGTTCGCCGGCTTCGGCACGCCCCGGGAGATCGGCCGGCTGCTGCTGACGGACTTCCTGCTCGCATTCGAGGTCGCCTCGATCCTGCTGCTGGTGGCGGCTGTCGGCGCCGTCATCCTCGCGCGCCGGCGCACCGGCCTGGAGGACCCGCGCGAGATCTCCGTCGCCGACCTGCTGCGCTCGCCGCAGGAGAAGGGCACCTTGGGCGAGGCCGAGCGCGGCACGATGCTCGAGGCCGGGGGGCCGCCGCAGCGATGAGCGTCGAGTGGTACCTGGTCGTCTCGGCGCTCGTGTTCAGCATCGGCGCCGGCGGGATCCTCGTCAGGCGCAACCCGCTGGTGATCCTGCTCTGCCTCGAGCTGATGCTCAACGCGGGCAACCTCGCGCTGGTCGCCTTCGCGCGCGCGCACGGGAACCAGGACGGACACATCTTCGCGCTGATCGTGATGGTCGTCGCGGCCTGTGAGGTCGCCGTCGGGCTCGGCCTGATCGTCGCGATCTACCGCCGCCGGCTGCCGATCGACGTCGACGAGCTGCGGGAACTGCAGGGATGAGGATCGCAACCGGTTCGACAGCGACGATGGTCCGCCGACCACCACGCGGAGCGTGTGGATGAGCCTGCAGACACTCGGCTGGATGGTGCTGCTGTTCCCGCTCGGCGGCACGGTGCTGATCGCATGCACGTCGCAACTACTCCCGTCCAAGCTGCACGGCTTGATCGGCACGCTCGCGATCGCGCTCTCGTTCGCCAGCGCGGTCGGAGCGCTGCTCGCGCTCGAGGACCTCGGCGAGGAGGAGCGCCAGGTCGTGACGGTGGCGTGGGACTACGCGAGCACGGTCGGCGTCGACGCGCAGCTCTCGCTGCTGCTCGACCCGCTGTCGGTGTTCATGGCGCTCGTCGTCTCGGGCGTGTCGACGCTGATCCACGTCTACTCGCTCTCCTACATGGAGTCCGACCGCGGCTACACGCGCTTCTTCGCGTACCTGAACTTCTTCGTGTTCTCGATGCTGCTGCTGGTCCTGGCCGGCAACTTCTTCGTCCTGATCGTCGGCTGGGCGTTCGTCGGCGCGGCCTCCTACCTGCTGATCAGCTTCTGGTACCGGCGCACGACCGCGACGGCCGCCGGCATCAAGGCATTCGTGATCAACGTGGTCGGCGACGTCGGCCTCGTGCTCGGGACCTACTTCATCTTCAAGCACACCGGCTCGCTGGACTTCCTGAAAGCTTTTGACGGGGCAGAGGAGATCGCGCGCAACGACGGCGACCTGGTGGCAGGCTGCCTGCTGCTGCTGGTGGGCGCGTTCGCGAAGTCCGCGCAGGTGCCGCTGCACACCTGGCTGCCGGATGCGATGGAGGGCCCGACGCCGGTCTCCGCCCTGATCCACGCCGCGACGATGGTGACGGCCGGCGTCTACCTGATCGCGCGCATGCACCCGTTCTTCGAGCAGGCGCCCATCGCCGCCGATGTCGGGGCGATCATCGGCTGCGCGACGCTCCTGATCGCCGCCACGATCGGCCTGGTCGTGACAGACCTCAAGCGCGTGATCGCGTATTCGACGATGTCGCAGATCGGCTACATGATCATGGCCGTCTGCTCGTTCGCCTACGCCGCCGGCCTCTTCCACCTGATGACGCACGCCTTCTTCAAGGCGCTGCTGTTCATGGCGGCGGGATCCGTGATCGCGGCGATGGCGGGTGACCAGAACCTCGACCGGATGGGCGGCTTCCGCCGCGCGATGCCGTTCACGTTCGGCTGCATGGTGATCGGCGGGCTCTCGCTCTCGGGCGTGCCGCCGTTCGCGGGCTTCTTCTCCAAGGACGAGATCCTTGCGCTCGTGCTCGCGCGCGAGGACTGGCACATCGTGCTCGGCGTGCTCGGCTACGTCGGCTCGTTCCTGACCGCGATCTACACCTGGCGGATGATCTTCCGCGCGTTCTTCGGCGACCCGGTCGAGCCGGCGCGCGAGCTCGAGAGCGGGCACCTCTACCACGCGCCCGAGCACACGAATCCCGCCACCGGCGAGGTCGAGGACTCAGACGTCGGCTTCCCCGGCCCGGAGCACCACATCGCCGAGCGCGAGTGGAGCATGAAGCTCGCCATGGGGCTGCTCGCGGTCGGCGCGATCTTCTCCGGCCTGCTGCAGGTGCCGAAGGTCACCGACGTGATCCACAAGTTCCTCGAGCCGAGCTTCCACGAGTCACGCTTCTATGAGGAGCTCGAGCCGTCTGACGGCGTGACGTGGATCGGGCTCGCGGTCGGCGCGCTGCTCGCGCTCGGCGGCATCGCGATCGCCTACCGGCTGTGGGTCAAGGACCCGGCGCGACCGGGTGCCATCCGTGCGCGGTTGGCCGGCGTGCACGGGTTCTTCGTGCGCAAGTGGTACTTCGACGAGCTGATCGACACGGTGATCGTGCGGCCGTTCGCGATGTTCGGGCGCTTCGCGCGCGACGTGTTCGAGCGCGTCGTGATCGACGGCATGTTCGTCGGCGGCCCCGCGGGCGCCGTGCGCGCCGGGTCGGCTGCGGTGCGCGCGGTGCAGTCGGGCTTCCTGCGCTACTACGCGGCGCTGCTGCTCGTCGGCGTGACCGGTCTCGGGCTCTACTTCCTGGTCGCCGCGTCGTGACGATCCACCTCTCCATCCTGCTGTTCTTCCCGCTCGTGCTGGCGACGCTCGGCGCGGCGCTGCCGCGCACGGTCGCCCCGGCAGCGCTCCTGGTCGGCGCGCTCGTCGCACTCGCGTACTCCGTGCTGCTGCTGTTCGACTTCGAGAGCGGCGCAGACGGTCTGCAGTACGTCACCGACGACTCCTGGATCGAGGAGCTGGGCGTGCGCTACACGCTCGGGATCGACGGCCTCAACCTGTGGCTCGTCGCCCTGACGGCGCTGCTGTTCGCCGCGTCCGCGCTGTGGATCTGCCTGCGCCCGCCCGCCACCCGGCGCAAGCTCTACGCGTTCCATCTGGGCCTCGCCGAGACGGCCGTGCTGGGTGCGTTCCTGGCCCAGGACCTGATCCTGTTCGTGCTCTTCTTCGACCTGATGCTGGTGCCGTTCTACTTCCTGATCGGGCAGTGGGGCACCGGCGATCGCGTGGCCGCGACGTTCAAGCTCGTGGTCTACACCCTCGTCGGCTCGCTGCTGATGCTGGCGGCGGCGGTCGCGACCGGGACGATGGCCGACGCGGGGGCCGACGGCGCCACCAGCTTCTCGATGGCAGCGCTCGCCGCAGCTCCGTTGGAGGAGGACCCGCAGCGCTGGATCTTCGCGGCCTTCGCGCTCGCGTTCCTGATCAAGATGCCGGCGTTCCCGTTCCACGGCTGGATGCCCGACGGCTACCGCAGCATGCCGCTACCGGTGCTGGCGGTGTTCTCCGGCGTGCTGTCGAAGGTCGCCGCCTACGGCTTCCTGCGCGTCGCGCTGCCGATCTTCCCGGACGCGGTCGAGGACTTCCAGACCGTGATCCTGCTGCTCGCGCTGGTGTCGATCCTGTACGGGTCGGCGCAGGCGTTCACGCAGACCAACGTGCGCCTGATCCTCGGCTACTCGTCGGTGGCGCAACTCGGCTTCATCACGCTCGGGATCTTCGCGCTCGGCCAGGCCGCCGGTCCGCAGGGCGCGCTGTTGCAGATGGTCAACCACGGGCTCGTCGTGGCGCCGTTGTTCTTCATCGCGGCGCTCCTGGTCGAGCGGACCGGGTCGGAGGACATCCGCGAGATGGGCGGCGTCGCGTTCCGCGCGCCCATCCTCTCGACGTTGTTCCTGATCGTGGCGCTGGCGACGCTCGCGATGCCGGGATCGGCCAATTTCGCGGGCGAGTTCCTGATCCTGCTGGGCCTGTTCAACACCAAGCTGGTGATCGCGATCATCGCCTTCACCGGCGTGGCGATGGCGTCGGTGTACATGCTGCGCGTGTTCATCCGGGCGGTGCACAACCGGGTCGGCGCCGGCGTCAAGTCATTCGACCTGAGTGTGCGTGACGGGCTCGTGCTGGTGCCGCTCGTGCTCGCGATCATCGCTTTCGCCGTCTATCCGCAGCAGGCGCTGCACGATTCCGAGCCGGCCGTCGAGCGGCTCGTCGGCGGGTCAGAGGCCGTTGCGCAGGCGGAGGCGACGCCGTGATCTACGCCGCGTCGAAGATCAGCGGCCCCACGATCGACTGGCTGGCGATCGCGCCGCTGGTCGCGCTCGTCGGCGGCGCCTGCCTGGTGCTGATGGCCGGGCTGATGCGCGCTCCGTTCGTGCGCCACAAGCTCGTGCCGCTGTTGACGTTGACCGCCCTCGCGGCGAGTGCCGGGCTCGCGATCGCCACCTGGGGCGACAACGTCGAGGTGATCGCGGGCGCCATGGCGATGGACGACCTGACGCTCTTCCTGACGCTCATCTTCGTCGCCGCCGCGGCGGGCACGGTGCTCCTCTCCTGGCGCGCGGTCGCGCCGCGCGAGGCCGGGCACGGCGAGTACTACGCGCTGCTGCTGACGGTCGTGGCTGGCATGGTCGTGCTGGCCGGCGCGACCAACCTGGTGACGGTCTTCATCGGCTACGAGCTGCTCTCGATCCCGCTGTACGTGCTGTGCGCGACCGAGATGCGGCGCGCGACGTCGCTCGAGTCGGGGCTGAAGTACCTGATCATCGGCTCGGTCGGCTCCGCGACGCTGCTCTACGGGCTGGCGCTCGTGTATGGCGCGACGGGAGCGACCGCGTTCGGGGAGATCGCGGCCGGACTCGACGAGGTGCGCACCGACGTCCTGCTGCTGACGGGGCTCGCGCTGGTCGTCGCCGGGCTCGCGTTCAAGGCCTCCGTGGCGCCGTTCCACCAGTGGACGCCGGACGTCTACGAGGGCGCGCCGACCGCGATCACCGCCTTCATGGCGGTAGCGACGAAAGCGGCTGCCTTCGGCGTCATCATCCGCTTCTTCGACGTCGCGGTGATCGGGGCGTCGGAGAGCTGGGCGCCGGCGCTGGCCGTCCTGGCGCTGATCACGATCGTGGTCGGCAACGTCGGCGCGATCGGCCAGTCGTCGCTGAAGCGGCTGCTGGCCTTCTCCTCCGTGGCGCAGGCGGGCTACATGCTCGCGGGCGTCGTCGTCACGACGCAGCTCGGGGTGCGCGCCGTCGTCTTCTACCTCGCCGTCTACCTGTTCATGAACATGGCCGCGTTCGCCGTGATCATCGCGCGCGAGCGCGAGACCGGCGTCGGCGACGACATCTCATCGCTCTATGGCCTGGGCGAGGAGCGCCCGCTGCTCGCGTGGCCGATGACGATCGCGATGCTGGCGCTCGCCGGCTTCCCGGCGACGGCCGGCTTCTTCGGCAAGGTGTACCTGATCGGCGCCGCGGTCGACAACGGCTACGCCTGGCTCGGTGTGGCGATCGTGGTCGGCTCGGCGATCTCGCTTGCCTACTACCTGCGCGTGGTCGCGGCGGTCTGGATGCGCGCGCCCGAGGCGCGGCCCGCGGTGCGCGCCGGTGTGCCGCGACCGGCGATCGCCGGCGGCTCGGCGGAGGCGGATGACCAGCTCGGGGCGGTGATCGCGGGGGACGTGCAGATCGAGGAGCTCGCGCCGCGGTCGGATCGGCTGGTGCAGCCGGAGGTGGTCGGCCTCGCGTTGCTCTGTGCAGCGGCGACGCTCTTCTTCGGCGTCTACCCGGAGCCGCTGCTCGACCTCGCGCGCGATGCGGGCGCGACGCTGACCGGACTGTTCTGAGGCGCCGCGGCGGCGCGGGCGAACAGGCGCGGTGAACGTCGACATACGGCGTTGAGGCGAGGCCCGGACAGCGGCGGCGTTCGGTCCAGTGCGTCGGTGAACGTCAACGCGAGGGGGGCGAGTCCGGCCCCGCCACGGCATATGACCGGATATGGACAACCGGGGCCAGGCAGCGTCCGAGTACGTCGCGATCCTGCTCGTCGTCGTGGCGGCGCTGACGGGCGCCGCGACACTGGCCGTCGCAGTGCCCGACGTCGGCGAGCGGGTCGTCACGACGGTGCGCACCGGACTCTGCATCGTCGGCGGCGACGTGTGCCGCAGCTCCGACGCGGTAGCGGCCGGACTCAAGCCGTGCGTCACGAGCCAGCGGTCACGCCGACAGGACACGACGGTCGATATCGCCGTCGTGCGGCTCGGGGGACACGGCGAGTGGCAGCTCGCGCTCCGCTCCGACGGTCAGGCGGTTGTGACGCGGCTCGAGGAGAACGAGCTCGGCGGGACGGTCGGGGTCGGGCTGACGTTCAGCCCGGCCGGCGTGGATGCGGCGGCGTCTGCCTCACTTGTCGCGGGCTACCGAGGCGGCCGCGCGTGGCGCTTCCCCGATGCACGCTCGGCCGGCGCGTTCCTCGCCGCCGCGACGCGCGATGCGTCCGCGCGGGCAGCGCGCGCGCCGAACGTGCGCTGGCACGCGATCAACGGTCAGGCCGATGGTGAGGCGAGCGTCGCAATCGCCGATCTCGCCCGCGCAGGGATCAGCACGGGAGCTTCGGACGCGATCGGGTTGCGCAGTGAAGGCGCCCGCCGGACGCTGACGCTCGACCTTCGGCTCGACGATCCGCTGCTCTCCGGCATCCTGCATGGCCTTGCGCCCAATGCGGGCACGCAGCGCTCGTGGGTGGCGGACGTCAGCTGGGAGGGCGGCCAAGCGCGTGAGCTCGCACTGCGCGCCGCAACCGGCCGCGCCGGGCGCCAGGAGGAGTACAGCGCGCGGCTCGACCTGCGCGACGCCGGCAACCGCGCGGTCGCGGAGCGCCTCTTGCAGCCGAGCGCGTCGACGCCCGCAGACCTGGCGGCGCTCGCCGAGCGGATGCGCACCCACGGCGTGATCGAGCACGCCGCTTACAGCGTCAGCGAGGAGCGGCGCGGGTTCACCGTGGCGGGCAAGCTCGGGCTCGCGCTCGGGCTCGCCCATCACCGGATCACCGCCGAGCGCCGGCTCGTCGACGCGATCGCCTCGATCCGCGGCGGCCCGCTCCAACGACGGTTCGATTGCACCGGCGTGTAACTCCTGGCAGCGCGAAGCGTACCTCGTGGCGAAGCGCACAAAGGTCTATCGCTCACAAAGGAGAAGCGATGGAATTCATGAAGCGGTTTGAGCCCTTGTGGCTCGCACTGATCGTGATCGGAGCCCTCAACTGGCTCGCGATCGGCCTCTTCGACACGAACGTCGTGGCGGAGATCTTCGGTACCGGAACCGTGACCGACGTCGTCTACGTCATCGTCGGGATCGCCGGTCTCGCGATGGTGCCGCGCCTGCTCGAGGAGATTCGCCTCGGCGCCGGCCGGACTCACGCGACGCGCTAGCGTCGCACAGCCGGAGGCCGGGGGTGCACCCCCGGCCGACGGCCCACACCGGGCGCAACTGCGTCGCGGTACCCGGCCGGCCCAGTGGCAAGCTCCGAGTGGCTGTGCCTCCCCGAGTTTCTTCCGACCCGCGGGCGCCGCGCCGTCGAGGCTCGTCTCGCCCGAACGACCTGATTCGCTTTCAGCCGTGTTTGCGGCTTGTCCGCGAAGCCATCGGGACGCGACGCTAGCCTCACCCGTCCGGTGCGCTATCCGTCCGACGACCTGACCGAAGTTGAGCGCGCGCGGCTCGCACCGCACGTGACCGACCTCGACGGACCGGTCTTCGCGCTCGTGAACCTGCCGGAGACCGTGAAGGGCGCCCTGTTCGCGCGCTACTCGCGCTACCAGGGCACGCTGCGCCGCCTGTTTCTCGAGGAGTTCGCCGACTCCCTGCCGGAGGGCGGCAACTGGGACAGCGGCGAGGGCGAGCGAGCGGCGCAACTCTACGAGCGCATCTTCGTCGGCTACGGCGACGATTCGGTCGCGCAGCTGGGCGGCGCGCACGTCGCCTGTGAGTGGGTCTCCAACGTGCTGACCAAGGTGCTCCAGCGCCCAAGGCTCGCCGCATACCTCGAGCAGTCCACTCGCTACATCGCCTACGACGCGCCGATGCCGGGCGGCGGCTACCGCTACTACCGTGACGCCGAGCTCGGCCCGCAGTACGACGCCGCGATGGACGCGCTGTTCGACACCTACGCAGCCGCGCTCCCGCGCGTGCGTGGATGGGTCGACTCGTCGTATCCGCGCGCAGACGGCGAGCCGCCGGCGGCTCGCGCACGCGCCGTCAGTGCGAAGTCGTTCGACTTGCTGCGCGGACTGCTTCCGGCGGCCTCGCTCTCGCACATGGGCATCTACGCCTCGGGCCAGGCATACGAGGGGCTGATCCTGCACCTGATCGGCCACCCGCTGCCCGAGGCGCGGCGTTACGGGCAGCTGATCCTCGCGGCGGTCAAGACGGTGATGCCGAGCTTCGTCTCGCGCGTCGAGCGTCCCGACCGCGGCGGTGAGTGGGCGACCTACCTTGCCGAGCGGCGCACCGCGGGGGAACGCTGGGCGGCTCGGCTCGGCCTGGAGGACGCCGACCCTGGCGAGGCGCGTCCCTCGGTCACGCTCACACATGTCGACGGCGACGAGGAGCAGTTGTTGACCGCGCTGCTCTTCGAGGCGGCGGGGACGAGCGAGGAGCGCACGCGGGCCGCCGTCGCGGCCATGTCGGATACCGACCGGGGCGCGCTGCTGCACGACCTCGTCGGCGGGCGCGCCAACCGCCGCCACCGGCCGGGGCGCGGCTTCGAGGCGCTGCGCTACCGCTTCGAGATCGTGTCTGACTACGGCGCGTTCCGCGACCTCCAGCGCCACCGCATGCTGACGGTTCAGTGGCAGGGCCTGACGCCCGACCTCGGCGCAGGAGTGCCCGACGAGGTCGCCGCCGCCGGCGCGGGCGACGCCTACCGCACCGCGCTCGACCGATCCGCCGCGGAGTACCACCGGCTCGCGGACGCCGGGCTCGTTGCCGCGGCGCCGTACGCGCTCTGCCTCGGATACCGGATTCGCTACGTGCTCGACCTCAACGCCCGCGAGGCGATGCACCTCGTCGAGCTCCGCTCCGGCCGCGAGGGTCATCCCGCCTACCGCGCCGTCGCACACCAGATGCACGCGCTGATAGCGGAACGCCATCCCGCCGTGGCGGCGGCGATGACGCACGTCGACACTTCGGCTGAGCCGCGGCTCGAGCGGATCCTGTCCGAGATGCGGCTGCAATCGCGGCGCGCGGCCCTAGCCGGCTGAGGGTCGGCCCCCCGGCACGCCTGACGAGCACGCCTACCTTCGCCACGGCGGCAGCGCCCACAGCGCGCGCAGCCGCCCCGCGGGACCGCCGCCGCTCGCCAGCTCGCGTCGCAGGGCGCGGCGGCCGCCGGGTGTGGGAGCCGGAGCGCTCGGCGCGTACCGCCCCGCGCGGAGGGCCTGCAGGTAGGCCGCAGCCTGCGGCGTGCGGCCGAGCCGCTGCTCCAGCTGCTGCAGCGTGGTGCCGGCCGCGGCCGGGCGGCCGGCGCGGCGCAGGGCCGCCTCCAGCTCCGCGACCGCGCGGTCGAGCGTCGCCGCCGGGCCGCGACCGCGACGGCGCCACCACAGCACGCACCACGCCGCCAGCGCGAGCACCAGCGGCATCGCCGGCACGAACCACCACCAGGCCAGACCGCCGCCGTCACCGCCGGCGCCGGATCCGCCCGCCCCACCCGGGCCCGACTGCGCACCGCCGAGCAGATCCGGGCGGACACCACCGGTGCGCGGTGCCGAGCCGGCGCTGTCCGAGGCAGCATCACCGCTGTCGGAGCCCACCTCGGCAGCGCGCTCGAGCGCAGCGATCTGCGAGCGCGCCGGAGTGCCTGCGGGCGTGGGGTCGAACGTGACCCAGCCCCAATCGTCGAACCAGGCCTCGACCCACGAATGTGCATCGGTGTCGCGCACGATCCACGCGCGCTTGCTCTTGGAGTAGCCGCCCGGGGAGAATCCGGTGACGACGCGCGCGGGTATCCCGCCCATCCGCAGCAGCAGGGCCATGGCGCCCGAAAAGTGCTGGCAGTAGCCCGTGCGGGTGTCGAAGAGGAAGCCGTCGAGCTTCGCGCGTCCGGGCGCGATCTCCCCCGGGTCCTCGTCGTAGGTGAAGCCGTCCTGCAGGTACCGGTTCACCTCGAGCACGTACGCGTACGGCGTCTCCGTGTCGCGCTTGAGTCGCTTGGCCAGCGCCCAGGTGCGCGCGAAGGCCGAGCGCCGCAGCGCCCTGTTGCCGTCGTTGGAGCGCATCAGCGTCGGGAAGACCGCGTGCGGCACCACGCCGTCGCGGCCGGCGTCGAAGGGCGGGAAGCGGATCTCGATGGGGATCGCCCGCGCTCCTGCGACGGCGGTGGCAGCTGCCCGGCCGAAGTACGGGACCGTCAGGTTGAGGTCGGCAGCACGCCGCGAGTCGGCCCCGGCGCTCGATTGCGCGAGCTGGTCGGGCCGCGGCCGCGGGACATGTGCCCGCACGGTGTAGGAGTCGCCGCCGCGGAACTCGCTCTGCGAGCGCCATGCCCCCGGCTCGCCCGCCGGCTCGACGAGCCTTGCCGTGTCCTCGACGGCGAGCGTCGTCCCCGCGCCGAGCACGTCGCGCGTGCGCATGCGGCGCAGCGTCACACGCAGCGACTCGCGCCAGGCGGCATGGGACCGCCAAGCCG
>Ga0136622_10001069_pt1 | contig 11347 bp, 11 predicted proteins | sample AntDrymUQ4482106_2_FD_104803 | JGI IMG/M metagenome (GOLD analysis project Ga0136622, IMG submission 104803) | Polar desert sand microbial communities from Dry Valleys, Antarctica - metaG UQ448 (21.06) | ecosystem: Environmental > Terrestrial > Soil > Desert | place: Antarctica: Dry Valley...
GAGGCCTCGCGTCGCAGCGGCGTCGCCTCCTCGGCGCTGCGCTTCTACGAGGAGCGCGGCCTGATCGAGTCCGAGCGCGCCGGCTCGGGTCATCGCCGCTACCCGCGACCGGTGCTGCGCCGGGTCGCGTTCATCGTGTTCGCCCAGCGCGTCGGGTTGTCACTCGAGGAGATCGGCGCGGAGCTCGCCAAGCTGCCCGAAGGACGGGTGCCGGCCCGCCGCGACTGGTCGCGCCTCTCGCGCAAGTGGACCACGAGGATCGACGAGCGCATCGCCGAGCTCGAGCGCCTCAAGGCCGGGCTCACCGAGTGCATCGGCTGCGGCTGTCTCTCGCTCGACCGCTGCCGGCTCTCCAATCCCAACGACCGCGCCGCCCGTCTCGGCCCGGGGCCGCGCTACTGGGTCGGCGACCGCCCGCTCGGCGGCTGACCCCACCCCGCCAAACGCGGAGACCGTGCTCGTGCGACCGGGACAGGAGCAGAAGGCAACGAACTTCCGCGCGCTTCACGAGGGCGAGCCGTTCGTCATCCCCAACCCGTGGGACGCCGGCTCGGCGAAGGTGCTCGCGGCGCTCGGGTTCAGGGCGCTGGCGAGTACGAGCTCCGGTTTCGCGTTCACGCTCGGGCGCGCCGACGGCAGCGTCAACCTCGACGAGGTCGCTGCCCACGTCCGCGTCCTCGATGAGGCCACCGCGCTCCCGGTCTCGGTCGACCTGGAGAACGGCTACGGCCCCGGGCCGGAGGACGCGGCGCTGGCCATCGCCCGGGCGGCCGCGGCCGGAGCGGTCGGCGGCTCGATCGAGGACTACGACCCAAAGGGGCACATCTACGACCGCGATCACGCCGCCGAGCGGGTGGCCGCGGCCGCCGAGGCGGCGGGGCGCCTCGGCTTTCCGTTCACGCTCACGGCGCGCGCCGAGAACCACATCCGCGGCAACCCCGACCTCGAGGACACGATCGGCCGTCTGCAGGCGTACGCCCGCGCCGGCGCCGACGTGCTCTACGCGCCCGGGCTTCGCGGCGACGAGATCGGTGCGGTGTGCGGAGCCGTCGCGAAGCCCGTCAACGTGCTCGCCCGTCCTGGGCTGTCGTTGAGCGAGATCGTCGAGGCGGGCGCCCAGCGGATCAGTGTCGGTGGCGGGCTCGCGTGGGCGGCCGTCAACGGCCTCCTCGCCGCGGCCAAGGAGCTGCGCGACACGGGCAGCTTCGCCTCGCTCGCCGCGCCCGCCCACCTGCGCGAGTGGCTCGACGACTGAGGCGCTGGAGGATCGCCGCACGGTAATCCGCGGCGGGTGCAGCTTCGCCGAGGGGCTCCTCAGCCGCCGATCCCGCCTCCGGTAGCGTCCGTCGGGTGGAGCTCGAGGAGGCCATCCGCGGCCGCCGCACGCACAAGGTCTACGGCCCTGAGCCGGTCGATCGCGCCACGCTCGACGAGCTGCTCGAGCTCGCGCGCTGGGCGCCGAATCACCATCTCACGAACCCCTGGCGCTTCCGCGTCGTGGGCCCGGAGGCCCTGCGGCGGCTCAAGGAGGCGGCCGGTCCGGAGGCCGCCGCCAAGCTCGACCGCGCGCCCACGCTGGTGGTCGCCTCGGCAGCGCTGTCCGGCGACCCGGTCCAGGATCAGGAGGACCTCCACGCCGCCGCCTGCGCCGCCTACATCGTGCTGCTCGCCGCCCACGCCCGCGGCCTCGCGAGCTACTGGCGCACGCCGGAGGTGCTGCGCACCGACGCCGGCCGCGCCGCGGTCGGGCTCCCGGATGGCGAGCGCTTCCTCGCGCTGCTCCACCTCGGCCCGCGGCGCCAGGAGCAGGCCGCGCCCGAGCGCGCCTCGACCGGCGACTACGTGAGCTACCTCGAGTGATCGCGCGCGACGACGCCCTGCGCGCATTGGGCGAGGAGCGCTTCGACCTGGCCGTGGTCGGCGGCGGGATCACCGGCGCGGGTGTAGCGCTCGACGCGGCCTCGCGCGGCTACAGCGTTGCGCTCGTCGAGCGCGCCGACTTCGCCTCGGGCACCTCGGGGCGCTCGTCGAAGCTCATCCACGGCGGCCTTCGCTACCTGCAGAACTTCGACCTCGGGCTGGTCCGCGAGGCGCTGCTCGAGCGCGCGCTGATGGTCAGCCTGGCGCCGCACCTCGTGAAGCCGCTTCCCTTCCTGGTGCCGTTCTTCAAGGGCTGGCAGACGCGCGCCACCGGCATCGGGCTAAACCTCTACGACGTGATGGCTTCCGAGCGCTTGCGCCGTCCCCGCCGCGGGCGCGACGCGCGCCCCGAGGACTACTGGAGCCCCGACCGCCACCGCACCATCGACGCCGAGGAGGCGGCCAAGCTCCTGCCGGCGCTCGAGAGTCGCAAGCCGACCGAGGCCTACCTCTTCTACGACTGCCAGACCGACGACGCGCGCCTCGTGCTCACCGTGCTGGGCGAGGCGGAGCGCTTCGGCGCCGTGATCGCGAACCGGGTCGAGGTCACCGGGTTGATCGAGGAGGCCGGAGGCGCCTCGGGCGTCGCGTGCACCGACCGCGTCGGCGGCGAGACGCTCGAGGTCAGGGCCGACAACGTCGTGAACGCGACCGGGGTCTGGGCGGATCAGATCCGAGGGGAGGAGCTGTACGAGGCGACCGAGTTTCCGCGCATCCGCCCAAGCCGCGGGACCCACCTGACGCTCGCGCGCGAGACGCTTCCGGTCGACGTCGCGGCGATCGTGCCCGCCGGCAGCGGGCGCACGATCTTCGTGCTGCCGTGGCTCGGGCGCACCTTGATCGGAACCACCGACCGCAACTACGACGGCGACCTCGAGCACGTGGCCCCCGACGGCGCCGACGCCGAGTACCTCCTCGAGGCCACCAACCGCTTCTTCAAGCGCGAGCTCGACGTATCCGACCTGACCGGCGCCTACGCCGGCGTCCGGCCGCTGATCTCGACCGGCGACCCGAAGAAGTCGGTCGACATCTCGCGCAAGGCCGAGCTGTTCGAGACGGGATCGGGCCTCGTGACGATCACCGGCGGCAAGCTCACGACATGGCGGCGGATGGCGAAGATGGCGGTCGATCGGATCGTGGAGCGCGAGGGGCGCGAGGCGCCCTGCCGGACCGACGTGATCCAGCTCGGCCAGCCGGCTTCGGAGGAGGACCTCGGGGCAGTCGACGGCGTGGACGCCGAGAGCCGCGCGCTGCTCGCCGGCCGATACGGGCACGCGGCGCACGACGTCCTCGCGCTGTGCCAGGCCGAGCCGCGGCTCGCGCGGAGGATCTGCCCGGACCTGCCCGATTTGCTGGCCGAGGCGGTGTTCGCCGCGCGCCGCGAGCAGGCGCTGACCGTGGGCGACGTGCTCATGCGCCGGACGCGGCTCGCCCTGCTCGACGGGCGACGCCTCGCCGAGCGCGACTCCGAGGGCGCGCGCGCCGTGGCGGGCGCCCTGGCCGGAGAGCTCGGCTGGGACGCCGGGCGACTCGAGTCCGAGCTCGACGCGTGGGCGCGCGAGGCCGCCGAAGAGGGGCTGGCGCTGCTGTGACCGCCGCGACGGCGACGGTTCGCCTGCGCGGGCGCGAGCTCGCGATAGAGCGCGGGAGCCCGCTGCTGATGGGAGTGGTGAACGCGTCACCGGAGTCGTTCTTCGACGGCGGCCGCCACGCGGGGCTCGCCGAGCTCGTGGCCCACGGGCGGGCGCTCGCGGCGACCGGCGCGGCGATCGTTGACGTCGGCGGCCAGTCGGGCGTCACCCACCTGCCCGCGGTACCGGTCGAGGAGGAGGTCACCCGCGTCGTCCCGCTGGTGGAGCGGCTCGCGGGCGACGGGCTGATCGTCTCGGTCGACACCTGGAGCGCCGAGGTCGCGTCCGCTGCGATCGAGGCCGGCGCCGCGATGGTCAACGACCCGAGTGGCCTCACGGAAGCTGGCGTGGCCGAGGCGTGCGCCCGCTCGGGCGCCGGGCTCGTGATCACGCACACGCGCGCGGCGCCCAAGCACAAGGAGTTCCCCGCCTACGAGGACGTGCGCGATGACGTGGTGGCCTTCCTCCGCGAGCGCGCCGGCGTCGCCGGCGCCGTCGGGGTGGATGAGGCTCAGATTCTGCTCGACCCGGGGCCCGACCTGGGAAAGACGCCGGCCGAGACCGTCGCCGTGCTGCGCGACCTGCCCGCGCTCGCGCGGCTCGGACGTCCGCTGCTGCTGTCGGTGTCGCGCAAGGACTTCGTGGGCGCGATCTGCGCGCGCGCTCCGGGGGAGCGCCTGGGCGGCACGCTGGCGGCGGTCGGCGAGGGTGTCGACGCCGGGGTGAGCATGGTCCGCACTCACGACGTGGCAGCGGTGGCCGACTTCATGGCGGTGCGCGCGGCGCTGCGCGGCGAGCGGCCCGTGGACGCCGGCCTGCGTCTCGAGGAGGCTCTGCGCCGCGAAGGAAGGGCGGCCTAGGCAGCCCGTCGCGGCGGCGGCGAGCGGTGGCTGCGCGGCGGCGGCGGCGACCGCCCGCCCGACCTGATAGTCCTTGACCCATGGGAGTGCTCGAACCAAGCGAGCTCGAGGAGAGCCCGCTGGCCGATCTGCACACGCTCGCGTCCGAGCTCGGCATCGAGGGCTACCGTCGGCTGCGGCGTGAGGAGCTCGTCGCCGCGATCGTCCGCTCGCAGGGCGGCGAGGCCCTGGTCGGCGACGCGACCGACGCGTCCGCCGACACCGAGCCGGCCGCCGCTGCGGACACCGAGCCCGCCGCCGCTGCGGACCCCGAGCCGGCCGTCGCGGATGAGCCCGACTCCGAGCCGCCCCGCGAGCGCCCGCGCCGGCGCGGGCGCCGCCGCGCCGCCGAGCGCGACGAGGAGCCCGAGGCGCGCGAGGACGCCGCGCCCGAGGAGACGCGCACCGGCACGCTCGACGTGCTCCCCAACGGCAGCGGCTTCGTCCGCGCCGACGCGTTCGCCCACTCGCACGACGACGTCTACGTCGCGCCGGCGCAGATCCGCCGCTGCGAGCTTCGCACCGGCGACGAGGTCGCGGGCCCGGTCCGCGCCCCGCGTCGCTCGGAGCGCTATCCGTCGCTCGTTCGCGTCGAGACAGTGAACGGCGGCGCGGCCGAGCCGCCGGCCGAGCGCCCGCTGTTCGAGGACCTCACCGCAGCCTTCGCTAGCGAGCGCCTGGCCACGCCCGAGGAGCTGCAGGGCACGCCCTACGGCAAGGGTTCGCGCGTTGCGGTGGCGGGCCCGCCCGGCGCCGGCGCCACCACGCTGCTGCGGCGGATCGTCACCACGCTCGGCGAGCGCCAGCCGGAGCTCCAGCTCACCGTGGTGCTCGCCGGCGCGCGACCCGAGGAGGTCGGCGAGTGGCGCCAGGCGGTCAGCGTGCCCGTCGTGGGCGGCAGCTTCGACCAGTCGCCCGATCGTCAGGGCGAGGCCGCCTCGATGGCGATCGAGCGCGCCAAGCGAGCGGCCGAGGCCGGACGCGACGCGGTCGTGGTCGTGGACTCGCTCGAGGCGCTCCCCGCGACGGCCGCGCGGCGCGTCTTCGGCGCGGCGCGCAACACCGAGGAGGCCGGGTCGATCACGGTCGTGGCCGCGACCGGCGTCGGCCCCGAGCCGGCACGCCACGCCACCACCCGGATCGTGCTCAGGCCCAGCCCCGCGACCGATATCGAGCTGGACGAGGGAACCTCCGGCGCCCTGCGCGCCGAGTTGCTCTCCTAGACGCCCCGCCCGCCCCGATGGCGATGATCGAAAGGACGCGGAGCACCGACCTCAACGGCTCGGCGGGAGTGGTCGACAGCCCTGCCACCGCCGGGAGCGCCGGCGTGATCGGGAGCGCCGCGACCGCCGGCAGCGCGGGCGTGGTCGGGAGCGCGGGAGTGGCCGGCAGCGCCGGCGTCGTCGGAAGCGCCGCGGTGGCCGGCAGCGCGGGCATCGTCGGGAGCGCCGCGGTGGCGTTCAGCATCGCGATCGTGGGCAGCGCCGCGATCGTCGGCGGAGCCGGGAACGCGGGCTGCGCCGCGTGCGTCGGCTGCGTGGGGTGCGTGGACTGCGTCGCGTGCGTCGGGTGCGTGGGCTGCACCGGCCTGCGCGGGGCGGTCGGTGCGGTGCGCCGGCGCGGTTAGCGCCTCCAGCGCGATCCCCCGCGCGCCCGCCAGGGCGGACGATTGATGAGTTGACCACCCCATAGGGTGGCTAACTCAGCAAACGTCGCCGCCGACGCTCAGCCGCGCTCGTACGCGACCTCGCGCCACGACGGCTCGGGCGAGAGCTCGATCAGCTCGAAGTCGCGGTCCGGCTGGGCGTAGCCGAAGGTGTGGTTCTCCTCGTCGAAGACGATCGTCAGCTCGTCCTCCTTGACGCGCTGGTCGAGCCAGGCGCCGCGGAACACGAGTCGGCGGAGCCAGTGCACGAGCGAGCGGTCGGCGGGCCCGGTGAGCTCCGACCAGCAGTCGCGGACGTGCTCGCCGAGCGCCGAGCTGGGGTCGGCCACCTCGCCGTTGACGGCGAGGTTCACGAGGTCCTCGCGCTCCTCGTCGGAGAGCGGCCGCCGGACGAAGTCGAGCTTGGTCGCCGCCTGCTCGATGCGCTCGCTGAAGTCGCGCTCGTTGAAGGTGAACCGGAGCTCGCCGTACTCGAGCACGTAGTCCGATCCGGACTCGTAGTTGCCGCGTCGCGTGGTGTCCATTCCAGGGGTGCCCGGCTCCGTCACGGGCATGGGACGCACCGCGGGCGTCGGCATTCTAGGCGCGAGTCCTTCCACTAATCGAGGGGTGCAAGGGCAGTTGCAGCGGTGATCCGCGCCCGTACCCGGTTGACGCCCGCCGGCGGGCCTGCGACCGTTTGCGCAATGTCCCGACGGCTCGCGCGGCTCCTGCCGCTCGCCGCGCTCGCGCTGCTCCTGCTCACGCCGGCCGCCCGCGCCCAGCCGAACGTGGTCGTGGTGATGACCGACGACCAGGCGCTCTCGCAGATGCGGGCGCTGCCGAAGACGAAGGCGCTGATCGGCGGCGCCGGCGTGACGTTCGAGCGCTCCTACGCCGCCCAGCCCAAGTGCTGCCCTAACCGCGCGACGTTCCTCACCGGCCAGTACCCCCACAACCACGGTGTGCGCGACAACGAGCCGCCGCACGGCGGCTATTCGAAGCTCGACCACTCGGAGACGCTGCCCGTATGGCTCGACCGCGCCGGCTATGAGACGGCGTTCATCGGCAAGTACATGAACGGCTACAACCGCGTGGGCGACATCCCGCCCGGCTGGGACGAGTGGGCCGCGCTCATCGACTTCGGCTACTACAACTTCACGCTCAACGACGACGGCGAGAGCGTGAGCTACGGCTCGAGCCCCGCCGACTACCAGACCGACGTGCTGGCCGACCGCGCCGCGGACTTCATCGACCGCAGCGCGCCGGCCCAACAGCCGTTCTTCCTCTGGGTCGCGCCGCAGGCGCCGCACGTTGCCGGTGTGCGCTCCGACATCGGCGAGCCGGACAACCCCCAGGGCGCGCCCCGCCACCAGGGCGACTTCAAGGGCGCGATCGCCCCCCGCACGCCGAACTACAACGAGCGTGACGTGTCGGACAAGCCGCGCTACATCCGCAGGCAGAGGCTCCTGTCAAGGCAGCAGAAGACGAAGATCGACACGCACTTCAGATCCACGCTCGAGTCGCTCAGCGCCGTGGATGACATGGTCCAGCGGCTGCGCAACCGCCTGCACGCGAGCGGCGAGCTCGCCGACACGCTGTTCGTCTTCACCTCCGACAACGGCTACTTCTTCGGCAACCACAGGAGCTTCTGCTGCAAGGACGAGATCTACGAGGAGGCGGCGCGCGTGCCGCTGCTGGTGCGGGGGCCGGGACTGCCCGCCGGCGTCGCGCGCAATCAGCTCGTGAGCAGCGTGGACATCGCGCCCACGATCCTCGAGCTCGCCGGGGCGACGCCGGGGCGCGTGGTCGACGGCAGGTCGCTGCGCGTGCCCGCGCGGCGCGCGGGGGCAGGCGCCGGGCGCGACCTCCTGATCGAGACCTTCAACGACCGCTTCTTCGCGGTCCGCTCGGGCAGGTGGAAGTACGCCCGCAACCAGTCCACGGGCGAGGAGCAGCTTTTCAACATCGCGACCGACCCGCGCGAGCTCGAAAGCCTGCACGCCGACCGGCGGTACCGGGACGTGAAGCTGCGCCTACGGCAGAAGCTGGCGCAGCTCAAGGTCTGCGCGGGCGCGAGCTGCCGCTAAGCGCGCGGGCCGCCCGGACATAGACAACCCGGTGGGGGGTGAAGCTGCTTCGCGCGCGCCTTAAGCGCGCATGGAACGGGACGAGCGCGAACGATCGCTACTCGTGGTCGAGGACGACGACGCGACGCGGTCATTCCTCGTCGAGAACCTGACCGCCGACGGCTTCCGCGTCGCCGCGGCCACGGGCGCAGGGGAGGGGCTGCGAGCGATCGAGGTCCGCAAGCCCGACCTCGTCGTGCTCGACCTGATGCTCGGAGACGCGAGCGGCCTCACGCTCCTCGACCGCGTGCGCGCCGCCGACGGGCTCGCGTCGCGGATCGACCCCGAGCTGCCGATCATCGTCGTCACCGGCCGCGGAGGAGACACCGACCGCGTGCGCGGGTTCACCCGGGGCGCCGACGACTATCTCGTAAAGCCGTTCAGCTACCCGGAGCTCCTCTGGCGCGTTCGGGCGCTGCTTCGCCGGACCGACCGTGGTCCCCTCCGCGGCGTAATTCGCGTAGGTGACCTGACTATCGACCCCGTGACCCGCGCAGTGCGACTCGACGGCCTCCCCGTGCACCTGTCGGCGAAGGAGTTCTCGCTGCTGCACGCCCTTGCGGCCGACCCGACCCGAGTCTTCGGCAAGGCCGAGCTGCTCCGCGACGTCTGGGGCTACCTGGCGATCGGTAACACCCGGACGCTCGACGCGCACGCCTGTCGCGTTCGGAAGAAGCTGGCCGGGGCGAGCCGGCCGTTCATCCTCAACGTGCGCGGCGTGGGCTACAGGCTCACGGAGCGGTTGTGACGGAGCGTCGGAGACCGCGCTCGTGATCTGGATCGCCATGGCAGGTCTCGCGTTCGGGGCCGCCCTCATCGCGCTCGTGACGCTCGTCCTGTCCCTGCGCCGCCGGCTCGAGCGTGCTGCGTGCGCCGAGCACGAGCTGCGGGGGCCGCTCGCGGCGATCGACCTCGCGGTCGAGCAGGTGCGCCAGGGTCGCTCGGGGCCCGAGCTCGCCGCGGCGTTGGAGTCGCAGCTCGATCGGTCTCGTGCGGGTCTCGCCGACATGGCGGCCGCTCGCACCGGCCGGCGGACGACCGCCGCTCTCAGCCCCGTGCCACTCGAGCGTATCGCTCGCTCTACCGCATCGGGGTGGCGTCCCGTGGCCGAGCGCGCGGGCGGGCGGCTTCGGATGGACTGGCAGGCAGGTTCGGTGACGATCGCCGCCGACCGCGGACGGCTCGCCCAGGCGCTGGGAAACCTTCTCTCGAACGCGATCGAGCACGGCGGAGGCGAGGTCCGCGTGCTTGGTCGCCGTGTCGCCGGCGTCGTCCGCATCGAGATAGCAAACTCGACCCGCGACGACGGGACGCTTGGCCACGCAGCGTCGACGGCTCTCGAGCGTGACCAGGAACACGGCGCTGCGCCGGATCGCGGACGCGGCCTCGGCATCACCGCCCGGGCGGTGCGGGAGTCGGGAGGCACGCTCGAGATCTCATCCGGCGCCGACAACGGTGTCGTGACGGCGCTCGAGCTTCCGCTCGACGGACGTTGAAGCCGCGCGGCGGACGACGGCGCGCCGTGGTGATCCTCGCGTTCGCGCTGGCCGCCGGCGGGCTCGCCGCCTCGCAGGTGAGAAGCAGCATTGAGGAGGTCGAGTCGCGGGTGGGCGCGCCGACCCCGCTGGTCGTCGCGCGGCAGGACATCCGAGGCGGCACGCGGCTTGAGCCGCAGGCGCTCGAACGGATGCTCACCGTGCAGGAGATCCCCGAGCGCTTCGTGCCTCCGGACGCGCTGACGGCCCCGCAGGAGGCTGCCGGGCTGCGGGTCGCGGTGCCGCTCGCGGCAGGCAGCTACCTCACGGTCGGGGATCTCGAGACCGGCGTCGGACGGGGCGGTCCCGCCGGTCCGGTGCTCGGTCCGGGCGAGCGAGTGGTCGAGGTTCCCGTAGCCAGTGGCGCAATCGGCGCGGCGCCGCCCGGCACCCGTGTCGATGTGCTGGTCACGACAAGTCCAGAGTCGGGCGGGGGAAGAACCTACGTGGCCCTCCAGAGGGTTGAGCTCTTGGACAGCCGGGCGGCGGCTGAGGGCGTTGGCGCCGCCGGCGCCGCGCCGGCCGCCGGCGCGATGGCCGCGCTTCGAGTAACGCTCGAGCAGGCTGTGATGCTCACCGCGGCGCAGAACTTCGCCCAGGAGATCCGTCTGCTCGTGCGCTCGCCGGAGGATCGCCGGCGGATTGGACCTACGAGCGTCAGGGCTGCGGACTTGTGACCGCACGCGAGTTAGGGATCGTCCCACATGAGCGATAGGGCTTCCAGTCGCCGGATGGTGGACCAGCGGGTGGGGAGTGAGGGTGCCCTTGACGAGCTCGCCGGCGCCTTCCGTGACCGTCTCCTGAGCCGCGCTCGGGAGGGCGGCGGCGAGTCCGGACACCTCGAGGCCGACGTTCGCGAGCTGGTGGAGCGCGAGGCGCCCGCGCTGGCCGGTGGCGAGCGCGACCGCCTGGTCGAGCGCGTGCTTGCTCTCGCCGCAGGACTCGGTCCGCTCGACGCCCTGCTCGGCGACCCCACGATCGACGAGGTGATGGTGAACGGGCCCGAGGCGGTCTGGATCGAGCGACGCGGCCGGATCGAGCGGACCCCGACGTCGTTCGGCTCCGAGGCGGACCTGATGCACGCGATCGAGCGCATCCTTGCGCCGCTTGGTCGCCGCGTGGACGAAGCGGCGCCGTTATGCGACGCCCGCCTCCCAGACGGCTCGCGCGTCAACGTCATTATCCCGCCGCTCGCCCTCACCGGGCCTTGCCTGACGATTAGGCGCTTCCGGCGTCAGGGCTTCTCACTCGACGACCTCGTGGCGGCCGGAACGCTGCCCGCACCACTGGCAGAGCTCCTCGCCGACTCGGTCGGGGGCAGGGCTTCGATTCTCGTGTCTGGCGGTACGAGCTCAGGCAAGACGACGACCCTCAACGCGCTGTCGGGCGCGATACCGGACGGGGAGCGGATCGTGACCATCGAGGATGCTGCTGAGCTTCGACTGCGACAGCGCCACGTGATCCGACTCGAGGCGCGGCCGCCCAACCTCGAAGGCAGCGGCGAGGTCACGATCCGCCAACTGGTCCGCAACGCCCTGCGGATGCGCCCCGACAGGATCGTCGTCGGCGAGGTGCGCGGGGCCGAGGC
>Ga0136622_10001070_pt1 | contig 11336 bp, 9 predicted proteins | sample AntDrymUQ4482106_2_FD_104803 | JGI IMG/M metagenome (GOLD analysis project Ga0136622, IMG submission 104803) | Polar desert sand microbial communities from Dry Valleys, Antarctica - metaG UQ448 (21.06) | ecosystem: Environmental > Terrestrial > Soil > Desert | place: Antarctica: Dry Valley...
CCTGGGCGGCTGACCCCGGTGGTGGAGTTGCTGGTCGGGTCCCGGTGCCCGGCCCTCTCCCCGTTGATCGTCTTACACCGCTCGTCGGCGTCAACGTCGTTCGTCCTCGCTTCGCTGCGGGCGGGGTTGGCACCGTTCGGGCGAGCGGTGGTCCTCGATGGGGTCGAGTTCGATCCCGATGCCGAGGAGATCGTGGCCACGGTGCGTCCTCGGCGCGACGCCCGGCGACGGTGCGGGGTGTGCGACCGGCGGTGTCCGGGCTATGACCGAGGTCGCTCGGGTGCCGGACCGCGCCGATGGCGGAGCTTGGATCTAGGCACGATCCGGGTGTATCTGGAAGCTGGGAGGCATCGTCACCCGGATCCAAGCCGAGATCGACAGCCAGGTGGACCGCCTGGCGGGGCTGCGTCGCATCGGGATCGACGAGATCTCCTACAAGCGGAGCCACAAGTACCTGACGATTGTGGTCGACCACGACAGCGGCCGGCTGGTCTGGGCTGGTGTGGGCCGCGACCAGGCCACCCTCGACAAGTTCTTCGAGCTGCTCGGCGAGGAACGATGCGCTCAGATCAGCCACGTATCGGCTGATGCGGCTCGATGGATCGCCAACGCCGTCGATGAGCACTGCCCGAACGCCATCCGCTGCGCCGATCCGTTTCACGTGGTGGCCTGGGCCACCGACGCTCTCGACGAGCTGCGTCGCCAGGCCTGGAACGACGCCCGAGCGCTGGCCCGCACCGAGGGCCGGCGCCACCGTGGACGGCCACCAGCCGACGCCGCCCCCCGCCCGGGTCACGAACGCGCCCGAGCGCTCAAGGGTGCTCGCTACTCGCTGTGGAAGAACCCTCAGAACCTGACCGATCGCCAGCAGGCCAAGTTGGCATGGGTGGCCAAGACCGATCCCCGGCTGCATCGGGGTTACCTGCTCAAGGAGGGCCTGCGGTTCGTGTTCCAGGCCAAGGGCCAGGCCGGCAAGGAGGCTCTGGACCGGTGGCTTGCCTGGGCCCAGCGATGTCGCATCAGCGCCTTCGTCGAACTCGGCCGCAAGATCCGCAGGCACCGCGCCGCCATCAACGCCTCCCTCGAGCACGGCCTTTCCCAGGGTCTCATCGAGTCCACCAACACCAAGATCCGAGTGCTCACCCGCATGGCCTACGGCTTCAAGTCACCCGAAGCGCTGATCGCTCTGGCCCTGCTCTCACTCGGCGGCTACCGCCCCGGTCTCCCCGGGCGGCCCGCGAAATGACCCACTCAACCGGCAGGAGAGCCCGTTTTGGCGCCGTTACCCAGGAGACCCCGAAGGGCAGGTCGACGGTGATGTCTCCGCAACAGAGGTAGATGATGGCGATCAAGGCGGCTGCTGAGTGGTGGCCGTAGCCGCGGTGGTTGATCAAGCGGATCTTGCGGTTGAGCCCCTCGAGCTTCGAGTTCGACAGGCCGAGCTCGACGGCAGCGAGGATGCGCTCCCGGTTGGCTCGCACGGTCCTGGAGAAGGTGACGAAGGCGGGGATGCGGCACCGGCAAGCCCAGGCCAGCCACCACTCGAAGATGGGCAGGTGCGTCGGCGGGATCAGCGAGGCGGAACAGGTCGCGCAGGGCCTCTTTGAGTTGCCAGCGGTAGAGAACAGACCGCTCTCGGCGCAGCGTGTGGAGCAAGTCGAGCTGGGCGTCGCTGAGGTCGTTGGGATCCTTCACCAAGGCCCAGCGGGTGTGCTTTAGGTTAGCTACGTGATCGACGCGTGCCTCGAGCTGTTCAGCGCCGTTCGCGGCTGGTAGCGGACCGCAGCGCGTTCCCGTGGAGGTGGGCAGCGCCTCGCCGGCACGTCCTCGTGGGGTCGATTCGCCGGCCAGCACACCGACCCGATCGATCCCGATGTCGCCGCCTGGGCCTTGACGAATGCCCACGCCGGTGCCAGATGGGAGGTCACAGCCGCCCGCAGGCGTCCGCAGCCTCCCGATTCCCGCACGTGGCGCCGAAGCGCTGCTCGACCGACCCGGATGGAGCGATGACGGCAAGCTCCCGGCAGGCGTCGAGGTCGCCAGCCCGGCATTCGACGTGCAAGAGCTGGACGCGCGGTGCGATCGCCTCGGGCAGCGGCGAGGGCGGACGCTCCCGCCCCCCGTCAGACGCTCCGTCAGAGGGAGCCGGGTCGGGCGGGTCGGAGCCAACGTCGTCGCACGCGCCGACGAGCGCCATCGCCACGCCCAGACCCGCCACCGCCACCCTCCGTCGAACGGCCAGCCCGGGGGAGGCGCTCATACGGACAAAAGGTGCTTGACATGACAAAGAGACCGGTGCAAGATCAGACAGTCTCGCGCGTGGAAGCGACGCTGCGGCAATCAGGGAGGGGAACGGATGGGGTTCAGGCATCTCCGGGATGCCTATGGTCTGGTAGCGATAGTTCATGACGCTCAGGTAGTTGGGCTTGAAGTTCACGCCGTCGCCACCGCCGTGGCCCAATCCGAGGGTGTGGCCGAGCTCGTGGATGAGCGTTCCCGACTGGTCGCGGACCGTGCCGTTCTGCCCGCTCCAGTTCCCGAGCGTCACCATGAAGCCCTTCTTCGTCGAGCAGCACACGCCTGAGCTCGAGGAGCCGTCGATGGTGTGGGCCCAGACGTTGTAGAAGAAGTAGGGCTCCCGGTCGGGGTCGAAGTCGGACTCCCGCTGGGCGTCGAGCTGGGCGATGCCGAAGTCGGCTTCGTCGACGGCGGCGGTGACGTCGATGGCGTCGTCGTCATCGATCACCAGGTTCACGCCGGACGGCTCGGCCGGAAAGCCGGCGTAGGGGCAGTCGGTCACCGCTGCCACCGGTGCGTCGCCAAAGGCGTCGACGGCCTCTTGCAATGCCGCCGGGTCCGGTCGGTGATCGTGGTCGGGGGCGACGAGGTGGTCGATCTCGATGGCGACGGTCGATCGGCAGGGATCGGCGCCCAACGCGGCCATGTCGGTGGTGACGTTGCCTCCGGCGTCGCGGATGCCGAAGCGCTCGACACCGTCGGGGATGCCGTCGCCGTCGATGTCGCCGGTGGAGCTGAGCGAGATGTCGAACCAGATCCGACCTCGCTCGCCGCCTTCGAAGACGCCGGCGTGCTCGGTGTCGCCATCCCCCTCGCTGAAGCCGGTGTTCTGCGGGACGTCGCCGGTCCAGAACCCCGTGTCGAGATCGAGCGACAGGGCCAGGTCGAGGTCGTTGTCGATGGGGTCGAGGTCGATGAGGTCGTCAGGCGCCGCCAAGCCGGTGTCGTCGTCGAGGATCTGGATGGTCACGGTCGTGGACGGCATGGCGTCGCGGTCCACGGTGTTGGTGAAGGTCCAGTACGGCAAAAAGGCGCCGTTGGACTCGATCTGGTCGGACTCGTTGTCCTGGAACGGGTTGGAGCCGATTCGGACGCGACCGAAGAAGTCGCCGTCACCTTGGAACGGCGCCGGGTCCGGGTCGTCGAGGACTTCGAACTTGATGATCGTCACCGTCACGTCGACCATGTCGACGGCAGCGGCGGGCGCAGCGGTGACGACGGTGCTCGCTAGGAGTCCGACGCACGCGAAGAGAACCGACCACGGGCGCGAAACTCCTGACTGGGATGCCTGGGGCGCCACCGGCTTCGACCCCGACCTGCTGGTGGACAATTCGACCATCGGCTACTCGGGATCGGCCCTTCCCGACCTCGACGAGACCAACCTGAACGAGACGAACGGGGTCAGTGACGGAAACGCGGCGATCTACTGGGTCGACCCGGGCCGCACCACCCGGGCCGGCGATGGCCGCCTGGGGCTGGATTGGGACTGGGACAGCAGCGGCCTGCCGCCCTTCGAAAGCGGCGTCAACGTAGACATCAACGGCGACCGGGTCTGCGTCACCGACGGCGACGACGACGTGCTCGACACCGCCCCGGGGGGAGACGACGTGGTCCAGGGCGGCGCCGTCACCACGGGACCCGACCGCACCTGCAACACGGCGTCAGCCGGCGACGACGAGCAGGACCGGGCCGTGGGCTTCTCTCAGCCGAACGCCCTGACCGGCTTCGACGACTGGCAGAACATCAAGTACCGGGCGGCCATGTCGCCCGATGCCGGATCACCCGGCCCACTGCCCCACGAGGAGCTCACCTTCGAGCTGTCGGAGCAGATCAAACAGGAAGCCCGGGAGGCGGTCAACCGGCCCCCGGTCGCCGATGCCGGCGGGCCCTACGTCGTGGCCGAAGAGGACACGGTCGTGCTGGACGGCACCGGGTCCACCGACCCCGACGGCGACACGCTGAGCTACTCCTGGACTCCGACGGCCAACCTTGACGACGCCACGTCGCCCACGCCGGTGTACTCCGGTGTCGACGACACCGTGGACGATCTCACCCTGACCGTGACCGACCCGGGAGGGCTGTCGGCCAGCGACACGACCACCGTCACCGTGGAGAACGTGGACCCGAGCGTGTCGGCAGTGGGCGACGCCATCGACGAGGGCAGTACGGCGACGGTTACGGCCACCTTCACCGATCCCGGGATCCTCGACACCCATACGGCAGCGATCGACTGGGGCGACGGGACGGCCCGACCCGACGGCCCTGGACCAGGGTGCCGGGTCCGGCGACCTGGTCGCCTCCCACGCGTACGGCGACAACGGCACGTTCACGGTGACGGTGACCATCACCGACGACGACGGCGGGTCCGGATCCGACACGGTGTCGGTGGCGGTGGCGAACCTCGAGCCCGACGTCACGCTCGACCCCACCGGCACCGTCTCGTTCCCCGGCGGCGACGCCTTCGTCGGGCGGATCGACACGCCTCAGGACCACGCCGCCTCGGCCACCGATCCCGGCTCCGACGACCTGACCTTCGCGTGGGCCTCGGGCCAGACCACCACCACCACCTCCTTCAACGACGGAGTGGGGCCCGACCCGTTCCCGAGCCCTCTCGGGATCTTCCCCTTCCTCGCCAGTGACGGGACCACCGTCATCTTCGCCACGCCGGGCGTGGCGACGATCGGCGTCACCGTCACCGTCACCGTCACCGACGACGATGGCGGCAGCGACGGGGACGACGCGGCAAAGGTGGTGGTGGGTGACGCCGACGGCACTTTCGGCAACGGTTACTGGAAACACCAGTACTCCGGTGACGGCAACCCGCAGGTCGATGCCGCAAGCCTCGAGGGCTACCTCGATATCGTGAACTTCGTATCCGGGGTGTTCTCCGAGCACACCATTCTGGCCACGGCGGCCGACGCCGACGCCGTGCTCTCGCCGTCGGGGAACGACAAGCGTGCCGTGGCCACCGCTGACCTCCTGGCCGGGTGGTTGCACTTCGCCTCGGGCGCGGTCTCCCACGAGGCCGTCGTGCCGCTCAGCGGCGGCACGACCATGAACTTCCTCGACGTGATGGTCGAGATCGAGGGCATCGTCCTCGACGATGCGGCACCCCGCACGGAGTTGATGCGGGCATCGTTCCTCGCCCAGCGGCTGCGCCAGGCGAGCTCACCGTAGAAAGGAGACCCTCCGAAAATGGCCCTGTTGGAGCGGGTCATCGCCACGAGCTCGAACGAAGGCGACGTCGTCCTCGACCCGTTCTGCGGCTGTGGCACGACCATCGACGCCGCCGAGAAACTCGGGAGGGCCTGGGTGGGCATGGTTTCGTTGACGCCGGCAGGTGCTTTGCAGGTGGCGGCGACGATACCGTCGCCGTGGTGATCATCGAGATACCAGGCGAAGCGCTTGTTGCGAACCGAGGCGCCGAGGTGCTGATCTCGTTCGCCCCCGGACTGGAGCTCGACCTCTGGTAGGGAGTTGAGGATGCCGAGGATCTGTTTCCGACTCGCTGCCACGTCGAGCATCCGCACGAGGCCAGTAGCCGTGTGAGAATCGTCGGATGGCAGAGCCAACGGCGATCCAGGGCGCGATCCCGTACGTGTTCTGCGCCGACGCAGGCACCGTCGCCGATTGGTGCGTCGAGGTGCTCGGCTTCGACGAGCGCGAGCGGTGGCCCGGCGATGACGGCGTGGTACGCAACGTGGAGCTGATCGCCGGCAACAGCGAGGTTTGGCTGGACGGCCCAATACCCGACTGGAAGGACAGGACGGGTGGCCTCGGCTCCTGGGTTGGCTTCCTGGTTGACGATGTGGACGCTGTCTACGAGCGAGTTACCGCTGCGGGAGTTGACGTCGATCCGCCACGCACTCGGGATCATGGCGTTCGCGAAATCACCGTCAAGGACCCCGAAGGCCACGCCTGGGGGTTCGTAGAGCGCCTCGATTGAGCGGGGCCGCGGAGTGCACATTCCCGATCTACGCCCCACGAGCCGATCTCGGGACCAGCCCAGATCCGGGAGTCCATCCCATTTCTCGCAACGAAACTGCTGCCTTGCGTGTCACCGAAAGTGCCTGCTTGAGAATGTCGGCGGGCGTTGCGAACGGTTCGTAGCGTTCGAGAGATCCTGGTCGAGGTAGCTCACAAAGTGCCTGCCGGCCCCCTGCGGGGTCTGGCTTTCGAACGAAGAGCGACTCGGTCGGGGCTTCGCCGTGGCGTGGCTCGAGAGAGGACTCGCATCCAACCCAAGCAGGAGTGCCCGTCGCGGTTCCACCATCCGACAGACAGGAGAACGCATGCAGGTGATCATCGGTGTCGACCCGCACAAGGCGTCGCATACGGCCGTGGCGATCAGCACGACCGAGGACGAGCTGGCCCGCAAGAAGGTCCGAGCCACGCGGACGCAGGTCGACCAGTTGTTGGCGTGGGCCGAGCCGTTCCCGACACGGCTGTGGGCGATCGAAGGCGCCGACGGCATGGGCTACTTGCTGGCCCAGCAGCTTGTCGCGACCGGTGAGCATGTTCTCAGCGTGCCCGATGCGGCGACCGCCGAGCGGCTGCGATTGACCGCCACTGGGCTCGGGCCTGTTCTGGAGAAATCTCGACGTACTCGTCGAGCCCCGCCACGAGAGCGAGATCGTATCGGTCGGGCTGGAGGCAGGCCGAGCGCGGTCAAGGGCCCCGTCCCGGCGCTCGCTGCGCCGCTCCCAACCCCGTGTTAGTGGATGCATTGTTGGCCACTTTGGCGCCGTTACTCTGATGACAGCCCCCTTCGGCGTCCGTGACTACAAGGAGGGGCTGCCCCTCGGCGTCGTCCGGCTGGCCGCCTCCTCGGCCACCAAGAGTTCCCCAGACGCGAGAAGGGCCGGCACCCTGAACAGGTGCCGGCCCTTCGACCCGTCGTAGGTCGCCGGGAAGCCCGGCGCACAACATCACCCCACGACGAGCTGCACCCTCACCGTCACGGTGTCGACCGCCGGCAGGCCGGTGCTGTCGAACACCTCGAGCTTCACCGACCACACGGTGTCGCCGACGGCCTTACCGTCGTAGGGCATCTCGGCGTCCACGGAGGAGCAGTCCTGGGTCACCCCGAACTTGCCCTTGCCGCCCTGCCCGGGCACCCCACTGCCGGTACAGAGGACCATGGAGCTGAACTGGCTGGTGGCGGTCCAGCGGTAGCGGGTCCCCGGGATGGAACCGTCCTCCGCATCCGTCCCCGACCCCGCCAGCGTCAGGTGCGGGTGGCCACCGTTGTAGAACAGGGTCACGTCCTGGGCCGGTGAGGTGATGGTGGCGGTGGGCAGGGTCTGGCCGGGCGCCGGCGCCACCATCTTGAACGGGCGGGTCACGGTGCTGCCGTCAGCGCTGAACTCGACCATGTAGTTGCCGGCAAGGGCCTTGGCTGCAGGCAGGGTCGCCTGGTGGCCGATGGCCTCGTGCACCTTGCTGCCGTTGCGCTTCACGACCCACTTGGTCTCGTTCTCCGGTACCTGGCCCGGGATGTCGATGTCGAAGGTGTCGCCGATCAGCTGGATGGCAGTTCCGGCCGGGTACGTGGCGTTCTTCGTCGGGGCGACGATGTAGACCTTCGCCGGCTCGTCGACGACCTCGATAGTGATCTGGTCGGTCGTCTTGTCGCCGAACTCATCGACGGCGGTGGCGCTGATGACGTGCTTGCCGACCGGCAGCTCCGGCCAGGCCAACGTGCCGGTCTGCGGGGTGGCCAGGTTGCCGACGATGCTGCTGGCCCACTGCACGGGGAGGGGGTCGCCGTGGTAGTCGGCGCCATCCGCCTTGAACCCGAACGACTGGCCGATGCTGTGCTCGGACTTGTCGGTGGGTGCGGTGATCTGCACTGACGGACCGGAGCGAAGGGCCTTGGCCACCGCCTTGGCCGCGTTGATCCGCCGGTCGCTTCCCTGCCACCACTCACCTCCCAGGCCGCCGGTGTGGGCCGTCTGGTTGAGGAGGTCCCGCACCTGCTGGTGGTTCAACGACGGCTTGGCAGCCATGACGAGGGCGGCCACGCCGGCGACGAACGGGCTGGAGAAGCTGGTGCCGCACACCTCCTTGACGGCTGCGTCGCCCCCGGCGTTCGCGGGGTCGACGAGACCCCACACGCACATCGGCCCGTAGATCTCGACTGAGGTGGCGTCGTCCTTCGTGCCGTAGTTCGATTTGTTTGCCTTTTCCGTGGTGTTCCACCCCATACCGCCGACGCACATCACCCGGCTGCTTTCGCACGGCAGGATCAGGACGTCGTCGTCCACGTTCCTGACATCGTTCCCAGCACTGGCGACCACGAGCGCACCGTCCTTGTTCATCTTCTTGAGGTGCCGGTTGGCTGAGTACTCCTGGGCATCCTTGAAGAGGTGCGTGTCGTAGCCCCAGCTCATGTTGACCACCTTCGGCCGGTACTGGTCGACCTTCCTCACCACTCGACGGAACTGCGTCCAGACGTCGCCGCCGTTGCCGACCGCGATCACGTCGCTGGCGAGAGGGCCGGCGGGGCCGGCACTGCCGTAGCCGTTGTCGACCTCCGCCATGGCGGCGTCGATCACGTTGGTACCGTGCCAGGGGCAGTCACTGCCGCCAGTGCAGTCCATAGAATTCGACTCGCCGACATCGGCGTAGCTGAGAGTCCACTTCTCCGCCGAGTCGGTGTTGGGGATGAATCCACCGTCGTTCACCAGCAGCCGCACCTGGGCGTCGAGCTTGCCCTCCGCCTCAAGCAGCTGCCAGGCACGGGCCACGCCGATGTCCTGCGGGCCTCCGAGGTTCATGTACGGCCAGTCGAAGACGTTCTTGGGGTTCGCGATGCCCGATCCTTCGAAGACCTGGCCGTCGTCGATTTCGCTGCTCTCGGCCATCCACGACACCGTCACCACGGCCCCCGCGGCTGCCTCCTGGGCGACGAGGGCGAGCAGCTTGAGCAGGCGGAGGTCGCCGACCTTGTGCTCCCCGACGTGTTCGGGCTCGACCGCCAGGAGGTTCGCCGGCAGGGGGGCGACGTCGGCGGCCGAAGGGTCGACCTTGATCATGTGCTGCTGACCTTCGTCGTCGGCCTCGTCGCTCTCCAGCACGACCCCGCCCCACCGGCCGAGGAAGCCGTCGAGCTCGGCAGGGGACTTGGCGTGGAAGATGACGTGGTCGACGACAAGATCGGCCGTGGACCCGTCGGGGAAGGCGATGGCGCCGACCTGGCGGACGTCACGGGTGCCGTCGACTGGGTCGGTGGTACTCGTCCCCGGGGTGACGGCCGGGTCCACCACGAAGCGCAGGGGACCGTAGCGCTCGGCCAGGATCTTGGGATCCACCGCTGGCACGTCGTTGTCAGTCGCAGGGGGGCGTCCTGGCCCCACCGGCGCGATCTGGGCGGCACCTGCAACGCCTGGGAGTATCGAGAGAACCAGCGCGATCAGGACCCCAAGGACAGGCAGGCGGACGTACGCCCGGGATCTGGTCGCGGCGGCACTGTGGTGGGACTGCAGCATCGGACCGCCGACCTTGATCTCGGTCCCGATCTTGAGCGACTTCGCTCCGTCCTGGTCGGCGACGGACCCGCCGGTCGGCTTGTCGGTTGTGTTGGTGTCGGTGTGGTTTTTCATGGGCCCACTGTTTCCCCCCGGCGGCCTCGGGACGAGAGCGGTCACCACTTCACCTGCGCCCGCGACCACCACCAATCCACTCACGCCCACTCCACCTTGTATCTGAGGGTGCGCCCCGACGCCGGTGGGCATGGCCCTCTCCCCGTGCTTGACTGGCAGGCAACGGCCGGCGTGAGGGCCAGAACCCGGGGGAAGGGGGCAGCATGGGGCGAAAAGGTCGGACCGTCCTCGTCGTTGACGACGACAGGATCAACCGGTCACTGCTCTCGAAGCTGCTCGAGCACGAGGGCTATGAGGCTCGCACGGCGGTCAACGGTCGGGAGGCGCTCGTTGCCCTGGCCGAGGAGTCTTTCGCCGCCGTGCTGCTCGACATCGTCATGCCCGAGGTGGATGGCATGGAGGTTCTCCGCACCCTCAAGGGCGACCCCCGGCTCTGGCGGATCCCGGTCATCGTCATCTCGGCCGTCGACGAGATCGACAGCATCGTCGCCTGCCTCGACCTGGGTGCGGACGACTATGTACAGAAGCCGTTCGACCCGGTCCTGCTCCGCGCCCGGTTGAACGCCTGCCTGGCCCGTGGCCAGTTCCACGACCTCGAAGTCGAGTACCAGAAGCTGCTGGAGGAGCAGGGGGCCGAGCTGGAGGAGCTCAGGAATGCGGCCCAGGGTCAGGCGACCATGCTCGAGGGCGAGGCGCGGCAGGCTCGGGGGGCGGTGCTGGTGGCCGGGGTGGACGGCCTCGCCGACCTCTTGGCCCGCATCCCGCCGGTCCAGGCCCTGCGGCGCCTCAGCGACCTCCACGACGCGGTCGGCGCCGTCCTGGGCAGATTCGGTGGCGTCATCGCCGACGTCACCGCGGGCAGGGTCACGGTGGTGTTCGAGGGCCCCGCGCCGGCCGACGTCGCACTGGCGGCGGCGCAGGCTCTCGGCGCTGAGCTCGACACGGCCGTACTCGATTGGGCGATCGGCGTGGCCCTGGGTGACGTCGCGCTCGGCCCCGCCGGCGATGGCGTCGTCGCCCTCGGTCCCGCCGTCGAGCGCGCCGTCTGGCTCTGTCAGCACGCCGGCGGACACGGTGGCACCCTCGTCGATGCGGACATCGCCTCCGCGAGCAGCCAGGTCACCGAGGTGCACCTGGCGTCGGCGGGCACCGGACGCGCCCCGGCGACGGCGTTTCGGCTGGTTCCCCCCGACGGCCCCGGTGACCGACAGCGGCCCGGGCCCTCCGGCGATCCCCCGGCAGGGGCGCCGTCGACGTGAGCCGGTGATGGCCCCCGTCGGACGTCCGAGCCCACAATGGCCACTGGTCGGGCGGGCCGGGGAGCTTCGCCTCCTGACGTCACTCCTTTCCAGGCGCGACACGAGTGGGCTCGTGCTGGCCGGGCCACCTGGTGTGGGCAAGACCCGTCTCGCACTCGAGGGCCTGCTCCGGGCC
>Ga0136622_10001071_pt1 | contig 11322 bp, 7 predicted proteins | sample AntDrymUQ4482106_2_FD_104803 | JGI IMG/M metagenome (GOLD analysis project Ga0136622, IMG submission 104803) | Polar desert sand microbial communities from Dry Valleys, Antarctica - metaG UQ448 (21.06) | ecosystem: Environmental > Terrestrial > Soil > Desert | place: Antarctica: Dry Valley...
CCCGGTCTCTCGATAGCCTTGACCACCGTTCCGGAGAGGTGTCCGAGTGGCTTAAGGAGCGCGACTGGAAATCGCGTGGGCGGGGAAACCTGCCTCGAGGGTTCGAATCCCTCCCTCTCCGCTCAAGCAAGCGAGCATTCCGATCGTTCGGTGCCTCCCGCTCGTCCACGAGACGCCCTCGTCGAGTGCGTCGTCGACCAAACTTGAGTTGTGGCCAGTCCAGGAACCTGCGGCACCAAAGCGAGGTGGTCAGACGATGGCCTGACTGCGCTGCTGACCGATGAGAAGGGCTCGTGGCTTGCCCACCTGCGCGTGGAGCAGTGGCATGCCGACCAGCAGCTCAGCCACGAGCTTGCCTGGGTCGCCTCTTGGCTCGATCCCGAGACCGAGAGTCCGACGCTGCTCAGCGCCGCGGTCGAGCGACCCGCGTTAGCAGCGGACACTCCGGCGCGCCGGAGAGAGCTGATCGCGGGCGCGGCGAAAGCAATGGCCGCCCCGCCCGGCGTGCCGGCGCCATTCGCGGCGCCGGCACCAACCCCGCGAGACGCCGACGAGTGGGCGACGCACCTTGAGCTTCAGCTGGACTGTTGGAGCGCGGCCTTCGATGAGCTTATGGAGGCGTGCCGGGATACCGGACCCGCCGCCGACTACCTGCGCTACCGGCGGCTCACTCAATCGCTCGAATGGGCGTACGCAATCGACTGCGCGCTAGGGGTTCTCTGGAACTCTCTCCCCGGCGCCGAACGTGAGCGCGCTTCCCGGATAACGGACGAGCACGCTCGGAAGGCGGCCGCCCACAACGCAATGGGAGAGCTCCCGTTCGAGGTCGAGACCGATCCGGCCTTCGCGGGCTACATTCGCCGGTTGGAAGACAGTCAGCCCTACTCCCATTGGGGCGAACTGATGCTCGCAGGGATCTTCCAGGCGCGCTTCTTCCAAGCACTCTCATGGGTACGCGGGCAGCTTGTCCATGCTGCGACCGCCGCACCAATGGACCTTCGTCAGTTTCGAGCGGGCGCAGAGCCGAGATGGAAGTGGCGTGAGAGCGAGTTCTTTTCTCGTGGGAGGCCGACCGACGTCGGCCGCCGCGCGTACGATTGGGTGCTCGCCGGCCGGGACGTGATCGGGCTTCTCAGCCACTTGACCGAGCTGTTTTTCGAGGCGCAGATGCGGCTTCGTAGCCATTTGCGCCAATAGCGCTTCCTGAGACGACTATGCCTCTGCCTGAGAACTTTTATGCGCCGTGGGAGAGCGTGATCGACACCTTCGCCGGTATCGATGAGCTGCTGACATCCCTATCGGAGAGATGGCTCAGTCAGAACCGGCAGTTCGCCTGGCGCGGAGTAGCTGACGCGACGTATCCGCTCCACAGCTCGCTCTACCGACGCCTCCTATGGAAGCGCGAGGCGGAGGGCATCGCGGAGCCGCCTGATGAGACGGCGCTAAGTGAAGCCGAGGAGGAAATCCTTAGCGAGACACGTCGCTGGGGTCTCCACAACGGACCCCAAGGCCGTCTTTCCACCCTGAACCAGCTCGCCGCACTTCAGCACTTCGGCGCGCCCACCCGATTGATCGATGTGACCCTCAACGCGTACATCGGCCTGTGGTTCGCGGTCGAGAAAGATGACGATCGAGATGGGCGCCTCTTTGCGATCGACATCACCTCGAGGCTGATAAACGAGCAGGAAGAGTTGCGCGACTGGGAAGACCGGATGGATCGGCCGTGGAGCGATCTCCCCGAGGATCGCTGGACCGGACAGACGGTTGCATGGAGGCCCCCGCCAGTCGAGCGCCGGATCTCAGCTCAGAACGGAGCCTTCCTCTTTGGCGGTGTCCCCAAGACTCGGCCAGGCTTCCAGGTCCCAAAGCGGCCAAGCGGCGGACGGACGTGGCCTCGAGATGAGGTTCGACAAGCAACGTCGCTGCCGTTGCGCCTACATGTAGCTAACCCCCGAGCGGGAGGAGTTGCTGCTGGCGGCGCACCGGCATACACGTTTCGCATCGCTGCCTCAGTGAAGCCCGTCATTCGGCAACGGCTGCGAGCGCTCTTCGGATACTCGCATCGGACGATCTATCCGGATCTGCCGGGGTTCGCCCAGCATGGGACCAGCTTGCCAACCGCCCCCGTGGCGGGCCTAGCAGCCTCAACCTGAGGCGGACAGGTGACCACAGGAAGCGCGCGATTCGCGGTTTGATCGTCACAGACGCGTCCTCGCGAGCCGCTAGGCAGGCCTGGTACCACCCGGCCCGGGATCAGGCTGTCGGAGGAAGCAAAAACGCAGACGCTCAATGCGTCTCCGCACTTCCGGGTTCAAATACCGTTCTCGCCTATCCCGCTGAGCAAGCGAGCATTCGGGCGACTGGGCCGCTCGCGCTTCGGGGCTGAACCGGAAGCGGCGCACGGGTGGAGTAACGCGGATCCACGGGCTTGCGCTGGTAGAGGCGGAGCCGTGAGCGATTCTTTCGCTTCAACTCGAGCGCCACGCCCGGTCTACGACCACGAGAGCGTCGTACGGACGCTTGCTTGACGCGCCGACGCCGAGCCCAAGGACGATGTGCTCTCCCAACTCGTCAAGCCGCTTGGAGACCAGGTGGCCGAGGTAGTCGAGGACGCGTTCGCGATCCTCGTCGGGAACGACTAGAAAACACAGCACCATGGGTTCGCGCGCCTCAGTGAACTCGAACGTCCCTCGCTGGACCTTCATGCGCTCTGGTGCCCGGCGACGCAGCCGTTTCACGTCCCTCCAGAGCCTTTTACGGGCTTCCCCGCTGACCTCGAGAAACGCGCACGCGGCGGGCACCCATCCGTCGGGGCGCTCGGAGCAGATCAGGTCCATGAACCGTCGCGATGAGTCGTCAAGCTTCATGGTCGGTCTTGGCGCCGGCGTCTCGCGGAGCCCCCGCTCGTAGAGAACCCACGCGTCGAGCGAGTCGGTTAGCGACGTGAAGCGGATTGGACCTACGTCTTCGTCGACGTCGAAGTAGAGCCCGAACAGCAGGTAGTGCATCCACCAGTCGAGTTCGTCGCTCGCGATGTGTCGGCCCAGGGCGTTGAGGCGCGCGCGCCGACGGAGGAAGTGGACGAACTGTGCGGGCCACTCGATTGTCTGGGCGACAAGCTCGAGTTCGTGGAGCGTTACCACCCACGGCAGTGCCACCCCCTCGGGCATTACGCGCGACCCCTCGAGCTGCCATAGAACGGGCGCGACGGGGGAAAGGTCGTCGAGCGTGACGAGGATCGGATGTACCTCCCGGATGCGCTCTCCGAGTTCGAGGGCGCGCCCGTTGACCCGGAACTGCCCTTCGTGCTCGAACGCGTCCCGCGCGTGCGTGCCCTGCGCAGCGGCCTTCGCCAGCGTGTCTCGGAGATGCCTCAGAAGCGCCTCCCCGCCCCGCCGCGCACCCGCCCTCATCGTCGCGCTCTTCGCCTCGATCACCAGCCCCACGTCTCCGCACCGAATGAGGCCGTCGATCTCGCCTTCCGCCCGCTGACCGGTGCCGCTCGGCACGCTGAAGTCGACCGAGACATGGGCTTCATCCGCGCACAGCGCTGGCGCCAGAAGGTCGACGGCACGCCGCTCGAGCCAGCGTCCGCGGTGAACCGTGTACGCCTTATCAGCCTTAAGAGCGGATTCAAATCGGCTCCGAAGCGCCCACAGGTTGTTTCCAGGGACCGTAAGGAGGTATCTGCCCTCGTCGAACTCGATGAACGGTCGGTAGCGAACCGCCTCTGCCATCTGGAACCAGTCGCCGTCTTCCTGGCCTAGGGTCTGGCCGAGGTTCGTGAGGTAGGCCGTCGCCGCAGATACCTCGACGCCTGCCGATTCTGCGAGAGCCTCTGCATCCAGCAGCAGGGCGTCGCCGATGTGGTTCATGGCCCACAGAGCGGTGATGCCATGCGCCTGCTGCTGCGCTGGGGCGTCCTGCCATCCGCCCACGTTCTCGGTAGCCCAGCGGTATGCGGGGTGATCGGTACCAAACTCACCCGCCGTTGCCCTCGCCGCCAGCATGTGGTCTCGGACGCGCTCGGGAATCAGCTTGACCACTGCGTCCGAACACGTGATTGCATCCTCGACTCCGAAGCCGAGCGCGGCGACGATTTGCTCCGAGAATCGCGAGGGTCCGAAAAGACCTCGGAGCGTTTCATGCTCCTGCCACGGCCATCCTGGGCCTCGCAGCATCAAGTGTTGGGTCGCCGCGCGGCCGCGGGCCGCTCCTTCGGGACTCTCGAACCCGCCTGAGCTAGCAAAGCGTCTGAAGCTTTCGAGCATCGCCGCCTCGTGCGCCAGCCGCCTCACCTCTCCTAGTACGCGCCCGTCGATAACAGGAGTGGAATCACGGGTGCCTGCGCGTGTCGGCCTCCGGATGATCTCCGCCGCCACCATTTCGATGACGAAAGCGGAACCGGGGTGGTCGCTCTCCTTGTACGTATCGGCGTCGAGCGCCACTTCGGCCATCGCGACTTGACCGAGTACGTGGATAGCGTCCATCGGGTCGATCACTGAGCGGAGAGCGGACCGGCGCTCAGCGACCGCGTGCTCGGGCGTCGCGCCGCTGCGAAGTTCCTCCATGGCGCTCGCCCCGTACTCGATCCCCCGGATGAAGTTCTCCGGCGGCGCGCCCTGATTTCGTTGTTTGCGGGCTCGACGACGGGTGCGTTTGCCCATGGCCCGATAATGGCGCGTCGCCACACGTGACCGCGAGGTAGCGCGATTTCGCGCGACGAGCGGAAGAGCGCTCGCGGTGAGGATCTCGTCACCGTCTTCACAGCGCCGATCGCTCGAGTGGCGAGTCTGCGAATCAGCCTCCCGGAGGAAGCAGGCCATGCAGGTGCTCGATGCGTCTCCGCTCGTCACGGTTCAAATACCGTCTCGCCCACCCCGCTCAAGCAAGCGAGCATTCGCCGAGCGGTACTTGCGCTTGCACGCGGAAGCCGAGCCGGGTCCGCAGGGGCTCTCGCCTCTCGTCCATTGGGGGCGAGGCGCCGTCAGCCACTAGGGCCGTGGTATCGCCCCGACCTCGAACGGCAAGTTGACGGGCTAGCGGTCGCTCCGCTCGGGTACGCAAGGGTTGCCCGCGTCGTGCGGGCGTTCCCGGTGGCACGAGGATGGCCTGGTCATCCCCGCCCTTCTCACACGCTCCTCGCATCGGTCGTGCGGGGGCCCCGCGGCAGGCTTGGCACCCGTGACGTTTGGAAGGAGGCGAGCGCCGGCTGTGGAAGTCGCTCCCATGGCGGACGAGCCCCTCATCTATGACCCGGCGGAAGTTGAGGAGGCCGTGGCGGTGGGCTCGGCGAAGCCCGATGGCAACGAGCCTCTGGAGCTCGACGAGACTCGGCATCCGTGGCTCCGGGGCCTCGACGAGCGCGCGCTCGCGGAGCTTGCTATCGCCCTGACCGACTTCCTGTGCCGCCCGTCGTTCGGCGCCCGAACGAAGCGCGAGATCGAGTTCGAGACATTCGCGCTTCTGCGGCGCGGCGATCGGGCCGATTGGGGCACGCTCGGCGATATAGCGGATGACCTGGCTATCTCGCGCTCGAAGGCGCGGTCACTTGTACTGGAGTACAACGCCCGCACGGTGGGTCGCCGCGGTCACGGTGCGCGCCGGGAGATCCTGCGCGACCACGTCGGCGGCTGGCCGAAGCAGCAGATCGAGCGGGACGAGGACCGTCTCAAGATCGTCATCGACGATCCGTTCGTCCGGGACCTGCTCAAGAACTTCGCCTACGGCCACGGCATCCTGCTCGACCAGTCGTTCGCGTCAGAGATTCAGACGTTCTCCTGGGACTCCTACGCTCGGCTCCTCGCGGCGCTCTACGGCGACGCGATCAGCGAGCAGGACTTTCTGACGCTCTCGTCGGACCTGCGCCTGCAGATCCGCCAAGCCACGGCCACGAACGCCGCGGTCAAGGCGGAGCTCGAACCGCAGCTCGAGGAGATCGAGAAGCTCGCCCAGAAGGCGCGCAAGTCACCTGAGGAGCGGCGTCGAGAGCTGACGCTCGAGATGCTGCGCAAGTACGGTCCGGCTCTCGCGCAACTGGCGTGGAAGCAGGTCGGTCAGTAGACGTCCGCCGGCGGCTCAGCCCAGCTTCACCCGGAGGCCTTCGGCGTAGGTCCCGTCACCACGTTTGGCGGGACACTTCACGCTGTAGCGCTCACCCACGTTGTCGATCAGGTCCCTGACAAAGCACGTCACGTAGTTCAGGTGGAAGACCGGCTTCACCTGCTTCGTGATGATGCGTGCCAGCGCCTCGGGCGTCGGATGCCCGAACTTCGCGCCGTTCGTCGACATCAGCCAGTTGCGAGATCGGACCCGGTCGAGGAAGGCCGGGCTGATGTTCGCCCGCGAGCCATGGTGCGACACCTTGACCGCGGTGAAGTCGTGCGGACCCGGCCCGAGGCGGTCGAGGCTCTTCTCGAGCACCTCCGAGTGGGCATCGGCCGCGCATAGGACGCTCTTGCCGCCGTAACGCGCGATGAACGCGATACTGCTGCCGTTCGGCTCGGCACGATCGCGCCTGTACTCGGCCTCGGCGAACACGTCGATGTTCCACCCGAGCAGTTCGTCCCGCACCGCCGAGCGGGGCACCTCCGCGCCGTGCCCGGCGATCAGCCCCGCGCGCTCGCACTCCCGCTCCCACCTCGGCGCGAGCTTCTTCAGTCCCTCGAGCGTCGGAGAGAGCAGCGTCAGCTCGAGGCCGCCGCGCAGGGTGATGGTGGGCAGGTCGCCTTCGTCCGGGACCACGACCGGCCCCCCCCGGAACGCCTTGTTCCAGCGGTCGCGGTTGTCGTCCAGGAGCGCCGTGAGCTGCTCGCCGTCCACGGCACCCAGGGTGTCGGGCCGGAGGTGCTCGTAGCCGTTGAACCACACGTCCCTGAACAGACCGATCCGATCGGGCCCGGAGAGCAGCGACACGACCCCCTGGATGTGGTCGGCGTCGACGTGGCTCATCACCAGCAGCTCGACGCGGGTCTTGCCGCCCGGCAACTCGCGGATCCGTCGCTCGAGCTCCGGCACCAGGGTGGGGATCGTCTCGCTCGGGCCGCCGTCGACGATGACGTGGTGGAGGGCGCCCGGCTCGCCGTAGGTCAACCAGAGTGCGTCGCCGCGCTGCGCCGGCAGCATGTCGATGGCGAACATCACACCTTCCAGTCCGCGTCGCCGAACGCCGCGATCGCGAATGCCGCGAGGTAGCCCCTGTGGAGGGTGGTGCGCCGGAAGTCTGCGAGCGCCTCGCTCAGCATCTCGTCGCCGGGCTGGGCGAGCCGCTTGGTCAAGCTGCGGGCAAGCTCCGTCGCGTGGGTGGTCTTCAGATCGGTCGTGCTGTGGAACACGACGTTCGCGCCCTTCTGCATGAAGCGCGCGGCGAACCCGGCGGGGTCGCCTTTCGTCCCGGCCGTCCGGCAGCCGAAGAGGATCACGATCGGCTTGACGTCGTCGCGGTCCCCGGTCACGTAGTCCTCCTCGATTTGCCCCCTCTTGCGTGTGGCGTCGCATATCTCGAGAGTGTTCTTGCCCGAGTCCGTGTGCGGAAGCAGGACGAGGAGGTCCGTGGCTATCGCCTTCAACGACGAGAGCCATTGGTTCCAGCTTGCGACGTCCGCCGCGTGATGACCGAGCGCCCTCACCGTTTTGGCACGGTCCTTCGTCTCGACACGCGCGCTGGCGCCGAACAGGGCGCGCGTGACGGTCAGCTTGGGATCCGTGTCCGTGGACGGCGCGGGAAGCCGCAGGAGCTGGAAGTTCGGGTCGAGGTCGCGATCGAACCGGTGCCGCTCGATGGTCTTCGACAGGCCCCAGAAGGCGTTCGGACAGACCGTCTTCCGTTCGTTCTCGGGAGTGCAGCGCCCGTCACAGCTCTGGTGATCCTCCAAGTAGTTCGCGCAGATAGTCGCGTCCTTGTCCGGCGCTCTACGCGAGTAGGCGATCTCCAGGGGCACGAACCACGAGCTGTGGGCGCTCACGATCTGAACGCGCGCCGCATCGGTGAGCTCGCCGAGGGAGTCTTCCAGCAGGCTGAAGAGGTCGCGGCCTTCCGTAGCCAGGTCGACGAGGATCTTCCGGCTCCTTTCCGTCTCGAGGCTCCTGGGCGAACCTCCGCGGTAGGCCGCCTTCGCCAGCAGGTCGGCGATTCGTTCGCCCGCCGCGGCCACGGCAGTGCCGACGTGGACGCGCGTGTCGCCGTAGCTCGTGACGGTCACCTGGCTCTGGCCGTTCGTGTGGTTCGCCAGGATCGCCGCGTCGAACGCCCGCCGATCGTCGAGGGCTCCCAACTTGGGGATGAGCGAGACCATGTTGGTCAGGCGGGCCTTCTTCCCGACCCGGCCGCGCAGCACCGCGGTCTGGAGAATGCGGTTGCGGAAGACGACGTTCACCCGTGCCGCCGCCTCCGTCGCGCCCTGCTCGACGTCCAGCTCGAACCTCGCGGTGGAGGAGCGCCCGAACCGTGGCAGGTGGACCTCGGCCTGCTGCGCTTCGGCATCGGGGACGGCGGGGACGAACACGAGGGTGAGCTGGTAGACGTCGGCGTCCTCCTCGTCCCACGGAAGCAGGCTGTCGTCGAACTTGTCGGGGGTCGCGAGAGCGCCCTCCTCGAGTGGGCCGATGAAGAAGGCGACCGGGTTGCGCCCATGGCGGATCACGTTGTCGCCGCTGTCCCCGACCAACGCCTGGCACCAGCGCTCCTCTGCGAGCGCATCGAGCTCGGGTTCGACGCCGGCGTTCGTCTCGGCGATGGCTCTGGCCTCCGCGAACTCGTGGCCGAAGTGTCCTGCCGCCGCCCGCCTCAGTGCGCCTTCGGCGGAGTGGAGCTCGGGTGACGCGTACCGCGCCGTGAGGCCGACCCGCGCGACCTCGTCGGCCATGTCGCGAGCGATCTCGGGCAGGTCGACCCGCTCCATCGCCGCGGGCTCGGCAAAGACCAGCGCATCGCGCCCGACCGCACTCGTGAGGCCCACGTCGAACGGCTCCGCGTGCGACAGCTCACGGACGAGGGTGGAGAGCAGAAGCGGCAGGTCCGTGGGCCGCATCACCGCGCTGATCCGCGCTCCCGTGACGGCGCGAGCCGTCCCGAGCGTCGACGCGACGATCTGCGAGCGGGTGTCCGCGTCGCCAAGCACGACGAGAGCGTTGGCCACCGGCTTCACGCGGACGAGCTCTTCGACCGCCGACTCGGGCGGTCCTTGAACGACCGCGATGTCCACGGCTCGGGGATCGGCTTCCAGCGAACGCACGTCGATCAGCCGCGCCAGCCCCGGCCACTCCCCTTCGATCCGCGAAGCCACGTCCGCCGCATCCCGCTTCGGGAAGCCGACGAGCCCCACCCGCATGGGCCAGCGCCAGGGCCGTGGGTGCAGGGCGCCGGCGGGCCGCTCGACCGCGACGAAGGCCGACGCCACGTCCTGCACGCCCAGGAGCCTTGGTATGACCTCCGTCGGCACCATGTCGGTGTGTACAGCCAGACGAAGACCGGTCAGAGCAGGAACCGCCCGGCCGTAGGCGCGGGGGTCCTTCCGTGAGATGCGGCGGAAGCTGTCTTCGTCAAGTGACCATCGGACGATCTTCGTACGCCGAACGGGCACGTTCGCCTGGTGAGCGCCAAGGTCAGCTAGATCGACCCCCGCGCCGAGGATCGCGCGATCGGCCTCGGCCCGCGTCATCCCTCGAAGCCACCGCTCCAGGCTCCTGATCGAGATCACGACCCGCCCCCGAACGGCAGCGTTGCGCGAATGCGGCGGAAGAAGCGGTGCGACCCGCGGTCGAGGAGCTTGCGAAGGCGCTCGGTGTCGGAAGCCGAGAGACCCGCGTACTCGGTCCACGCCGGTTTCGCGACCGCCAGGTGGTCGGCATACGAGCGCAGACGACCGTGCAACGTCCAGTAGGCGTGGTAGGAGAGCAGGTCGGCCTCTTCGGTGGAGAATCGATCGAGGTCGGTGCGTATGCGTGCCAACGGCAGGACGAGCTCGCTCGGGAGCGCCGCGGCGGCTACGCCGGGGTCGAGTCGTGGTTCCTTCCGCGGATCGGTCTTGATCGCCAAGTAGACGCCGGGCTCGCCGCCTCGGAGCTGCTCGACCCACCACCGGATGCGAACGTTCAGCGACTGCTGGTACTGAATCGACAGGTTCCGGCCAAGCGAGGCGAGCGACCAGAACCGCTTGTCCTTGTGGGCCAACAGCCCCGACGCGTTACCAACGATCGTGAAGGGCTTCTCCTCGCGCGCGGCGCTGGGCCGAGGCGACTCCTCGTCCTCGCCCTGGAACCACTCCAAGCCAAGGTTGTCGTACACGCCTCCGTCGACCAACGACAGCGTCGGGGGCGCCGGCTTCGGGAACGGCAGGTCCTTCGTCTTCAGGTTAACCACGGTCAGCGACGGGGGAAACGCCGCGGAGGCAGCGACCGCCTTGCCTAGAGAGACCGACGTCGGCGTCGGTTCGATGTAGTCGTAGTCGTAGCTTCCGACGAAGCCGGGAGCGATCCGGAAGGCGCGACCCTTCGACATGTCGGTCGAGGTTAATATGAACATCGGACTCGTCGGCAGGTCTGCGATGCGGCCGTGGGAGTACAGATTGTGTTGGAGAGTTCGCGCGTATGCCCCGCCTCGACCTTCGGTGAACGGGACGACCGCAGCGAACGTGTTGAGCATCCAGCGGCGCCGGATGTTCTTCGAGGTGACCGTGCTCCGGAACGGCCCGTCGACTTTGGCGAGGAATGCGTCCAGACCCCCGCCCGCCTCCAGGAAGTCGGTCCACCTGTCAGCGACGGCGGCGGCCGCGATCGATCCCCCTGACACGGCGGAGACCGCGGTCAGTCGTCCGATCAGCCCAGCCTCGGCGAGGTAGCGCAGGATCCCGAGCGCGTAGAACGAGGCGCGGAACCCTCCGCCCGAGAAGCAGAGCCCGATCGATGGACGGTCGGAAGTCTCCGCGGCCTCCATCACGGGCCAACCCTCTCACTACGCCTGCTTCGGTGCAAGGCCTCCGCCCGGTACCCGAGGAGGCGCTTGCTACCGGTTCCAGCGCCGCCGCCGGCCACGAGCGTGACCAGCCGGCGATCAGCCTGCCGGAGCGAGCAGCCCGCGGAGACCCTTGACGCGTTCCCGCACCCCCGGGTTCAAATACCGTCTCGCCCACCCCGCTGGAGCAGGCGACCGTTTGCCCCCGCCCGCGTTGGGGCATGCGCTGAGATCGTTCAATAGCCCGCCGAGCGGTGCTTATCCTCGGACATCCTGATGCGGTCGCCCTCGGACTTCGTCGAACTGGTCGCGAGCCGCTGCTGGTGGTGCGGCGCGCCCGCCGACAGTCGGGAGCACCGTATGAAGAAGAG
>Ga0136622_10001072_pt1 | contig 11315 bp, 9 predicted proteins | sample AntDrymUQ4482106_2_FD_104803 | JGI IMG/M metagenome (GOLD analysis project Ga0136622, IMG submission 104803) | Polar desert sand microbial communities from Dry Valleys, Antarctica - metaG UQ448 (21.06) | ecosystem: Environmental > Terrestrial > Soil > Desert | place: Antarctica: Dry Valley...
ATCAGCAGGCCGAACAGGTGCTGGACGAAGGGCACGACGGCCAGCTCGTCGTCGATCGGAAGGATCGCCAAGAACAGCGGATAGCCCAGCGGGCGGACCGCCGACGGCTGCAGCTGCTCGACGTTCTCCAGGTACCGCGTCGAGTCGTAGTAGATCAGCGCCGGGACGTAGGCGAAGAACGCCACGGCGCGCAGAGCGGCACCGGCGCTCAGCAGCGACAGCAGCAGCCAGTGCCGCCGGCCGAACGCAGGCAGCGAGCGCAGGACGCGGACCGCCCCACGGCGCGCGGCGGTCAGCGACCGTCCCGCGCGCGCGCCGGTCATCGACCGTCCCGTGCGCGCGCCGCGCCGGTCCGTGGCGCCGGGCGAGCGGCCGCGAGCAGCACGATCAGCTCGGCGATCACCGCGACGACGCGGAACGCGACGGCAGCCGCGGCCAGCTCGGACGTCGGCAACGCGTGCGAGAGCAGCGCCACGTAGACCACCTCGCGGACGCCGACGCCGCCGGGCGCGATCACCACGACGAGACCGGCACCCCACGCGAGCGCGGCCGCGCCCGCGACGGCGAGCGGCTCGTGCGCGCCGGAGACCGCCGTCTGCACGAGCACGGCGGCCAGCGAGTAGGCCACGAAGGCGACCAGGTAGTTGCCCGTCGCCTGCAGCGTCCGTTCGGGCCCGACGCGCGTGCGCGCCGCGAGGAACCGCGCAGCGATCGCCGGTGCGCCGATGACGAGCACGAGCGGCAGCCACGCAAGATCGCCGGACAGGCCGAGTGCGAGCCCGCCGAGTGCGAGCGCGGCGCACAGCGCGATCAGGTTCTCCGCTGCCACCGTCGACAGCCTGTCGAGCAGGCTCCCGCGGACGATCGCGACGCGTGACGCGGGCGCCCAGATCCCGCCGGGCAGGTATCGCAGCGACTGCGTCTTACACCAGGTGCTGATGTCGCCCCGGCGCACGTGGCCCGTGGACAGCAGCGCCCAGCCCCGCCCGAGCAGCAGCCACCAGGCCAGCGTGGCGGCGAACGCCAGCGGCAGGGGCCACAACGCGAGCTCGGAGACGTCGACGTCGCGTGCGGCGCGCGCCGTCACCACCACCACGATCGCGAGCGCGGCGAGGAATCCCAGCGCGCGCAGCGCCGGCAGCGCTCGCGCGAGGGCGCGTCGTGCAGGCGCGGCGCGCTTCGTGGCCGCACCGGCCGGTGCGGCCTGCTCCGTGGCCGCCACCTCCACGCGAGCGTCCGCCGGATTCGCTGGCAGGACCCCCTCGACAGCCGGGCCCGGCCCTTGCGACGAGCTCACTCGGCGCTGCCCGCCCTCGCGCTGCGCTTCGGCGCGCGGCGCTCGCGCCACCACGTGGCCAGGATCACCCGCGCATAGCGGAAGCCGTACAGGGCGTTGCTGCCCTTCTTGCTCTCGCCTGCCGTGCGCTTGTGCATCACGATCGGGCGCTCGGCGATCCGGTAGCCACCGTAGATCGCGCCGATCAGCAGCTCGGAGGTCTGGTACTGGACCTGCTCCTGTCGCACGACCGCCGTGATCTCCGCGCGCATCGCCCGGAAGCCGCTGGAGGTGTCGGTCACGGGCACGCCCGTGAGGACGCGCACGAGCCTGGCGAACACGTGCACGCCCGCCTGGCGCAGCGAGTCGTCGGTATCGGCACGGCCGAGCACGCGCGAGCCTATGACGAAGTCGGCCTCGCCCTCGATCAGCGGCGCCAGCACGCCCGGGATCTCGGCGGGATCCCACTGACCGTCCGCGTCGACGGTGACGATGTACAGGGCGCCGTGCTCGCGCGCCAGCTGATAGCCCACGCGCAGCGCGACGCCGTGCCCGCAGTTACGCTGCAGCCGGGCGACGTGAACCCCGTGCGCAAGCGAGACCTCGCTCGTCCGGTCACCGCTGCCGTCGTCGACGACGACGGTCGCGATCGCGAGATCGAGGGCCTCCGGCGGGATCCGCTCGAGCACCCCCGCGATGCAGTCCTGCTCGTCGTACGCGGCCACGACGACGACCACCGGGGGAAGGCGGAGACCGGGGTTGCTCTCGCGAAACGCGTGGATCGCGTCCTCTCTCACCGCCTGCGCATATGGCTTCAGCGACTTCGCGCTTCCGCGTTTCAGGGCCCGGCCTCCGTTCGATGGTCACGGGCGGCCCGTCTGGCCCCCGACCCGTGAGAGTCTCTCAGAGCACCATGACCGACGAGGTCAAGCCGTCCTGAAGCCATGCGTCGCCAGCGTCAGCACGCGCGGGTCCCCTGTGCGACGCGCGCAAGGACGGGCCCGCGAAGTTGTCGGCCGAGCGCGATCGTCACTGCCCGCGGAGAGGGTCCGCGCACAGGGCTCGACACGGGTAGGTCATCGAAGCCCGCAGGTCCCCCTGGGGGTCGAACAGGTAGGCGCCGTCGCCGAGCGCCCGCCTGCCCCCGCGCGCATTCTCGAAGACGGGCTTGCGCTGCCCCCAGAAGAACCTGCGGCCGGCGCTGGCACCGCGTCCCATGTGCACGGTGATGGTGCGCCCGGCCGGGATCGTGGCCCACCTCGGGAAGCTGTACCTGCGGTGATGGGAGTCGCGGAACCACCAGCCTGCGAGCGAGATGTCGCGCGACGGGTCGAGGTTCTCGATCTTCGCCCACTCGCCGTTGACATGCTTGCCGTCGACTCCGCCGGCATCCCACCTGACCCACATCCGCAGCTGGTGCTCGTCGCCGGGACCCGGGCCGCAGCTGTCGCTGTCCCAGATGCCCAACCCGCCGCCGGCCGCCTGCTGCGCGGCCGCGTTGTAGCTGCGGTTCCAGGCGTACTCGACCGAGTTGGGCAGCCACAGGACACGGCCCTCGGAGATGAGCGTCGATCCGAGGTCGACCCAGCGTCCGTGGATCTTCGCGCTGACCGCCCGGCGAATCCGCGTGCCGGTCCGGCTGCCGGGCCTCCGCGCGGCGAGCCGGACGGTCCGGTGGCCCGCCCTGACGAGCTGCTCGAGCCGCGCCGTGGCAGCGAGCGCGTGGCACTCGCCCCTGCGCCTGCGCGGCTTGGAGCTGTAGCGGGTGTGTTCCATCGCCTGTATGCCGGTGATCCGGACGCGAACGGGGCGCGACGTCCGATCGCCCGCGATATCGACGTCGATCGTGTCGCCGTCGGCCACGAAGGTGACCTTGCCCGTCCAGATCGTGCAGGTCGGATGGCTCTTCCCCGCGATGCACGGCCGCTCGCTGGTCGCCTGCGCCGCGAGGCGACCCCGCCGGCGGCGGCGGCCGCCACGGCGGCGGCGATGTATGCGTGAAGGAGTGACCTCATGGCAGGGGCTGGGTGGCAGCGGCAAGGCGGAGAAAACGAGACGACTCGGGGCTGCGCCCTGTGTGCATCGGTGCCCCTTGACCGACCCCTGAGCGCGATCGCGCCGGGGCGGACGCTCCGGCAGCCCATGGTAGGGTGCCGGGCCGTGCAGCCGCCGCGGCGATCGGTCGGAGGGGACGGCGGGCAGTGCGTGGCGCGCCGCATCCGACTCGCGGGTGACGGACGGCTGCGGATCGGCGGCGAGCTGCCCCCGGCGCTGGCATCCCGCGCAGGGCGCAGCGGTCGCTTGGTCATGCGCGAGCGGAGCTCGTCGCAGGAGGTGGGCGTCGCGCTCACGGCCGCCGTCGACGGGCGCGGGATCGAGGGGGTGGTCGACCTCGCCCGGCTGGCGCCCGCGGCCGGCGGGCCGAGCGCCTGGGACGTCTACGTCGAGCTGGACGAGACAGCGAGACAGCTGCTGCTGGTCGCAGCCGACGTCGCGCTGGCGCCTGCCTGCGTCGTGCGCGCCGAGCGCGCGCTGCACCGGATCTGTCCCTACGTGACCGATCGGGGGACGCTGAGCTTGGAATCGACGCCGCTGCGCATCCATGCCGAGGTGCGGCGGGTCGTCGCCGAGCGCGGCGCCGTCGACATCGACGGCGTGCTGGTCGGCACGGTCGCGTGGCCGGCGGCCGGCGCCGAGCTCGTCGCGCGGCGGCGGCGGGACGGCCGCGCGGTCCGCTGCGCCGCCGCGCTCACCGACGATCGCTGCTCCGCGCGCCTGCAGCTCTGCGAGCTGACGGCCAACGGCGACGACGAGGAGGTCTGGGACCTGGAGCTCGACCTCGGCGGGGACGTCGGAGCGCTGCGCCTGGGCGCGCACCTCGACGACGTGCCGAACAAGAAGCAGGTGATGATCTACCCGCCGTGGCGCGCCGCCGGCGCAGGCGTGCAGCGCGAGCTGCGTCCCTACTTCACGGTCGAGAACAACCTCTCGATCCGCTCTGTCGCCGTCCGCTCCGGCGCGGCGAAGGCGGCCGCCGCCGCGCCGGTGGCGGCCGCGGAGGGCGACCCGCGACTTCGTGTGCGTGCCCGCCGCCGGGCGGCGGTGATGCTCGCTGCGGCGGTGCAGAAGGTCGCCGCGCTGGCGCTGCGCCTGGCGCTGGCGCGCGGTCGCCGTCGTCAGCGGCCCGCGCGCCACGCGGATGGCGCCCGGCGCAAGGTCCACGTGCTGCTGATGCACGCCTACGGCATGGGCGGCACGATCCGGACCACGCTGAACCTGGTCGAGTACCTCGCCGAGCGTCACGACGTCGAGCTGATCAGCGTCGTGCGCCGTCGTGACCAGCCGTTCTTCGCGTTTCCGGGCGGCGTGACGGTCACGACGCTGGACGACAGGCGCAAGTCGACGACGCCGAGCGGCCTGCGCGGGCTGCTGCGCAGGCTGCTGAGCGCGGGCCCGAGCCTGCTGCTGCACCCCGACGACTACGCCTTCGCCACCTGCAACCTGTGGACCGACCTGCTCATGACGCGCAAGATCCGCGCGCTGGCGCCGGGCGTCCTGATGACCACGCGGCCGGCCTTCAACCTGCTCGCGACCGAGCTGGCGCCGCCAGGTCTCGTCACGATCGGGCAGGAGCACATGAACTTCAACGCCCACCGCCCCGCTCTGGCGGCCGAGATCCGGCGCCAGTACTCGCGGCTCGACGCCCTCGCCGTGCTCACCCGTGACGACCTGCGCGACTACGGCGAGATCCTCTCGACGGCTCACACGCGCGTCGTGCAGATCCCCAATGCCCTGCCCCGGTTGGAAGGCGAGCCCTCGCCGCTGCGCAGCAACGTCGTCATCGCGGCCGGCAGACTGACATGGCAGAAGGGCTTCGACCTGTTGATCGCCGCCTTCGTACAGGTCGCGCGCGAGCACCCGGACTGGAAGCTGCGCATCTACGGCGGCGGGCCCAAGCGCGGGCGGCTGCGACGGCTGATCCTCGAGCACGAGCTGTACAACGACGTCTTCCTGATGGGTGCCACCGAGCAGCTCGGCGACGAGCTGGCCAAGGCATCACTGTTCGCGCTCAGCTCGCGCTACGAGGGCTTCGGGATGGTGATCGTGGAAGCGATGAGCAAGGGGCTGCCGGTCGTCAGCTTCGACTGCCCGCGCGGACCGAGCGAGATCATCACCCACGGCCGCGACGGCCTGCTCGTCGCCGAAGGCGACGTGGCGGCGTTCGCGGACGCCCTCCTGCAGCTGATCGCCGACGAGCAGCGGCGGCGGCGCTACGGCGCGGCGGCCGTCGAGAAGGCCCGCACGTTCGACATCGCGGCGATCGGCCCGCGGTGGGAGGCGCTGATCGAGGAGCTCGCGCCCGTGGCCTGCGCAGCCGGCGGCGAGACGCGCGCCGCCAGGTCGCGGCGCCCGCCTGGCAGGTATGCGCGTGGAGCGCGTTGACACGGCCGCGACGAGCACGAGGAGCACTCCCTTGACCGGCGGGTGGGACACGTCGCCGGCAGCGGTCGACGCTCCGCTGCGCTCCGGTCAGCGCGACCGTCCGCGTCCCTCGGTCAACGGCGGAGCACGTCACTCGGCGGCGGCGACCACGGCCGTGCTGCTCGCGACGGCCGGCGACGACGACGGAGGGGCGGCAGCGGCATTGCCGTGGGGCGACGGAACGCTGCTGCGGCGGCTGCTGGAGCAGCTCGCCGGCCTCGGCGTGCGGCGCGCGCACGTCATCAGCCGGCCGGCGTGGGAGCAGGCCCTGGGGTCGTCGATCGATGGGCTGGGCCTGTCGGTCCGGCTGCACAGCTCAGCGAGCGCGAGCCGGGACCTGAGCATCGTCGCGCAGCTCGGCCGCGCCAGCCCTGGCGGCGTCGTGCTGGCGCACGCCGACATCGTGACCCATCGCGAGGCGCTCGCCGGCCTGCTTTCCGACCCGCGCGTCGTGACCGGCATCCTCGCCACCGGCGGCGCCATCGGCCAGCCGTTCGTCCTCCCGACGCGCTCCATGCGGGGGCGGATCGTCAGCGCGGCGTCCCCCTACCACGCCGTCGGCGCCCCGAGCGCCGGGTTCCTCGGCGTGCTCAAGATCGCGCCGGCCGACACGCCCGCGCTGGCGGACGTAGCCGAGCGGCTGGCGTCTTTGGTCGAGGGCCCCGTGCCTGCGGGCTGGGAGGAGGAGCTCGCGCGCAAGCGCCAGACGTGGCGGGCGTGGTTCGCGGCGGTGAAGGCGGACAAGGAGATCGGCGCGGAGCTCCAGGCTCCGCGTTCGTGGAGCGCGCGGGTGGCGGAGCTGCGCGAGGACGCGATCGCGCTGTCACCCGAGGAGGAGGCGCAGGTCGCGCGGCGGACGGCCGTCGCACCGGCCGACGTCGTCTCCCTGCTCCTCGTGGGGCTCGTCCGCGCGGGAACGCACGTCGGCAACAGCTACCTGCGCCGCCTGTTCTGGGCGCGCCCGCTGTCCGGCGAGGGGGTCCGGCGGGCGGCCGAGCAGATCACCGAGCACGACGAGGACCGCGTGCTGCTGGAGTCGGCGGTGAAGGCGAACGACGGCTTCTTCACGACCTACTGCGTGAGCCCGTACTCCAAGTACCTCGCTCGCTGGGCGGCACGGCGGGGGTGGACGCCGAACGCGGTCACGGTCCTGTCGATGGCCATCGGGCTGCTTGCCGCCGCGGCGTTCGCCGTCGGAGATCGCGCCGGTCTCGTCGCCGGGGCGGTGCTGCTGCAGATCGCCTTCGTCGCCGACTGCGTCGACGGTCAGCTGGCTCGCTACACGCGGACGTTCTCCAAGCTCGGGGCCTGGCTGGACTCGATCTTCGACCGTGCGAAGGAGTACGTCGTCTTCGCCGGCCTGGCGCTCGGAGCCAGCCGCGGGCTCGGCGGCGACGTCTGGCTGCTCGCGGCCGGCGCCCTGACGCTGCAGACCGTCCGCCACGCGCTGGTCTTCTCGTTCGCCACCGCTCATCGAGAGGCGATCGGCAAGGTGCCCCAGCCGCCGCTCGAGCAGCCTCGAGACGCTGCCGGCAGCGCCCTGCGCCCCTCCGCCTCGGGGTCCGTCGCGGTGACCGAGGGGCGTGCGCCCGCGGGGCCCGCCCCGGCGAGGGCAGCGGGTCGCTGGTCGCTTCGCGAGCTCCCCGCGCGCGCCCTCGACGCCTGGCGCGTCATCGACCGCTGGCCCGGCGCGGGCTGGGTGAAGCGGATGATCGCGCTTCCCATCGGCGAGCGCTTCGCCGTCATCTCGGTCACCGCCGCGCTGTGGAGCCCGCGGACGACGTTCACCGTGCTGCTGGCCTGGGGAGCGGGGGCGCTGTGCTACAGCCTGGCGGGTCTCGTCCTGCGCTCGTTGAGCCGATGAGCGCGTCGACGGCTGTCGCCGGCCAGCGCCAGAGCGTGCTCGAGCTGTACCGCGACGACGGCCCGCTGGCGCGCGCGCTGGGCACGACGCTCGGTGCCCGCATCGGCCTCCCGGCCGTCATGCTCGTCGCCGCCGCAGCCGTGCCGCTGCTCACCGTCATGGCACTTGGGGGAGACGACGTCCCGCGGCTCGCCGTGGGCGCCGCAGTGGCCTGGCTGGTCGTGGTCGGCGCGCTGTCGCAGGGGCGCGCGCTCAGCGGCCGCTTTGCCTGGACGGTCCCGCCGCTGCTGCGACTGGTCGAGTACGGCGGGCTGGCGTGGTTCGCCGTCCTGGCCGGCGCGGCGGCCGTCCCCGGCGCCTTCGCGCTGCTGGCGGCAGTCGCCTTCCGCCATTACGACATCGTCTACCGGCTGCGCTACCAGGGCGTCGCCCCGCCACCGTGGGTCGGCCGCGTCGGCGCCGGTTGGGAGGGGCGGCTGGTCATCGGATTCGCGCTGCTGGCCGCGGGTGCGCTGCCGGAGGGGTTCTTCATCGCCGGCGGGCTGCTGGCCATCGTGTTCGTCGCCGAGAGCGTCGCCGGGTGGACCCGCCTGGCCCGCGCGCAGCGGCCGGAGCTCTACTCCGACGAGGAGGAGGTGGAGGAATGATCGGCGTCGTCCTGGCGGCCGGCGCGGGCATCCGCCTGCAGCCGCTGACCGACGCCCTCCCCAAGACGCTGCTGCTCGTCGACGACGACCGGTCGATCCTCGACATCGCGCTGGCGAACCTCAAGCAGGTCGGCCTGGAGGAGGTGGCGCTCGTCGTCGGCTACGCGGCCGAGCGGGTGAGCGAGCGCGTGCCACAGCTCGAGCGCCGCCACGGATTGCGACTGCGGCTGATCTTCAACCCCAGGGCGCAGGAGTGGAACAACGCCTATTCGCTGTGGTGCGCGCGCGACGCGTTCGCTGAGGGCGTGCTGCTCGTCAACGGCGACACCGTCCATCCGCCCGCGATGGAGGAGCGGCTGCTGGCGGCCCGCGGGCCGGAGGTGGTGATCGCGGTCGACCAGGACAAGCCGCTCGGCGACGAGGAGATGAAGGTTCGCCTCTCGCCCGACGGGCTGCTGGCGCACATCACCAAGCGGATGCAGCCCGCCCGTGCCGACGGGGAGTACGTCGGTCTCACGCTGATCGAGCCGGCCGCGGCCGCACCGCTCGCCGATGCGCTGGAGGCGACCTGGCGCGCCGACCCCTCGCTGTACTACGAGGACGCCTTCCAGCGGTTCGCCGATCGCGGCGGGCGGGTGGGGACGGCCCCGGTCGGGGGCGTGGAGTGGGTCGAGGTCGACGATCACGCCGACCTCGCCCGCGCACGGGAGCTGGCGTGCCGCTGCTAGCGCGCATGGTCGGGACGCCGCTCGCGATCCACGTGGGCGCGGGAGCGGTCGCCGGCCTTGCCTCGCTGCTCGCCGACCAGAGGATCTCCAGCGGCGGGCACGTGGCGGTGGCCGTCGGCCCGGGGCAGGGCGAGCGGATCGCCGCGACCCTGCGCGAGAAGCTCGTCAACGCCGAGATCTGCGTCGTCGAGGGGGGCAGCCTGCAGGCTGCGACCGCACTGGCCGGCCGGCTGCGCGAGGGCTTCTACGACGCGCTGGTCGGCATCGGCGGCGGGCGCACGCTCGACGTCGCCAAGCACGCCGCCAGCGTGAGCGGGCTGCCGATGGTCGCGGTCGCCACGAACCTCGCGCACGACGGCATAGCCTCGCCGGTGTCCTCGTTGGAGGACGCGGGGCGCAAGGCCTCCTACGGCGTGCAGATGCCGATCGCCGTGGTCGTGGACCTCGACTACGTGCGCGCCAGCCCGCCCGCCATGCGACGCTCCGGGATCGGCGACGTCGTCAGCAACCTGTCGGCGGTCGCGGACTGGGAGCTCGCCCAGCGCCAGCGCGGCGAGGGCCTCGACGGCCTGTCGGTGGCGCTGGCGCGCACCGCCGCCGCCGCCGTCATGCATCGCGACGACGGCATCGACGACGACGCCTTCCTGACCACGCTGGCGGAGGCTCTCGTCCTGTCGGGGCTCGCCATGGCGGCGGCGGGCAGCAGCCGGCCGTGCAGCGGCGCCGAGCACGAGATCGTCCACGCCGTCGACCATCTGTTCCCCGGGACCGCGAACCACGGCGAGCTGGTGAGCGTCGCCAGCCTGTTCGCCTGCTCTCTGCGCGACGACGACGGGGAGCTCGCGCGCGACATCGACAGCTGCCTCGCCCGCCACGCCCTCCCGCGCCTGCCGTCGGACCTCGGCCTCAGCGAGGAGCAGTTCGCGCAGGCCGTGGCGCACGCGCCGGGGACCCGTCCCGACCGCTACACGGTGCTCGAGCACCTCGCCCTCGACGAGAACCGAGTGAGAAGCTCCATCCGTGCGTACGTCGCGGCCTTCGATCGCTGAGCTGCGTGCCGCGACCCAGCCGCCGGCGCTGTTCGAGCGCAACAGCGGCGAGCACTGGGCGGGACGGCTCTACCTGCGCCGGCTCTCGCCGTACCTGACCCGCGGCCTGCTGCGTACGTCGCTGACGCCGAACGGCGTGACCTGGCTGATGATCGCCAGCGGCCTGCTCGCCGCGCTCCTGCTGACGCTTCCCGGCACGCTGCCCGCCGTGGCCGCGGTCGCGCTGATCCAGGTCCAGATCCTGCTCGACTGCTGCGACGGCGAGCTGGCGCGCTGGCAGCGCAAGCTGTCCGCGGCGGGCGTCTACCTGGACCGCATCGGGCACTACGTGACCGAGACCGCGCTGCCGGTCGCGCTCGGGATCCGAGCCGACGGCGGCTGGGGCTCGATCGGCGGGTGGACGACGCTGGGGCTGCTGGTCGCGGTGCTCGTCGGGCTCGTCAAGTCCGAGACCGTGCTCGTGCACGTCGCGCGAGCGCAATCCGGGCAGCCGATCGTCGAGGACGTCGCGGAGGTCACGGCCCCCCGCGGCAGCGTCCTGCGCCGGCTTCGCCGCGCCGCCGGCCGGCTGCCCGTCTTCCGCGCGTTCGTCGCGATGGAGGCGACGCTGCTCGCCCTCGCGGCCGCGACGGTCGACGCCTTCGCCGGGGAGCTCGGCGCGACGCGCGTGCTCGTGCTCGCGCTGGTCCCCGTGGCCGCGATCACGGCGGTGGGGCACCTGTTCGCCATCCTCGCGTCCAGCCGGCTGCGCTGATGGCGCGCTTCGGCGCCATCGTGCTGACGCAGGGCCGGCGGCCCGCCGACCTGCGCCGCGTGCTGCAGTCGCTGCTGTGCCAGCAGGGCGTCGAGGTGGACATCGTGGTCGTGGGCAACGCCTGGCAGCCGACGAACCTACCGGCCGGCGTGCGGGCGCTGGCGCTGGCGACCGACGTCGGCATCCCCGGCGGCAAGAACGCCGGCGTTCCCTACGTCGACGGCGATCTGCTGCTCTTCCTCGACGACGACGTCAGCCTGCTCGAACCCGACGCGCTGCAGCGCGTCGCGCGCGAGCTCGCCGCCGACGGGCAACTGGGCATGCTGACGCTTCACGTCGAGGCGCTGTCGGGACCGCCGCTGCGCAGCTGGATGCCGCGCCTGCGAGTCGGCGATCGCGAGCGCAGCAGCGACGTCACCACCATATGTGAGGGAGCGGTCGCGATGCCGCGAGCGGTGTTCGAGCAGGTCGGGGGCTGGCCGGGCCACTTCCGCTTCGTGCACGAGGGGATCGAC
>Ga0136622_10001073_pt1 | contig 11312 bp, 13 predicted proteins | sample AntDrymUQ4482106_2_FD_104803 | JGI IMG/M metagenome (GOLD analysis project Ga0136622, IMG submission 104803) | Polar desert sand microbial communities from Dry Valleys, Antarctica - metaG UQ448 (21.06) | ecosystem: Environmental > Terrestrial > Soil > Desert | place: Antarctica: Dry Valley...
CAGAGTCGAAGCAGACCATGGTCGGCTCAAGGCCAGGCTTCGACCGATGCGCGGTCTCAGCACAATCCGATCAGCACGGATCCTTACTACCGGCCACGCCTTCGTCCAGAACCTCAGACGCGGCCACTACGACATTGCCACCGACGCACCAGTCCACCACCGAGTTCGAGTTGCGTTCGATGAGCTGGCGCTCGCCATCTGAGTCCTGACCGGGCGATCGTTCAGCCATGGCGCCCGCTCGCCCAACGCAACAGAGCCCCTCAGCCGGCTCCGTTGGCCCCTCGGGCAGCGGTCCGCCGAGCCGGGCCAACACGTTGTCGGCGTCTTCGGAAGGCGGGATCGGGCGGTCCGGCAGCGATTCGAGCCACTCGCGAGCGCGGCTGGCGGCACAGTCGAGCGCAGCGGCGTACAGGTCAGGTCGGGCGGTCATGGCTCCACTCTGGCAGCCCAGCGTCGATGCGGCATCAGCCGACCTGTCAGCGTTGTGACATGAGGTCGCAGCGCTGGATCAGTCCCAGTGCTCCCGCGCGTGCTGACAACTCGGCGAAACGATGGGGCTCCTCGATGCGTCCGCCTACTCCCGGGCCTGCAGCAGGTGGTACAGCAAGATGAGCTGCGTCAGGGCGAGTGGCTCGCTTCGCTCACCCGGTTCGATCTCCCCGATGCGTGGCGGTGGCCCGCCTTCCTCGTTGAGCTCCGCCCAGATCGCCTTCTCGAGCTGACCGGCCTCCTCGGCGGAGGCATGACCGTGCACATGCAGAGAGTCGGTCGGCGTGCCGTCTCGATCTCGCACGATCTCGAGATGCATGGTCTTGTTGTCGTCGGAGAGCAGGCGGTTCAACGGGGGGTGTTGAATCGTCGGCCGGAGCATCAGCTCAGCTGATAGCGGGATGTCCGCTGAGTCGTTGCGCGACGTTATCGGAGCGAACCGTACGACGATGTCGGCGTGCCGACGTTGTGGCCGGATGAACGACTCGGACTCCGGCTCGCGCGCCTCGAGGTCAGCGCATACCTGCTCGGGGGTGTAGCCGCGCTTGGCGGTGTCGCGTTTGACCTTCCAGTCGCGTCGGATGTCCTCGGGTGGGTCGAGGAACACCGTTACGTCGAAACAGGCCCGCGTCAGCTTCGTGGACAGCGGATGCAGACCTTCGACGATCACGAACTCCTTCGGCTCCACATACTCGGGTCTCGTCAGGGATCCCGTCGAGTGGTCGTACACCGGCTTGAGAATCGGCCGCCCCAGCGCCAGCAGCTGCAGGTGCTGCTCCATGATGTCGATGTAGTTGCAGTCGGGATGAAGCGGTGTGAACGGCTGGTCTTTACGTTCTTCGCGGTCGAACTTGTGGTAGTCGTCCACGCAGATGGCCACACAGCGGTCAGATCCGAGCCCGTCCACGAGTCCGCCAGTCAGAGTGGTCTTGCCGGACGCGGAATCGCCTGCGATCGCGAGCATGACCGGCCGCAGACTTGCCTCGCCCTCAAATCGCCTCATCCGAATGATCTTGTCCGGCACGTCACCCTCCTGAGCTCTCGCCGGTTGCTAGCACCGATGTGACCGGCTCCGAAGAGCACACCTCGGCGGAGACGGGGGGACTTCACCCCCAGGGGTGGACGCGTAGGTGACGACCTTTGTCGGCATGGGGCCGGTGACTAGGCTGGAAGCCATGCCTGACCAGCCTGTTCGGGTCGTGATGGTTGACGACCACGAAATGGTCCTTCACGGTGTGACGGCCCTACTCGCCCACTTTCGCGAGGACGTGACGATCCTCGGAGTCGCCACGAACGCTGCGGACGCCAGGGCGCTCGTGAGGGACGATCCGCCCGATGTGGTGCTGTGTGACGTACGGCTCGGCAAGGACAGCGGGCTGGACCTGTGCCGGCAGATCAAGAACGCCCATCCGGACGTTCACGTCGTGTTCCTCACCGTCTACGAGGACGAGCAGTACCTCTACCAGGCGATGCGTGTCGACGCGTCCGGGTACGTGCTGAAACGGGTGGACGGAGCCGAGCTGGTCGGACACCTGAGACGGGTCATGGCCGGAGAGGTGGTGATCGACCCGACAATCGCGGGCCGGATCGCCGTCTCGGCGGCACTACTGAGCGCCGGTGAGTTCTGGCCGGGAGCGCGCTTGAGCCTCACGCAACGAGAAAGTGAGGTGTTGGCGCTGGTGGTCGCCAACCACTCCAACAAGGCGATCGCGGGGAAGCTGGTGATCAGCGAGGACACGGTCAAGACACACATCCGAGGGCTGTACCGCAAGCTGTCCGTCTCGGACCGGGGTGGTGCCATCGCTGTTGCGCTTCGGGAGGGCCTGTTCCAGTGAGAGACGACGCTGCGCTGTGGGACCTGCTTCTCGGTCCCACGGACCTCGACCTGGGAGCGGTCGCCGGTTCCATGTCGTCGTCCTTCGCTGCCGATGGGTCTCTCATCCTCGTCGTCGACCACGCGGCGAAGGCGCTGGTCGTCGGGGCCGCTGATCCACCCGGTGGAACCGCTGAACCAGCCCTCCGGATACCCCTCGGGTACGGGGTCACCGGACTGGTGGCACAGAACGGACGGTCGGTCAGGCTGGACAGCGACTCCCCGCGCAACGCGGCGCACCGGCAGCTGATGTCACTCGCAGCCGGGCAGTCGGTGGCTCGGATGTGCGTGCCCGCACGCGGTCTCTCGGGGCAGGTCGTTGCGGTGGTCTCCGTCCATCGCGGATTGCCGTATCCGTTCGCTGAGGCAGAGCTGCAGCGAGCACAGCGGCTCGTCGACGTTCTCGGGCTGCACCTGCATGCCCACCAGTTGCGGCGGGCGACCCACGGCCACCGCAGTGAACGGGATCGGTTCATCGCCCACGCCATCTCGGTACAGGAGGCTCAGCGGCGCAGGGTCGCCGGGGATCTGCACGACGGCGTCACCCAGGCACTGGTGTCGCTGAGCTTTCACCTCGCGGCGGCAGAGGTCTCGCTGACCTGCAGTCCTGAGCCGGCTTCCTCGACCACGGAGGCGCAGCTGCAGATAGCGTCCGCCCGCCAACTCGCAGCACTGGCCTACGACGAGACCCGCGCCGCGATCTCCGGCCTGCACAGCCTGATTCTTGACGACCTCGGGTTGGTGGCTGCGCTCGAATCGCTGACCCATGCCGTCCCCCAGCTCGACATCGAGTTTCGAGCCGCTCCGGACGAGCGCCTCGCCGAGGTGCCCGACCACTGCGCCGCCGTGCTGTATCGGGTCGCGCAGGAGGCGATCAACAATATGGTCAAGCACGCCGAGACTCCCCGTGGCGTGCTCTCGATCCGTCGGGTCGGTGACCTTGCCGTCCTTGAGGCCACCGACGACGGCGTCGGCTTCGACGTACTATCCGTGCTGGCCGGCAGCACCTCCTCCGCGCCCGCCGAGCACTTCGGGCTGTCCTCCATGGCAGAGCGATGTGCGCTGATCGGCGCGAGGTTGCGCATCGACTCGGTCCTGGGCCGCGGAACCGCGGTGATCGTCGAGCTTCCGCTCTCAGCCGATCGCTAGGGCCGATCGCTAGGGCCGATCGCTGGGGGCCGATCGCTGGGGGCCGCTCGTCGGCCGAGCCCTACCCTGCCGGCACCGTGCGGCGGCGGGTGGCATCAGACGCCCGGCGGCAGTTGTCGAGGAGCACCCGCTGTGCTGCCGTGACCTGGTCCGCGTGGGCTTTCCAGGTGCTCAACGCGTCGCTCACCAGAGCCCGCCCGAAGGAGTAGCTCAGCGACCACGGCGCCGAGTCAGCACGAGCGTTGATCTCCGCCAGGTACTCGCACGCGGCCTGGTTCGAGTGACCCCCTGACAAGAACGCGACCCCCGGCACGCCGGCGGGTACGGCCGAGTGCAGGACGTCCAGAGTCGCCTCGGCCACCTCCTGCGCGGATACCGGGGGACCGTCGAGCCCCGGTGTGACCATGTTGGGTTTGAGGACCATGCCGCCGAGCTCCACGCGGTTGCGGTCGAGGTGGTCGAAAACGGCGGTCAGCGTGCGCTGGGTCACCTCACGGCACGCCGCCAGGTCGTGCGAGCCCGAACAGAGCACCTCAGGTTCGACAATCGGCACAATTCCGTGCTCCTGACACAGTGCTGCGTACCGCCCGAGTGCGTGGGCATTCGACTCGAGGGCGTAATCCGTGCTCGTCGTGATGCCGATCACAGCGCGCCACTTGGCGAAGACGGCCCCGGCCGCCTCATACTCCGCGAGCCTGTCGCCGAGGCCGTCCAGGCCCTCGGTAATCGTCGCTCCATCGCCTTTGGGCAGGGGTGTTGTACCAGTGTCGACCTTGATGCCCGGCAGGAGCCCAGCGTCTCGGCACGCGTCGGGGAAAGGCGTTCCGCTCGACAGCGACTGGCGAAACGTCTCGTCGAACATGATCAAACCGCTGATCGTGTCGGCCAGACCAGGCGCCGTAACCAGGACCTCGCGGTAGTCGCGACGATTGGTCTCGGTGGCCTCGATTCCTTCGCCCTCCAGCCGGGTCGACATCGTTCGATTGCTCTCGTCGGCGGCGAGGATGCCCCGTCCGTCGGAGACCAGTTCGGTGGCGGCGCGCTCGAGGTCGGGCATCGTTCCTCCAGGGCAGACACTGAGAAGCGCCGGGTCAACGCTGGTCTGCAACCTTGCACACGGCCGGCGCCGGGGGTTCACCCCGCCGGGCGGTTGTCCGGGCGAAACGCGGCGTCGCCCACCTGCTCAGCGTCGGTGATGTGCCGGATGAACAGCTGGGTGGTAGGGGTGGGTGTCTGCGTGGTGGCGATGTGCCAGGGCCGGTCGAGCGGTGACTGTGCCACGGGCAGCACCTCGAGCCGTCCGCTGTCGAGGTCCTGGTCGATCGCGTCGGCGTGGACGAGGGTCACCCCGAGCCCCTCTCGAGCAGCCGCGACGACGGCCCCATGGGTGCCCAGCGTCAGAGTCGGCGGGCTGGCGTCGAGGGAGTTGAGCAGGGCAATCGTCGCGTCTCTGGTGCCGGACCCCGGACCACGCAGCAGCCAGGTCTCCGACAGCGGGGCAGCGAACCGGCCAGCTGCCCCGACCACCACCAAGCTGTTGGGGCGCAGCGCGCGGGTGACGAGACCCGATCCTCGCGACGGGCGCCCGGCAAGGACGAGATCTGTCTCGTGATGACCGAGCTGGGTGAACAGGTCGTCTCGCGGGAGCACCGACAGGCTCAGGTCGATGTCCGGGTACCTGCGGCGGAACGACGCCAACAGTCGGGGCAGTACGTACTCGCTCGCAGATGCGACCGCGCCCAGGCGGAGCCGGCCACGCTCGGCCTTCAGGACCGCCGCTTGTGACTCGGCCATCAGGCCGAGAATGCGCCGGCAGTAGGCCGCGTACACGGCACCGGAATCGGTCAGCCGGATGCCGCGACCCTGCTTGCTGAAAAGCTCGGTGCCGAGCTGCTTCTCAACGTACGTGACCGCCGCTGACACGGCCGGCTCGGTGACCCGCAGCTGACCCGCGGCGCCTCGCACGCTGCCGTGGTCCACCACGGCCAAGAAGGTCCGCATCCGCGTCCAGCTCACGGCGGTCATCTGGAGCACGGTAACAACAGTTAGACGTCAGGTTAAGTGAAGTCACAAAAGACTCACTGGTCTTTGACGCGACGAGCCGTCAGGCTGGAACCGTGGCGGTACCCCACCTGAACAGGAGGCAGTGATGTCGGACGACACCACCAAGAAGCGATGGGACCCAGGGGTCCAGAGCTATGCAGGGATGGGTTACTACGCCGCTGACTACGAACCGAAGGACACCGACGTCCTCGCGGTCTTCCGGGTCACACCGCAGGAGGGCGTCGACCCGATCGAGGCCGCGGCGGCCGTCGCGGGCGAGTCTTCGACGGCCACCTGGACGGTGGTGTGGACGGATCGACTGACCGCCCACAGCCATTACCAGGCCAAGTGCTACCGGCTGGACGAGGTTCCCGGCCGGCCCGGTGAGTACTTCGCCTACGTTGCCTACGACATCGACCTGTTCGAAGAGGGGTCGATCGCCAACCTCACCTCGTCGATCATCGGCAACGTCTTCGGGTTCAAGCCGCTGACGGCGCTGCGCCTCGAGGACATGCGGATTCCCGTTGCGTATGTGAAGACCTTCCAGGGACCACCGCACGGCATCGTGATGGAGCGCGAGTACCTCAACAAGTACGGTCGCCCACTGCTCGGAGCCACCGTCAAGCCCAAGCTCGGGCTGTCCGCGCGCAACTACGGCCGGGTGATCTACGAGGCCTGCCGGGGCGGTCTGGACTTCACCAAGGACGACGAGAACATCAACTCCCAACCCTTCATGCGATGGCGGGACCGGTACCTGTTCGGCATGGAGGGGGTGAACAAGGCGATCGCGGACACCGGCGAGATCAAGGGCCACTACTTCAACGTCACAGCGGCCACCCTGGAGGAGATGTACGAGCGGGCGGAGTTCGCCAAAGGCATGGGCAGCGTCGTGGTGATGATCGACCTCACCATCGGCTTCACCGCCATGCAGTCGATGTCGCACTGGGCTCGCAGGAACGGCGTCCTGTTGCACCTGCACCGGGCCGGGCACGCGACGTACACCCGGCAGAAGACTCATGGCGTGAGTTTCCGAGTGCTCGCCAAGTGGTGCCGGTTGATCGGGGTCGACCACCTGCACGCGGGAACCGTCGTGGGCAAGCTCGAAGGGGATCCCGCGACAACGCGCGGCTACTACGACACCCTTCGAGACGACCACATCCCCACCAACCCGGGCAACGGCATCTTCTTCGACCAGGACTGGGCCAGCCTGCCGGGTGTCATGCCGGTGGCGTCCGGAGGAATCCATGCCGGTCAGATGCACCAGCTCGTCAGCCTGTTCGACGACGACGTGGTCCTGCAGTTCGGTGGCGGCACGATCGGCCACCCACTCGGCATCGCCGCCGGCGCGGAGTCGAACCGGGTAGCCCTCGAGGCCGTCGTCAAGGCCCGCAACGAGGGAAGGGACCTGATGAAGGAGGGGCCGGACATCCTGCGCAAGGCCGGTGAGACCTGCCAGCCACTCGAGGTCGCCCTCGCCACCTGGGGTGACGTCACCTTCGACTACACCTCGACCGACGCACCCGATGTGGTCGCCACGCCCAACCGTTAGGAGCCGACGTGATAGTGCGCCATGGGGCCTTCTCGTACCTACCAGAGCTCTCCGATGAGGAGATCGCAGCCCAGATCCGCTACGCCATCGGCAAGGACTGGCCGATCTCGATCGAGTACACCGATGATCCGCACCCCCGCAACATGTACTGGGAGATGTGGGGACTCCCGCTGTTCGATCTCGACGAGCCGGATGGAGCCCTCTCGGAGATCAAGGCATGCCGATCGACGTTCCCCAGACACTACGTCCGGGTGCTGGCCTATGACGCGTCGCTGGGCAGACAGACCACCGCCTTGCACTTCCTCGTGCAACGTCCACCCGAAGAACCGGGCTTCCTGTTGGCGCGGACCGAGGGACACGACCGGCAGCAGAGGTACGCGGTTCACTCGTACGCCACGACGTCGGAACCGGGCGACCGGTATGGCTCCTGAGCCAGACCCGCAACGCGCATCCTCCGGGTTCGGCTTCTCCCGTCCGGAGGCCCAGCGACTCCGCTCGGACGAGGGAACAGAGCCTGCCTCCGACGCGGAGGAGCCCGTGCTGGCAGACAATGCGGAGCTGGATCTCTCGGAGGACGACACCGGTGGTCTCGTGGCGGAGACCCTGGACTGCCTCGACGCGGAGCTCATCGGCCTGGCCAACGTCAAGCGGCGAGTGCGAGAGATCGCCGCCCTCCTCCAGGTCGATCGTGCCCGGCGACAGTTCGGCCTCACGTCGTCACGACCGACGCTGCACATGAGCTTCACCGGCGGCCCCGGGACCGGGAAGACCACCGTGGCGCGCCGCATGGCGCAGATGCTGAACGCCCTCGGGTACATCCGCAACGCCACGGTGCACACGGTGACGCGCGACGACTTGGTCGGACAGTTCATCGGCCACACGGCTCCGAAGACCAAGGAGGCCATCGCCAAGGCAGCGGGGGGTGTGCTGTTCATCGACGAGGCGTACTACCTCTTCCGCCCCGAGAACGAACGCGACTACGGACAGGAGGTCATCGAGATCCTGCTGCAGGAGATGGAGAGCGAGCGGGCCAGCCTGGTCGTGATCTTCGCCGGTTATCCGGACCGGATGGAGAGCTTCTTCTCGGCAAACCCGGGCCTGTCCTCCCGCGTGCCCCACCACATTGCCTTCGACGACTACACCCACGACGAGCTGATGACGATCGCCGACCTGATGGTGGCGGAAGAAGAGTTTAGATTCGACGACTCGGCGCGGGCAGCCTTCTCCGAGTACCTCGAGCTCCGGATGCGGCAACCCCGGTTCTCGAACGCGCGCAGCGTACGCAACGCGGTCGAGCGCTGCCGGTTACGTCACGCCAAGCGACTGGTGGAGCTGGCGCGCCCGCTGACAAAGGACGACCTGATCACGATGACGGATCAGGACGTCTATGGCAGCAGTGTGTTCCAGGACGACACTGATAGCGACGATGGACCTGACAACGGTCGCTAGGCCGTGGTCGGGGCTACTGGGGTCACGGCAGAGCTGGCGCGGGCGCAGTCCTCGATGAGGGCGCGCTGGGCCCGGTCGACGTTTGCGGCGTCCCCGGCCCAGGTGTCGGTGAACTTGGCCACCAGCGCCCGGCCGAACGCGTACGTGATCGGCCAGGTGATGTCGGGCCTCGACGCCGCTGCCGACACGACGGCGGCGAGGTTGGCGCACGCCCGTGCGTTGTCCTGCCCCGTCGACATGAACAGGATTCCCGCCAGGGCCGGGGGAATGTGCTCGGACATCACCTTGGCGGTGCTCTGGGCAACCTCATCCGGTGTCGTCTCCTGATCGTGCCACTCACCGGCCTGCACCATGTTCATCCGCAGCAGCACCGTCCGCAGGTCGACGTGGCGTGCCTCCAGCTCGACGAACAAGGAGTCCAGGGCGTTGGCCGTGACCGCTTCGGCTACCGCCAGGCTGTGCGAGCGCTGGTTGGGCATGGCGACATCGAGGACGGGCAGCAGGGATACCTCCTGCGACGACGCCGCGCACTGGGCAAGAAACTTAGTGTCGACGTAGCCCGCAGGTCGTGACTTGCCCATCGGGTCCAGATCCGCCCGCCACTTGGCGAAGCGGGCACCGGACTCCCGCAGGTGTCCGAGTCGGGTGCGGAGCTCGTCGGTCTGGTCGCCGTCCGCCGCGGGCGAACCGTCGGGCCACAGGTCGGTCCCGGTCCCCAGTCGTACTCCCGCCACGATCAAGGAATCTGCCGGCGGGAATTCTCGACGGCTGAACGACCCGGCGGAGACGATGACACCCGAGAGGTACGTGTCGAGGTCCGGTGTGGTGAGGAGCAGCTCGTGATAGCGCTCTTCGGGAGTGGCGGCAGGTCCGGTGCCCGCTCTCGCGACCTGCTGCCATGGCTTGCCGAGGTGTTCGTCGGCGGCCAAGATCCCCTTGGGTGGACTCAGCAGGCTGGCGACGGTGTCGTGCATGGTGGCCATGTGCGCCTCCGGTGCGCAGAGTTGGTGCTCTCTCGGCACGCTAGCGGCCGCAGGTGGCAGTGCGTCACCCGATCAGATGGAAGCCGGGGTGAGTCAGCGGTTTCGGCACGGCACCTATGGCCGGTTGCTGCCCTACTCCCACTCGATGGGCGCTGCGGGCGATCCCTAGAGCCGCTGTAGAGATGCTTGCTAGCACCATCCTGCACACTCCACGTTGCCCCTACGGTGGTGCTCCCGGTCCACGCCAACACCTTGCCGGACTGGTGGGAACGAGGAGCCTACGATGCCCCCCACGCGTCTGTCAGAGGCCGTTGAGACCTACCTGCACTACCGCCGGCGGGAGCACGCCCGCCCTGAGCGAGAAGAGGAGCCACCCCAGGAGACCCATCAGCACACCACCTGAGGCCGCTAAGGCCAAACCTTAAGGGCGATATCCCACGACCAGGCCGATCGCCGCGCCCGTCGCGGTTGCGTACAGGATGAACAGGGCCAACGACGGGACGCCGCCCTGGGCGTCGTCGAGCATCCTCTGAAACCGCATCAACGCACCGACTGGAAGCGCGGCCACCAGCCCGGCAACCGCACCCCACGCCGCTCGCTCCCACGCACCGCGCAGCTGGTGCCGACGGTGCGCCGCGAGCTCGGACCGGCCAGACACGGGCTTCCGTCCCGGACGGCGAGTGGGCACGTGGGGGACCGGGCGACTCTTGGAGCCTCCCCGTCCACTGCCTCCATTCGGCCCCCCCTGTCGCCTGATCGGCCGCTGGTCGTGGGCTTGCTGGTTGCTGATCTGCACGGTGCTGTCGGCGGTGCCTTCGACGAACGCCTGACCGTCGGTGGCGATCACGCCGTGGTGCCGATCGCCCACCGGGGGGGTCGACTCGTCACCCGCGGGAAGCTCCACGAGCCTGCTCCCGGGGGCGAGGGCGAGCATCAGCAGGCCGATACCGAGGCCCAGCATGAGCGCGAAGGTCGATCCGCCGCCGTCCAGCCAGTTCGTCGACCGACCGAACTGGGCCAACTGCAGCAGAGCCGCCAACCCGAACCCCGATCCCGCAACCAGCACGATCACCCGTTTTCCCGAGAACGCGCCGATGGCTGCGCATATCCCCAAGGCGGGAAGCAGAAAGACACTGACACCCTGAACCAGAACAAAGTTGTTGTTCGAACTGGTGCTGAACGCGAACAATGGGCTCACGACGCCGGCGCCGCCGAGGGCGAGGGCGGCGCGATCCAGCGGGTTCGTGATCACGACAGCCTCAACAGAAGTCTGGGCAGCCGACCCTCCGACCGTTGCCAGCCGGGGCGGAGCACACCGTCCAACCCAAAACTGCGTCCGGCCGCGGTGGCGAACAACGCGACATGAGCCAAGATCATCAGGTAGAACGACCACTCCCACTCGTTGGGTGAGTTGAGCACCGACAACATGATCGCGACGGACTGGCCAACACCGACCAGAGCCCACAGACGCGTCGCCAACCCGATGAGCAGGAAAGCACCCAGGCTTGCCTCGACGAGCAGGGTCATCCACGCAAACACCGTGAAGTGGGGAAGCACGAGGTGCTCGACGATCCAGCTGAACGGGGAGAACACCGGGTACTCCACCGCGTATCCGGTGAACTTGCGCAAGGACGTGAAATCCGGCGGGGTCTTCCAGCCGGCGTTCTCGATCCACAGCAGCGCGACACCGATCCGAACCAGTCCAAGCAGCAGACGACCTCCCCGCCCTGCCCCCACCCCACTCACCCCAGGAGTCGTGGCCGTCACCATCGTCGCC